>WNGL01010957.1_pt1 | contig 10415 bp, 6 predicted proteins | sample 5400591 | NCBI WGS metagenome assembly WNGL01 (sample SAMN13153377, study PRJNA577476) | soil metagenome | isolation source: 80 cm soil or saprolite under Garry oak tree replicate 1 | place: USA:California | collected 2016-06-15 | reverse complement strand
GTGATGACGTCGCCTTTGCTGAGGTGGTGGGTCTCGCCTCCTTCAATGGATGTCGCCACCATCTGATCGGCGCTGGTTCGCTTCGCGCCGACCATGGTCCCGCCGGTCACGAAAGTGGCCTCCCCCTCGACCATGATAAAGATGTGGTTGGTATGTTCGTGGTATTCCACTTGACCAGCTTCCCGGCGATTGGCGAGCACGATCAAGCCCGGGTCGTTCACGATGGCTCCGCCTTTGGCCATCACCGCGGAGACTTTGTCGTGGCCGACGTAGTGAACAGCCGCCGGGACGCCACCTCCTATCGGGGCCGCGGCGGCGGTCAGGAAAACAGCCATGGTCAGCAATGTAGCCAGCATCATCAAGGACTTCATTTGAGTTGTCCCCCTTTCAAATGGAATTCTCATTCAGTTCCGTTTCCGTTATCTCGCGGATCCTATGCCTCTGCTGTCCTCGCCACAACGCTACTCTCCACGCCCCGTTCTAATCATCTTCCATCCTTCTTTGAGCCTTTTATCTACGTCGGCCTTGGTGAGCGCTGTTATGCCGCAAGCCACGTTGTGAGCCTTGCATGCTGCCAGAATCGTTTGACGGGCCTGTTCGACTTCGGGAGAATCCTGCGGCACGCCAAGATACTGGTGCAAATCACCCCCGGCGCCGATGAAGATGGCGCCGACGCCCGGCACGGAGGCAATCTCGTTGATGTTCTTTAGACCTTCTGCCGTTTCGATCATGGGGATCGCGAGCAGATCTCCTTCCGGATTGAGGGGCCAAAGGTCGGCATGCCGCTCGTACTCAGCTGCGGAGATGCCCCAGGCAAAAATGGCATTCCCCGGAGCGTAGCCGCGCAGTCCCGGCGGCTGCTGGTACTTCGCCGTTTTCTGCTGCGGATACCGCATGTACTGAACCAGGCGCATCATTTGCTCCTTGTTGTCCACACCATTGAAGATGATGCCCATCAGGCCCATGTCCAGCGCCTGCTTGACGATCCAGTCATTACTTTCGAGGTCTCGCCCGTACGCCGGGAATCGCGCAAAAAGCGCCACCTTGGGCTGCGCGTTGCCCTTCTTGAGAATAGCGGCCTTATCGACCATGGCGGCGATGCAATAGGCAAGGCCATCGAGATTCAGCGGCCCGTGCTCCATATCGACGTACGCGTAGTCGAAATCGAGGCGGGCGAGCGAGTGGCAATTCTGCAGCGACATATCGTCGGTTTGCGTACCGATAATGGACTGTCCGTGCGCCAGTTTCTCTACCGCGGGGTTAAGGTGTAGCGGCGCCTGTTGGGCCGGCGCGATCCCGGGCGCAACAAGTAAAACAAGGAACGCGACGAATACCATCACCGCTGCCATCACACGGTGACCGAGCGATCGTGCGGCGAGATGTCGCAACGAGTTTGTCAATAAAAGACGCGATTGAACAAGGTTAACTTTTGTCATCGTGCTTGTCCTTTCCGTGGTGTCAAAACAGGTGTCCGCGTCTGCATAGAGACGATGGGAGTTTACCCTAACCCGGAAGCAAGCCCTAACGGAGTGGCCCGGGCGCCAGCCCCTGGCTCGTCGACAACTCCACGACGCCGGTCTGGGTGGGCAACACTCATGGCGCTTCGATTGTGAAGCTTGAACCAATGAACTAGCGCCGGCTTCTGTGGGTGCTTATGAAATCCGCTGCGGAATGATGGTTTGCTGCTTCTCAGGACTTAGCGGGAACTTCTACTTCACCGAAACTTTCACCTGAGCGTTCGTCCAACAGCACTGATAACCGTGGCCGCCGACGCCGGACCAATCATTGGCCACCACAAGCAAAACGTACTCGCCCGGTTCGCTGAAGGTAGCCGAAGTGGTCGCGGTCCCGCTTACTCCGCCGTCGCCTGCTTGCCCGTTCGCTAGCTCCACGGCGGGTTTCGCGTTGCCGAAGGTGACGGCTCCTGGTCCCCGGAACTTACTCCACGTCACCGTCACCGGAGGGGTCTTGGGCCGGTCCATACCCGTACTTCCAATGAGAGGCATCTTGGCATCGTCAGAAACAGACGCGGTCAGGGCCAGCGGTTTGGCCACGGATGCGGAGAGAGGTGTGCTGATCGGACGCGGACCCTGGACAGAGCTGCCGCCCGCGATCCGGATCACAGGCGGCGTATTACCCGTGGTGGGTTCGCGAAAAGCATTAATCTCCCAGAGCGGGTTAAGGCTCCCCGGGATTGCCAGGGGCTGGCCGTTGCTGATCAGGGTCCAAGTGAGTTTGTTGCCGCCAAAATCTGCGGGAACGGTGACAGTGAATAGCCCCCATTGCCGCCCCGGCAGGAAATGAGTGGGCTGGCCTTGATCGGGCCCGCCGGGCTCAATGCGGTTGTTCGGTCCTACCGGAATTTCCAGATCTTCTTTCTGATTGCGGTTGTAGTAGCCGAAGAGAAGACTGAAGCTGCCGTCCTGATTTTTGAACCAGCCTTCAAACGCGCCCGTAACGCCCTGGCCGCTATCGTGCAGAGGCTCCAAAGGCAAGCGCTGCGCCCGCAGGAGGCCAGAGCTTCCCATCCCGATTACGGTACAAAGCGCAATGAGTGTGGAACGCCGCAGTTTCATATCCCGCAGCCAGTAAACCCTCTCCTAGCGCGAGGGGGCAGCAGACGCCACTTGTTTTGATTTTGCCTTGGCCACGTAGGACTGATAATCCTCATCGGTGATAAAGGTCACGTTGACCCAGGCGTGCGACATTTCGTCGACGGTGCGCTCGCCCCAACCGACCCACTGGTTCGGATCGGGATTATTCGGGTTGTTGACCGTATTGTCGTGCCACGCGGTGATGTGCAGCACGCTGCCCGCCGGCAGCACCGGCGCCGCATCGTCGGCATAGATGTAATTGGTCATCCAATTAAAATTGAAGTGGTCGACATAGCTGAGCATCTGCGTGGAGCCGTCGGGCAAGATCGCTTCCATAGCCATCGCTTTCCCACGAAGATGCATGTGTGGCTGGAAGTTCTCGAGAATCGCTGCATGTTTCAACACGTGGAAACCCTCGGTCTCCTTGACCGTGTTCGGCGGGATATCCAGTTGCAGTTGTCCATTTATCGTCGGGTTTGCCGTGTAGGACATCAGGTAGGTCCGATATTTCGGTTCCTGCCCTTTCGGATAGAGATAGATGGCCAACTGCGCATGATCGGTGATCTCTTCGCCTACGGCATGAAGATGCAATTCCCACCAGATGTGCGCGCCGGGCATTAACAACTTGCCCGTGTCCGGACGGTAGATATCGTAGTTTTTGCCGATGGCCCACTCCATCAACATGCCTGGGCCGTTGCTATCGGCATCGCTACCGCTGAAGAGCGTCTTCCGCAAATCCGGTTCGTCCTGCTGCAGACGGGCGAGCACGTGATGCATGATCCTGCGGCCCGCCGGGGTCGCCGGTCTGATCTCGACGGCGCGGACCCAACGCGGCTCCGTGATGGGCACCTCAGAGAGCGGCTTCCACCACACATCTTGCCCGTGGGCGGGCATGGTATAAGAACCCGTGTCGATGACTAGATCGGGCGCGCCGAATTGTTTCGCGAGTTGCCAGCCGTCTTCGCTCGGCCACTGCTTGGGTGCGGGCAGGTCCTTGGGATTTCCGAGCGGCGCGCCTTCATCGACCCAGCGCACGATGGTAGCGATTTGCTCATCACTCAAGGACAGGTCATTCTGAAAACGCTGGATTCCGACGGTTTTGTCGAGATGCCATGGCGGCATTACGCGCGTCTCCACGCGCTGCTTCATAGCCTTGGCCCACGGACGCGCCTCTTCGTAGGTCACCAGAGACATCGGAGCCATGCCCCCCGTGTGGTGACAGTCCTGACATTTCGCTTGAAGAATGGGCACGACGTCCTTGGCGAAGGTGATCTGCGGCTGGGCTGAATTCGCAACCCTGGCAGAAGGCGCCTGCGCAGTGACAGTCGTCGCCATCAGCATTGCCAAGGCAAGCACCATCAGTGCCCGAAGGATGAGCCGAGCCACGGGGAGCGATTTCCGGAAGGACGTCATCGCATTACCTCCTCGGCCAAGCGGTCAATCTTCCGGCCGCGCCGATTTTCTCAGCGAAACGGGTATAAGCCAGAGATACTACATTCAGTTCATCACCTAACTTCATTCGTGTCAAGCAGGTATCTACCGGGCCTTACCCTGCGTTCAGCGCTACCCGACTGAACTCAGTAGTCGCGCGTGTGGTGATCGTCATTCACCAGGTGTTGCTCGTCGCGCTCCTCGCAAGGGGGCTGCTCGACCACCATTCCTTCTTCGATCCTGACGGTCTGCGGAGTCATCGTCCATGGCTTCGTCAGGACTTGGGGATCCTCCACAGTGGCCTCATAGGTTAAAGCATTTCCTTTGCGGGTATATCGCTCGATCACGTGCAATTTTGCGCTGTGAAAATATCCGCTGATGCCCAGCCAGGTGTCGTCGGTCAAGTGGGTCACGTCGACAACGAGTGTGTCTCCCTCCCAATGGCCGACCGAGTCTCCGAAATACATCGGATCCACGTCCTTGCGGTGCGGACGGCCGTCGGTGGGAATGAGACGAACGCCGATGCCGCTCTGATCGCCTTCACCGATGTCTACCTGATAGAAAAATGCCAGCAGCTTCGGGGTCTGGATTATTTGCCTCGGCGGGCCGACGCGCGGAACTCCCAGGGGCTTGCAATGAAACGCCGGATCGGCATGCGTCTGGTTTTTGGCCAACTCCTTCACCTTTGCCAGTAGCTCAGGCTTGTAGGGCGGCGGATTGGGATCTCCCGTCACCTGGCCAACGGCATTCCGGCCTGGCAGGAAGGGGGTGGCATATGTGACGCCGTTCTGCGTGTGTTCGTTCACGCCCGGCTGAGGAAAATCCCAATATCCAGTCAGGTCCGGATGGCCGTCGGAGGCACGCGGCGTCGGCTGTGCCGCGGCCGCCTTGATCTCAGCTGCTGCCTCGGGGCCGTGCGCGACGGTAGCCCGGTCGACCTGCGCGCCGGCACGCACAGTAAGCAGGCACAAAATGCCGCATGCCGCGATCGTGACGCGCCGCCAGAAGAATCGAGAAGTCATTTGCGGATCTCCTTTCGAGTCCGGCCGTGCATCGGTCAACAAAATCGCCGTTCGCTTCAGTCTATTTCGATGGCGGGTCATCAGGCTGCGCGACAGGGCGATTTGCGCCAAACGCAACCTTGCGCCCGTTCGCAAACGTAAGTTCCTGCAGCCAGGCAAACGCCCTGGTTCCATCCTTCGCGCGATAGGCGAGTACGGTGACGCTGTCACCGATCATGAAGTCCTCTTTGGTAAGACCGGCGCGATGCATGAAGCCGGTAGGAATGCATTCCAGAGCCCAGTTAGTCATCTTACCTTTGTCGTCTTTCACATCCAGGTAGAAATAGATGTGCGGGTTGATCCAATCTATTTTTGAAAGGGTTCCCTTCAGCGTGACAGGCTTATTGGCATCGAACTCGGCTTGAAAAGAATGGTGCGCCAAAGCAGGCAGCGTGGCCAGTAGCGCACAACTTGCCACTAAGATAGCGCGGAACTTTCGCTTGATCACGGGAGGGCCTCCAATAAGCTGAAATCGGGTTTGCAAGACTGTAGTAACAGTGAAGATTCCTCGTCAAGAGAAATCCCAAGACTTACTGGAGCTGATAGACGTAGACCGCGCTCGGCGCAGTCCCTTTCCCCGGCACGGGAACAAAAAGGCGACTGAGCTGCGGCGCCAAGAGTCCCGTCTTTCCGCCCGGGCCGGAGGGAACCTGCCCCAGGGACTGATAGTGATCCGGATCGGTTTCCTTGTATACGTTGACCACGCCGGCGCCGCCGGAGGTAGCGTAGATGCGCTTGCTGGCGGGATCGAACATCAGATCGTCTGCTCCCTTTCCGATCGAAAGGGCCTGAAGTTCTTTTCCTGCCTGCGTATCGAAGACCACCATCTGCCCGCTGCGGCAACCGACGAAAAGGCGATGTGCTGATTCGTCGAACGCCATGGTGGAGTTGTCCTTGCCCAGTTTGACCGGCCAAGTCGCGGTCACTTTATTTGTTTTGCGATCGATCACTTCGACTTCGTTCTTTGCCGGATTATTCAAGAAGAGTCTGTTTCCCGACTTCTCCAGCGCCATGGCTTCGAGCGTGTCTCCATCGATCTTGATGTCCGCGAGCTTCGCGCCCGCAGTCGTGTCCACCACGCAGAGCATGGTGAATGTTTCGTGGGCATTGTCGCCGCCATTGTCAACGTAGAGATAATGCGTGGCCGGGTCGTAGCCGATGGAGTCTGTATCGACTTTTAGGGGAACCGCCTTCACGAGCTGATAGGTCTTGCCGTCATAAATGTTCACTGCGCCCTTTTCTTCATCCGTAATATAAATGCGGTTGAGATCATCGCGGACGAGCACGGCATGCGGGTGGGGAACCTTGATCGTCTGCACGATTTTCCCGCTGCCCAAATCAAATACCAGGACCTGCCCGCCCTCCTCCGCGACTACGAACAAGCGATTGCCGGCCATATCGATTCCGAGATGGTCAAAGCGTCCTTTCACCGACGCCGGTATCTCGTACTTGGTAGCCAATTTCAAAGGCGCGGTCGTTTGAGCGAACGCCGGTTGCACAGTCAGCAGCAAAATCGCCGACACGGATAGTTTGAGTCTGCTCATTCGTCTCCCATGTATTTCTCCCCAGTTCGGGGGTTTGATAGCGTCGGCCGCGCGCAGAAATGCAGCCTGGCAGTTCGGCCCGATAAGCTAATTGTGGCTGTCAGGGAGCAAGTGAAATCTGCGGGAGCCTTCGCTTTTTTCAACCGCGAAGGCTCCTGCAGGCGATAATTTTAGAATTCAAGCCGCAATGCAAACTGGATCTCCCGTTGGTTATTCCCCAGCATTCTGGTGACTTCACCGGCGCTCCTGTGCGGCTTTTCCGAGAACGGGGTGTCGCCTGGAGCCCCGTCGAATATGCTGGTATGGAGGCCCTGGCCGCTGAAATTGGGATGGTTGAGGACGTTGAAAAACTCCGCCCGGAACTGCAGGTTCCCGCCTTCTCCCAGGAACCCCAGCTTGGTGTCCTTCACCACCGAAAAGTCCCAATTCCTTTCCGGCGGCCCCGTCAGGATATTCCGTCCGCCGGTGCCCAACTGCCCAATCGTGTCCGAACAGTTTGTTAGCCCCGCTCCCGCACAGTTCGGCGAGATCGAGAACATGGCCGGGTTGAACCACTGCTTGGGATTGCCGGTGACAACCGTCTTGGGATCGTACACGATCGGTTGGTACTTACAGGGGTTGGTATCGGGGCCGGTTGCTGGTTTCCCGGGCAGGGAGGTGCAAGGATAAGCCGCCAGCAATGCCGGCGTATTGATATTCACCCATTCGCCTTGCTGGGCCTGCGCGACGCCGGAATTCGAGCGATTAAGATCCACAATCGGCGTGAACGGCTGGCCGCTCTGGATGCTTATGATACTGCTCATGAACCAGCCGTTTAGCGCTTTCGCCGCAAAGCCATTCCCCGCCATACGGCTCGGGAAGTGATAGAGCGCGTTGAATTCCCAGTTGTTGGGGATATTAAAGCATGCCGGGCCCCTGTCTACTTGCGGATTCAGCGGATAAACGCCCAGCAGGCCGCCTGAAACGACGCAGTCCTGTATGTTGGCCTGTCCTTGCGTTTCATCCGTTACATGGCTGCGCGTGTACACGGCTGAGAATTCCAGTCCGTGGCTGGTCCGCTTTTCCACCTGCACTTCCAAAGCGTTGTAACGGGAATCCCCAGCGGTGGCGATATTGATGTCGCTTCCGTAGTTCCCATTGACGTTCTGGTACGGGCTGGAACAACCCGCCGGCAGTGGGGTTCCAACGCAGTTGGTGTCCCAGAACGGCACCTGGCCGTTAACGCACAGGCTGGCAGGATCGCCGCAGGGACCGAAAGACGTGGGCAACACGGGATTCCCGTCGCGAACAAGAGGGAGGTGTATTCCATGGTTCCCCACGTAGGCCACGGTCGCTGCCATGTTCCAGGGCAACTGCTGCTGGACGCTGACGTTGTACTGGATCATGTGCGGGCTCTTATAGTCATAATCTAGGAAGGTGGGGGTGACGATGCCGGGAGACGTGGTGCACTGGGCGAAGGCCCCCGAGCCGGGCTGACACGTAGGTTTATAGAAGTTTAGTACCTGAGGGGGAATCGGTAGCGGAAATCCACCCCCGGCGGCGTTGGTGGTTCCTAACACCGTCTGCCAATCCGCTGTGGTGCATGGCAAGAAGCCAGGGCTACCTGGGGGGTTCGCGGGTTTGGCGTTGTTGGCTGTATAGAAGGCTGACGTGCAGTTAGGCAAGATGTCGATCAGCGCCCCGAACGGCAGGGCTCCGTTCGTGGTGCCTCCGAGCGAAGATCCGATGTTCCCTATATCGTAGTAGATTCCGGCGCCGCCGCGGATGGCGGTTTTTCCGTTTCCAAAGAGGTTGTAGGCAAATCCGACCCGCGGGCTGAAATCCTTCAGCGAGTTGTTCTTGATGATGGGGCCTTGAGAAAACAAGTCGGTGAAATCGTTGATTAGCCTGGATTGCTTGCCTTGCAGCTCGCGCGGTGTTTTCATGAACTCATAGCGCAAGCCGAGGTTTACGGTCAGCCGCTGCGTGGCGCGCCAGTCGTCCTGGCCGTAGAAGCCATAGGTGTTGTAGATGAAGAAGCGGTTTTCGTTGGCAAAAGTAGGTGCAAACTCCACCACCGCGGGTATGTCCTGGAAGAAGTCGGATAGTTGGTTGTATTGGAGCTGGCCATTATAGGAGTTGGTGGCCTGGCTTCCCTGATTGAACCGGTTGAGCAGTATGCCGAGCTTGAAGGCGTGTTTCCCACGGGTCCAATTCACGTCATCGCTCAGGGTGTAGATGTTCTGGACGCTGAACGTGGTGGGGGAGGCGTTTACGGACCCGAACTCCGAGTAGGCGCCGCCAGCGGACCCGCCCATGTCCACTACGCCGGTGGAAAAACCCGGCACGAGTTCCGGTCCCAAACCATTATTTTGGGTAAGCCCATTGTTGCTCAGGGTCGTGCTGCTGCGGGTGCGGCTGAAGGAAAATCGCGCTGTATTGAGCACCGTGGGCGAGAACGTATGGTTCTCGGCAAGCGTAATCCACTGATTTCGCGCCGCCGGAATACTCCGGAAGTAAGAATAGTCCTCCTGCGAGTTATTCTGAAGCGCATTGTCGATGGTGTAACGCGCGAAGAAAGTATCATTGGTGGAAAAATTCTGGTCCACACGCATCTGTCCATAGTTTTCGCCCAGAGTGTTGTTGGCGCTTCCTACCTGATTGTTATCCAGGCCGGGGCTGGGCAGCGGCGCGATCGCGAGAAAAGGAGCAGTGTATTGGCTAAGAAACACTCCGTTATTTGTAGCTACAGATGGGTCGGTCGTATCGGCAAGTTCCGGACAATTCGCCAGTGATATAAACGTGCCGGCGCCGTAATTGTTTGCCGCGGTCGCGCTGGCCGGGTGACATCCCGCCGCGGGCACAACGTTGTTGATGGGGATTCCCCGGGTTTGCCGAACTCCCTCGTAGACCCCATAAAAGAAGGTCTTGTCTTTCTGTATGGGGCCGCCAAATGCTGCTCCAAATTGGTTCTTTCGGAGCGGCGGTTTGGGCGCGCCCGCACCTCGATTGAAAAAGTCATTGGCATCGAACGCATCATTCCGCAAGTATTCAAAGACGTCGCCGTGGAACTGGTTCGTCCCGCCCTTGCTGACGGCCACCATCTGGCTGCCCATGGCCATTCCATATTCGGCCTGGAAGGTGCCGGTTACAATCCTGTACTCCTTGATGCCATCCACACCCAGGGCATCGCCGGAAGCGCCGGCCACGGGGCTGCGCCCCGTGCTGTTCTGTAGAATTGCGCCGTCTAAGGTGAAATTATTGGATCGCACCGGCGCTCCGTTCACGCTGAAGCTCGTGCCGAGTTGTTGGTTGCGCTGGTTTTTGTCCTGGTTTACGCCCGGCCGATACAAAGCCAAGTCGATATAATTCCGCCCGTTCAGCGGTAACTCGGCCATCTTCGTCTCGTTGACGGTTCCGCCGAGGGTGGAGTCCTGCGTATTCACCATGGGTATTTCGCTGCTCACCGTGACTTGCTGTGTCGTGGCGCCCACTTGCAGGGCAAAGTTAATTACGCCCGCCTGTGTGACCTCCAGATTCAGGCCCGTTCGCGTCTCGGTCCTGAACCCGGCAGCTTCTGCTCTGATTTCATAGTGACCCACAGGCAGTTCCGGGAAGCGATAGCTGCCATCCTGCTCAGTCGTCTGCGTCCGAGTGAGGTTGGTATCCGTGTTCCTCACGTTCACCATGGCGCCGGGTATCGACGCACCCGAGGAATCCCTCACCGTCCCCAGAATCGTGCCTGTAGATTGGGCCGCGACGGGAATCGCCGCCAAAATGAGCACGGCAACCACCGCAATGATTCG
>WNGL01027881.1_pt1 | contig 10416 bp, 10 predicted proteins | sample 5400591 | NCBI WGS metagenome assembly WNGL01 (sample SAMN13153377, study PRJNA577476) | soil metagenome | isolation source: 80 cm soil or saprolite under Garry oak tree replicate 1 | place: USA:California | collected 2016-06-15 | reverse complement strand
AGTCTATCAAGGTTGGCGCGGCTGCTTACTATAACCGCAGTATTACGACGGAAGAACTGGTTGAAGCTGTACGCAAGGTAAGTGTCGGTGAATATTTGATCAACGATGATGTGCTTTCAAAGCCACAACTTGCCAGTCGGGTACTCAAATCATTCAGGGAGCTGGCGGTGGAAGAGGAGGCTTCGCCTGCCAAGGACCTGTATTCACCGCTCTCGGGCCGCGAGGTAGAGATCCTGGATTATATAGCGCGAGGCAATAGCAACAAAGAAATTGCCAAGTCACTGAAGATCAGTGACCAGACCGTGAAGAATCACATTACGTCTATTCTCAAAAAGCTATCGGTGAACGATCGTACCGCTGCTGTAGTGCATGCACTTAAGCATGGGTGGATCAAAATGGACGCTACTTAAGCTAGTTCATTATAGAGATGAGTTGACGAAGCGCTTTAATTTGGCGTTGAATCTCTTCATTGTCTTCAGCAGAGGGAACAAGTTCCACGTAGGCAGATAGATCGCGTAGAGCGCGGCCATAGTGTTTGAGCGAGAGATGGATAAAGCCCCGGTCACGCCGTTCGAGTGGAGAGCGAGGAATAAGTAGCAAGATGCGGTCAGAAATTGCAAGTGCTCGTTCGTAGTCTTCTGTGTGGAGGTAAATGTGTTTGAGATTGTTGAGCATACGTACCAGCAGGTTTTTATGGCTGACCGGTTCAAACCACTGGGCGTAGATTTTACCCTTGCCCTCCAGCATATGGCGCACACGCTCGCGGCATTCCTCTTCGCTGTATATATGCCCACTTTCAAAAGGATCAATATATATGCGGCCCTGTGGTAGGCGACATCCTACCACGAAATGGAATGGCAAGCCAATACCCTCGATCTGTAACCCCACCCGCTTGCCGACCTCCATGTAAAGAAGAGAAAGCGCTATAGGAATACCAGTATGTCGCTCCAGGAGGGCGTTGAGAAAACTATTGGCGGGATTGTAATAATCTTCTGTGTTGCCATGAAAGTCTTCTTGCTCGAAGAGGACCTGATTTATAGCGGTAATTACTTCGAGCACGTCTGTTTCGGGTGGAAGTTGTGGGAGGATATCTGGTGCCGGCAAACCTAGCAGACTACGTACGCGCAGTGCCAGAGAGTCGAGTTGGGCTATACATTGTGCAAAATTGAGGTCTGGATATTCGCTGCTGGCAATCAGGAGAGCCGCTAGAGCCAGGTCAATAGCGGCATCGTCACCCGCAACCAGGGCTTCAAAGGCTCTAAAGGCGCGTTGTTGTGGTGTGTCGTTAGGGTTAGATTCTTTCATCACTCAAGTATTGAACCATATCATTGACATAATTTGCAAGTAAGGCCACGCTACTGCTGTATTCACACCCGGACTACCAGGAGTTCTTTTCCGTTATTTGCATCCAGGAAAACATAGAGGTCGTAGTATGAATGTGGAAAAGGAGTTGGATCAACCGAGGCATCAGTGGGCTCCAGCGGAATTTTTTGATAGAGCACCATCCAGGTTGGTACGCCGTTCAGGTCAGGATGGGCAGCAGGCGTACTCTTATTGGGATAATTCAACAATACATATTGGGCGCTGGTGCTTTTAGACTTGATGGCGGCGTCGGGTTCAAGCTGGCTGGCGATAAGTAATGCCTGTTGCTTATTGAGTGCCGGTGTCTGATCAGTGTGTCCAAGGGTAATACCTTTGGCAGCAAGGGGCGTTATCTGCGTAGCAGGCGCAGAGGTGGGGGCAAGACTGCCAATCGGCAGCCTGGGTAGCGCGGGACCTCCAAGTTGGTGAAGCAACAGCCAGACCAGCCATATTCCGGCTAAACCAAGCAGGATACCTCCCACAATGCCAGTTGCTAGACGCGGCTGTCTTCCAGGAGTTCTCTCTGTGGACATCCCGGCCTGTTTCCTTGCCATCTACTGCCTTCCTGCTCTGTGTATTGCTTGCTTTATTTTATTGAGCAAGTATAAAGCAAACTTCAAAAAATATAGTGTTTTATAACGAAATATAGCGTTTTATGGTAGGTTTTCAGCCATAGAATGCACCTATAATTAAGAGGGTAAGTGTAGAGCTTACCCTCTCATTTATTAACCACTAAATCGCGAGGAAGGGTCGAAAAACTGTTTGCCCCTCTCAGGCGCTCTTGGAAGAGAACAACGTTTCAAGCCGCAGGACTTCTGGATTCTGGGGCTCAAGTTGCTGGCATTGCTCAAGCAGCGAGAGGACGCGATCCTCTTTGGCCGAGAGCTGAATAGCACGAATGATGGATATGGCCTCGATCAAGGTCTCGCAGCAGCTAGTTACATCCTTCTCGGCCAAGTACGCACGTGCCTCTGACAGCAGCAAATTGACCTTCCAACGATTCTGTTCTGGACTTAAATGCTCACGGGCTATGGCAAGCGCGCTCTGTGCATCGTCAATACGTCCAAAGAGGATGAGTGCATCTGCTTTTTCGATCAGGATACTGGTGATGTCTGTCCTGACAAAACTGCCATCAGGGGTCATATTCCCCTTTTGAGCGACTTTGAGCGCCCTGTTGAAGTAGTCCATACTCTTCTTTTGCAACAGAGAATCGTTCACTGCCACGTATCCAGTAGCCTCGCCAGCCATCTGGTAGCATTTGCCTTTCAAAGGATCGCGAGAAAGGTCCGCATAGGGAAGCATCTGCATGGCATCCTGGTAGGCCAGCACATAGTCTTGCTGCCGGATATAAATTCTGGCTCGTCGTAGTAGCGATGAGGCGATCAGTTCCGCATTCTTCAAGCGAAAGGCGATTTCGACCGCTTTGTGTTCCTCGTCAACTGATCGCGCGAATTGCATCTGGTCACGGGCTACCAACGAGGAGATCTGGTAGAACCGACAGAGCATCGCATCATATTGATCTTTCCTGACGCCCGAAGCATTCGCAGAAGCGACCAGTAACATCTGAAGGCTTTCTTCGATGCTCCCTGCCGCTTTCTGGACCGTACTGGTGTAGTAGAGCTCCCAACTCATCGCCAGCAGCCGCTCGTACTCCAACATCGTTTCAGCGCTGGCTGCTCCGCCATCGGTGATCGCGTGAGCAACTTGTGTAGGAAGCATGCTTCCGTTTCCCCACTCGTACAAGGTGACAGATGAAAGGCCGAGCAGAATGGGAGGAATACGGAGCGTCTTTGCTAAAAAGATTCTTCTTGAGAGGAGTTGCGGCATATCTCTATTCCTTTCACTGGTTAACATCTTCAAGTAGCGCTCTGTACATTCCAGATGTTTTGCTGCTTCCTTTATTGACCATCCCGACACGGTTATGTAATAGCGAATGACGTCTCCCATTTGCGGCAAGTTCTCCCCACCGGGCGCAAACCGTCCATAGGCGTACCACCAATAATACTCATCCATTGGTTTGTGCATGCTCCTTCAATAACATCGTTCTTCCCACAAGTATTGTAACCTGTTCTTCATCAAAATGCAATAGTATTACCGCTTGCTTGTGAAATCTTTTTTCACTTTTTCATATCACGAACGCAAGAATTCACGATTTTCTGGTACAGTGGAATTATGCAACAGTGTTGAAACTTGTGAGCGGTTAAAGAAATGAAGGAGGACTGGCTCAGTGGGAGAGTCGCTGGGTCAGCATGGAAAGCGCGATAGTACGGAAATGCTTGTAGTGCAGCCTTTGTAGAACCGTTTTGTAGCGTGGGAGCCGTCACCTCAGTGCCCAAACGCTGAGGTGACTATTGTGAGACCAGTCATCTGGTAAGAGCACCTGACTCATATGCATTATATCGCATCGTGAGACCCAGGTAAACAAATTTTGGAGGACACACGATGTTAATATACCAACAAGCAGAACCTCCTCTTCCTGTCTTCGTCGATGAGTTGTTTCACACTGACGAACATCCCTTTTGTTCTGACAGGACTTGCCTCTGCCATGAAGACCCTCTCTTGATAGCTGAGGTGGCAGAGGCCGTCAACGAGGGTCTCCTGACCCCAGACGAAGCCACCGATTTTGTGGCTGGCAAGATGCTCTCCTGGGAGGTCAAGTCATGAGCACCATCGACCCGCAGGCATCCCCTGCTGGACAGCAGGACGCCTCATCACCTCTCCTTCCCTGTCCTTGTCGTGACGAGTCCACTCCCCTGGTCATCCGTCCTGAGTGGATCCCTCTCGATGAGGTGGCACAGACCTGGGCGGACTTTAGCCTCTGTGCGAGCCATGCCCATGCCCTCCAGGCTGTCGGTACGGCTTTCCTTGCTCTCTCCTTTGAGATGAGCGCCCACACTCACTACACCCAGGCATATCATGGCCTGTGGAAGATTGCTCCCTCGATGGTCGCCCGCAACCTTGGCGAGGCAATCACCGATCTGCGCGAAGCGTGCCAGCAGTGGGCGAGTGCTGTCCTTTGGCTGGAGCGCTTCGCCAACGAAGAGTGCCAGGACGAAGGGATCCTCACGATCATCCGTGCCCTGTTTGGGGACATCCGGGTGCAACAGCACCGCTTGTGGCTGCTCCTGTTGCGCTTGCAGGAGGAACAGCGCAGTATCCGGGGTGAACCGCTCTTTGTCCATCTCGGGCACCTCTCGTCATCACGAGCAACAGCCGTGGAGGAAGGGAGGGCATCATCATGAACAAGCAACTCGCCCTTGAACGAACCAAAGCCCTCACCAACTGTGCCAACGACTACCACCAGTGGCACCCGACCTTTATGCTCGGTGAAAAGCTCTGTACAGTCTGCGGGGTGCGCGCCTATTGTCCCTTGTGTCTGAGCCGACCTCCAACCACTGCACGCTTGATCCCCTGTGCTCTGCATCGCCGTGAGAGGAGGGCCGAGGTATGAGCCCAGGACAACAACCGACCAGGAGAGGTCCCGCGCAGGCTGATGATCTTTGGGATGATGAGGCTTATCTCGCCACGCCCCCCGTCCTTGCCAGAGCACGCTACACCCCGTTGGCACAACGGGAAGCCACTCCACCGCCGCAGCGGGTTTTCGTGGTCGATCAACGTCGAGGTCGCTGGAATCGAGAGCCACCGCCAGCAGCCCGTCTGCCGCAGCCACGCGTGAGACAGACCCGGGACGACCCCGAGTACCAGCCACAGAGCAGGCGACAGCAACCAGTCCCCATGCAGGACGAGACCTGGGAGCAGGAGGACCTCCCACGGCGGCGGGAAGGGCAGGGACCTCGTCACCGCCCTCGCCCATGGCACTGGCTGGTGTATCTGGGCCTGGGCATGCTCGCCATGCTGGCGCTGTGGTACCTTGTGCTGACTCTCCTCAGTTGGTGGCAGGTCTCCCAGGATGACCTGCACTACGGGCGCCCGCGCACCTTCCAGTGTGACGCCATGGTGGGACACCACGATTCGACAGAGCACCCGAGCCACTTCCTCGCGCTCAACCTCAATCGTCAGGTGGAGATCATCGAGTTTCCTGGGGGCGACCCCGCCAAAGCCAAGATCTATCTGGGTCCTCCCCTGGTCGGGCCAGGGCAAGACCTGGCCCCGGTGACGCTCACCTTCCGTGATGTCAACGGGTATGGCAAGCCCGACATGCTCTTCGACATCGAGGGAAGCGAGGTCGTCTTTCTCAATGACGGAGGACAGTTCCGCCCGCTCAAAGCAGGCGAGCATATCCACCTCTAGCAAGCCATGGGAGCAAGAGTGCTCTTGCTCCCTCCACCAACCAGGAAAGGAAGGAAGCAGACGATGGATGAGAAGCTGCAACGAGACATCTATGACCTTCTTCATCAGTTTGAGTTCATCACCACCGCACAGGCCCAAGCAACAGCGACCGGCACGGTCCCGCTGGATGAGCCACACTCCCAGCAGCCACCACCGCCGATTATTGTCTACCTGGTAGATGCTCCACCGCCAGAGGCCTCTAGTGACTATGGGAACACGGTCGACAGCCTCGCAGGGACGGATGAGGAGCAGACCAGCAGCGACCGTGCGCCCAAAGATGAAGCAGCCAACTGCACCAGCGACAACGATAGTAGCCGTGAGAGGCAAGCCGCAGAAGTCGTCTCACCGCTGCCACCACCACCAGCAGCCATCCTCATGACGGCACGGCCCAGGCCGAAGGGCAAGCGGGTGCTGATCGTGGGAGTGCTCTGCCTGGTGCTTGCCGCAGCCGCGATGGTGGCCTCTCTCGTTTCCTTCACGCTCGTCTCAGCCACGATCACCATTCTCCCTCTCTCAACTGAGATCACGGCGACGAGCACACTGACCGTAGTCACCGGAGCCGCCAACCCGCTTCACTACGAGGTGCCAGGGCGGCTCTTAGCCCAATACATCTCACTTAAGCCAAAAAGGGGGAAAAAGCAGACAAGAAAGCTCCGATCTGGCATACTGCCAGAAAAAGGAAAGACTACAGCAAGGAGCTTTCGATGTACAGATTACGGGAAATGGACGTCGATGACAGCCTTGGTGTTGTTTGTGATCGGGATGGCGCTGTGGAGCCGACTGAACCAATGCCAAGTCTGGCAGAAGCTGGTGGGCAAACTCAGCGCCCTGCACCCGGCTGAGCCCACGAGCACGATGAGTGATTCAGGGGTGAGTGCGGTGACCTTCACCCAGATCTGTCGGGGTGAGACCTACCAGACGCAGGCCCTGCACACGCTCATCACCCAGATGGTCACCGCACAAGCCAACAAGCGTCTGGGGACGGGCTACCAGCTGAGTGGAGCCGTGGAAAGCCGGGTCACCGCCAGCCATCTGCTTCATGGTGAGCAGCAGCGTGCAGGGATGACCATTGAGGTGAGAGGGAGCGGCACCTGGTCCTACCAGTTTGACGAGGCGTACCTGCATACCATCGCCACCAGGCTTGCCGGCCAGAACAGGCAGCAAGCCACGGAACTGCTCTTGCACCTGCCAGGAGTCAGCCAGGTCGCCATGACGATCTCGGGGACGGAGACAACGTCTTTGCCACCAGACCCGGCACGGATTCATCTTGTGGTGCTCGCACACGTAGGACCATAAGAGAAAGGGACACACAGCGATGATCGAGTGCGACAGAGGTGGAAACGCGGTCTTCTCCGTCGCGGAGATGCACCACATCTTTCCCCAAGAGCATCCAGACGAGAGGCTCATCGTGGACTGCCAGCGCTGCTCCTCCCACAGGATCATCGAGGAGAGCGCACAGGGGAAGGTGAACCACCAGCAGGTGAGCTCTCACTGCTCCCCGCATCAGCAACAAGGAGAGGGAAAGTACGATGCAACTGGTCGAACAACACATCATTAACCGCACCGACCCGCGCTACAGTGTGATTGACGCAGCAGCCTTCACGTCCAAGAACCTCTACAATGCGGCTTTGTACGAGACACGCCAGGCCTTTATCCATGAAGGCAAGTATCTCAACTATCACGAGATGGATAAGCGCATGCAGTCGCATGAGGCCTACAAAGCGTTGCCAGCGAAGGTCAGTCAGCAGGTGTTGAGGCAGTTGCATAAGAACTGGATATCGTTCTTCGAGGCGAGAAAAGCCTACGCAGAAGAGCCTTCCACCTTCACCGGACGCCCACGCTTGCCCAAGTACAAGCACAAAACGGAAGGTCGGAACATCCTGGTCTACACCGTCCAGGCTCTCAGCAAGCCAGGCCTGAGGGATGGTCTCATTCGCCCGTCCGGGCTTGGCATCACCATCGAAACCGAGCACACCGTGGTTGATCAAGTGCGGATTGTCCCCCGTAACGGCTTTTACGTGGTTGAGGTCGTGTACACCAAAGAGCCGGTTCAAGCTGCTGTCGATCCATCCTTCTGCGTCGGCATTGATCTAGGAGTCACGAACTTAGCGGCGATAGCATCAAACCGTGAGGGCTTTGTCCCTCGACTGGTTAACGGTCGTCCGGTGAAAGCGTGGAACCAATGGTACAACAAGCGCATGAAGGAACTGAAGAAGAAGCTGCCCAAGAATGACCGAGAGCGCGTGACGAAACAAATGGAACAGATCACGAATACGCGTAACCGGCGCATTGATCACTACCTGCACACAGCCAGCAAGCGGATGGTCGACTTCCTGGTGGAAAACGGGGTAGGAACGGTCATTATCGGGAAGAATCCCTTCTGGAAGCAAGCATGTGGCATGGGCAGAAAGAACAATCAGAACTTCGTGCAAATCCCCCATGCACGCTTCATTGACATGCTCACCTACAAAGCGGCGTTAGTCGGCATAGGGGTAGAAGTGAGGGAAGAGAGCTATACCAGCAAGGCCAGCTTTCTTGATCTTGACCCTATTCCTGACTACAAGCCCAATGACGAAACGGTGCATGTCTTTAGCGGAAAGCGGATCGGGCGAAGAAACCGCCTGTACCGCACCAAAGATGGACGCAAGATTTGTGCCGATGTCAACGGCGCCTACAACATCTTGCGCAAAAGTAGACCTGATGCCTTCTCGGAGGCAAAGGGCGTAGCGGGCTATGTAGTTCACCCCGTACGGCTTGCTGTTTAAGTCGTGCAAACGCAACACAAAGTAAGTGGTCAAGAGAACGCTCTGTTTTGTGGAACTATAAAGCAAATTGCGCGCGAAGCAAACAGGGAGCAAACAATGTATCGCTGTTGCTCACATTGACCGGATTTTCCCCAAGAGATATACTGATACCTAATGAGACGACAAGAAAGGAATTTTAACCTGTGAAAGTGTATGGCCGTATGACGGTCTTCCCCATTATGCCTTCCCGCATCAGTCGACTGTATGAACTGGCGTATAATTTGTGGTGGAGTTGGCATCCCGAAGCACGCGCCCTTTATAAGACACTCGATCCCGATCTATGGGAAGAAGTTGGGCATAATCCCGTTCGTTTACTTAGTGAAGTACGACCGGCTCGGCTTGAAGAAGTTGCCAGCTTGGCCGACTACCTGCAGAGCTACGATAGTGTTTTCAGCGACTTTGATGCCTACATGCATCCTCGTGCAAATGAGACGTGGTTCTCGCGTACCTATCCCGAGCTGATTCATCGCACAATCGCCTATTTTTCGGCGGAATTTGGCTTACACGAGTCTCTGCCTATTTACTCTGGTGGCCTGGGCATTCTTTCCGGCGATCACTGTAAAGAGGCCAGCGATCTTGGTTTGCCCTTCGTTGGAGTGGGATTTTTGTATCCACAGGGTTATTTCCAGCAGCGCATCACCCGTGATGGCACGCAAGAGGCCTTGTACGACAAACTCCATTTTTCGGAGGCACCTGCTATTCCTGCCTGTGACGCTGATGGCAATGAAGTGATGATCTCTGTAGATCTACCTGGGCGTCGTATCCAGGCAAAAGTATGGAAATTGCAGGTGGGACGTATTCAACTTTACCTGATGGATACAGACGTAGAACCAAATGCGCCGCCTGACCGGGAACTTTCAGCGCGTTTGTACGGTGGAGATCGTGAGATGCGCATTTCCCAGGAGATTGTACTGGGCATTGGCGGCGTGCGAGCATTGCGAGCCCTGGGTATTTCACCTGCAGCCTGGCACACCAACGAGGGACATGCCGCTTTCCTGAACCTGGAGCGCTGCCGGGAGTTAGTAGCCTCTGGCTTGAGTTTTAATGAGGCACGCGAGGCGGTCGCGGCCAACTCAGTCTTCACAACGCATACGCCTGTCCCTGCGGGGAACGATACGTTCAGCTATGACCTGGTGGACAAGTATTTTGGCTCCTATTGGGGTCAACTTGGGCTGGACCGCAACCAATTTATGGAGGTTGCTCGCGAGGATCACGGCTGGGGCCCTACTTATGGTATGACGGCGCTCGCATTGCGTCTGACGGGGCAGCATAACGGTGTGAGCGAACTGCATGGTGCCGTCTCACGCAAGATGTGGCAGTTCTTGTGGCCCGGCATTGATTCTGAAGAGGTACCTATCGACTCGATCACGAACGGAATACATACTCCTTCCTGGATTTCACCAGAGATGAACGCTCTCTTTAAACGCTACCTGGGCGCGGATTGGGGAGACCATGTGGACGAAGAGGATTTATGGAAGCGCATTATAGACATTCCCGATGAAGAACTCTGGCAGACGCATGTGCAGCGGAAAGAGGCTCTCATTAACTACACGCGCCGTCGTCTGAGACAACAACACCTGCGCCTTGGTGAAGGCTCTATGCAGATGGCTGAATTCGAGAGCATGCTGAATGCTGATGCTCTCATTATTGGCTTTGCCCGGCGCTACGCAACCTACAAACGGGCAACGCTCATTTTCCGCAACATTGAACGTATAAGTGCTATTCTGAACAATCCAGAGCGGCCTGTACAGATCATTTTTGCCGGCAAGGCGCATCCTGCTGACGAGCCTGGGAAGGCTTTGATCGAGCAAGTGTATCGTATCTCGCGCAGTGATGCATTTCGCGGCAAAGTCATCTTCCTGGAAAATTATGATATCGGTATGGCTCGCTACCTGGTCTCCGGCACGGATCTCTGGCTTAACAACCCTATCCGCCCACACGAGGCCAGTGGAACCAGTGG
>WNGL01016772.1_pt1 | contig 10416 bp, 12 predicted proteins | sample 5400591 | NCBI WGS metagenome assembly WNGL01 (sample SAMN13153377, study PRJNA577476) | soil metagenome | isolation source: 80 cm soil or saprolite under Garry oak tree replicate 1 | place: USA:California | collected 2016-06-15 | reverse complement strand
AGCGGGGTTCGTTCAGCCGCACGCGATAGCTTTTCTGGTGGCGTTTGATGACGACTTTGTCCTCACGCGCCAGCCAGCCAACGGCCCAGTCGAAAACCGGAGACTTTGCCTCTACTTCTTGTTTCAAGCTAGGTAAAGATAATTCGCCTTTCGCATTCAGGGCTTGCCAGATTGCTCCCGCAGCCGTCCCAATCTCTTCATGCATTTACGCCCTCACAATCCACGGCGGTATAGCCGGTCGGCGCACTGCGCTGGAGTTAACTGTACAAAGCTCACATTTCCGATCACAGGAAGTCTAGCACGATCTCCAGTTGGCTTGGCCGAGCAGTCGGGGCGCCGCAGAGGCGGTCACGAGAGCATCTTTATTGTTGTAGGAACGGGAAGTCAGGGGTAGACTCTCTTCCCGTGTTCAGCAAACTGAACAGCCCCGTGAGGGTTAAGCCGGAGACGGAGAGCCCTGAGAGGCCGTCGCCGAAGACCGTTCCGGCGGAGGTTAAGTCCCCGCCAGGCCAATATCTTAAGGCCGTTCGCGAACGGCTGCAGGTTGGCATGCGTGAGGTCCAGGACGCAAGTATGGTGATTGCGTCGGAGGAGGGCAACCCGAACTTTTACCTGTCCCCCGCTAGACTGACGCAGATCGAGAACGAAGAATCGGTCCCCAGTTTCTACAAGCTCTTCAGCCTTTGTTCCATCTACGGACTTGATCTCAATGATGTCCTGGGACGCTACGGCGTCAATGCGAACCGGACGCGAGCTTACCGAACGCGCTTTCTGCCGGAGATCACTCGCACCACCTCGGCCGAAATCTACGGATTTCAGGACAAGGTTTTGGTTCCGGTTCGCATCGACCCTACGTTCCGTTGGGAGACAACGCAATTGGTGAATCGCGTGGTGGCCATGTGGGGAGAAATCCCCGCGGCTTTTCTCTTGAACAGCAGTCCCCACCGGCATACCTATGGCTATGTAGGGCTGGCCGACAGGACCATGTTCCCCCTCCTGCGCCCCGGCTCCTTAGTGATGATTGATCCTGAGCGGAGGCGAGTAGCTCAGGACGGATGGAAGAGCGAATTCGAACGGCCGGTTTACTTCGTGGAGCTGCGTAATGGATACCGTTGCGCGTGGTGCCAAGTGGAAGGTTCGCGGCTGGTGCTAATACCTCATCCGATCTCGAATGTGCCCGTACAGAGCTTTAATTTAACCACCGAGGCCGAGGTCCTGGGTCAGGTAGTGGGAGTGGCGATGAGGCTGGTTCCTCCAAATATGTCCAGCCAGGGGCCTGGATCAAAACTTCCAGCGCCGAGCGAAATTGTGAGATAAAAAACCTCCGCGCTAGCAAGGAGCATCCTTCCGGAATCATCTCGTAGTAAGGCTCGGTCTCCAGCCACAGGTTGGCCACACGAATTTCCACCTGGCCCAACGAATTAAAGTGCTTCCGCAGTTCTCGCGACAAGTCCATCAGCGAAAGATTGGCCACTGCTTCAAAGACGGAGCGGTGAGTTTCGCGAAGCGCCCGATTGACTTCCTCGGGCGTGGAGATACTCGCCCACCCTTCGTGCAAATAGCGGCCGGTGTAGGGATCTCGTAGAGAGGAGAGAAATACCAGCTGTGCGAAGGCGCTGGGCAAGGCCTCTAGGACGTTCTGCAAATAACGCGAGATGGGTTGTTCCCGCAGCATCACCGTGGAGAATTCTAGGACAACTTTAGCACGCGGCGCAATTCTTTCGTTTTCAGTCTGCTGAACGGATTACGAAAAGATTACTAGCTCTACGGCGAATACTGTAGATTGGCGTCGCTTTACATAAACTCTCGTTCGAGGTGATTATCATGGGCGGACGCCCCCCGATGTTCCCAGAGGATTAGTACGTTAGTACGTTAAGGCTTGCATAACAGAGGCGGTGCCTAAGCCGCCTCCAGCGCAACGGTTTAGTGTATACTGTCGGCTGTCATGTTTCTCTCTGGCGCGATATGCGTCGCGGCCGTGTCTCTTGAGCTTGCCACTCTTCTCCTTTTGGTGTCTAAAGGCGTGTGGCGCTCATACAGGCTTTTCTTCGTATACGCAACGTGGCTGTTCCTCGCCAATTCTGCAATTCTCGTCACCTTTCTTTATCTCCCCGCTGACAGTCACACGATCAACTGGGCCAGCCGCGTTTATCCGGCGCTGTACTGGAATATTGACAGCATCGATGTGGTCCTTCGGTTCGTCGTGGTCTCCGGTCCCCGTTCCATCCATTTGGCTCTAGATCGTAGCTTCGGTGTTGTCCAGGCTTTTATGATCCTCGGCACGCTAGTAACAGCTCGCTATTATGGTGTGAGGTGCGGTCGAAACGTTCGTGGTATAGCACTTGCCTTCGGGGGCTGGGTATCGATCTCAACAGCCACCAATGCGATGGCTGACCTTGCGAGTCCTTTCTTAGCCTATTGGTACTATTTACGACCGCTGAGTTTCGTTGTGATGATAGCTGTCTGGATATGGGCGCTGTGGGTTTATGAACCCAATCCGCCAATCATGGAGAGCGAAGCAATCGAACTTGACCGGTGGACTCAGGATTGGAATCGCACGATTTCAACCACACGGACCATCATAAGGCCATGATCAATCTAATTTTTTTCACGATATTGGGATTAGCACTCTTCGGCAGCTTTATTTTCATTGCCCTGCAGGGCAGCCCGAAGAGTTTGCCCGATTCTTCGGCCGTTCAGGCGGTAACGGAAATCATCGCTCTGGAAGGCAGTTCTTTTGCCAATGCCAGGCGCCTCCTGGATGACACGGATTACCAAGCCCTATGCTCGAATCCTGATCTGCGGCGGTTGGCGCAAAGGCTTCGCAACGACCGCAAGCAACTCGCGCTGACGTGGATTTCGTCGCTGCAGAACGACCTCATCAGGTTATGGCGATTCCGGCGATTCCTGATTCAGCGGGGTGTGCCTTCCAGTATGAGCGAAGAGCTGCGGACGCTTCAGGCGCTCTCGCTCTCTCTCGTGCTGCTCAGTTTCATTCGACTTTCCATACGCGCCGCGGGCCCGTTTGCCTTGCCGCGCGCCACGCGTCAAGCCGGGCAATTGGTGGACAGCATGTCCACCGGTGCGGCCCTCGTGCTCGGTCGTATTCCCGTCGCCGGCTGGGCGGAAATCGAGCGCAGTTGGGTGAAGAGCGCAGCCTAACCGGCCTGATCGATGTCTCCGCCTTTTGCTTCGGGTTATGTCGAAATCGGCCAAATTCTAAGTGCGGTTTTACTCGTGCGATCTGAATCAAACCAGTTGCCTCAGCCAGCCCAGGGTCGCATGATCGGCGTCTCTGCTCAGATGCAGTGCCTTTACGGCCTGATCCATCAGGTCAGTACTTATGCCTATCCCGTGCTCATTGCCGGTGAGAAGGGCACGGGCAAAAAATTGGCCGCCCAAACAATCCATTCCCTCAGCCGGCGGAGAGAAAAGGCTTTTGTCGTTGCCGATTTTTCCACGCTGGCGCCCACCCTGGCGGAATCCGAGCTCTTCGGCTATGAGAGGGGCACTTTTGCCGGAGCGAGCCAGACGCAATGGGGTTTGCTGGCCTTTGCACGTGAGGGGACCATTCTGCTGAACGAAGTCGGAGACCTTCCCTTTCACGTTCAGACCAGATTCGTCCAGGTGCTGCAGGAGAAGGAATTCAAGCCCATTGGTTCCCCTCATCCCCTTCCGTTCAAAGCTAGAATTCTTGCGACGACCTCACGCGACCTGCAGGCGGACGTAAAACGCGGCACATTTCGCGAAGAGCTTTTCCTGCGGCTGAATGCGACGCAAATCACGCTCGCTCCCCTTCGCGAACGCCAAGAAGATATTCCGCTTCTGATCGACTATTTCCTGGAGAAGCATGAGGGTGCGGAGCAGTCGAAAACAAAATTCTCGGCGGCCGCAATCCAGCATTTACGCGCGCATGACTGGCCAGGAAACGTTCGGGAATTGGAGGAGAAAGTTCGGCAGGCAATCTCGCTTCATTCTGGAGCTGTCGTCGACGTCAGTGATCTCAATCTCGCACCCGAATTGCCAGACGATCGGCGGTGGGCAGCGGATATAACGTCTTATCTCGACGTGCGGGAACGACATACCATTGTGCAGGCTCTTCATGAGTCCCACGGAGACAGATCGGCTGCCGCAAGGCTTCTCGGAATGGCGGAATCAGCCCTCCAGAAGCGGCTTCAATATTATGACCTGTGATCAGCAGGCACCCGCCGGAGTTGAACCCGATCCTGGCACGCCTCGTCCTCAGCGGCTAGGCCCATATCTTCGCATGGCCCAATAGGCCGCTGCGCCACCCACGGCCGCGGTTGCCACAATCAGACCAGCATCCCGCTTCGATTTCATCCGAGCTTCGTCTTCTTCAGCAAGCCGCGCGGGCCGTCTGTGGAAGAAAGTAGTTGTTGAAGGTATCCGGGAACAGCAGAACGTGGTTGCCGTCTGTGCCCAGCGGTTTTGTTTCTGCGGCGAAACCATTGCGTGAAAGGCTCGGGCGCGAACTGAGGAATCTTGCGCTGTGGCGCCATTCCGGCCAGCCATTTTGCGATTTCGCGCGTGCCCGACGTTGCGATCGGTTAAGGTGCAGGAGTTGGTTACGCGTTATATCATCTCGATGAAGGGCTATACGGCACGGGAGAAAATGAGCGACGCGATTGCCGGAACTGAATCGTAACTCTATGTCAGTTGCCTATATTTGCGAGGGGTTTCGCACTCCCATCGGCCGCTACGGCGGCGCCCTAGCCCAGATCCGCACCGATGACTTAGCAGCAGTGCCGCTCGCGGCTCTGCGGGAGAAATTTGTCCGCAGCGATTGGGAGTCCCTCGACGAGATTGTGCTCGGCTGCACGAATCAGGCGGGCGAAGATAATCGCAACGTCGCGCGGATGGCGTCACTCCTGGCGGGTATTCCACACACTGTTCCAGCCATGACGGTCAACCGGCTTTGCGGCTCAGGGATGGAAGCGATTGCAGTTGCCGCCCGAGCGATTGCCGCGGATGAAATTTCGCTCGCTATTGCCGGTGGAGTGGAAAGTATGAGCCGCGCGCCGATGGTCATTCCAAAGGCGTACTCCGCGTTTTCCAGAACTGCGGAGATTTACGACACCACCATCGGATGGCGCTTCGTGAATCCGGAACTAGCGAAAAAGTATGGCACCGCCTCTATGCCAGAGACAGCCGAGAACGTCGCGGCCGCTTATCGGATTGACCGATGCTCGCAGGACAAATTCGCTCTTCGCTCGCAGCAGAGGGCTGCCACCGCTCAGAGGGCCGGAATCCTCGCCCAAGAGATCGTGCCTGTTCATGTTTCGCAACCTAAGGGGCCTTGCAAAGTCGTATCCCAGGATGAGCATTTACGGCCGGACACGACCATCGAGGCGCTTGCGAAATTGCCGACGCCATTCCGGGAAGGCGGCACGGTAACCGCCGGAAACGCATCTGGGATTAACGATGGCGCCTGCGCGATCTTCGTGGCTTCGGAAGCTGCAGCTTCCCGTTTTGGATTGACTCCCATGGCTCGCGTCATCGGTACAGCTGCGGCGGGCGTGCCACCCGATGTCATGGGTATCGGCCCGATTCCTGCCATCCAGAAGTTGCTCGGACGATTCAATTTGAAAATGGATGATATGGATGTCGTGGAAGTGAACGAAGCCTTTGCGGCGCAGGCGCTTGCCGTAATCCGTGCATTCAGCCTGCCTGACGACTGCGAAAAAGTGAATCCAAATGGCGGGGCAATCGCGCTGGGCCATCCTCTCGGAATGAGCGGCGCGCGTCTGGTCCTGACCGCTGCCAGGCAACTGCAGCGCATCAAGGGGCGCTATGCTCTTGCATCCATGTGCATTGGGGTGGGGCAGGGAATCGCAACTTTATTGGCGCAACCCTGAAATCCCAGCGGGTTGCCTCCTCTGGCGATCCCGATTAAGCGGAGCGCCGCAGGTACGACAGGAGGCGCCGCGTGCGCGGAGTCTGTCGCAGTGTCTGCAGAGCTTGAGCTTCGATCTGTCGCGTGCGTTCCCGGGTGACTCCCAGGCAGCGGCCCACTTCCTCGAGCGTATGTTCGTCTCCGTCCTCCAGCCCGAAACGCATGCGGATGACTTTGGCCTCGCGCGGCGTGAGATCATTCAGCATATCGATCGCGTGCTCTTTCAGATTGCGATCAATTACGGCCTCGGAAGGAGACGCGGCCTGCTTGTCTTCGATGAAGTCACCGAGATGCGATTCCCCATCAGTCCCGATGCGGGTTTCCAGAGACAGCGGCTCCTGTGCAATCTTCATCAGTTCGCGAAGTTTTTCAATGGGGAGACCCAGGCGTTCGGCAATCTCATGTGAAGTGGGTTGACGCCCGAACTCTTTGAGCAATTCACGATTTGCCTGCATGAACCTGTTAATGTGCTCGATCATGTGCACAGGCACGCGAATCGTGCGAGCTTGGTCAGCAATTGCGCGAGTGATAGCCTGGCGAATCCACCACGTAGCGTAGGTCGAAAATTTGAATCCGCGCCGCCATTCAAATTTCTCCACGGCTCTCATCAACCCAATGTTGCCCTCTTGAATGAGATCAAGAAAGCTCATGCCCCGGTTCACATATCGCTTAGCTATGGATACAACCAGGCGAAGATTGGCCTCAGTCATTTGCTTCTTGGCGTGCTCCGCAATCGCTTCGCCTTTGCGCATCCGCTGTAGCAATCGCTTCTCTTCGCTCACGCTCAGCAGATGGTTGGGAGCCCGTAGGGCCGACCCAGGTCGCCGCGCGACGCCCTTTGGCCGCGCAGCAGACTCCACCAGGGCGGCACGAGTCAGTGCAATCAGGCGCGCTCTCTCGAACGGAGTGAACTTGATCGAGTTCATAAGTAGAGAAGCGCGCACCCGCAGTCGGGCGAGTGGCCAGGTGCGCCGACGCCCAGAAGCCGATCGCTTGAGTCGCCGGCTCCGACGAATCGCTAGCGAGTAAAGCCGCGAGACCTCGGCGATAGCCTGCAAAGTGTGCTTGAGTTCAGTTTTTTCGGCCGAAGGCGTCTCGCCCCCGATTTGAACGACATTTTTGATCGGTCTGGCGCCGTTGCGCAGTTCCTCGGCCACGCGAAGCAGCGCTTCGATGCCAACCGGCGAACGCGAGACGGCCGTCATGACCATCTTCTCTCCGCGCTCAATCTGCTTCGCGAGAGCCACCTCCTGTTCGCGCTTCAGCAGAGGCACGGCGCCGAGCGCCGCCAAATAGGTGCGGATAGGGTCGTAGGTGTCGTCTGTGCCCGGCGCGTATTCGATCTCTCTTTCATCGACGGAGGTCTCCCGTCCGCCAGATTCTGACAAGCTGCCGGCCCTGACGACGTTGTCGTATTCGTCCTCTCTCAACTGTTGGATGTTGTCTATGAATCCCATAAAATCAGATTTCCTCACGCTTCGTCTTCAGAAAAGGCGGCCGGGGGGAACAAGGGATCAGAATAAATAGTATTACCATCCGTCGATATTCCTAACGAAATCAGCAAGATGCGGAGCTTAATCGACCGGTCGACTCTGAAGTTCCTATATTAGCTTTATTTTTAGATGCGGCGGATCAATAAAAGATGCACCTGATTTTTCGCTCCCGTGTTACATCTTCCGATGCAGTGTTTACTCTTAGCGAAGCCCTTATTTAGCCCTGAGGCTCATGACATACGCGACCAGCGGCTTATGGTCCGGGCTGTCGAGCGGTATGTCGGGCATACCCTTATTATCGGCATCCACGCTGGGCTTTGTAAGGAATTTTGAAACTTGATCGGCCGTCAACTTCGAGTGGGTGAGATCCGGCGCATCCGGGGTTCCTTCACCATTCTGGCCATGGCAGTCGTAGCATTTATACGCCTGGAAGCGCGCTTTGCCTTGCGCGGCGAGAGCATTCTGTTGACCGCCTGCGGCGGCACTCGCGGCTGGCCCCTGCGCGTACAGAGAGGGGACCAAAATAGCTGCCGTGGCGAAAGCGCACTCAAGCAACGCTAATTTCCGCAACTCCATAAAACCTCCGGGGGCGGATTATACGAGCGGGAAGCTCCCCGGTGGAAGGGCTCGACGCAGCGGTCCTCAGGGGCCGGACTGATTGCCGTAGCACATTAATTGACGGCCATCGGCCAGCACGACCTTGGACAGACGCAATTTGTAGGTGCCGTCGCTGATGCGATTGCCCACAATGGTAATCTGATCGCCCGGATGAAGAGTATCTTTGGTCCAGCCGGCATTCGCCATGCGGCTGGGACTCGGGCCGCCGGCACTCCATTTCTCGATCTCGCCCTTGTCGTTTGCCACGTCCAGATTCATCCACACATGCGGATTACCAAAATCGAATCCGGTGACGGTGCCCTTCATGGTGGTCAGATTTTTCATGTCATAGCCGCGCCAGGCATGATGGGCGAAGACCGGAGCAGCCGTGATCAGGAGGCAAAGGGAGAATACGACGAGCGTCAGGAGCCTGGTTCTCATGTTCGACACCTCACAGTGTGCGACCATATTTTCGACGCGCTCGGCTTAGGCCCGGTTTCCCGACCGCTCGCCCGCGGGGTGAGCGAGCCGCGATATTCAGGACCAGACCGGCTTGACGCCAGGGCCTACCAACATTGCCGGGTTAGCCCCCTTTCGAGGAATGAACTTCTGCGCGCGCCCATTGTCGACTTCAGCGACATAGAAGTTGCCTTCCTGGTCCACATGCATTCCGTGAACGCCCCAAAAGCCGCCAGGAAAATCGCCCCAGGTTCCCCAGGTGTAGAGGAAGCGCCCTTCCAAGTCATACTTGATCATTTTGGACGTGCCGCGGTCGTAAGCCCAGAGATGCCGGTCGGCAGACATGATGATGATGTGCACGTCCGACGGCGGATCGCCGACGCGCCACTGGTTGAGGAATTTGCCGTTCTCATCGAAGACCTGGATGCGATGATTGTTCCTGTCATTGACAAACACACGGCCGGTCTGGACATCGACTGCGACGCCATGCACGCTGTTGAAGTAGCCGGGGCGCGTTTCATTCGGCGGGGTGCCCTTCTGGCCCCAGGCTGTGATGTACTTGCCGTCTTTATCGAACTTCACGACGCGCGTATTGGCGTATCCATCGGCCACGAACATGGTGCCGTCGGGCAGCCAGGCGAGATAAGTCGGCCGGTAGAAATGCTTATCGTCATTGCCGTGCTCGTTGGGGACACCTAGCGTGAGGACGAGCTTCTTTACGTCGTGAGTGAATTTGAAGATGGCGTGCCGGTAATCGTCCACCAGCCAGACATATTTGTCCTTGTCGTAGGGACTGATGTAAATCGCATGCGGACGGCGCAGCATTTTGTCCCACTCCGGCCAGGTTTCGACGATGTCTCCTTTGGAATTCACCGACACGAGGCAATGGTTCCAGCGCCAGTCCACGTTTTCGGTTCCCCGGTTGGGGCCATCGAGCGGACCTGGCGGACTGGCGGAAGTGGCGTCGCGCCAGGGCAGCCGGCCGATGGGAAAACCGAGGCTCGGGCCAAGCTGAGGGAGATCGATTTCCTTCGGCCTCTTTATGTTCGGCAGTTCACCGCGCTGGAGAATGAAGACTCGATCAGGGTTCTCGGCGAAAACGCTCTCCGCCGAGCCCCAAGTCCAATTCTCATTTCCGGGCAGGGAGGACAAAGGCTTAGGCCAGTTCGGGTCGACTTCATAGGCTCCGAAGACGTCCTGGCCACCCACCTGTCCCGGAACGGCCGCAAATGACTGATCGTTTTTCGCCGGAGTTTGGGCTTGAGCCGTGGAGGCGGAACTCAAGAGCTTTGCAACCACGGGCAGGCCCGCTGAAACGAGCCCACATTTCACCAACGCTCTCCTGCTGATTTTTGATAGGGAACCCATGGTTAGTCCTTTCTGCTGGAGTACAGGCTCAACTTTGCGGACGACCATACGATAGGGAACGACGGGCCGTCAAGCAGGCCGGAGGTGTGTAGGGGCGTCGCAACGTAACAGAACGCCTCCCCCTCCCCGTATTTTTCGTAAGTGTTCATTTTACTAGACTTGAGGTCCAATAAAATGCAAGTGTTCATCCCACAGGAGTTACAGCCAGATTCTATGCAAGGATTGAACTCCGGGCCAGTTGGGTGACAGGAGGGCACAATTTGGAGCCGGTTGCGGAAAAGAGCCGATGATTCCACCGAAGTCCAGAAACCGGATTGGTGGGTAGCCTTTCGGGAATGCTGCCGCGAACAATCGGACGGACGGCGCGAGAACTGCGCTGGTTGGTCCGAAGAACATGCAAGAGTATAGCATATTACCTTTTGATTAGCAATGAATTTTATGCGTTAGCTATCTGGTTATTCGAACAAAACGGATTCGAACAATTATCGGACTAGGATTCGTGAGCCGGCGGCTGAACCGAAGTAAAGGCTGACTAGTTGGGCGTGGAAACGAGTCGGTGTTTGCAGGCTGATTGAGTAGAATGGG
>WNGL01010954.1_pt1 | contig 10416 bp, 7 predicted proteins | sample 5400591 | NCBI WGS metagenome assembly WNGL01 (sample SAMN13153377, study PRJNA577476) | soil metagenome | isolation source: 80 cm soil or saprolite under Garry oak tree replicate 1 | place: USA:California | collected 2016-06-15 | reverse complement strand
CGCCCACATCGCCTGTCTTGTACATGTGCAGCGCGCGCAGGACCATCAGGTGGGTATCGGGCGGCCCCGAGGCCTCAGCGGCGTCAAGCGCGGCCCCGACCTGCTCAAGTCGGCCCCTGTCCAGGGCGACCCAGACCCGCGATGCCGAGAGGGACGCGTCCGCGGCGACGAGCTCGGCGGGCAGGGCGTCGAGCCACATCCGCACCGTCTCCAGCTGGCCGGCGTTGAAGGGCTGGCGCCAGTGCGCCGCCACCAGCCGCCTGCTGAGCGAGTCGTCGCCCGAGGCGATCGCGTGGCCGATCGCCTCGGCGGCATCGCTGTGGTCTGCGTACCACTGCGCCGCCCTCTGATGCAGCACGGAAGGCCGGTCCGGCGCTGTGCGGGCAAGCTCGTGCCGCAGCAGGCCGCCGAACAGGTGGTGATACCGGAACCAGCAGTGCTCGTCATCCAGCGGGATCAGGAACAGGTTGGCGCGATGGATTTCGCTGATCAGCTCGGCGCCGTCGGCCCGCCCCGTGAGCGCGTCGCACAGCGGCGCGCACATGCGGTTGAGGACCGAGGTCACCAGCAGGAACTCGCGCACGAGCGGGGACTGGCTGGTCAGCACCTCCTCGCCGAGATAGTTGACGATGTGCCAGTCCGCGCCGGTGAAACGCTCGATGAATGCCGACGGGTCTGCCCGGCCGCGCAGCTGCAGGGCCGCGAGCTGCAGGCCTGCGGCCCATCCTTCGGTCCGCGCCAGCAGCCTGAGCACGTCTCGCTCCGACAGCTGCGTGCCGAGCCGGTCACCGAAGAACTCCAGTGCCTCGCCGGGGCTGAACCGGAGATCTTCGGCCCGCAACTCGGCCAGATCCCCGCGCACCCTCAGTCGGCTGAGGGGCAGCGGCGGGTCGGCCCGCGTGATCACCATGAGGTGCAGATGGGGCGGGGAGCGGTCCAGCAGCGTCGCGACCGATGTGTGCACCTGTGCACTGGTGACCAGGTGATAATCGTCCAGCACGAGCACCAGGGGAGCGTCTGATGAGGTCAGTTCGTTGACGAACGCGGGGAGCACGTCCCGCAGCACGTCGGAGCCGGCCGCGTCCAGCCGCCGCAAGGCGACGGCGCCTGCGGCCGAGCCGGCCTGGTCGGCGGCGAGCAGGAGATACCGCCAGAAGCGCTTAGGGTCGTCATCGCCGCTGTCGAGCGACACCCAGCCCGCGGTGATCCGGTCGTGGGCGAGCCAGTCGGCGACCAGTGTGCTCTTCCCCCAGCCCGCCGGCGCGACGATCAGGGTCAGTGGCAGCGCGCGTCCCTGGCGCAGCAGGTCATGCAGGCGCGTGCGCTCCACGGTCTGGTGCCGGAGATTCGGCCTGAACAACTTGGTCGCGATCACGGCATCAGCAGTGCCAGCTGTCACCCCACCCCCCACCGCCGCTGTCGCCGCGACAGGTTCCCCGCCAGCGGCCGATGTGGACTGGAAGCAGCCTGGCGCACTTCCGGGCCACACTGGCGGGACCCGATACGTTAACGACTCTAGCCTGCGATCAGCGGGAACCGATAGAGCCGCAAGGCGGCGTAGCCCTCAGGGCCTGGCGGACTCGAACCGCTGCTCGAGCGGGCCCGTTCACATCAGGTGTGGTTCTGCTACCGGCTCCGTCACGGCCGGGGCCGGCGCTGGCTCGCTTCGGCGCAGCATCGTCAGGGCGAGGGGCGGGAAGATCAGCACCGACAGCAGGCCGGCGCATACCAGCGCGGCGGCTGTCACCGAAGTGATCTTGCCCAGCACCACCCCGATCTGCGTGGCGGTAACGATGAACGGCAGCGAGGTAGCCTGGAGAAGCCCGAGGGCCAGGGTCGGCCTGGTGCCGTTCGCGCGCAGGCCGAGCAGCGCGGGCAGGCCGCGTATCACCAGCAGCGCGAGCAGGAACAGCGGGACCCGGACCAGCGCGGACGGGCTGTGCAGCAGGCCGGTCAGGTTGAGCCGGATTCCGCTGCTGACGAAGAACACCGGCACGAGGAACCCGTAGCCGATCGCCTCCAGCTTGATGCGGAAGTTCGGGTGCGAGGAAGAGTCGCGGTCGACCAGGCCGACGATCGCCCCGGCCAAGAAGGCGCCCAGGATGCTTTCCAGGCCGAAGCGCTCGGCCAGCACGGTGAACGCCACCAGCAGCAGGACTGCGAAGCGGATCCTGATCTCCGCGGTGGTGTCCTGCAGCCGGACCAGCACCTGGCCCAGGCGCATCGACCGGGCCGCGCCGGACACGACCAAGCCGGTCACGGCGACAAGTCCGGCGAACCCGCCGAGCACGACCACCTTCGCGCCGGTACTCCCGCCCGAGGAAGAAAAGAACAGCGACAGCAAGACGATCGCCGCGAAGTCGGCGATGCTGGCGGCCGCCAGCGCGGTCTGCCCCACCTCGCTGTGGACCTGGCCGGCGTCCTTGAGCACCGGCACCACCAGGCCGAGCGAGGTGGCCGAGAACGCGATCGCCAGCAGCAGCGGCTGCGACACCCAGCCGACCGCCGCGAAGGACGCGCCCGCGCCATAGCCGAGCACCAGCGTCATCAGGTAGCCGAGCACGGCGAAGCGGAGCAGGCGGCCCCGCAGCTGGTGCACGTCGATCTCCAGCCCGGCCAGGAAAAGCAGGAACGCCAGGCCGAACAGGGCCAGGATCTGCACCGGCAGGTCGACGTGCACCCAGCCGAGCACGGACGGCCCGATGATGATGCCGCCGATGATCTCGAGCACGACCGCCGGGATGCGCAGCCGCGGGAAGAAGCCGATCACGAGCGGGGCCAGGACGGCGACGGCGACGACCACGAGCAGGTTGGTGAACGACACATCAGGCATGACCTGTCATCCCCGCGGGCTTGGGTACCGGCGTTGCGGCGGGTGCCGGCCTGGGGGCTGGCCGTGCCTCGTGCTCGCTGGTGGCGCCGAGCCGCTCGGCGATGTGATCGGCGACGCGAAGCGCGTTGGCGATGATCGTCAGCGTCGGGTTCACCGCCGTGCTGGACACGAAGAAGCTCGAGTCCACGACATAGACGTTGTCCAGCTCGTGCAGCTTGCAATTCAGGTCGAGCGCGGATGTCGCCGGGTCGCTGCCGAACCGCACGGTCCCGTTCTGGTGTGCGACACCGGAGATGCCGAGCCGGCCGCCGCGGTAGGAGTAGCCGGGCAGAACGGTGTCCCGGCATTGGATGGCGCTGAGCAGCCCCTTGAACTTCTCGATGAGGCGGCGGTGAGCTTCCAAGTTGGTCGGCGTGTAACGCAGGCGGATCCGGCCGTCACGGTCCAGGCTCACCCGGTTATCTGGCAGCGGCAGGTCCTCGGTGGTCAGCCAGAAGTCCATCGCATGGCGGGCCAGCTCCGCCGGATCCCCGGCCTCGGGCGCGTCGAAGCCGATGAGCACCGCGTCGCTCTTCCCGAGCATCTGCATCGCGCCAAGCGGATAGGGCCACTCGCCGCCGCCGGCGGGGTCACCAGCGTAGAACTCGTTCACGCCAAGCGTCTTCTGGAACTTGGTGGGATTCGGGATCTTCGAAAAGGCGATGAGGGAGGAGTTGTTATGCATCATCAAATGGCGGCCGACCACGCCGGATCCGTTGCCGAGCCCGTCGGGATGGCGCTCGCTGGCCGAGGCCAGCAGCAGGGCGGCCGAGTTGATCGCGCCCGCGGACACCACCACCAGGTCGGCGGAGTACGTCTCCGTCTGGCCGTCGCGGTCGGCGACCACCCGGGTGACCGCACGCCCGGCCTCGTCGGTCTCCAGGCGCATGACCCGGGTCCTGGTGCGCAGCGTGACGTTCGAGTATCGCAGCGCAGGCTCGACGCACACGATGTGGGCATCGGCCTTCCCGTTGACCAGGCAGGGATACCCGTCGCAGGTCGCGCAGCGGATGCACGGCGAGAACTGCGGCGCTGACTCGTCGTAGATGAGCCCCACGGGCAGCGGAAACGGGTGCAGGCCGGCTTGGGTGAAGTCGGCCTCCAGTTGGGCGATGCGCGGCTCGTGGCTCAGCGGCGGGTACCGGTAGGGGGCCGCCGACGGCGGCTCATCCGGGTCGGCGCCACGCTGGCCGTGGACGTGGTAGAGATGCTCCGCCCGGGTATACCAGGGCTCGACGTCGGCGTAAGACAGCGGCCAGGCGGGCGAGATGCCGTCTACGTGCTGGATCGCACCGAAATCGCGCTCGCGGAAACGGAACAGGATCGCTCCGTAGACTTTGGTGTTGCCGCCCACGTAGTAGTTCTGCTTGGGCGGGAATTCCTTGCCGGTATCGGCGTCGGTCCACGTCCCTGAATTGTGATAGCGCAGGTCAACCCATACCGACTTGGAGTCCCAGTTCTGCGGTTCACGGGGCAGGAAGTCACCCCGTTCGAGCAGCAGGATGCGCTTCCCGGTCGGGGCCAGCGCGTGCGTTAGCGTCCCCCCGCCCGCGCCGGACCCGATGACGATAACGTCGTAGTGATCGGTCATGACAGCTCCTGTTTCTAAATCGCCAGCCCGAATCCAGGGCTTAACTTGGCTCAGACAATCGCCAGCGGCGCGACCCATGCGCCGGTAGCCCCGCGCAATTTGGCGTGGGAAATGACAAGCAGGAATTCATGGACGTGATCGCGTGCCGCTTCCGCAAGGCGGAGGTTCTCCACGACCACCACCCCGTGACGGACGTTGAGTGTCTGCGGGACCACGAAGGGCTCATCGGGGCTCTCCGGAGGGTAGGGGCCGAAGCTCCAGGTGTCGCACCCGGTCAGCGCCACCCGGTGATCGGCGAGCCACGCGCCGAGCGCCATGCCGGGGCCTGGCTCGCCCGCGGCGTACCGTTCGTTGTCAGCACCCCACAGCTCGCCCCAGCCGGTATGGAAGAACAGGGCGTCGCCGGGCCGGACGTCGTGCCCGGTGCTGGCGAGAGCCTTCTCCGCGTCGGCCACGGTGATCACGTCACCTGGCTGCAGTCGCTTCCCGCCGCGTGCAGCTGCCACGTCCAGCAGCAGGCCGCGGGTCACCACCTGGGGGAGGGTGTCGATGCCGAGCCGGTTCGTGCCGTGATCTTCGACGATGTCGGCCAGGCGGAACCCGTTGTAGGTGCGGTCGCCTGCCTGCAGATGGTTGAGCCCGTCCATATGGGTCCCCATCTGCTGGGTGGCCGTGACCTGCTCGACGATCCAGTTGACGCTGTTGCGCCCGAGACCGGCCGGGCCGGCGTCGGAGCGGCGCCGGTTGACCTGGTGATAGTTCGTGGTCAGGTACTGCCGGAAGGTACGGCCAGGGAACGCTGGGATGTCCTGGTGCAGCACGTGCGCCAGGTCATAGACCTGCCCCTGGCGGACCAGGCGGACCGCCTCGAGAACCTTACCGGGTGTTATCTCGTTCAGCGCGCCCGCCTGGTCCTCGGCGCCGTACTTCGAAGGCCACCAGCCGGACGTCACCTCTTGTGCGGCCTCTAGCGTGGCCCCGGTCCGCGTTTGCATCACCATGCCGGTTACGTCCCGGCACCGCGCCGAACGTTTCACCGAACCAGTCAGGTTGCGCGTGGTTCCCTCACCAGGCAACAGGTGGCCGCGTGGAGCGCGGCGCATCATTCCTGGTTCAGCCAGCCGTAACGCACAGCCCGATGCCGGGACTTAGCAACAGCGGCGCACGTACGAGGAACGCAGCCGCCGACCCGGGAGGGACATCATGCCGATTTCCAGATGCGGCGTAATCCCCTGGTACCGCTCGATGGCAGCCTGCCCGGCATCAGCCCCGCCCCCGAGCTGCCGAGGCCGCGGAGAGCCCGGCGGCCAGCCCAGAAGGAGCCAGCCATGACAGAACCCATCGCCCCCGTGACCGGCAACGTGATCTCCGGCCCGGACACCCAGGCGGCCATCTGGTTCCTGGGCGCCCTGTCACAAGTGCGCGTCAGCGGCGAGCAGACCGGCGGAGCCTTCGCCCTAGTCGACAACCTCGCCCGGCGCGGCAACGCCAGCCCGGTTCACGTCCACGAACGGGACGACGAGACATTCTTCGTGCTGGACGGTGAACTGCGCGTATTCGCGGGCGAGGAGGAACACACCGCAGGGCCCGGCACCATAGCGGTGCTGCCACGGCGGCTTCGCCACGCCTACGTCGTCACCTCCGCTACCGCGCGGTTCCTGACCCTGCATACTCCAGCCGGCTTCGAGCAGTTCGCCGCCGAGATCGGCGAGCCCGCCCAGGCCCTCACGCTGCCCCCGCCACCCGCGGGACCGCCGGACTTCGCCGCGCTGGCCCAGGCGGCCGCCCGGCACCAGATCACGATCTTGGCCGCGCCACCTCAGCCCTAGAACAGGGCCAGGACTTCCTTCTTCCCGCGTGGCCAGCACCCAACCTGGGGCAGCTCACCGTGCCCTTACCTGGACCCTAGTGACCGCAATGGCGGAGACCGGGTATCTGCCCCCCGCGCGCGGGCGGTCCGGTTTTAAACCCAAGTTGCGTCGGCGTGTCGGCTGCAAATGGCTGATGACCTGCGAAGGCTTCGCAGAATCGGCCAAAGAACGTAGCCAGAAAGACCAGGGGCAGGGTCGACCGTGATAGCTCTTTGATCACCAGCGATCTTCTCCGGACGGCTCGTTCGCCGCTCCGGCCGAGGTCATGTAGCCAGAACGCTGTCTTGCCTCGGACAACGTTTCGGCAGGTCATAGCACGGATTTGCATACCCAAGATCAAGTAACTTCGGTCTAGCGGTGCTGACGGGTCCATCGTTACCGGCACCCCGTAGCCGGGAGCGAGGCAAGAGGGACGGTGATACCCGGGCACTCCGCCGGGGCGGACAATGGGAGCGGCGCATCACGGCCCGGGACGGGCGGGAGGCAGGCCATGGACAAGGCATTGACCATCCGGGTCCGGCATGAACGCGGGTATGCGATCGTGAGTGTCGCCGGGGAGATTGACATTGCCACCGTGGCCCAGCTGCGCGAGCGTCTTTTCGGGCTGGCGACCAGCGGCTGTCCGCTGGTGGCTGACCTTGACCAGGTCAGCTTCATCGACGCCGCCGGGCTCGGGGTGCTTGTCGGCGCGGCGAGGCGCGCCGCCGCGTCCGGAACGAGCTTGCATGTGGTCTGCGCCCGGCACCAGACCCGGCGGTTGTTCCGCCTTACCGGGCTGGACCACCAGATACCGCTGGCCTGCACCCTGGCCGAGGCGATGGAGTCCCTGGCAGCGGCCCGGGACCCACCCGCTAGCTAGCGGGCAACGGCGGCGGCCGGACCGCAGGCCCCGGTCCTGGGAGGGTGAGGACTAGGGGCCCTGCGGCCCGGGGAGGGGTTGCACCCCCTGGCCCATAGGCAACTGTCCCCCCACAGAGTGGGCAATGGGAGTCCTGCGGGCTTGCGGTCATGCTGCCCCAATGCGGTCAATTAAGAAATAACCCCAGAGTTCCCTGGGCCCTCCCGCGTCTTTGTAGGCCCAGGACCTGGGCCTTCTTGCTCGATCTATGCGAGTTCAGTCATCTGAAGCGATCTCGGGATTTCTGAAGGTCTATCGTCTGGGTCGTTCGTCTTGCTGGCTGAGTGAAGGCGAGGAGGCCCGGGTTGAGCCTGGCAGCCGTACGAGATCTGCGGGTCGTGGCGCGTGCGCCGGTGACGGCGGAGGATCTGGCGGCGCTGCAGACCGATGTGCTGGCCGGTTACGTGTTCGCGCAGGCCGCGGCCGGGGCCGGCAAGGCCCAGCAGGAGGCGGCCGCCCGGGGAAGCCGCGCAAGCTCTCGCTTGCCTGCTTCTCACTTGGGCCCAACGCCCGCACTCAGGCGGATAACTGCATCCTGGACTACTGCAACTAGCTCGGCGACATCGCCAAGCGGATCGCGGCGGGCGCCGCCATCAGCACCGATATGGTCAGGGGCTACGCCGCTGCGTTCGGGCCGGCCGGCTGCGACGAGCTCATTTTCATCCGCGCCACGGCCTCGCCCGGCCAGCTCGAGCTGCTCGCCGGCGCGGTGCTGTAGCACCCCTGGACTGCCCCGGGCGCACGGCCTGGTAAATGGTCTTGGCTAGCCGGCCGCGACCGCCATAGCGCCAGGAAGACGAAGATGCCCCAGATCAGGAACCAGGGGTCCCAGAGGTACGCGTGCCATCTCAGGGCCAGGCGGTCTGCATGGGCGGCCGCCTTGATCACGCCGGCCTGGACCAGCAGCCCGCTCGCGGTCAGGACCAGGCCGTAGCCGGTCAGGATCGCCGCCTCGATCCAGGTCAGCACGCGGGCCAGCCTCCGCGGGCCACCGTTCGCGGTTCGCGGCCAGGCCCCTATCGCGAGCAACGGCAGGACAGCGGCGACGGCCTTGACCCCGGCCGCTCCCCACACCGCGAGCAGCGCCGCCAGGTGCCCGGCCTGCCCCGGCTGGCTCAGCGAGATGCCTACCGTGGTGAGCAGCCACTTGCCGCCGACGGCCCAGTAGACGCTGATCGCGGCATAAGCCAGCCCGGCCACGAGCCCGGCCAGCGCGGGCAGCATCCCCCGCCTGCTCGTTGCACTATCGGGGATATCGGCCCCCGCCGCGTGCATGAGCCTCAGGCTAGTGCTTCCCCAGGGCGCGCCGATGGCGGCCGGGTCGCCGGGGAGGGCGTCGCGGTTGCGGGCCAGGCAGTCGATACGCTGCTGAGGCCGGTCGGCCTCGCGCTGGAGCAGACCGGCGGTTCCGGCGGTCAGGCACTGCGTGGGCCGGTGAATCCGCTCCGCCGGGGAACGCCCGCTTGCTCGTCACCACCACGGCCGAGGAGCAAGATCCTTCCAGTTCCCGCGAACCCAAAGGCCGGAACGACCCATAGAGCATGAAGGCACCTCGGTTCGTCGTGAAGGCCCTTCAGTTCGCCTGAACTCTGGGGAATCACGGTCGGAACGGAAATTAGCGGTAGGCCCGCGGCCGTTGGTCACGCCTTGGCTGATGTTGCCGTCATCCATCGCGAGCACGTGACCTCACCCATATTGAACACGGTCGGGGCCGTGACTTTTGTTCGCTGGCGACAGCCTCGTGAGCGTCTGTCAGGACCCGCTCGGACATGCGCCGGGACAGTGGCTGCTACGGAAGGTGAGCTCCCGGAGAGGGCGGCAGCCAGACGTACCGGGCCGACTAGGCGCCCGCTGCGTACTGCCCGGCGGCGTGCGGGAAGGCGCCCAGAACTGCCGGCTCGGTGCCGCGGTGGCCGTCTGGCCTTAATCCGGCGTGGCCGGGCCTGTGCCGCCGGGCCGGGCGTAATGCTGTCGGCGGCGTTCGCTGCGGGTTGCCCTGAGGGACGCCTGGCTCACGGTGCCCGGTTCGGGCAGCTTGCTCACGCTGGGAGGAGTGACGCCTGCATGGTGCGGGCCAGCCATGCCTGGTAGCGCTCGGCCGGCCAGCCCCGGTCGCCGGCCAGCGCGGTGTACAGCGCTGGATCCTTCAGCAGCCACAGGACGTCGGTCGCCGTGTCGAGGTCGAGGTCGTCGCGAAGCGGGCCGAGGGCGGCCAGCGCCTCGGCCACGATGCGTGCGCCGGTGTGCCGCTGCTGCTTGATGGTGGCGTGGAGCCTGGCGATGTCGTCGTCGGCGGCCGAGGCGTTTCGCACCGCCTCCAAAAGGGGGGCGGCCCGCTCGCAGATCATGCGGTCGTTGCGGGCTTCGAGTTCGAGCAGGCGGCGGGGATCGCGCTGGTGGAGCAGTTCCTGGAACCAGGGCCGGTCCCTGACCGGGACGGGGGCGTCATCGCCTGCCAGCAGCAGGTCGAGGGCCTGTTTGAGGAGGGCCGTCTTGCCGGTGAAGGCGGTGTACACGGTGGGCCGTGCTACCCCTGCCCGCGCCGCGATCTGCTCGATCGAGGTCTGCGGGTAGCCCTGGGCCGCGAACAGTTCCGCGGCTGCCCGCACGATCCGGGTCCGGGTGGCGGCGGCCTGCTCACGCCGCAGCGCCGACTCGTAGCGGCGGGGCTTGACTTCTCCCGGCATTTGGTTATACTCCAAATCTATCGAATGTAATGTAAGTATACCCGAAGGGGAGATGACCATGCCCGCACAGGCCCGGCCGTATGCTCTTGATCCCGGCGACGGCAAAGCCCACTGGTTCTTCGGCAGCCTCGTGACGCTCAAGGCCGCCGGGGAGCACACCGACGGCCGCTTCGCCCTGACCGAGTTCGTCAACCCCGCTGGCTTCGCCAGCCCCCTGCACGTTCACCACGACGAGCACGAGGCCTTCTACATCCTCGAGGGCAGGGCAGAGGTCCACTGCGGAGGCGAGGTGTTCCGCGTCGCCCCGGGCAGCTTCGTGCTGCTGCCCAGGGGGATACCGCACTGGCACCAGGTGAACTCCGACGCACCCATGCGCAGCCTGGTGCTGACGACCGGGCAATTCGAGCAGTATGTCGCCGCCTGCGGCGAGCCGGCCCAGGCACGTGAGCTGCCCCCGCCGGCAACCCCGGACATGGGCCGCGCCGCCGCCGCCGGCG
>WNGL01010953.1_pt1 | contig 10416 bp, 11 predicted proteins | sample 5400591 | NCBI WGS metagenome assembly WNGL01 (sample SAMN13153377, study PRJNA577476) | soil metagenome | isolation source: 80 cm soil or saprolite under Garry oak tree replicate 1 | place: USA:California | collected 2016-06-15 | reverse complement strand
CGAGACGGAACCCAGCGGGTGTGATCGAGCGACAGCCCACCGGCGGGGACGACGCAATGGACATGGGGGTGAAGTTCGATTTTTTGATTCCAGGTGTGCAGCACGCTGAAGAAGCCGATCTCGGCGCCGAGATGTCTGGGAGTGCGAGCGACTTCGAGGAGAGTTTCTGCACTGGCCCGGAGCAGCAGCCCATAAAGGAGCTTAGGGTTCTGCAGAGCCAGTGGTGCCAGTCGGTGAGGCAGGGTGAAAACAACATGGACGTAACGTGAGGGGAGAAGTTCGGCGCGACGGGCTGCGACCCACCGCTCCCGGGCGCCTATCTGACACTTTGGGCAGTGCCGATTGCGGCAGCTGTTGTACGAGATAGGGGCGCGATGTCCGCAGCGGGTGCACTCATCGAGATGTCCGCCAAGCGCGGCGGTGCGACAGCGAACAATGGCCAGCAGCACTTTGATGTGCTTCCAGCTGATCCACTTGCGGTTGCGTTCGATGAAAGCAGTTCCCGCGGTGCGGATGAGATCGGCCACCTCTAGGGGCAGCCGACCCATCTACTCCTCCTGTAGCGACCTATCTTTCAGCTTCAGCGAGTAACGCGCCATGCACTAGCAACGCCCCACCTCAGCGCAGCTCCAGCTCCCCGATCAAACGCCCCACCCAATGCGCCGATCATCAACAGCACACCGCGCCCCAGCGGGCCCCGACCTTGATCAGCAACAGCAGCAGCATCACATCGACGTTATCAATTGATTAACAGTAGAGTGTCACTTTAAAGTTGCTATCTCCTAACCCGTCAAATCCCGTTCCAAGAGGCAGAACGCTGTCGCTGCATTGTGACACTCGCGAAACTGTCACAGCGGATCAATTGCTAAGGCCATCTCGTGACTAGACTCGCCCTTGTGTACAGATGGAGGCGAGTTATGCGCAAATTACTCGGCACCCTCTTCGCGGTTTTGCTATTCGCTCCGATGGTATTCGCGCGTGGGAGCCACGGCGGGGAACGTGTGGAGAAGTTGAAACCGGGTACCACTGTCTTGATTTCCTTGTGGAGCGGAGAAACAGTCAGCGGACGCATCGAGACCGTAAGCCCAACTGCACTTCAGCTCAGGACCTTGGATCGGGAGGATATCGGCATCGCCCAACTGCAAGAACTCGGTCGCGCAAACATTCGCAGAATTATTCACATCCGACAGCCGAATTTGCCCGATCCTCAGCGATGGATGCTCAACGGCGCCCTGATCGGAGGTGGAATGGGCCTGATCTCGGGAGCCATCTACGACGTAAATCACCACGAGAACTATAACTGGTTCACGGGGGCACTCGGCGGCGCTGGACTTGGGTTTCTCGCGTCCTGTGCAGTTCTTGCGGGGGTCGGCGTTGTGGGGCTATTTCATCACAGCACGCTCGTCTACGAGGACCAAACTACCGGCAAGATGTTCGCAAACTGACCGGCGGTTCGCCGATTCATTCGCATTCTCTAGTGCGCTACGCGTCGCGCCTTGAGAGCTACTTGAGTTCGGCTGCAACCGGGTGTTCCGCAGCACGCAGGCGACGACCGACCAGATAAACATAGTGCAATGCCGAAATAATAGTGAATGCGAAAGTGGCGCGCAGGAAGGTCTTTTGCCCCACCCAGACCCACTTGGCGCGGTCCACCTGAAACAGCATTACGAAGACCACGGCCGCGAGCTGGGCTACAGTATTGGCCTTGCCGAAAATGCTGGGACGAAAATCACGCAGCCCGGTGATGGTATAAAGCAACCCGCTGATCAGCACGATGCAGACATCGCGGCTGAAAACCAGCACAGTGAACTTCCAGGGAATTTTGTGCAGAATCGAGAGAACGAGAAAGACGCTGCTGAGCAGCATCTTGTCGGCAATAGGGTCGAGGTACTGGCCGAGGAGCGTCTGCTGCTTGAGAAGGCGGGCGAGAAGGCCGTCCAGGCCATCGCTCAGGCCGGCCAGCATAAACAAGATGAGGGCCCAGCCGTAGTGGCCCTCGACGAGCTTAATGATAATGAACGGCAGAAACGCCAGGCGCACCAGGGTGAGCTGGTTGGGCGCGCTCAGAATCTGTGACAACTTTATCGCCGCCTTCTTGGAGGTAGCACCTGCTGAATGCGCCGTGGAATGCACGAAACGATTGTCGCTGTGAAAGCGGCCCCTTGGCAACCCGGCTTCGCGGTTCGAAGTTTGCAACTCTAAGAACCTAGTCGGTTGAGACCGTTAGGCTAATTCATGGCTCGCGCCTGCAGTCGCGAAGTGACTTCCCTGCCAACGAACAATCCCGGTCGCTGCACCAGGAGGAGTGCGGGGCTTGTAGCCTTTGACGGCGATCGAGAGGTCCCCAACCGTCAAGCGTTCAAGGCCGCAGCTCTCAAACCAACGGCAAAGCCTGGAGCGCAGCAGCCATGCTATTAAAATTCCGGTCCTTTCCCCATTGCCGACGCTTCGCTTCTGGCGCCTCCGCGTTGCAAGTAGCCGCAATCTCCCGAATGGGCTAACGAACCGCATGAACTAACAACAACAGGAATCGTATCAACCTGCGGTGGGCGCTATTCGACAGAGAAATGAACATTTGATGAATACTTCGACGAGTACACCGAAACATCGTCCTCAAGGTTTGTGAGTTAGGTGACTCACTGCGCGGGAGTAAGCACGCTTGCTCTCGCAGGGACAGCGCAGGTTTCAATGATCCTGTGAGCGGAGGCGGAATACCGCACCCGCATGACCTCCGTGGACTGTTTCTCTCGGGTGATTGAAACCAAGACCGACGTATAGCAAACTGCGAAATACGGAATAGTATTGGTAAGCTTCGGGAGCAGAGCAGGCCCTACTACAAAGCCAATCAGAGAGCTATGCAAGGCTCCAGCAAAGAGACTAGTTTCGTGACCTGGTTGCGTGCGACGGATGAGCAGGAGATTGGCAAAACCACGGGCGAAGAACAATACGTATAAGATGAGAGATCCGACGCCGTCCTCGACAGCAATTTGTAGATAGGAGACATGCACTTCCTTCCATGTATCAGAATAAGTGACAAAATTCCATGCGCCTAGACCCAAGAGTGGATAGTCCCCGACTGCATCGGGAGCTTTGGTGATTAGGACTCTTCGCTGTTCAAACGATTCGTAAGCAGTCAAATCCTGCCCCTCATCTGAAATTGCGGCGAACCATTCCTGGAGCCTGCCGCCGGCGGTAATCAATAGCAGAACTCCGACTATTACCGTTCCCGCGATCAGGTACATGCGACTTCCCTTGATTCCAATATGCCAAAGGCATACCGCGCCCGAGAAGGCAAGGTCGATAAACCCTGCCCTGGAAGCGGTAAGAAACAAAGCGGTAGTCATCACCAATATGCCGAGCAGCCAAAGCGCCTTGCGCAACAGATCCGTCGCGCTCACAAGAAAGGCTAGGCAAAATGGGAGGGAGAGGGCAATTGCGAATGCAAAATCATTCGGGTTGGAGTAAATTCCCCCGATCACGCCCACCAGTCGCGGGACCGAGTGACCCTTGACTATTGCAACCAGGGAAACTGCTGCTACTGAAACCGCCTGGATGAAAATAACGCGCCTTAACCTCGCTAAAGTAGTAATGAGAACGAAGGTCAGAATCCAGGCAATGTAAACCTTGGAAAAATCAAACGCGGAAAAAAAGCGCCTCCTCGCCAAACCGGTGAAAACACCGCAGAAGCGAACAGGACGATGATCAGAGCGAGCAGATAAAAAGGATTCTCTGGGAAGGTCCTTAAACCCTCGAGGTGATTTCCCAACCGTGAGAAGCAGGCTAAGTGCTGCCGATGCCCCAGCGATCTTCGCCAGTGGGGCGTGATGCAAACCAGGAATCCAGTCTTCCGGTCGCGCGCAATAGACAAAGTAAAAAGCGGATAGCCAGAAGACAGACCCACTGAAGTCCTCTTGGCTCCGCACCCTACTGCCTTTTTCCACGGAGCTATTTCTCCTGCACTAAAGTAGGAGACTAGTCGACTGGGTCGACATTCGACCGAACCTTGAACTGGGCGGCATAACTCGTGCTCGCGAACCGAGTCACGTTTCCGCGCGGAAATAATGATAGCCAGAGCAGGCGCGCCCTCTTCGACTGTACGGTGAAAGTTTGATGAAATTGTTCGCACACGGAGGAGATGCGAACACTCCTCCGCGTAGAATTCGGGAGTTGGATCGGAGAGCTTGTGAGGATCCAGATCTAGAGAGCCCCTGCGCAGTCGGTTGAAACAACTCCCAACACTCTGCTCCATTCTTTTGCTATTTGCGCCGGCCGGTGCGACGCCCGCAGAAGCTCCAGAAAAGACCTGCGGTTCGTCGGACTACTGCGCGCGTACCGATCGACAAATCGAGCCTTATCCTGAGACCCCCCGCCCTGGGGCCTGCCGGATCTATTATTCGGGACCCGGCTTTCGGCTCACGCATCCTGCGAGTCACAGACGCGAAGTCGGACCCGCAAGGTCAGGGCCGGTCTTTTATGACTGCGAGTTCAGCTCAGCAGAATACATGGAACACGGACAGCAGTGAGTTTTATGTGCTGACTCGCAGTGGGCAGTACATGCTCTACGACTTTGATCCCCTGAACTTGAAGATTCACTATAAAGGGGTGCTTCAGGCGGATTGGGCAGGCGAACCAGAGTCTAGCTATATTCGGCAACACGTCCTGTATGGAACTGGTGGAAAGCATTCTTCGATCGAGGAGTACGACACCAACACCGCGCAGCAGCATGAGAGCGTAATTCGCGGGATGCACTTAGAGCCAAGAGGCGGCAGATTGCACGATGAGGGTTGGCCAAAGATGTAGTGAACCTTTATCTTCCCCTTGTTTTGCCGGATTTGTTAATTTGGATGACTTTGTTTGGCGCCGCCCCGGACGCCCCGGTGGTTCCTTCGACCACGCGAGGAACCCCTGCGATGAAAACAAGAGCGCGGTTCCTGTCTAAACGCCGCTTCAAACTTTCGGCAGTTAGCGTCGCATTGCCTTCACTGAGCTGTTGAGCTCGGCCGAACCGCTTGACCTCAGAAAGATACGCATTGACGGCAAACTCGATGGCACCAGAATTTCCCCTCTGGCCCGGTTTGCGACGAATGTACTGCATAAAGTCGGCATCCTCCATCCGGCCACGAACGTCGACTCCTTCGCGGGCCTCAAATTGCACTTTTCGCAGCGCGTCGTCCGCGGCTGTAGTCCTGCTGCGCAATCGCTGGATGCGTGCCACAGCGCGGTCAACAACGAGAGCAAGTTCCTCCCCGTTCTCAGGCGTGCGATCCTCGCGTAAACACCTCCTCGCGTTGGCAGGGGAAAACCACGTACGGTTTCGGTTGGCCTCTTGTGGTGTGTCGAGCCCCAATACTTCACAAAGGTATGCATGGACAACTAGAGGTTCGCGCACGTTGTCGCGCTTGCGACGACTGTACCTGGCAAACGACGCCTCCTCTATCCGCCCGTGAACTCCGGCTTCTTCGAAAGCTTCCAAGGCGGCTGCTTGGGCGCGAGTCAACCGCGGCTCGACGCCACCTTTAGGAAAGGTCCAGCGCCCTCTACGGGTCCTGACCAACAGGAATTCGACACCAGCGTTGCGGACCCGGTAGCAAACTGCAGCGACTTGTTCACATCTCTCCGTCCCAGGTTTCGTCAGGCGAGGGGACTTGGCTGGCCGTACGGGCGCACGAGCCCCGCAGCGCCCAATCGTCAATCGTGATTCTCCAGCCCGCACAGCAACAGAGTGCATGAGGCCCCCGACCTCTGGGTAGAGCACAGCTTGATTCTCCGAACCGTGTTCGCAGTCCGCGCGAATCTTTCTGCATACTTGCGCTCAGTCGGGACGAGACAGACTATTTTCTTTTCTGTCGTAACTGGCTGCCGGGAAGGACCCTTGGAAAATTTGTATTGTCTTCGCTGCAATCGTGAGCTCGAGTCAGGACAAAAATCCGTTGCTGTGTACATGTTCGCGCAGACTGTGGGAATACGGCCGCGCCAGAAATCGCCGGCACAACGGATCTGCTTCTGCCCTCAGTGCTCAGTCTCCCTGGCTATGGGGCCTCCGCCGGATGGTGCCCTCAATCTTGCCGCATGGCAGATGATCCGCGACCTGGTGAGCTCCGATCCCGCACTCAACGTGGCGGCCTGGGAGGCCCTGCAAGGAATTATTGGCTTACTGCCGGCTACCGGTACCGACGGCAGCCCCAGCCGAACCAGCGCGGGTGGGTACGTGGAGTTCTGATGGACGCCAGTTCAAGCAGAGCTTTACCTGGGAATTTCAATTCTCACAATCAGCAACGGCTTTCGTTGCCGGGTCGGATGACAGCGCGCATGTTATGACTGAGACCGCAGCGGTACAAAAACGTGTAGGACTCGCCTACTGGATGCAGGAGGTGCTGAATCAGTGCGACAAGGCGGCGGGAGACTTTCGCTCCGGTCCGGTTCACGATCTCCGCACTGCCCTGCGGCGCTGCCGGTCAATGACAGACGGGATAATGGTTTTCGACCCCGATCCGGCGTGGAAGAAGATGAAGAAGGCGGGCAAGCAGGTCTTCAGTAGCCTTGGTGGCCTGCGCGATACACAGGTGATGAGGAACTGGGTTGAGCAGATCGCACCCGAAGGCGATGCAGCTGGCAATATTCTCGCTGACGTCTTGTTCGAACGGGAACAGGAGCTGAAGAAGACCGCCGCCGCGACGCTTCAGCAGTTTGATCGCAAGCAATGGAAAGACTGGGCGGACGAACTACCCAATCGTGCCGCACGCGTTCCAATCGAGGGCCCGGTGTTCGCTCAACTCGCGCTGGAAAGGTGGCACCAAGCTCACGCTCTCCATCGCCAGGCATTGCGCAACCGCACCAAAATCTCATTTCACGAATTGCGCATCGGATTAAAACGTTTTCGATACACACTGGAGAATTTCTTGCCGCGCCTGCATTGTTCGTGGGGCAACGATCTCAAGGAGCTGCAGGATGTTTTGGGTGAAGTGCACGATCTCGACGTTCTCTGGCAAACGGCCATCCACATCAAAGCGTTTCCTGATACCGAGTCGCGAGTCCGATGGCGGTCTCGTATCGAGCACGAACGCGGGCAGCACCTGGAAATCTATCGGGCGAGAATGGTCGGCAGCAACTCCTTGTGGAAGTCCTGGCGAGCTGGATTGCCGCAGTCGAAGGAACTCCGGTCCCTCGGCCTGGAACGACTTCAGATTTGGGCATCCTTCCTCGACCCCAGTGTTGCGCATTCCGAGCATGTCGCCCGCCTGGCGCTACGACTCTACGACGACTTATCCGTTGGTGGAATCCTGGGCGGTCCCATGCGAGAAACCTACCGCGATATTCTGCGAGCGGCAGTTTTAACGCATTATGTTGGTGACTCAAAAACTAAGGGTCACCATAAGGCCTCGGCCCGCCTGATCCGGAAGTTGAATCCGCCCTCGGGCTGGACCGCTGAGGAAATTTGCATCGCCGCGCTGGTGGCACGGTACCATCGCGGCGCGCTGCCTAGGGAAACACAAAGGAGGTTTGCTGCGCTCTCGCCATCAAAGCGCTGGCTGGTCGAGTTCCTGGGGGGCATTTTACGGCTGGCCTGCGCCTGTGACCGGGAACACGACGGTCAAATACCGCGCGTTGAAGTAGAGGGTTTGGACCCTGTGCTTACCATCCGGGCTGAGGGATATACTGAATACACTTCACTGGCTGAACATCTGGCCGCAGCACGGCATCTGCTGGAACTTGCCTGTCGTCGCTCCATTTGTATTTTGCCTTTTGACGCAGAGAGTCGAGCCCACGCGGCTTAGTTTTTAGAGCCGGAGCCCTGGCAAATTGCTACGCAGAAAACTCGAGAATTCACATCCTCGCGAGACACATGGGCTGACGGAGTTGGTGCTGCACGCATGTCTGGTCGCCAGCGATGCCGCGTTCAACATCCGGGAATTCCTCGCCAATTCCTCTCAGATGGCGTTTCTGGCTGTGAGAGACTGCGAAAAGGAGCTCGATCGCATTGAGCAGGAGATAGATGAGCAACTTCCTGCGGCGATAACGCAGGTCACTGAACTGGAAGCGCGCGAACTTCTGGCATACCTCAGATTCAGTAACGAGCTGGAACGGATCGGAGACCTGCTGTGGTGGGTAGCGCAGCGCGCCCAGAGTTTGCAAATCCGGCTGCCGAAACCGGACTCTCAACAACTGATTGAAATCACCGCTATTTTGGAAAAGATGCTGCAGCAGGTCCGGGAGGGCTTCAGTCAGCGCGAGCTGGATCCGGCGAGCTACGTACTACGGGCCGACCGCGAAATTGATCGGGTTTACCGGTCATTATTTCGCCGACAGCTGCAGAGCGACCGCTCTACAAAGATGCAACATAGGGCGGATCTCCTCTTGATGGCTCAAGCATTGGAGCGGGCCGGAGATCATGCCACCAACATGGCGGAAGAGCTGTTCCGGTTGATCGAGGGTCGTAGCCTGCGCCACATGCCGAAAAAGCGCGTAAAGGACTAGCGCTCACATCTCAACGCGATGGCCCAGTTTCAAAGACGGGTATTCGCAAGTCCTGAAAAGTTGGGCCGGCAACCGTGTTGGCCTGACAGCGCACTACGGAAGGTCGCTCGGCCTGCCGCTGTGCGCGCGGCATCGTCACACACCTCGGCTCGCACACCTTCCCGTCATTCGTTTGCGACATTGTTGAAAGCGAATGGCGAAGACGCAAAGGTTGTGCAAGAGGGCATGCGTCACGCGAACAGCAGAATCACGCTGGATGTGTACAGACAAGGCTTGATGCCAACCAAGCGCCAGGCACAAGGCCGCGTGGTAAAATCCTTGTTGGCCCGAAATGGTCCCACGCCGGGAACATCTGTTCCAGTAACTGTTTGAAAGCAAAACGTAGGCGCGTAGCTCAGTTGGTTAGAGCGCTACCTTGACACGCTTCTGTGGTTCCATACTTCCAACAACTTAGATCACGTCTGGGACTGCCTCCATACGTCCAAGTACGGCCAAGACAAGTTTCTTACAGGTGATTTTACAGGTGAGAAATTGAGGCCACAGTCTACAACGGCCGCAATCTCGGCTCTCGGCGCGCTGACCAGGATCACAACCGGTGTGATGAATTTCTACCCGACACTGCCATATTATTCGATCAACGCGCCAGCCAGCTTAGGTGGGCGCCGAGATAATACGGCCACAACACGATTGCGAGAACACCTTTCCAAAACCCCAAGCGCAGGAACCCGATGGTGAAGAGCCATGCCGCGAACCATGCTGTTCCCATGAAGGTATGCTGCTCGATTCTTGTCTTCTCCATAGCCCCTCGTTCTATCACCGACCTTCGAGTCGCAGCAACTCCTCACTTTGAGAAACCGACAAGAACAGCATTTCTCCAAAATTGACAACTGAAGGAGCTCGAAACTGAATCCGCCGTCGCAGGCATCGCAGTGGACGTCGCAGCGCTCGACAACCTCTGACGGACGGACCTTTGTCATCTGTGGGGTCGTGTATGGATCGTGGAGTTTCACAAACCTGAGACTTCACTAACTTACCGTATTGGGGGGATGAACCGCGTCCAGGGAACGGCGCAGGGTTGCAGGTGAGACGCGCGGAAGGCCCGGTGGTCATGTCAAGAGCAAATATCCGGTTTGTTCTAGAAAAAGAACAAACCCACTCTCCCAACTGAGCGCGCTTGTTCTGATTTTGAAACAGAACGCTATTTCGTCTTGACTCCGTTCCGGATGCGAGTAAAATCCTGTCGCCGGAAAATGATTGGGAACGTAACCTCCGCGAATTTGAAGCCTCCATGCGGATGATGCGATCCAGTCCTGCACACATGCCCTGGCTAAGCTCGCCTGTGAGCCTGTAGGAATGGGTGGTCTCCCAGAGGACAGCGGAAGGAGAATGTTCCCGCGTTTGCCGAAGGGGTCACAATCACGAGGGAAAACACAAAAGGAGCATTCGATGTCGTTGAGGCGAGATTCGCGGATGTTGAAGCGCAAAACCCGTCAATGACTGCGATACGAAAGGTTCGATCCAAGGATGGTCAGGCGATTCTTAGCTGAGGAGAAGGGAGGTGTACGTATGGCTATCGTAAGTCAGAACTCACACAACATTCACGCGTATGGGGGCGATGACGGTGTCACTTACACGGCGTCGATTAACTTTGCCCCGGGGACGGTTCACGCGCAGGTGTGCTTTTACGAAGTCGATGGGGAAGGACTGCACCGGGCGGGTATTGAGGGCTACCGCCATCGGAATGATCCCAGCGGCGCGGATATTCCGGTGGACTTCGGCGATTGGCCAAACTGGAAGTCCATCGTCGGAGTCATCAACAACATGACCGGAATTACATGGGGGCTGGCGCTCGGCGGTCAGCAGGAAGCGCGAGCACGTTTGGACATCTTCTGGTGGGGGTGAAACATGGCTAATATGGTTGAAATTCCCGAAGGAGAGGCG
>WNGL01013717.1_pt1 | contig 10418 bp, 9 predicted proteins | sample 5400591 | NCBI WGS metagenome assembly WNGL01 (sample SAMN13153377, study PRJNA577476) | soil metagenome | isolation source: 80 cm soil or saprolite under Garry oak tree replicate 1 | place: USA:California | collected 2016-06-15 | reverse complement strand
CACGACGCGAAAATTTCTCTTTCGTTTAGCTGATGGAAATCTGATCGAATCCGTTTTGATCCCAGCCTCGCCAGCATTGTACGGACAAAAATCGGATCGCCGCACAATTTGCATCTCGACCCAGGTCGGTTGCGCTTACGGATGCAAATTTTGTGCGAGCGGTCTAGAAGGATTCTCTCGCAATCTGCGAGCAAACGAAATTATCGATCAAATCATCACGGTTGAGCACGAAAGCGGCGACAAGATCGACAACATTGTTTTCATGGGAATGGGCGAACCGCTCGCCAACTTTGATAATGTGTTGCGCGCGATTCGGATCATCAACGCGCCGTGGGGTCTCGGCATCGGCGCCCGGCGGCTCACTGTTTCAACCAGCGGTCTTGCACCGAAAATTCGAAAACTGGCCGATGAATCGCTGCAAATTCGTCTCGCTGTCTCCTTGCACGGCGCCACGGACAAAGTGCGCGACCGGATCATGCCGATCAATCGTCGCTACAACCTCGACACGTTGCTTTCGGCTTGCGACTATTACGCCGCGCGCAAGAAACAGCAGCTCACTTTTGAATACATTCTGATCGCTGGAGTCAATGACGCCGATGACCAGGCGAACCTTCTTGCGCAGCACGCTCGACGACTCTCGGCAAAAGTGAATTTGATTCCGTACAACACAGTCGAGGGTCTCGAATGGTCCCGGCCGTCGCGCAATCGACAGGAAAAGTTTTTGTCCATCTTACGCGCGCGAGAAGTCGCCGTGACGTTGCGCACGGAGAAGGGACACGATATCGACGCCGCGTGCGGGCAACTGCGATTACAAACTAGTCGGAAGCAGCGACCGCGGGGGGTCACCGCTTAGCCGTTGTCACGCAAAAGTGCCGAGGGCGTCGTGCACGCCCGCGATCGCCATGCCGCCTTCGCCGACAGCAGCGGCGCAGCGTTTCACGGAGCCGGAGCGCACATCGCCTGCGGCGAAAATACCGGGCAGGCTGGTCTCGAGCGGCCCGGGCACGCGCGCGCTCGCGTTCCACGCCAACGCATTGGCAATTGCGGGTCCGGTTTTGATGAAGCCTTTTTCGTCGCGTTCAATCTGGGGGGGGAGCCAATCTGTGCATGGCTTGGCACCGATCATAGAAAAAATGGCTGGCGTTTCCACGACCCGCCGCTCGCACGTTTCGGTATTCTCCAGCTCGACTGCCTCAAGCATTTTGCTGCCTGTCATTTTCCGAATCTCAGTGTGGCGCAGGAGCTCGATGTTTTCGCGCGTCTGCACACGCCGCGAGAGATAGCTCGACATGCTCTTCGAAAGATCGTCGCCCCGGATCACTAGCAACACCTTAGTCGCGCCTTCGGAGAGAAACATGGCGGCTTGTCCCGCCGAATTGCCGCCGCCTGCGACAATCACTGTCGCGCCGCGGCAGAGCTGCCCTTCGAGGGCGGTTGCGGCATAATAAAGGCCCGAGCCCTCGAACTCCTCGCGCCCCTCGGCATTCAATCGTCGGTAATCTGCGCCCGTCGCGATGAGGACGCATTTTGCCCGCAAGGTGGCGGTGCAACCTTCGATTTGCAGGCTCGCGCGATATTCTTCCGCGTCGTGATAATTGAGCGAGAGCGCCTGCGCCGGCGTGGAAAATTTCGCGCCGAATCGGTACGCCTGAAGCTGCGCGCGATAGGTCAAGTCGCCGCCGCTGATTCCGGTGGGGAACCCGAAAAAGTTTTCGATCCAGGAAGAGGAGCCGGCCTGCCCTCCGGGCGCGTAGCTTTCCAAGACGACGGTTTTCAACCCTTCCGACGCCGCATAAACCGCTGCGGCAAGACCGGCTGGACCAGCGCCGACGATCGTTAGGTCGCAGGTGATTTCGCTTTCGTCCTCGTGCGCCAGCGGGCGAAGCAAACCGGCCACTTGCGCAACTTCGCGCAGCGATGGGCGGCGCAGTGGAGCGCCAGTGGCAGTGACGAGCGTCGGTAAATCGCGACTCGTTAGGTGCAGCCGCTGGCAAAGCGCCTGGCCCTGCTCGGTTTCAAATTCGATCAGCCGATGCGGAATGCGATTCTTGTCGAGAAAATCGTGGAGCTGATGGCCCTCACGCGCATCCCGCAGCGCGATAATGCGCAGCCCGGCGAACTCGCGGTCTCGCATGAGCCGCCTCCGCCGCATGATCAAAGCCTTCACAATCGGACCACCCAAACCGGGTAACTCAGCGAGCGCGCGCCGGATCTCAGCCGCCGGGACTTCCAGAACTTCGGCCTCTTTAGACTTCACGCGCGCAGTGGCTAGCGCAGAGGTGCCTTGCAACATCGCAACGTCACCGATGAAGTCGCGCTCCCTGGCGGTGGCGAGAATTTGCTCGGTGCCATCCCGCGCTTCGAAGACTTCGATTTCGCCGCGCAGGATAACGGTCAGCCCGAGACCGCGCTGCCCTGCTTTGAAGATGAACTCGCCATGCGGCAGCGTTCGGCGCATTCCGAGTGGCTCAAGCAGCGCGAGCTGCCGATCGTCGAGTTTCCTAAAGGCAATGCTCTCCGTATCGCGGTAAAACTGCTCGTCATCCTTATCTTCTTCAGTCATGAAATCGATTGGGTGGGCAAATCCTGGAGCGGTTCGGCGCTCACGGGGTAGTTTAGCCGAAAATCTAGGACTCGGTCAAAGACGACCGCGAAACGATCCTTGCTGAATGGCGAAAAACTTTTGCGTGCGAACAGAAGCTGACGTTAAGTCGAACATGGCCGACTACGACGGCGAGTCCGAACAGATGTGGGACGAGTATGACTGGGAGCGTTTTCTCCAGCAACAGGATCATAAGACCGAGAAGTACATGCAATTGCTGGAAACGTATCTCGACGATCCGAGACGCGATGAGATTATCGCCCGCGAAATGGGCTGGACGCATTTGCTTGATGCAAAAGATTGGAGCGCGGAAGTCGACGCGCTCTTTGCTGCTGGCGACCCGGCCGAGGATGATGCCTTCGACGCTGATCAGACAGCGCCGGTGCCCGACACATTTGAAGAGCACACGCTTTATCGAGCCGCTTTTGCGCTGACGATTTGGATCGATCAACTCTTCGATCAAGATCCTTCGCTTCAAAACGAACCACCGGTAGTGAAATTGGCTACGCACTCTGCACTGGCGAGCGCCAAGCTGGCGGCGGCCTTGAATGACGATGATGTCGATGAAATCGGGATGACGATTGCTTACTTGAAGCGAGCGCTGAAGGCGATCACGATCTCGATGGACGCGGCGGCACAACTTTTATCAGAAACGTTGATTACCGCCGCGCAGTATTCGGTGCTGCAACAGCGGCTCTTCCAAGTGCGAGACGGCATCATTAGCTTGATGGGTGAATATCGCGGCGAGTGGCGACGCCGTTTCGGCTCCGAGGGCTTTCGGAGTTGAATGAAATAGGGCCGGTTCCGTCCAATCATGCAAACGGAAGCGACTCTGGCTCAGGCCGATGTGTCGGAATTGGACCTGGTGAAACGATGCCAGGCCGGTGATACCGAGGCATTCGACGAGCTGGTAACTCGTTACCGCACACGAGTATTCAGCATGATTTATAACATGGTCCATAATGAGCAGGACGCCTGGGACCTGGCTCAAGACAGCTTCGTCAAAGCATGGAAGTCAATTAAACGCTTTCGCGGCCGCTCCTCGTTTTATACCTGGATTTACCGGATTGTGATGAACGTGTCGATCGATTGGCTGCGAAAAAAACAGGTGAAAGGCGCAGGTGCTGAGTTCGACGATGCGGTCCAATTACGGGAAATAGATCCCGCATCCAAGACGGTGCCGAAAGCGGATGCATTGCCCTATGAAACAATGGAGCGGACCGAAATCCGCGGACGCATCGAGAACGCAATTGCCCAGCTCTCGCCCGAGCATCGCGCCGTGATTTTGATGAAAGAAACTGAGGAGATGCAATATCACGAGATTGCAGAAACGCTCGGGTGCTCGATCGGCACAGTGATGTCGCGTCTGTTCTATGCGCGCAAGAAACTACAAAACCTGCTGAAAGACGTTTATGAAAACATTTGAAGAGAAATGGACGGCATGGCTTGACGGCGAGCTCAGCGCCAAGGAGCTGGCTGAGTTCGAAGCTTCGCTACCGGACAAAGCTGCTGCTGAATCTGAAAAGCGTAATGCAAAAAAGCTCGGCGCTCTTTTGCAACGCGAACTGGGGGCGCATGCGTTGACGAATGAAGAGTTTTTCAGCCATCAACTCCGCGAGCGAATCGCACGCGAAAATGCCGAGCCCTCTCGAGAGCGCGACATTGCTCTTTCCACCTGGTGGACAATTCGCCGTCTCTTCTGGACTGGGACCGCTTCGCTTGCCGTCTTTTTGATTTTCGCAGTCTTTGTTATGCGAGAGAAAAATCCGGCCGAACAGTCACAATATCTCTCGGAAATCCTGAACGCACGCGTTGATCCAGTCGTCAGCCCAAATGCAACCATCTCGATGTTCGAGGCGAAAGAGGATCGAGTGACAGTGCTCTGGACTGAGGGGTTGCAGTCGCTCCCGGCCGATTACGCAGCTAAGTAATTGTTCATGCTCCGCTCGATCCTGCTCTTCACCGCTCTTGTGATGAACGCAGCGCCCGCATCGCACGCGGCCGAAGCAGTTTGGAGCGGGCTGGTCATCGCGGAAAATGTCGCGCAACCAGAGCCGATCCCGCCGGAATTGACTCGGATCGAACGGCCTCTGAAGCAACTTTTCGGTTACAACCAATTTCAGGTCATCGGCCAATCCAGCAAGACGCTCAAGACCGGTGAAGAAGATTGGCTCGCCGCCAGCAAATATTTCGCGCTTCACGTCGATGCGCGAGGCGAAAGCGAAGCCGGTTATGTTTTGAATCTGAAGCTTTACAAGGAGAAAGAACTCCTACTGGAAACGGATACCAAATTAAGCAAGCGTAGTCCGCTCGTGATTAAAGGGCCGCAAGTGGGTGGCGGACAATTGCTTTTGGTCTTGGTCGTGCAGTAATTGGCAGGGCGAGAGCGTCCGCGAAAAGACGGATTCGCTGCGACGAACCGGGCGCGCCGAAAATTTTGTCGGACGGCTTGGAGGTGCGTCTCTGCCTGTCATGTTTGCAGATGCAAAATTCCGTGTGTGCTGCTAGTGGTCGCACATGCGCTCGGTATTTTTTTTCCTTTGCCTGTTTTCTACTCTATTTGCCAACAGCATGAGTGCAGAAAAACCTTTCGCCTTTGCAACGACACCGGGAAAACTGCCGAAAGAGGTCGCCCCGACGGGATATTCCATTCGGATCGTTCCCGACATCGACAAGTTGACATTCAGTGGAACGGAAACGGTGAAGCTGAGCGCGCACAGCCCAGTTCATCGGCTTGTGTTGAATGCGCTCGAGCTCAAAATCACAGGCGCGTCTCTTGATGGCAAGGCATTGCTGGAGTCCGCAATTAGGATAGACGAGAAAACCGAGTTGCTCACCTTGGAGCTGCCCTCGCAACTTGCTGCCGGCGACCACACGCTCGCGCTCAGTTTCTCGGGAAAGATCAACCAGCAAGGCCAGGGCCTTTTTTACGCGCGCTACCAGGAACAAGGCAGCGGCACAAAAAAAATCATGCTCGGGACGCAATTCGAAGCGACCGATGCCCGCCGGTTGTTTCCTTGCTGGGACGAACCAGTTTTTCGCGCTCGTTTTCAATTGACGGCAGTTATTCCGGAAAACTGGTTCGCCGTTTCAAACATGCCGATCGAGAGCGAGAGAAAAATCGCGCGCGGAAAAGAGGTGCGCTTTGCCGCGACTCCATCGATGTCGAGTTATCTCAATGTTTTCGTCGCGGGCGAGCTGGATCTGATCGAATCGCAAAGTGGACCCACGCAGATCCGCGTGATCACAACAAAAGGTAAAGCGGAAATGGGCCGCTACGCGCTCGAAGCCACGGCGCAAATTCTGAAATATTACAACGATTACTTCGGCGTGCCTTATCCGCTCCCGAAGCTGGATCAAATCGCTCTACCCGGCGGCTTTGGCGGCGCAATGGAAAATTGGGGCGGCATTACTTATTACGAGGCCGCGCTTTTGTTTGATCCGAAGAACTCATCTGCGGAGACCAAGCAAAATATCTACGAAGTGCTCGCGCACGAAATGGCGCATCAGTGGTTCGGGGATCTCGTAACGATGGCTTGGTGGGACAATCTCTGGCTCAACGAAGGGTTCGCTTCCTGGATGGGCACGAAATGCACAGCGCATTTCAATCCGCAGTGGGAGGTTTGGCTGCGCAGAAATTTGCCGCGCGATCCGACGCGGCGCGTCGGCATCACCAAGGAGCAGGCGATGGAAGGCGACGCAAGATCGACAACACATCCGATTCAGCAGCCGATCGCGACCGAAGCCGAAGCCAATAGTGCTTTCGACGACATCACGTACAAAAAAGGCCAGTCATTTCTTCGGATGCTCGAGAGCTTTCTCGGCCAAGATGTTTTCCGTGATGGAATTCGCCAATATATGGCGACGCATAAATTTTCGAACTCCACCACGGCGGATCTTTGGAATGCACTTTCGGAATCGTCGGGTCAACCGATCGCTGAAATCGCAGCAGGTTGGACCGAGCAACCGGGATTTCCCGTCGTGAAAGTCAAGCGAGGCGAAGGCGGCAAGGTCTCGCTTACGCAAGAACGCTTCACGATTAATTTCAGGAATGCGCCACCACTCGAATGGAAAATCCCGTTAACTTATTCGATCGACGTCGGGCAAGCTCCTGTCAGCGTACTGATGACCGGGAAAAGCGCGCATCTGCAGAATATTCCAGCCGATCGTGCCCTCAAATTGAATGTAAAAGGCGCAGGAAATTATCGCGTCGAATATGACGAGCCATCCTGGAACTTACTGCTCCGAACTCTGCCTCAGATGGGCGTTGAAGATCGTGTGGATCTCCTGAGCGACGCATGGGCGCTCGTCCAAGCCAACCGCGCGTCTGTCTCACGCTACTTCGAACTGGTCGATAAATTACCTTCGTCGACCGAGCTCGCCGAGCGTGAACAGATCATCAATGTCTTGGATTTTATTAAGCGGCTGCTCATTGGCCGTCCAGAACGGGAAAAATTTCAGGCCTACGCGCGATCGATTTTGCGGCCGACCTTTGACGCGCTGGGCTGGGATCCGAAAGCCAGCGAACCAGCTACCGCCGGAAATTTGCGGGCGAGTTTAATCAACGCGCTGGGGGATTTGAACGATCAAGAAATTATCGCGGGCTGTCGCGAGCGTTTTAAAAGATATCTTACAAACCCGCAATCGCTCCAACCCGATCTTCGTCCGCCAGTTCTTGCGGTCGTCGGCCGTTACGCCGACGAAGCAACTTGGAACCAGCTTCACGAGCTTGGACTGAAGACGACGAGCACCGAGGAAAAACAAAATTACTACGACGCGCTGGCTGGCGCGATCGATCCCACGCTCGTGAAGAAAACACTGCCAATTGCGCTCACCGATGAGCTGCCAACAAGCCGCGCAATATTTCTTGTTTCGAGAGTAGCTCGTGAAAGCGATCATCCGGATATTGCGTGGGACTTTGCAAAGGCGAACATGAAAGCGTTGCTCACGAAGACCGACGCGCTCGGGGCAAACCGGTACGCGCCCAGTCTGTTCACCTTCTTCTCCGAGGATTCGCGTGCCAATGAACTAAAAGCTTACGGCAAAACTAATTTGCCTGCTGAGAGTGCAACCGAAGTGGCAAAAGCGGTGGACGAAATTCAGTTCCGGTCAGAATTCGAAAAACGCCTCGCAAGGCAATTAAGCGATTGGATCGATAGTCAGAGCAAGCGCAAGTAGGGAACGAGTTTATTTGCTCGATTGCTCGCCTTCCGGCGTAATCAGCAAGCGCATCGGTATCATGGAAGACTCGTGGAAGCCGTGGCGCCGGAAAAACTCTTGCGCCAGATTTTCCGGCCGATCAGTCAACAAAGTAATACGGAGGAAATTTTTCTGGCGCGCGAAATCGATCGCGTGTTCGAGAAGTTTTGAACCGTACCCATGACCCTGGTACTCTTTGTGGATCACCAGGTCCTCAAGCAGGATGACAAACCCGCCTTCGGCTGTGCTGATCGTAAAGAGCAAATTAATCATGCCCACGATGACCCCGTCACGTCGCACCACAAAAACCCGGCCACGGCTGGGTTGTTCGAAAATAAGCCGTAGACCGCGAAGCTGTTTCTCTTTGTCCGGGCGAAAATCGCTTTCCTGGGCAAACAGTTCGCCGAGCATCTCCGACAATTCGTCCAGGTCGGCCTCTGTCGCCGGTTCGATTACAACATTTGCGCTCACGGTTGGCGTCGATTATTCCAAAAATTGGAGGCGCTGGCAATCTGCGAATGAAGGACCAACAATCATGTCGCGGTGCTCGATTGACAAGGCCGCACTCGCTCCTAGTGTAACCGCTCTCAAATCGCGCCGAAACTATTTTTCGGTTTTATGAAACGGACTTACCAACCATCGAAGCGAACACGCAAACGCCAGCACGGTTTTCGTGCGCGCATGAAAACGAAAGCGGGCCGCGCCACGCTGGCGCGCCGGCGGCAACGCGGGCGCAAACGTCTGCTCCCGAAAGGCGTCGAGATACACTACGCCCGCCATACGCAGGCGTAATCTAGTTCGGATTTCAATCTTCGGAATTGCAGCTTGTCTGATTCGACGGAAAATTCTTGCGGCGGTAAGCAATTGTGCGCTTTGGTCGAAAATCGCAAATCAGCAATCGTAACTCGTAAATTCAAAACGCACCGTTAGCTCAATTGGCAGAGCAAGTGACTCTTAACCAAAGTCGGTGCGCAGCATATGATGCCGTGTTACCGAATACGCTACCGGAGACAATGCTCAAGCCTGTATGCTGGATCGGGCCGGTGGTCATAATCGCATCGACACGACTTCATCACGCAACGCCCGAGCGATCTCTTTGCGATTGCCAACGCGAATTTTTGAATTAGAAAATGAGCACCTGGAACAGATTTCGCGCTTGAAGAAAAGGTTAAGGAGATGGAGCACCGAATAGGCGATAGCAGCAGTACCGACCGGACAACGCAGCTGCACGGCTGATTCGAGCAGTGACGATTTAAATGGCAACACAGTCGAGCCGTCGGAACTTGTCCCTTCAGGGAACAAGACGACGGGCAAACCGGAGACGATTGCCGCGTGTATTCGCTTCACAGCAAACGCGGTAGCTAACGGGCGCTGGCGATCGACAAAGATTGTGCCGGCGGCGCGCGCCAGCCAGCCGAACAGGGGCCACGCGGCGACATCGCGTTTAGCGACGAAAAGGCAGGGCCGAATCGAACTTAGGACAATGATGTCGAGATAGCTCAGATGATTGCAAACCAGCAGACCAGATCGCGGCATCGCGCCGCGCGTGGTCACGCGAATGCCGAGGACGTGACAAGCAAAGCGGCACCAACGGTGAAGCCATTCAGCGCGTGCGGCGAGACGGCGCTCCCGCCTAACGAACGAAATGGCCAGCATGATTTGCGCGAATGCGCAGATCGAGAAGAACACGACCGCAAAAGCGCGCCACGCAGTTAGCAAAGTTGTAGCCGGGATCGTTGATCCCGGTCTTCCAGCATCACCGATGCCGGCTACAGGAGCAGAAGAGGCGTTCATCTCAGGAAATGCGCGCGGACGATCGTCGGCAGCGCATGAACATCGAGCAGGGTAAGGAAGTCGATCGTGCCAAACTCTCGATCCATTGCGGGCGGGCCACAGATTTTTGCGCCGATGGACAAGTACGCGCGCATGAGCTTCGGCGGCGGCGTGGATGATGCCGACACAAGATCGACATCTACTCTGAACGCTGGATGCGGCACAGTTCGCCACTTGGGCCTAGCGAGATGCTTGCCCCGCAACTGCTCATACATCGCCACGCCTTCCATCGGATCTTGCGATGTAAGCGAGCTACATCCGACGAGAAAACGCGCGTTTCGCTCGCACGCGTAACGCGCGATGCCGCGCCAAAGCAGATGCAACAAATTGAAGTTGCGATGCGCCGCGTGCACGCAGGCGCGGCCCAGCTCGATCATTTCACCGCGCAATGGTTCATACGGCGTGAAATCAAACTCTCGCTCGCTGTAATAGCCGATGTTCGCCGCGGCGTGAACGCCAGTTTGCAATCGATATGTGCCAACGATTTCATCTGTCGCGACGTTTTCGACGATCAGGTGGTCGCAAACGTTGTCGAAAAGATCGACATCGAGCCCGGTGAAATGCGACTCCACCAAGCCCTCGTTCAGTTCGAGGTTGAAAACCTCAAACCGCAACCGCTGGGCGCGACGTACCTCTTCCGCGCTTAGCGCTAGACGCGTCACGTACTTTGGCCGCCTGGCTTTCGCCGTCTCGGTCGATTGTTTCGCTTTGGTCAGGATGTTCAATTGTGTTCTCCAATAATTTCACGGCCAGGGCTGTCCAGCCGGTTTGATGGCTTGCGCCG
>WNGL01052659.1_pt1 | contig 10419 bp, 10 predicted proteins | sample 5400591 | NCBI WGS metagenome assembly WNGL01 (sample SAMN13153377, study PRJNA577476) | soil metagenome | isolation source: 80 cm soil or saprolite under Garry oak tree replicate 1 | place: USA:California | collected 2016-06-15 | reverse complement strand
CAAGCTCGACCATCTTCGCGCGCGTCATGTTGATGCTCGACGTGAAGGGCCTATCGATCCTCTTGTGCACCTTGGTGACCGCCGTGAGCCAGGCCTCCTCGGTCAAGCGCGAGGGCGAGACGGTGCTGGTGGTCGGCGCCACCGTGCTGGTGGTCGTGCCCGGCGTGGACGCGGCGGTCGACGTGGCCGCCTTGCCGGCGCACCCGCCGACCAGCAGGACCAGCAGGACCGTGGCGGCGAGGCGAGCGGCGGAGCGGCGGCGGCTGGCTGGCATGCGGAACCCCTCTCCAGCGCTGCAACGCGGCGAGGGTCGCGTGCCAGGCGCGACTTGGTGTGGTCGGCGAGCTGACGCGAGCCAGTCAGGGGGACGGGCCGCGGCTGCGGCGACCTCCTCAGATGACACACCCTGCCCGACCAGGGGGGCAGCGGCTCCCTCGCGTCGCGGTCCGCAGTCCTCGCTTGGAAAGCTACACCTTGCCTTGCCGTCGGGAAAGAGACAAACGTGGAGGTTGTCACAGGCTTGTCACAGAACTCTGGGGAGCTGGGGCAACACCCTCGGTCCGCGCTGGGTCCGCGCGGCATCGGCAACCGGCGGTTGGGGCGGGCAGGAGCGGTCACAACCGGCATGCAAGAATCCCAGGTCACGGCGCCTTCACACCACGAACCTCGGGGTGGAGCGGAGTGGGGGCGAGTTCGAATCTCCCTACCCAGGCCGCACCTAACGGAGTACTGCTAGCGGCCAGGCCAGCCACCGCCTGAGCGACCACCACGCGAACTCGAAGCGGCTACGTCCACCGCCCGTCGACCAGCTACCCGGACCGTCGCCTGAGGCTCCTGAGCGCCCGGAACCCTCCGCGAAATGGCGGCGCGTCCTTTGTGCAACAGCTTGTTATCGTGCGACCGCGACCGCTGCGCGTCCGACGGCTCCTAGCGCGCCCGTCACCACGACGATCGAACCGTTGACGGGGCCGTCGGCAAAGACAGCTCGGTGGACCGTAATGCCCGGGATGCCCAACCCTGCGGCTTGCTCGAACGGCACCTCTGCCGGCAGGGGTACGGCCCGCTCCGCGGGAACGACCACGTACTGGGCCGCGGTTCCGAACGGGCGGTAGGACTGCGCGAGATACGTCCAGACACGCTCCCCGAGCCGACCGCGAGCAACGTCCGGGCCAACGGCCTCGATCACGCCAGCCCCGTCACCGTACGGGATCACCCGTGGAAACGCCATCGTGGATCCCCACCATCCACGCCGCTTGCCAAGATCGCCGCCGTGGATCCCGAGGCCGCAACCCTGATCCTGACCTCACCTCGGCCGGGTTCCGGCACCGGCATCTCGCCGACCTGCAGCACCTCCCGCGCTGCTCCCTGCTGCTCATACCAGGCTGCGCGCATCGGCGGATCAGTCGGTTGCGGCGTCAGAGTGGGGCTTGGGCCGCGCGAGCAGGCGGCCGCCGGCCATCACTGCCCCGCTCCTTGCTCGCGGAGGGCGGCTGCGTGCGCGCGCGACCATTGTTCGAAGGTCCGCGGTTGGCTTCCGGTGATCTCTTTGACGGTGGGGAGGACCCGCGATTCGTCGAGATCCCCGTCGACAAAGAACTTGAAGAAGGCCTCAACATACTCGGCGGGCATTCTCTCACTCATCTCCCTTCGGGCGTCGCGGTCCGACTGGGCTTCGAAGCGCAGGTCCCGTCCCAGCACCTTTGCCAGGATCCGGACCTGGTCCTCCGGAAGCAACGACTCCGGGCCGCTCAAGCGATAGGCGTGGCCCTCATGTTCGTTCGAGGTGAGCGCGACGGCGGCGACTGCGCCCAGGTCGTCAGGATCGATCGCTGCGACGCGGACGTCCGCGAACGGCAGGCGAACGACGTCACTCGACCTGACCTGCCCGATCCAACGGAAGGTGTTCGACATGAAGCTGTTGGGCTGGAGAAACGTCCACGCCAGGCCTGAGTCGCGCACCGCCTGCTCGGAGAGGATGTGATAGCGGGCGACGGCGTTGCTGGTGTCGCCGCCGGGAGCGGCCGAGCTCGACAGCAGGACGACTCGCTCGACGCCGGCGCGTCGCATCTCCGCCAGTGTCCGTGCCAGCTGCAGGTAGCCGCTCAGGAGGAAGACGGCGCGAACGCCTTGGAGCGGCCCTCGCAGGCTGTCGGCCCGATTGAGGTCGCCGCCGACTGGGTCGACGCCTGGCGGCCAGGTCCGCGAATCCGATCCGGGTCGAACGAGCGCGCGCACGCGCCGGCCGTCGCGCGCCAGCGCACGGACGACTGCCCCACCTGCGTTTCCAGTCGAGCCGGTGACAAGGATCATCGTCCGACCTCCTTAGCCGCTGGCATCTCACGGGGACCTGCGGGTTCGCCGGGTGGGATGTTCTGATTGCGGTGTAGGACATTGGTCGGGTCGTAGCGTCGCTTGAGCGCCTGCAGGCGCTCGAAGGCGTTGCTGCCGAAGGTGGCGCGTACGCGTTCGATCGGTTCGTCCGCCTGCATGTAGTTGACGTAGCCGCCGGCGCTGACCGACCAGGGCTCGATCGCGGCCGCCGTGTCGCGCGCCCACGCCACGTACCGCTCGTCGAGTGCGTCGTCCTGCCAGCTCGCCTGCACGGTGATGTTGAACGCGGCGTGGCGAAAGCCGATGGCACCCTCAGGAGCGTCGGCTTCCTTGGGGGCGCCGTGCAAGGACTCGATCAGGATTTCACCGGGCGGCCGGCCCAGCGCGACGATCCGCTCGACCAACTCGTCGACCAACTCGTCTGGTAGCTCGCGCGCGAAGTGTCCCTTCCAGTAGTGCCGGTTCCGCCCGTACGCCGCGTCGAACACGCGCTGCTGCTCGAGGAAGGAGCGCGCGCCCACGCGGTCGTCGCGGGGTCCGGAGCGGAGCGTCCGCAGCTCACTGGGATCGGCAGTTGAGCCCGTGTAGCAGGGCGCGAGGACGACCGACGGCGCGAGCGAGTCGTCCACGGAGATGGTCGCCTGGCAGCTGAGGTCTCGGGGAGAACTCGCGACGACGTCGCGGAAGCGGCCAAGCGCGTCGCGGACACCCGTCCCGCCGAACACCAGCGTTCCGCCGACGACGGAATCGAGTGGGTGTAAGCGGAACTCCAGTCGCGTTGCAACGCCGAAGTTGCCGCCCGCGCCACGAAGCCCCCAGAGCAGCTCCGCATTGTCGTCGGTGTTGGTGTGGATGATCCTCCCGTTGGGGATCACGAGCTCGGCAGCGATCAGGTTGTCGCAAGTCAGGCCGTGCTGGGCGGTTAGATGGCCGATCCCGCCGCCCAGGGTCAGCCCGCAGACGCCGGTGGAACCAACGACGCCTCCGGGTGTCACCAGGCCGTGCGCCTGCGTCGCCTGATCGAAGTCGACCCACGTCGATCCGCCCTGGGCGCGGGCGATTCGAGCGTCGCCGTCGACCTCGACACCTCGCAGCAGCGAGAGGTCGATCACCAGGCCGCCGTCGAGGACGCAGTGCCCGGCGGGATTGTGCCCGCCTCCGCGGACTGCGACCTGCAGGTCGTGCACGCGGGCGAACTCGGAGGCGGTCGCCACGTCCCCCGGCCCGGCGCACCGCGCGATCACCGCCGGCCTGCGGTCGACCATGGCGTTGAAGCAGATACGCGCAGCGTCGTACCCGGCATCGGTTGGACCCAGCACCGACCCAGCCATTGACCTGCGCAGCTCGCTCAAGCCCTCCTCGACGCTGAGGGGAGTCCCATCAGGGACCGTCATGGCACCCTCCTGTCAATCGACGTGGGTCTATCAACCGATGCATATCAGACTTCCTTTGCGCTATCCGTGAGAAACGGCAATCGGTCTCATCTCAGCCAGCCACCTGCGACCCGACGCGCGGGCAACGGTTGCCCGACCGGTCCGCGGAAGCCGACTCGACGCGGTACAGCTGCTCCACCGGTTCCCGCAGGAACTCCCCACCGCAGCCCTTGAGCTCGCGGCACCGTCTCGACCAGGCGCACCCGAAGGTGAGGACGCCCAGCGCGAACACAGTCGGCGGCACGACGAGCCCGCGACCCGCAAGGTCGTGTCGGCGGCTGACGCACGCTTCACGCCTCCGGTCCATCGGCGAGGGTACCCTCCTCGGCGCTAACGACCTCCTCGATAGCAGCGAAGAACGCGCGGATGCCGGGGAGGTTGGCACCCTTGGCTCGCGAGGCGGCGAAATCCTCCGGTGATCGCCACGACACGATGTCCAGCCATTGACCGTCGGGCAGGCGGACGAGTCGCGCGTCCATGAATCCACCGCGATCCGCGCGAAATTCATCAAGCATCCGCGGTCGCGCCGCCAGCAGTGCATGCGTGTTCTCTGGTCGCACGCGAAAGCGGGTCAGTTCTATCGTTGACAAGCCGACCGCCTCCTCATGGCTGCCTCCAATCACGTCGTGGCTTCTCATGGACAGACGATGGATTCTTCGGACCGCTGCGGCGCTGGCCGGTGTTGCTTGTCTCGTGTCGGAGACGACGCTCGGGTCCTCCACCTCGGCGACGGGAGCGCGCAGGAGTCAGGAGGCGGGTCGCCCAGGTCGCGGGAACAGCCAGCGCGCACGTCACAGCAAGGAGGACCGCGGCAGCGACACACCCTGAATCTCCACGGCCAACCGCGACCAATGCGTCAGCCGCGATGCCGGCGTGACCGCCGATGCGCTCAGCGTCGCCGCCAGGTCACCCCCGGGGCCGGCCAGGGTGACGACGCGTCCTGGCAGCGCCGGGACGAGCCCGAAGCCGACCACCCCCCAGGTACCCAGTGCCGCCACGACCGCACCCGATGTCTCCCCAACGAGGTAGAGGTAGAGGTAGAGGTAGAGGTAGAGGTAGAGCACACCAAGGACAGCAACAAGCAGCGCGTTCGCGACCACGGCGATGATCGAAAACAAGGTGGAGGCCTTCACCGCTGATCCTCCTTGTCTCCAGCCGGTGGGACCTACTGATCGGGGGATGGTGCGACGGGTTCCACGTGTAGGCAGCTCCCGCCCGGCGAAGACCGCGTCCTTGCTGAAGGCGACCGGCAGGTCGAACAGGAGCACGTAGTGCTCGGTGAGCGCGAAGTCGTGCATCATCGACCGGTCGGCAACAGCGATGTCGGTGGTGTGGCTCACCCTGCCCGTGGCGTCGACGACGACGTGCCGGACATGATCCCATCTCCAGAAGTACGCGATGGCGTGCAGTCCGCTGGTCCGCCGGTCCGCTGGTCCGCCGGTCCGCGTTGGTGTGGGCGGCGAAACCGCCCGGCAGCGTGCCGCCGAAGTCGCACGGGCTGAGGGTGGCCAGCTCGTCGGAGAGCTCATAGGGCAGCGGGCCGCCCTCCACGGTGGCCAGGGTGCGCCGGGCGTGGGCGATGACGCGGGTGTTGGCGGCGAAGTCGATCCCGGCGTGGACCGGGCCGTGCGGCCAGTGCTCGCCCAGCGACTCGGCGACGGTCTTGGAGCGGACAAAGCGGTTGCGGTACCACTCGGCTCGGCCCTCTCGCAGCCGGACACTATGCACCATGCCTCTGCCCAAGAACCAGTGGTAATTGGGGTCGTCCAGACCCATCGGGTTGGGCCCGTTGCGAAGGTAGCGTCTGCTCGGCTCGGCAGGCACGCGGCTGGTGACCGGCAGGTCGAACGCCGTGACCTCCTCGGCAACCGGAGCGAACGAGCCTTCGAGGAAGCGATTCCGGGCAGGCCTTGGGGATGTCCCTTCGTGCTCGGTGACGCTCACGGAGCCCTCTTCTTAAGTGGCAGCACCGGAACCGGGTCGACCGAGCCATGACTCTTCGCAGGTTCTCCTCCAGTGATCTGGCCAGATGCGGGATGGCGAGGGTCCTTGGTCGCAGCTGCGAGGGGCTGGGCACCGGGAGGGCAGTAGGGTAGCCATCGAGGGACCGGGGAACCAGGCAGAACACCGGCAGAACGCGTAGCTGACCCGTTTCGCCAAGCATGGGCCATGGGGCCCACAGCGCGGCCCCCAGCGTCCGACTAGTCCCGTTTTCCGCACCTTGGTTGGGTAGGGCCGAGCGAGGGTGGTGTGCTCGGCGGGTCGTTGTGGCCTGAGAGCCTTTGTGGCACAAGGCCGTAGGGTGCATAAATGCGTTCGTGCAGCTTGTCGGTACTCATGCACGAGACCACCGAGGAGATCGCGTCGGTGGACTCGGGGCGGCTGGTCCATGCCAGTGAGCGCCGGTCCGACGGCTGGTTCTGGCGGTTGCAGCCCAAGCGCCCGGTGCGCACGGTGGGCACAGATAGTGCTCGACGTAGACCCGGAGCACCTGTTCGAGGTGGCCGCGTCCGAGGATCAGCAGCCAGTCCAGGCACTCGGCCCGCACCGTCCGGATCCAGCGCTCCGCGTGCGCGGTGCGCGTTGGCGTTGGCGCCTGCACCGGCGTGAGGAGCATCTCGGCGCCCTCGGCGCAGAACACGTCGTCGAAGCTGCGGGAGAACTTCGCGTCGCGGTCGCGTAGCACCAAGCGCAGGTGTCGTCCTCGTTCGCCGAGCACCAGCAGCACGTCGCGGGCCTGCTGGGTGACCCACAGACCGTTGGGGTGGCGGTCACCCCGGCCAGGTGGACCCGCCGGGTGTCCAGTTCGATGCAGGAACAGCACGTACAGCCGCCGCAGCCAGACGGTGTCGACGGTGAAGCAGGTCGCACGCGAGGATCCCGGCGGCCTGCTGGCGCAGGAACGCCCGCCAGGTGGTGGCCGTCCGCCGTGCGCTGGATCCAGTCATGACGGCGGAGGGTGGCGCGGATCGCGGATGCCGAGACCCGCACCCCAGGCGCAGCAGTTCTCCTTGGACGCGTTGGTAGCCCCAACGGGGATGCTCCTTGGCCAGGCGGACGATCAGCTCCTGGATGTCCTGGTCGGGCGGGGTCGTCCTGCGCCACGAGTTGGGTAGGTCCAGGTGCCTGCGACCAGGCGGCGGTGCCAAGCAGCGTCTCCGGCTTGACCAGGAAGCAGGACCAGCGGGATCTGGGCAGGATGCGGCTGAGGCGGCGAGCAGCGCCCGGTCGGCGGGTTGGAGCTTGGGTCGCGGAGTCTGGCGGCGGAGCATAGCGAGCTGGTGGCGTAGGACGAGGAGCTCCAGGTCCTTGGCGGCGTCGCTGCAGCTGAGCAGGGCGAGCAGCTGGATCAAGCGGCACAACGTGAGGTAGAGGAGTCTCGGAGCACTGAGTGGCCCTTGTCGTGGGAGTTGGGGGAGCACAGTACCGAGTCGCGGGTCGACGTGAACCCGCAGGTCACAGCCAGCATGCGAGTTTCCGCACCCTACGGGCACCGCGTTGAGTGTCGCGGGACAGTGGTAGCCTATCTCGGGTAGTTCGGCCGATTAGCTACCGATTAGTGGTTCATGCCACGCTGTGGCCGGATAGGGGAGGCCATGAGCCAGCGAAGGTAACAGCAGCGGCCAAGGTGACGCCGACACGGCAGCAGCGGCGAAAGAGATTTCTCACCAATTTGGGTCGGTCGGGCCAAGGCCGTCAAGTTCAGAGGATGAACTAGCCCCGCTCGTACCTCGGTGGCAAGCTGCCGACATGAGGACCTACGGGCAGTACTGCCCCATCGCGCGGACGTCCGAGCTCCTGGCTGAGCGCTGGACGATCATCATCCTTCGCAACATCCTCGTCGGCTGTCAGACCTTCAACGAGATCGCCGACGGCGCCCCCGGCCTCTCTCGCGGGCTGCTCTCCAAGCGGCTGCGGGAGCTGGAGCGCGCTGGGATCATCGAGATCGGTCCCAAGCCCGATGGCCACGGCTCGACCTACGAACCCACCCAGGCCGGCCGGGAGCTGTCAGAGCTCATGTTGGCCCTCGAGCGCTGGGGTCGGAAGTGGGCGGAGCTGAAGCCCGAACACGCCCATCCAGGCGTGGTGCTGTGGGTGTGGGCGAACTTCTTCCTGGACCGCGACCGCCTCCCTCCGCGCCGGGTAGTGGTCCGCTTCGAGTACCCCACGCTGCCGGGGTCCGCTCGCCGGAGCTGGCTGCTGATCGAACGAGGTGACGCCGAGTATTGCCTGAAGCACCCGGGCGGCGAAGAGGAGCTCATCGTCGTGGTCAACGATCCGCTGGCGTTCGCCCGCTGGCACATGGGACAGATCCAGTGGCGTGACGCCTTGCGCTCCGGGGCCATCGAGATGCAAGGGTCCCCGGCGCTGGCCCGGGCGCTTCCGACCTGGAACCGGCACGGCTGGGTGGCCGACGACCCGCGCGCCGGCTACGACGGATCGACCCGGCACCAGCCCGCCCCGATGCTCGCCGCCACTACCTGAGCCACGTCCACGGCGGAACGCCGCCACGCGCGGCTCAGGTTCAAACGTTGCACTTCTCCTTGCTTGTCGCTGGTCTGACGATCCATGCCAGGACACGAGGAGGTGCCAAGTGGTAGCGATCGACGGTGCGATCATCGAGACGCTGGCCGCGAACTTCGGCGGCGAGCTGATCCAGCCGCAGGAGGCGGGCTACGAGACCGCCCGGCAGATCTGGAACGGGCACGTGCAACGGCGGCCGGCATTGATCGCCCGGTGCCGGGGTGCCGCCGATGTGATGGCGGCCGTGCGCTTCTGCCGGGAGCACGACCTGCCGGCGTCGGTGCGGGGCGGCGGGCACGCCGTGGCCGGCCACGCGATCTGTGACGGCGGGGTCGTCATCGACCTGTCCGCCATGACCGGATCGCGGGTCGATCCATTGGCTCGAACCGTCCAGCTGCAAGGCGGATGTCTCAACGCCCATCTTGATCGGGAGAGCCAGGCGTTCGGGCTGGCCGCCACCGGCGGCATCGTCAGTCACACCGGGATCGGCGGCCTGACCCTGGGCGGAGGGCTCGGTCATCTGATGCGCAAGTTCGGTCTCGCCATCGACGGGCTCCGTTCCTGTGATGTCGTCACTGCCGACGGCGACTTCGTCGTGGCCAGCGAACAGGAGCACCCTGATCTGTTCTGGGCGTTGCGGGGTGGGGGTGGCAACTTCGGCATCGTCACCAACTTCACCTTCGAACTCCAGCCCCTGGGCCCAACCGTGCTGGCCGGCATGGTGGCCTGGAACATGGACCACGCCCCGGAGGTGCTGCGGTTCCTCCGGGAGTTCATGGCGGACGCGCCCGACGAGCTCGGCATGATGGCCAACCTGCGGTTGGCCCCGTCGCTACCGATCGTGCCCGAAGAGCTGCACGGCAAGCCGATCGTGGCACTGATCGCCACCTACGCCGGACCAGCCGATGACGGGCGCGAAGTACTGGCGACGCTCCGGCAGCTCCCCACACCGGCACTCGACGCCGTGACCCCTAAGCCGTACGTCGCCCACCAGAAGATGTTCGACGCTGCGTACCCCCACGGCCGGCACTACTACTGGAAGGCCCACAAGCTCGGCCCACTCACCGACGAGATCATCGACGTGGTCATCGACCATGCCACCCGGGTGACCTCGCCGTTGTCGGCGATGCCGATCTTCTGCTTCGGAGGCGCCGTGGCAAGGGTCCCCGAGGAATCGACGGCCTTCCCCTACCGCGACGCCTCCCACGACCTCAACATCGTGGCGTCGTGGCTCCCCGAAGAGGCCGGCGACGCCGACCGCCACATCGAATGGGTGCGCGGGCTCTTCTCTGCGCTGGAGCCCTACAGCCGAGGCGTCTACGTGAACTTCACCAGCGACGACGCCGCCGAGCGCGTCCGAAAGGCGTACACCGAAGGCCAATGGACCCGGCTGACCGCCCTCAAGGCCAAATACGATCCCACGAACTTCTTCCGCATGAACGCCAACATCCCGCCCGGATAGCCCGAGTCATCCGCGGCGAGAGGCCGTCCGAGCGGGTTACCTTCCGGTCAGGCCGTACCCCCCGCCATCAGACAGCGGTGTGGGTCGTTGCCGTCGAAGTCCTCAATCGTTAGCCGCGTCCCCGCCGGCACGAACCATGAGGCAGCCTGGTCAGGAGTAGACCAAGCATCGGACGCTGTCACACGGCGCCATCAGCATCCCGTCGGTGCCTGGCTCGCGCCAGCTGACAACATCACCGGCGGCCCGATGACGTCAGCGCACCAGCAAAAGCCGCACAACGCCGCCCAGCACCCCAAAGCCGCCCACGTGGGTCACGGGATGCTGAGCCGATGCATCTGGCGCTTCAGCCATGCGGGACCCACCTGCAGCTCGGCGAGCATCCGCCGACGCGACCAGCCCTGCCCGACCCGCCGCACCCGCAAATACCCCTCCACACTGGCGAACCCCAGGCCGACCAGGCGGGCCTGCCGCTTGGCCGCCCAACACTCCCTCTGCCGCGCGGTCGCCCGGTGGGGCCGGCGGGTCGCCCGCCGGCGGGGCAGCCGGTGCTGGTCGAGCCGGTCCCGCACGGTGGCCGGCTGGACGCCAAGCTCGCCGGCGATCATGGTGGTTGGCCATCGCCGGGTCACCGCCCGGTCGGCAAGGCATGCCTGCAGTGATGGGAAGCCC
>WNGL01010948.1_pt1 | contig 10419 bp, 8 predicted proteins | sample 5400591 | NCBI WGS metagenome assembly WNGL01 (sample SAMN13153377, study PRJNA577476) | soil metagenome | isolation source: 80 cm soil or saprolite under Garry oak tree replicate 1 | place: USA:California | collected 2016-06-15 | reverse complement strand
GGGTCGCTGATCTGTGCCGCGAGGTGCCGGAGCTGGTCGCCGGCAGCCTGGTCGCCGTGAGCGGCCATCGGGGAGAGGATCTGCCGGGCTTCTGCCAGCCTGCCCTGCGTGACTAGGAGGCGTGGACGGCTCACCGTGCCGTCAGGTCCGGCAGCTGTGTAGAACTCGTGGGCGAGTTCGTACAGCAGGCGCCACTCAGCGCTCCAGCCGATCCGCGCGAGGCTGGAACTGTCGCTGACGTGTGCCAAGAGCGCCCGCCATGTTCTATCGGGGACAGGCGCGAACCGCCGCTGCTCTTGCCCGGCTCTCACCAGGACGTCGGCCGGGGTGTACCCGGCGAGAGTTCCCGGCACGTCCCCGGCTACCGGCGACAGCGCCGCGCACGCGCCGTCGACCTGCGCCGTCGCGTACGCCAGGGCGCGCTCCTCCCAGAGCGTGGCCAGCCGCGCCAGCCGCACAGGCGGGAGGTAGCCCGGAGCCGCATCCTCCAGGAATTTCCGCGCGAGGGGTTCCGTCGCGCCGAGAAGTCGCGCGTCCACGGCCACTGTGATAACGGCCGCGCCGGCGGGGTCCCCGCTACGCCAGCGGCGCAGCAGCTCAGGGGTGCCGGCGAGGGTCTGGAACAGGCCGAACTCGTCAACTGCCAGGGCGCTGGATATCTGCGCGTCGTGATCTGCTGCTTTCTCGGCGCGTTCGCGTTCCGAGTTGCTCAGCTCTTCGGGGACGTGCATGACGCGGGCCAGGCTGAGGACTTCCCTGGTGGCTGAGGGCACAGGCGGGAGGGAGCCGGTGTAGGCGTCGGACTGGTCGGCTTCCTCCTGCCCGGCGTAGCGGTCGTAGGAGCTGGGCCAGAGCATCCCGATGATCACCACGGGCTGGCGTGACCCGATCAGCCTCACGAAGTCTGCGGCGAGGTCCTCATGGTGCGCGCCCAGCAGGCGAGACATGTCATCCAGCCAGATAACACGACTGGAGGCATCCGCCCTGGCTGCCCGCGCAAGGTCCTCCGGCATCCGCGCCCGCACCAGCGTCCACTCTGGAATCACGGCTTGTACGGCCTCGTAAGCCGTGCGGCTCTTCCCCGTCGCGGGCTCGCCCACCAGCACGACGAAGCCCCCGGAGAGGCTCACCTCTCGAAGGAGCTTGCGGAACACAGGGTCAAGATCACGCTGAACGTAGGCCGGCAGCCCGGTCCCCGGCGAGCCGGACTCGGCAGATCTCTTGACGCCCAGCAGGTACGGGTCCCACTCGCTGACTTTCCGGCCCGGCACCCCGGGGTTCACAGTGATCTCGCCGCCGGGCAAGAGCGTCGGCGCGTTATTCCGGGCCGGACGGCCGCCCCGCCCGGAGCTGCGGCGCCTGTTTGCCTGCCTGAGCATCTCCTCCCACTCCCAATTCCTGCGCTGCCTGTGCTTGCTGCGCTGGGTGGCCTTGGGCTGCAGGTAGTCAACGAAGAACCAGAAAGCCCCGGTACCAGAAGGCACGCTCTTGCCGTGCAGCCAGTCACTCACGGTGGAACTCGCCATGTTCACCGGGGGCTTCTGCGCTTGTCCCTGTTGCCACAGCACGGACGGGTCGGGCTTCCCGGCAGCCTCGTACAGTTCGCGCAATGCCACGGCAAGCTGGGACGCCGGGTCCTGTGCTGCATCCCCCAACTTGCCTCATCCCTTTCCGGACTGTCCGGGCCGGACAAGCTCCGGACAGCACCTGCACCCTTACTACCTGCGAATACAACCAGCGGGCGATCCCGGCGCATCGCCGGAAACCCGCCGGACCTGTCTGGTCGCCACCACAAGCCGACCGGATCGCCGACGGCGCAACGCAGGAGGTGACCAGTGAGCATCCTCACTCATCTGATCCACAGTGCTGCCGAGGGCGCGGGCTACACCGGACTGGCGTACGCAGGCACCGTCAGCATCACCGCGCTGACCGCCGTGGCTGCACCCACCGCCGAGCGACGACGCGACGCTCGCGCAGTGCTCAAGCTTATGCTCCGCGCACGGCACTCCGAATAGCAAACGCGGGCGCGCTGTGCAGTCCCGAAAACTCGGGACTGCGCGGCATCCCTGCAGCCGTGGAGCCGCTATCTCCCGCGATGGCGCGGGGGCAATCAGCCGTCAGGACGGGCGCGGTTCCTCCGGAAATCACCCCCGCGGCAATTACTCGCGGTCGGGTCATATCTGTCAGGAGGCCGCGCCGTCACATCTCGGGCAGGCCACGCCAGCCTGCCGTTGGACCGTCGCCGACAGAATCATTCGTGCAGTCCCGAAAGAGCAACAACGACAACCACGGAACGTTACCCGAGCGCCGCCCGGGACTGTTCACTTACCCGGCAGCCAGCCCGCCGAGAGCTGTTCAACTACAACGAAATACCCAGCTCAGGGTGTTCAACTTTCCCCGATCCCTACACCGGGCTCGGATTTCTCACGGCCGGGTCCCCCCGGGGCGGGCCGTGATGGCAGCGGCGGCCGGGACCGGGCCGGTGCCCGGCCGCGACGCGGAGGCCCGCCGGGACCGGGCGGCGGTGGCGGGGGTGGCGATGATGGTAGCGGGGCTTCAGGCGCGGCGACGAGTCCACGGGCGCGGCCAGATGATCAGCCGGGGCTGGCCGGGGCGCGGGGCCACCCCGGTTGTCAGGAGGGGCGGCGCTCATGCGGCTGGGCGCCCAGCGCGGCGGCGTCCGGCGGGCGGTGGCCGGCTCGTTGTAGGGTCCGGATGATCATTAGCAACCACACGCCGCTGACCTGCGGAGTTCTCTTGGGTGAGCAACGCGGTCTTGCTGGCGTTCCGGATGATCATTAGCAATTGGGCTCGGTAGCCGCAAGCGCGAGAGCGGGTTCCCAGTACAGGTGATGCGTCGATCCGCGCTGACAGTTACAGGAACCTATCCGTTGTCTTCAGGCCCTAGGCCAATCAGTGTCGACGGGAACCATCACGGAACGTAACCGGTGGTCTCGGACGTGAGCGCGCGTCGCCGATCGGCGCGCAATCGGGCGCGATTCACGGGCGGTGCCTCGTGGCGCAGAAGTGGCAAATTCGGACTGCTTGCCGACGTGCTGCAGGGCCGGCCTGAAGGGCTTGCGCCAGGGGCTTGAGTGCCGGGATTCTGCGCACAGTTGACTGCCTGGTCTAGTGCCTGTACTTTCCTTCCTGTAAGGAAGAAAAGTAGTCTGCATGGGAGGCCGGGATGGTTCGCGCGGTTGTCGGCGGTCGCCCGTTCGTGTTCAGCAAGGAGGAGATCGAGCGTCGCATGAGAGGGGTCCGTCCGGAGCCGATCCGGGAGCACATGGTCGAGGTGCAGGACACCGCCTATCCGCCCAAGCAGGTGCTGGCGGCGGTCAGCGGATGGGACCGCACCAGCTTTACGACAATGGAGGCACAGCGTGTGCTCACCCGAGTAGGTTTCGCTTGCCGCCGGGCCAGCGAGGTCGACAAGGCCGGTCGTGGCCGGGTCGTGGACCAGCCAACAGACGGCGACACGCGATCCGAAGCTGGCGCCCAGGACCTGGATGCGCGGGTCGCGCGCCTGGATGCTGCACTTACCGTCGCCCAGGAGGCGATCGCGTCTCTCGCCGCCCGCCTCGAGAAGCTGGAAGGAAGCGGGCGGTCATGAGCGAGTTCTACGCCTACGACAACCATCATCGCGACCGGGCAAGGGTCCACCGGGGCGAGTGCAAATGGTGCAACCATGGCGACGGCGTGCAGGGCGGCTCCAGCGGTGCCAATGACCAATGGCACGGGCCGTTCACCGCTCTGGAAGATGCCTACGCGACGGTCAGCCAGCGCGCCGATGTCGGCTACTGCGCCTTCTGCCGCCCGCAAGACGCGATCACGCCATCCTGACCGGCCATCCGATCACCTCGATTCCCAGGCACGCAGAGCCTCTGCTTATCCGGTCACGCGGATTGCCAGAGCAGACGACCGACCCCCTTGACACTGGCCGCGATCGACAGCGTCGGCGCTGATCTGCTCCGACAGGACAACGAACGCCGCAACGAAGTTGCGATAGTCCCGCCGCCAGCCTGGCGGGACAGCCATCGAGTCTCGCACGGGTCCGACTGCCTGCCAGCCCACGTAACGGCCGATCGCGCCTTGCGCGTTGCCGTCGGAACGATATTGCAGTGAAAGTGCAGGCACTTGGACACGAACGGCTGCTGCCGGGTCCCGCCAGTGCAGGGCAGTGTGCCGACGACGCATCCTGGCCGTGCCGGAATCACAAGCGGCTGCCACGGCGGTGCGCCGACCGCCCCATCACGCTGGTCAGAAGTCGCGACCTGGTGGCCCGCCGTCGGCGGGCCATAGGATCTGGCCGCGCTGCCGCGCCGCGGCGCAGCCAGTCTTGGACTGCCTGGATGATCTCGGCGTACGGGGCGCCGGGCCGGACGGGGAGGGCGCGCATCAGGAAGTCGACCCGGCGGCCCTGGTAGGCGGCAAATCGGCGCCAGAGGGCCTGCTCGCGGGCGGTGCGCGCGTCGGCGAGGTCGTAGGACTGGCGTCCCAGGGATGACAGGCCGAAGTCGGCGTGGGTCTCGCGCCTGGCGGCGGGGAACGCGGTGCCGGGTATCGCGGCGTAGAACGTCCAGACGTCGAGGTCCTTCACGCCCGTGCGGGACCCGGGATCGTGGCCGGCGAGGCAGTCAAGGTAGTGACGGGCGGCGCCCTGGGCGAGCACGGCCAACAGCCGGCGCGGACGGTACTCCGGGCGGCCCGCGGGCCTGGTGAACGCCTCGTGATCCCGGGCGGCCAGGTCCGCCAGCCGGTCCAGGTGCTCCCTGGTCAGCAACCCGAAAGTCCGCCATGTCTGGCTGCCGGCCAGTTCAGCATCGCTCATGCCGTCCTACTCCGAGATTGGGTCGGCTGCGGCGCTGGCGGCCTCCTGCGCAGCTTGCACCCTCCATCTCGCGTCACGTTCTGCCGCTGCGCCCATGACCAGGGCGACCAGGCGGTGGGTGTTCTCCAGCATCGGCGCGGCGGCGCCTACAGTGAGTGCGAACTGCGTCCGGGGATGCGAGAAGCTGTTCCGAAGCTCGGCGCCCGCATCGGCCAGGTCCGCGATGTTGCCAGGCAGGATGCCTTCCATTTGCGCCCGGCGGATGAGCGCCCTGAAGGGTGTCCGCTCGGCATCGGGGTAGAGCACCCGAAACGCGGCTTCCAGAGCCTGGAACCCGGTCAGGCATGCGGTGACCATGAATTCGTAGTCAAACCAGGAGTGAGCGAACTGGCTGCGGGCCATGCGCAGCAGGTGCCCTGGGCCGTCCACGATCATCGTGTCGGTCAACAGGTCGGCCCATTCGGACGAAAGCGCGGCAAGGATCTCGAACGACATGGGTCTCATCTGCCCGTCCGGACCGATGCCGCCTGAGATGTTGGCCCACCGAGGGTCAGGCTCTGGCATCACGGCGCTAGTGTGGCACACTGCGCGGCCGAATCTATCAATACCTATCGAGCCAATAGGCATTCATGATCGGCGATCTAGCGCGCAGCAGGCTAACGCCCTGCCGCGCCCCGGATCTCGCGGGGCCGATGCGGAAGGACATGGCCCTGAATTGTCGCGCCGCGCCATGCCCACGATCGGCATGACACGATGGGCGGGTGCGAGGCGACACCATCGAGCTGTTCATGTGGGGCTTCCAGCGCACGTTCCGCAGCACCGTGGAGAGCGCGCTCCAGAAGTCCCTGGAGGTGCTCGGCATGACCGTCGAGCCGACGGTCTTCCTGATCGGGTTGTTGAAGGAGGGCGGCTCTGGACATCCGTTGTGCGTGGAGCCCGAGGACGGGCCGATCGTGCCCGCCGACTTTGACGGTCTGCGTGACAGGGCCACCGAGCTCTTCGATCAGGACCCCGACAGCAGGCTGCTAGTCAGCGCCGCGTGGATACGCGAAAGGCGGCAGCAACAAACCATGCACCGCGCCTACGGCACCGCCATCACTGAGGTGCTAGAGGCGAGGCTCGGGCCGGGCCTGCGGTTCTTCGTCGGTCTGCCGACCCCGGTAGGCCAGCACCTTGTGTTCACGACGGTAGGGCTTCCGGAGTGGGTTCTCGACGACACACCGCACCTGTCGTCCACGGTGGCCGCTGACCGCTACCCGGTCACGCAGTCGCTCGTCCGGGGTGCCGTCGACGAGATCCTCCGGTTGAGCAGCCGGGCACTGTACGAGCCGTACGCTGGCGCCGACCTCGACATCGGCGCCGACCCCGCCGATGTCGCGAAGGCGGCAGGCAGAGCCCTGACTCGTTCCGCCACCGTGCTGGCGGGCAACGAGATGGGGTCGGACTTGTTCGACGGACTGAACCGGGTGGCGACAACACGGTACGAACGCCGGGTGGGCATCGGATCGCTGCTTCTCGCCGACCCGCGCTCGGAGCACGTCGACCGCTCCGTCACCCTCCGAACGCCCGTCCCTGTCAGAGAGACTCGGACGCTCAGGAAGCTGCTAGAGACGAGCAGCCGCCACGGCGAGTCACTGCTAACCGACGGCAGCGTGGCGTACGAACTCGGACGGCAGCGGGCGGACTATCCCAGTATGTCTGAGTCGTTGTTCCAGGTGCTCGTGATCGGCGACGGCGTCTGGGAGCTACACCACGCCAGCGTCCCGCTGGCGACCGTGCAACTCGGGACGCCGCGGCTGCCCGAGCAGCGGCTGCGACGTGAGCGGCTCGACGATATTGCGAGCCGTGTGTTCCGAGAGTGTGACAGTGACGCTTTGTGGGCTCTCGCCACGGCGGCGGCCGACGCCGAGCATGGCACGATGCTCGTCATATCCGAGCGCGCTGGCGAAGAGGCAGCCAGGCTTGGAAACCAGGCGTTGACCGTCGAGCCGACGAGGCTCGATGACAGCCTTGTCCGGCAAGTCACCAGTATCGACGGCGCCGTCCTTGTCGACCCAGCCGGGCGTTGCCACGCCATCGGAGTCATCCTGGACGGGACCGCCACCGGGGCGGGTGACCGTTCCCGCGGCGCGCGGTATAACTCCGCCGTGAAGTACCTCGCCTCTGCCGGAGGCACGCCGACCGTCATCCTGCTGGTCTCGGAGGACGGGATGATCAATCTGCTGCCGGACCTCCGGCCCAGGATGCGCCGCACTGACCTAGATTCCATGCTCGCCGAGTTGCGAGAAGCGGCGGCCATCGAGCCGGTCCACCCCGAACGGTTCTACAAGGCGTACCGGCGAGTCGAAGCGGCGGCGTTCTACCTCTCGTCAGACCAGATCGAAGAGGTCAATGCCCTGCGCGACGACCATTGGGAGCGCCGCATGGCCGAGGGCGCGAACATACGCGTGATCGAGGCGCCGCTTCGTCCAAACCCAGAGATGGCCGACGAGTACCTCATCGACTAACCCGCCTGGTCAGATATGGCGAAGAGGGACCTCGGGCTCAGTGAGCTGGCGTGAATCACCTGAGCCAGATTCGGCAGGGAGGCGCGACAGAAGTACTGCTGCCGATCACCCTTCGTGATCGATACTTGACGCGGGCGCCGATCGTGGGTGCACCTAGCCCAGCGTCCTTGGGCTGGCGGCCTGGTACTGCTCCACCACTCTGGTCGAGAGACAGCAAAGCAGCGCAGATGTATACCAAGTCTTACGCTGGAAGCGCGGAAGCCACGCCGCGTGTCAGCTATGAGCTGATCAACTGTTGACCAGATAGCGATCTTCAAACTGGCGTTCTAATCTGTTGAGTTATGAACAAGCAAGGGCTGGGCTGGACCGCCTCGGAGATACGCCAGGCTCAGCTGGTCGAGTGGATCGTGCCTCAGCAGAATGCGGCCAACTACGTGCCGGTTAAGCCTTTCTACGATGCTCTGCCCGATCAGAGCGCGAACGCCGACGAGATCGCGCGTGCTGATCTGCAGCGCCTCGGACAGCAAGGTCTGCTTGATCTAGCCCTTGGGCTGGGTGGGATCGAGTCGTTCGACGTCCGGGTCACGGCTGAAGCCCGCGAACTGGCAGAGCAGCGGCGAGATGCGCGAGCGGACCGGAGTCAGCGCACAACGGCGTGCCGGGTGGCCATGGTGGACTGGCTGTACTCGCTCGATGCGGTCAGTGAGTTCAACCTGCCGGTCCGGGATCTCATGCTGGACAGTCCCGCGCACGGAGTGTGGTACGGCGAATCCTTCACCGAAGGCGACCTCGATAGGGCTGCTGCATGGCTGTTCAGGAATGGCTACGTAAATGGAATTACGATCGATCAGGCTGAAGGGCCGGTCCGGCTCTACCTGACAGATGCCGGAGCCGAATGCGCAGAGAGGTACGACTCGGACGTGGATCGCTATGCCGAGGCCCAGCGGATGCAGGGCTCTGGGATGACAGTCAGCTTCGGCGGCAGCAACTACGGTCAAGTGGCGGGCGATCACGCTCATCAGGTGCAGAACAACCTTGGCGCTACCGCGGACGAACTCCAGAAGCAGATCGTCGCCATCGTTGAGTTGGTGCGCAGTTTGGTGCCTGAAGCCAAGGGCATCGACGCGCAGCGGGAGGTAGCGCTAGCTGCCGCTCGCGACGGCGCCGTGAACCGGCCAGCGCTGCAACGCTTCGCAGACTGGGCACTCTCAGTCGTCCGGCAAGGTGCTACCGCAGCCGTGGTGCCAGCAGTCACGTCCGCGACCACCGCCATGCTGATGGAAGCTGGCCGTCTGACGGGCCATCTCTGACCCGCACTCCGCTACGAGTAGCGGACGCCACAGCCGCGCCCCCGCACGGTTGATCTGGGCTAAATCGCCAGCCCCGCGGAGCTTCGCGGGAAACCGCACCGAGTCGTCGGCGCGTGCGGCGGCCCTTGGGAAGCGAGCCGACGGAACGCTGAGTAATCGACTTTGCGACCATGGGTACGGAAGACCAGTTTTCAGATACTCTCTCAGCAAGAGCTTCGCAGCCATTGCTCACGAAACCCGGATTTTGCTTATCCGGTGCTCATGATCATCCGGAATTGCTCACTGATCCGCAGATCCTACACGGGGCTGTAGGGTCCGGATGATCATGAGCAGCGATAGGGCGACTGCCTGCGGCTCCTCGGGTGTTGAGCAAAGCCATCTTGTCGGCAATCCGGTGATCATGAGCAATCGGCGGCCTCAGCCACGCGGAGGAAGGCTGCATCACTAGCTGGTAGTGCTGCGCATCGTCCGGCACTGCGGACCGGCCGCCGTGATCCGGGCCTGCTGGTACCTGCATGCTTGTCCGGGTCGATAGAGCAGTACTGCGCACAGACAACCTAACCCGCGCGGCGTCAAACGTCGCTTGCGGGGCGCTACCTACCACCACGTGGTAAGCGCGCACTAGCTCGTCATGGACGGCCACGCACCGCTACGGACACGCCAGGAACGGCACGCCACCGTGCCAGGTGCAGCGGAAAAGCTCCGGTGGCCCGGGACGGCGCCTGAGTCTCTCCCGTAGACGATCCAACTCCCCCTCGGAAAACAACTCACCAATGATTACGGCGCGCAGTGACGTGCCGACCGGCATGTACAGCGGCTCGTCCAGCTCGGCCTGAGGGACGTTCCAGAGGACTTCGACGGTGCGGAACTCCCGCTCGGACTCCCAGTCCTTGAGCTTCTTCATGTACAGATCCGAAACCTTATAGCGGCCGGACGTGGTTTCCTCAAGCAGTTCCGTCAGGTGATCGTCCGACCGCACGTCCGCGTCAAGCTCGACAGAGATCGGCTCATCGACGTACTCCACGCGCCCCCACGTCCGGATACACCCCACGCCCAGCTGAAAGGCGTCGAACTGCTCCATGAGCGCCGGGCTGTTGAACACCAGGCAGCCGCCCTTATGAGAGTCTGCGGAGCGGTCCCACATCGCCGACCGCCCCCAACCGCGGTGCAACAGCCACCGCGCCGAGTGTTCCGACGCGGGCGCACGATCGTCGGTGAAGCAGGCAAGCCGGGCGCCACGACGGAGCAGACGATCGAATGCGCTTTCAAGCTCCTGCTGTGTGTAGGGAGGGACCGCCCGGAGCCGGCCGGCGATGATGTCAGAAGTCCGCCACTCCTTCTTCTCGCGGGGGTCATTCATCTTCAGCCAGGGACTGAGCCGGAGCCGCCACGACTCAACCGTCTTCAGCACACCGTCCGTCCCCATGAAGCGGTAGAGCAACGGGAACGGGTCCTCGGGATTCACCACCGGCTCAGTTAGCCAGTGATCGATCTGCGCGTGCATCAGCGCCTCCAGCCGTCAGCCGCCCGACCCGGATGGCCGCGAGTGTAACCGGGTTGTGGCATACGACCAGCCCGCCAGCTGGTGGACCGTCGCCTCATCGGTATGGCGGCCAATCGTGATGCCGTGATCGTGTGGACGACGCGCGGTCTGGCGGCCGGTGCCGTATGTAGCGTGGCGGCCGACCTGCGGAAGCCGCCCGGCCGCCGGAGACCAGCATCGGCATCGGTCGGCAGGAAGCTGGGCGACCGCGTTATGTGCAACCGCTCG
>WNGL01045622.1_pt1 | contig 10420 bp, 7 predicted proteins | sample 5400591 | NCBI WGS metagenome assembly WNGL01 (sample SAMN13153377, study PRJNA577476) | soil metagenome | isolation source: 80 cm soil or saprolite under Garry oak tree replicate 1 | place: USA:California | collected 2016-06-15 | reverse complement strand
TCGTTAAGCCTTGCTCTTGCGCTACTAATCCGCGATAGACCAGGTATTGGTCATGGGTGTAGTAGCGTCGATTGGTAGGGCTACGATGGGCTTTTAAGATGCCCCTCCTATCCCACTTCTGCAAGGTATTGGTAGTTCGGCCTATGAGCTTGCCGAACTCTTGTGGTGAGTATGTATGTTCCATGCATATATCTTACTACATTTCACCACAAAAGTCGACACTGTTTGCGCGCTCCCTTCGTTTTGTAGGGGTGACTTGACCGATATAGTGTTTTCTCTATCAAAACAACATTATATGTCATTTGCACTCTTCCTGTTTTTCTGTTTACCACCATGTTTAGCAACCCCCGCCCTGCCCCCAGGTTGACCGCCCGGCACAATTTGTCCGTGGCATCACTGGGAATGGCGATCGAGTTGTTCAAAAACTCGGCGTACATTTCTATAGTTTGACACAAAAGAGAAGTATGGCATATTCTGTAACGAGAAGAAAAGAAGGAGCGTTTCGATGAAAAGAATGATATCTGTTGGAAGAGGCGAAGGGATAAACAAATCTTTCGTGAATGCCTCGTCTCGCAGTGTCGCTAGCCGCAACAGCCAGCTCAGCTATGGAAGTATTTTAAGTATTCTCAGTGTCTTCAGTATCCTGGGAGTGCTGAGCGCTGGAAGTTTGCTCAGTATTGGGAGCATTCTGAGTATTGGCAGCAGCGGGAGTATTTTAAGTATCGGCAGTGTGGGGAGCATTCTGAGCATTGGAGGCGCGGGTTCTATTTTGAGTATTGGTAGAGCGGGTGGGTTGTTGTCAAAGAAGCGAGAAGTAGCGTGAGCTGGGGGGCGAAGTTTCGACCGGGCGACCACCAGCCCGGGCGACCACCAGGGTCGCCCCTACTATGGACGGGCCTCGGATGCGACTTCTCATGCCGCATCGCACCTGCCCACCATGGGCGACCCAAGGGTCCCCTCCCCACATCCACGCCTCTCCCGCCCCTACGGGTGAACGGGGGCGATCCTACTCTGCTCATTGCTGTGTTGGCCATGCCAAATCTTCTTCCAGGATATCGGCCAACGTTGTTACCAGGTAGTCTGCGTTGGCCTCTGAGAATACTAGCGGTGGTTTGATCTTTAGCACGTTGTGTAAGGGGCCATCGGTGCTTAAGAGGATGCCGCGCTCTCTCATACGGTTCACGATGTACGATGCCTGGACTGCCGCAGGCGCTAATGTCTCGCGATTATCCACCAACTCGATGCCTACGAAGAGGCCAAGCCCGCGCACATCACCGATCAAGGGGTGTTTCTCCATTAAGCCGCGCAGGCCCTCCATAAGATGTGTGCCGACGCGGAGCGCGTTCTCCTGTAACTTCTCTTCTTCAAGGACATCGAGCACCGCCAGGCCGATAGCACAGGAAACGGGGTTGCCACCGAAGGTGTTGAAGTATTCCATGCCGTTGTCGAAGGAAGCGGCAATCTCGGGTGTTGTTATGACCGCGGCCAGAGGATGCCCGTTGCCAATGGGTTTGCCCAGGGTCACGATGTCGGGCACTACGCCCTGCGTCTCGAAGCCCCAGAAGTGTGTTCCGACGCGACCGAAGCCCACCTGTACCTCGTCGGCAATGCAGACGGCGCCCGCGTTTCGCGCATGGCGGTACACCTCTTTGAGATAGTTATCGGGCAGCACGATCTGCCCGCCGCAGCCTAGCAGCGATTCGCAGATGATGGCGGCTATGTTGCTCCCGTTTTGTGGCTGTGATGGGGGCCGATAAATCGGCGGTGGGCACGATAAATCGGCCCCTACAGTTTGTCGAATGGCCTCCTCGACGTAGCGAGCATATTTCTCGCCTGCCCGGGGATCGCTTCTCCTATACTCGCCCCGGTAGACATCGGGCATTGGAACCATGTGGACGTACGGCGGCGCACCTGTACCACCCAGCCCATCGAACTTGTACGGGCTGATCTCGACGAGGGACGTGGTGTTGCCATGATAGGCGGAATCGACTACGACGATGTCTTTACACCCGGTGTGCGTTCGTGCGAGTCGCAGCGCCAGCTCATTGGCTTCGCTGCCCGAACAAACAAAGTAGCAAACAGAGAGCGGCGCCGGCAGCGTAGCACAGAGGCGCTCTGCGTAGCGTACCAGGTCTTCGTGCAGGTAGCGGGTGTTGGTGTTGAGCACGGCCATCTGCTCTTGCCCCGCTTTGACCACGCGCGGATGGCAATGCCCGACGTGACAGACGTTGTTCACGGCATCAAGGTAGGTACGTCCATTCTCGTCGTAGAGGTATTGCATCGAGCCGCGCACAATATTGAGCGGGCTGCGATATGAGATGCTCAATGACCTGCCAACGTGCTTTGCCCTCACCTCGAGTATCTGCCCGTGACTGAGGCCGTGCGTGGGAAATGCTTCCGCGGGAATCTGCGTAACCAGGTTCGGGTCGGGACTCAGGCTCAGCCAGATGTCACGCTGGCCGGGCCGCGCCACGCCGGGAAACTCGCCCTCTCTGTCGAGCAGGTCGGTGATGAGTTGAAAATGCACGTGTGGCGGCCAGCCGCCGTTGACCTCGTAACTGCCAATTTTGGCAAAAGGCGTTCCTTGCGCAATAGGCTTACCCGCGTAGAGGCCAGCGAGCGAGTCCTTGCTCAGGTGACCGTAAAGGGTGTAGAAGGTGAGTTGTTCGCCGGCAAGGGAAGCCATGGGAGCCATGGGAGCCATGGGAGCCGCGGTAGTAACGGTATGTTGCAGGATGACGGTGGGACCATAATCGAGCGGTGTGTCGTTGTTGCGGAAACTATGCACGACGCCGTCGAGTGGCGCCAGGACGGGCGAACCAACCTCCATGAACACATCGAGGCCGATATGCACGGTACGCCACTCGGGGCCGTCGTTACCTTCAATCCTGTACTGGTCGCCAACGTAAATCGGACGCGCTTCGTTGTATCTGCCGATGCCCACGCTGCTCTGCGCGCTTTGCATGCGCTCGAAAAGATGTTGAGTGAACCACTCGACGTTGGACAGATCCTCCAGGTTACCTAGTTCGCGGCTGCCAATGCTCAGGTCGAAGATAACTTTATTGGCAGCGCGTAAGTCCGGCTCAACTACGCGCCCCAGCATATCAGGGTTGCTCTCCAACCACCGGACGATGGCGCCGGTCTGAGGGCAAGGGGATAGGTCACAGGCATGGCGAAAGGTATAGTGAGCCAGCCGGGGGTGGACATCCACCAGTTGTTCAAGCAGCTCCCAGGCTGGTTGCTCGCTGATGGTCAGGTAGCCATTGTGCGGATCAGCCTGGCGCTGGTACGCTGAGTTGACCACGGTGATACACAGCCTGGCGCAGATCAATGGGTAGAGGGCGGCCAGTTCCTGTTCACTGAGAGGAAAGGCCTGGTGATAGCCTGCGACGACCTGCGCGGCAGCGGCAAGAGGATCGGCCTTACCGAGCATTGCGTACGCGACAGCAATGGCGAGTTCGCAGACCGTGTATGTATGCACCATGTCACCATAGTCAATCACACTGACGACCTGCATGGGCTTACCGGCGACAGGCTCACTGACCAGAATGTTGTAGTCATTGGCATCGCCATGAATACTACTTGTGCGCAGTTCAGGTAAGACGGGCAGCACCTCCATCTCGAAGCGATCAAGAAAACCCTCGACAATGGCGCGGCGAGCGGGCTGTTCGATACATTGCAGATAGTCACGAATCCAGCCTGCGCGCTGCAAATCCCATTTCAGGATACGGTGAGCGGCAGGATGGGTGAAGTCTTGCAGGGCGCGATCCATGCGGCCCAACAGGTCGCCGAGGCTGTGCAGCAGCGCGGGTGTGTGCGGTTTGACTTTCGCGAACAATTTTCCTGGTATGTAGTTGAGCAGCCGGACGAAGCGACCCGTACCATCGTGCGCGGTTATTGTGGCGATCGACTCACCTGTGGAAGTAGTACATACGCGCGGCAACAAGAGCGAGGAGTCGCGCGCGGCCAGGTGCGCCAGTACGGTATTCTGCAAATCAAGGTTTGTTCTCTGCTCCTCTGCGTGTGCAATTTTCAGCACAAACTCCCGCCCTGCTTCGTCCCACAGATAAAAGTTGTCGTCCAGTTCACCTGTCAATGCTTGCGCCGCGGCGTGGAGGTCGTACAATTCGTAGGCGATGCGGCTGGCATCTTGCACGCTACATGCTGGTGGTTGATGACTGTTGTTCAATAGAGATTAGCTCCTGAGATAAGCGGGGCGAAAAATCGTTTCGGTTATTGTAGCATCCGTACTGTCATGAAAACAATGTAAGATTAATGTGGCGGGTTTATTTTCAAAAGAGATATGCCCTTTCTGTCCTTTCGGTTGGCGTCCCGATTTATCGAGGACCCACCGCAGGTGGAGCGATGCAAGGGAGTAGAGGAGAAGATACTATGGCTTCGGATAAGCTTGAGACAGCAGATACTACTACAATAGCACGACCCGTCTTTTCTATCGTTGCGCCGGTTTTTAACGAAGAAGAGACCCTGCCGCATTTCTACCGGCGCGTGGTTGAGGTGATGGAAGGAATTGGAGACTCTTTTGAACTGGTGCTGATTAATGATGGCAGCCGGGATGGGTCTTTTCGGACGATGCAAGAACTGCACACGCGCGATCCACGTGTGCGCGTGATCGATTTCTCGCGCAACTTTGGGCACCAGGTCGCCATCTCTGCGGGGCTGGATCACGCACGCGGCAACGCCGTCATCATCATAGACTCTGACCTGCAGGACCCGCCCGAGGTCATTCCTCAATTAGTCGCGCGTTGGAAGGACGGTGCAGAAGTGGTTTATGCCCAGCGCAGCATGCGCAAGGGCGAGACGAAATTCAAATTGCTGACCGCCACAGCTTTTTACCGGCTCATGGCGCGTATTACCTCGGTCAATATTCCCCGCGACACGGGTGATTTTCGCTTGCTCGATCGCCGTGTCGTCGACGCGCTGGTAAAGATGCGCGAACATCACCGTTTTATGCGCGGACTCTCAGCGTGGGTCGGTTTCCGGCAAGAGGCTGTATTCTACGAGCGGCAAGAACGCTACGCGGGTACAACCAAGTATCCCCTGCGCAAGATGATTCATTTCTCGCTTGACGCTATCACCAGTTTCAGCCATCTTCCCCTGGAACTGGCGACAAGCCTGGGCTTCCTTCTGGCCGGCATCAGCCTGCTAGGTATCGTGATTGCTATCATTCTGCGTATCTTCACCGGCGCTATTGTTGGCCAGGCTTCTACTCTGATCCTGGTGCTCTTCCTCGGCGGCATTCAGCTCATTTTTCTTGGTATCATTGGAGAGTACCTTGGGCGCATATATGACGAGGTACGCGCGCGCCCGCTCTACATTGCACGCGAGATATTAGAGTAAGAAGAAGGCCTAAAATGAAAGCGAACAGGTTAAGATCGTTGCCACCAGGGCAAAACTTTATCATTCAATGATCCCGTTTTCCACGAGCGCGTTGAACGCATCCTGATACCCACACTCAATCCGGTCCTCAATGCTGGCTTTTGAAAAGTTACTGGCCCCTGTGAGCGACTCGTGTCGGGTCGAGGTGATCACAATGCACTTGTTAATTTTCCGATACCCCATCAGCTCACGATAGGCTTTGTGGTGACGAAGCTTACTGTCTTGAGGGAGTTCCTTATCGATCTGCTGTATGAGGTCGATATAGGAGTCGATTTTGTGAAAAAACTTTTGATCCAGCTTCTGCTTGCTTGCGAAGAGCAATTGCGTAAAGCGGTTTGTCACCTCAAGTAGGTTCGTCGGCACTTGCGCTCGCGTGGGAATGAGTTGTACGACAATCAGTTCCCGTTCCACTTGCAGATCACCGTCATCGCACTGTTCGAGCCGGTTAATCACCGGGCTCCAGGGCAAGCCCTCAGAGAGCCCGCCATCATAGAACCAGCCCTCCTTGCCCATGCGTTGCTCGGTCGCGCGCGTCATCGGGAAGTTGGGAGGCAGACTGCCACTGGCCAGGATCATGTCGAACGAGAAAGGCTTGCGGGGGTTATGGTTCTCGAACTCTGTCAGTTGGCCCGTCTCCACATCAACCGCTGTCACAATGAGATGGGTGGGATTGCGGTTCAGGCGATCCAGGTCAATGAATTCCGCCAACGTCCGAAGCAGCGGTGAGGTATCATAGAGGCTGGTCGCCATCAGTGGAGCCACCAGGCAGTCGGGCCGGATCTGGCTCATGCCTGGTGTACCCCACATAGAGAAGAAAGGTTGCATTTCTTGTGGCACCAGGGGCCAATCTGGGACGGCAAAGCGTTCCCGCCACATCTGCTCAAGGGTGCTGCTTGGGTCCCCTTTAGCACCCACCAGCACCGCCGCATTGACCGCCCCAATTGAAACGCCTGAAACCACATCGAGGTGAAAATCGGGGTAGTGCTTGTACAGGCCTTTGACGACTCCACATTCGTAGGCCCCAAGTGCGCCTCCCCCTTGCAATACGAGTCCTATGCGTTTGGTTTTCATGTTGTTCCTCCTTTTAGCATATATTCGAATCCACTTTTAGTTTAGAGTGTTCGCGTTACAATTCTGTATCATTTTCTATAAACAATGTCACATTTGCATCACATTACTACGTAACCATATTAGTAGGAATAGTGATATGAAGATCATTGGATCAGCGCACGTAACGGATGCATTAATGACGATGCACCTGCCATGTGATTCAGCTACACCCACCCTGGCCGTCGTTGGCGAGAAAGAAACTATCCCTGAGCCACATCTCGCTTCGACCATCTTTAGAAGTGCATGTATCAGTGTCGAACAGGGCGAAAGGGACTCACGCTCTAAAAACCACTGCTTTTGACGTCTTACTCATTGGATCGTATTTTCTCAGTGGCAAAAATAGTGTAGCTGTCCATGTGAGGTTTTGACTATATAACCTGCGCAATAGTACAATAGGGATAAAATCGTCATTTTCGTGGCGCTTGTTGGATTTATCACTGATCGCGTCACCTATCATGTGTCGTTGTGACACTGGAGGAACTTCTTTGATCACTCCGCCAGCTACGTCTCTCGTACGCATTCGCAAAGAGAATGGATTTGTGGTAGGTGCAGGTTTCTTGATTGACAATGAGCAGCACCTTCTCACATGTGCTCATGTTGTCGCGAGGGCTTGTAACTGTGACCCCTATCAACATGAAACACCACAAGCTACGATCTTGCTCGACTCTCCCTTTCTCAAAAGCGAGAGGTTACTCAAAGCCAGAGTGGTGTTTTGGCAACCAATACAAGATGACGGGAGCGGCGATATAGCTGGCTTAGAACTGTTGGATGATCTACCGATCGGATCTGAAGCTGTCAGTTTTGCTCCTGCTGAATATCTCTGGGATCACGACTTTCGTGTCTACGGCTTTCCTAAGGGCGATGATGATGGGATATGGGCGACTGGACGATTACTGGAGCGGCAAGGAACTGGATGGATTCAGATAGATGATACTAAAACTGAGGGGTTTGCCGTGGTCGAGGGCTTTAAAGGATGATTTCTTTGGACGAGATGATCTGCTTGGTGAACTTCTGACCGATATTGAGAAGATGCTGGCGGTTGAGTCATCTGCAGAAAACCAGGGACGATTTCTCACATTGATCGGGCCGAGTGGTTCAGGCAAATCGAGTGTGGTGATGGCAGGATTGTTGCCGCAACTGAGACAGGGAGGGAAACTCACACACAGCGAGCAGTGGGTCTACCTGACTCCAATTGTACCCGGTGAACACCCCCTACAAGCGCTTGTGAACACTCTTCGTCCCCATCTCCCCGATATTGACCCTGAGATCCTCCAAAAGAAATTAGAGACCGGTTCTACCCTTGCGTTGCATCAATTGATTATCCCACTGGTGAAACAATGGGGAACGCGCGTCGTGCTGGTGGTCGATCAGTTTGAGGAGTTGTTTACACAGACCAGGTCGCAAGATGAGCAAAGGCGTTTCATTGAACTGTTACAAGTTGCGGCAACAGAGCCGGGAGGACCCCTTCTTGTCCTCCTGACGCTGCGGGCTGATTTTTATCATCGACTCATGGAGTACCCTGAATTCTACCAATTGGTAACGCCCAGGATGAAACCACTGCTCCCATTGAAGGTCGAAGCACTGCGAAAGACGATTGTACAACCGGCTTTAAATTGGTAACGCCCAGGATGAAACCACTGCTCCCATTGAAGGTCGAAGCACTGCGAAAGACGATTGTACAACCGGCTTTAGCATCCGATGTTCAGCTCATCTTTGAAGGAACCCTCATTGGAGATCTCCTCTTTGAAGTTCAGGGTCAGGCAGGTGCCCTACCACTCCTGCAATTTGCCCTCGAGCAGTTGTTTGAGCGGCGCAATGGACATCGCATAACCCTCCAGGCGTACAGAGAAATTGGGGGCGTGAAAGGTGCACTGCAACTGCACGCAGAGAAGATCTATTTAGCGTTACCCTCCGAGAAACATCGTAAACTTGCCCAGGCGCTGTTCCTCCGCTTGATCGAACCAGGAAACGCTGAACAGGAAACATCGCGCCGTCGGACATTCCTCACAGAGTTCGCTTTTGATGACATGCAGCAAACCAATTTGATGCATGAGACGATTGATGCCCTCGTGAACGCTCGTCTGCTGACGATCAATGGGAATAAGCATGCTGAGACAGTGACAAGTGAGAGTAACCAGAAAGCCCTGATCAGCGCGAGTGTGACGACGACGACGGTTGAGGTAAGCCATGAAGCCTTGATCACGGAGTGGTCACGCCTCAAAAGCTGGGTAAGTGAAGCCCGCAAAGATCTCCCTCTTCAGCATGCGATCAGCGATGATGCAGCGGACTGGGAACAGAACAATTGTCCGGCAGATCGCCTCTATCGCGGCACACAACTCAAAGAGGCGCGAGCATGGGCCAAGCGCAACATTGCAAGCAGGCAAGAGCAAGCGTTTCTGCGCGCCAGTGCTACTATGCGTGTGCGTTCTGTCATGATGGTGTTAGTAGTGCTTCTCCTTGTGGTTGCCTCATCGGGGATAGCAGGATGGCTTGCCCTGCACCAGCCTCCCGATCCGAGATACGTCACAAACGCCGACAACGATGGTGTAGGGTCATTGCGTTGGGCTATCGCCAATACGCCTATAGGAGACACGATCACCTTTGATCCTCGTCTGACAGGAAAGGCCATAGTCTTGAAAAGTGCTGACATCCATACTGGCAGCAAAAAGCTAAAAATTCAGGGACTAGGGAAAGAGCGTCTGGTTATTGGTAGCAAGAACAATATTAATGTTATTATTGATCCTGGTGCCTCGGTTATCATTTCTGATGTAGCTTTTAAAGGGAGTAGTCTTGCTATCGCCGATGAAGGCGGCCTTACACTGACCAACAGCACCGTCTCAGGCAACTCGGCGAGAGAGGGCGGCGGCATCTATAATTGGCGCACCCTCAGCTTGACCAACAGCACCATCTCAGGCAACTCGACGGCAGGGTTCGGCGGCGGCATCTATAATGGGGGGAAGACCCTCAGCTTGACCAACAGCACCGTCTCAGGCAACTCGGCAGCTATCGGCGGCGGCATCAGTAGTAGATCAGGCACCCTCAGCTTGACCAACAGCACCATCTCAGGCAACTCGGCAGTTATCGAGGGCGGCGGCATGAGTATTTCCCCTGAAACTGATCCTCTCTATAACTTGTCTGCTGTCGTACGCTTTTGTACCATCTACAATAACCATGGAACTGCAGGTTTCGGTGACGAAGGCATCTGGATTGATCAATCTATCGAACCCACGCGCGTGCATATACACGCTAGCATTGTTGCTGGGAAGCCCAACGATATGACCTCAGTCATATCAGGAAAATTTACTTCAGATGACTATAACGTGATTCAAAATCTGGCTCAAGCCGGTTTCAAGCCAGCTCCTCATGATCAATCAGTCTCTGGAAGCGACCTCTCCAAATTGTTCGATGTTCAGGAAGGGCTGCGAAAGAATGGTGACCCTACTGCGACATACAAATTGTTCTCAAGCAAAGAAAATCCAGCCATCAATGTAATTCCACTTGATGTCTGTCACGTCAAAGACATATTCGATAAAGGTAGACAGGAATATATCGATCAACGGGGGATGCCTCGACCAGGTGGCAAGAAGCAGCGCTGCGATATTGGAGCCTACGAATCTTCGGGTTGAGGATGAGCTGGGCAGGAACTCCTTCCGTCTTGCCTGTCCAGCTCACCCTCACTCCGAAATTCGTTTCTGAGCCAGCAGCGATAAAGGCGATGTGGCCACCAGCCTTCAGGCTCAGATTGATTCCAAAGGTCACTTCGATCGCTCCGGCGTGACCCTGCCCTACACCATCGGCCATGAGAACGCGGGCTGGGTGCAAGAGATTGGCTCGGCGGTCAGCAATGTGGCGGTGGGTGATACCGTGATTGTGCATCCCCTGATCACCTGTGGCCTCTGTCGCGCCTGCCGGG
>WNGL01010946.1_pt1 | contig 10420 bp, 6 predicted proteins | sample 5400591 | NCBI WGS metagenome assembly WNGL01 (sample SAMN13153377, study PRJNA577476) | soil metagenome | isolation source: 80 cm soil or saprolite under Garry oak tree replicate 1 | place: USA:California | collected 2016-06-15 | reverse complement strand
ATCCCAATGGACTCAAAGGTGCACGGATCGGCGTGTCCCGAGACTTTGAGGGTTTCAGCCCACACACCGACGATGTATTCGAGGCTAGCCTAACTGCGATGGAAAACGCAGGCGCCACGCTGACAGACGTGTTCTTCCCACACTTCTCAGACATCTTCAGCGGGGGTGCGGAGTTCACGGTACTACTCTTCGACTTTGTGCAAGACCTCAAAAACTATCTGGCGACGAGGACAGGTGTTCCCGTTGCGGGCGGAACTCTCCAAGATGTCATAAACTTCGACAATAACAACGCGGCCAAGGAGATGCCGTTCTTCGGACAGGAAATATTCCTACTCGCGGCGACGTTCAGCACCGACCCAACGGTTACGCAAGCCTTCGGCTTCTCGTATAATGATGCGCTGGCCTTCGACCAGCTGATCGGAGCCACAGAAGGCATCGACATGCTTTTGGCCGATAATAACTTGGATGCTATCGTCGCTCCGACCGACAATCCTTCATGGCCAACGGACCTGATCAACGGAGACCACTTTGTAGTCGGTAGTTCTTCGCCCGCGGCCATCGTCGGCTATCCAATCATCAATGTGCCCGCAGGCATGTCATTTGGCGTTCCCCTGGGCATATCATTCTTTAGCACGGCATTTAGCGAGCCCACCCTGATTAAGCTCGCCTCAGGCTTCGAAGCAGCAACTCACGCGCGGCAAAAGCCCGGGTTCCTAGGAACGCTGCCGTTCGCCAATCCCGTAGCTGGACCCGGCAAAAGTGGACGGTTGCCGAAGAGGATGGAACGCCTAATCCCCCGACTCTAGTCGGATACCAGAATCCGACCTGAACTTACGTGCGAGCGCTGGATGTTGAACAGGCCATCGAACGGCTACGAGCGTATTCTTCCACCTGTAAGATATCCTGAAGGGCCAATATTCTTGTTCAACCATTCCTCTTAAGTAAGCCCACACGAGCGCAAACCGTGACCGTCATGCAGGTAACTTCTCAAATTGGACAAACAGTCCAACATGTCCGACGATACGACATTCTCTTCGACATCGACTTCACGGGGCTCAAATACACTGGAAATGTCACCCTTGACCTCGACACGAGTGGAGACATCCAACTCAACTCGGTAGGACTACAAATCCAGACCGTCAGACTAGGAAACAGAAACATCCAATTCAAACAGACCGGTAATATCCTAGAAATTCCGACAGGCAAATACAATGGGTTGCTGGAAATAGAGTTCAAGGGCAGAGTCTCGGAGAACTTTACGGGGCTCTACAAGGCTTCCTACGGCGACGGCTATATCCTCACCACCCACCTCGAGGCGGTCCAGGCTCGCAAAGTATTCCCCTGCTTAGACCACCCCGCTTACAAAGCAGTCTTCAGACTCACAGTCCGAACCGACCAGGACCTCAAAGTCATCTCTAACATGCCAGTTGAGGCGGAAAAGTTCGACGCTGGCAAGAAAACGGTCGTCTTCCAAGAGACTCCAAAGATGAGCACGTATCTGTTCTACCTCGGCGTCGGAAAGTTCGTCGAGGATCAGAACCGTCATGGCAAGACACTCCTCTACGCAGCTCACGCACGACCGAAGGGAAGCATCAAGACAGAATTCAGTTTCGAGGCTGCTCAGAAAGTCCTCGACCATTACGAATCCTACTTCGGCATTCCATATCAGCTGCCCAAACTGCACCAGATCGCTGTTCCGGAATTTGCGTACGGTGCGATGGAAAACTGGGGTGCGATTACCTATCGCGAGATTCTCCTACACGTAGACAAGGATACTAGCGTCCGAGCTAAGAAGGCTGTCGCCGGGGTGATCGCTCACGAGATCGCTCACATGTGGTTCGGCGACCTCGTCACTATGAAATGGTGGGACGACATTTGGCTCAACGAGAGCTTCGCCACATTCATGGGCCATAAAGCAGTCGACCATGCCTACCCGCAGTGGAAGGTCTGGCAAGACTTTGTCCGGACTCAGACCTCAGGTGCAATGGGCCGGGATGGGCTGAGAAACACTCATCCAATTGAAGCACATGTAAAGGACCCGGAAGAGATCGAGGAGCTATTCGACGAGATTAGCTATGGCAAGGGCGCCAGCATTCTTCGAATGATCGAAGCATACGTCGGAGCCGAACAGTTCCGGAAAGGAGTCAGCAAATACCTCCAACAATTCCGATACTCAAACGCAAGCGGCCACGACCTCTGGAATCACCTCCAAGAAGCATCCGGAACAAACGTGAACCAGATAATGGAAGCATGGATAAGCAAACCGGGCTTCCCCATCGTAACGGCAAAACTCTCAAACAACAAGCTCCTCCTAGAGCAAGAACGATTCCTTCTAGCAGGAGGGATAGAGAAGCAGACATGGCCGATCCCTGTAACTGTGACTCTCGACGGCAAGCAGCAGAAGCTACTGTTTGACAAGGAGAAGGCCGAAGTTGATATCGGCTCTGGTGCCAAATTCCTGAAGTTGAATGTCGACCAGACCGGCTTCTACGTCGTTCACTACGACGGCGACGAAATTCAACGCCTAGTCTGGAACAGCAAACTTTCACCACTAGACAAGTGGGGCCTGGTCAGCGATGCCAAAGCCCTACTTCTATCGGGACACATGTCACCGAAACAATACCTGACGCTTCTCGAAAGATACCAGAACGAGACGGAGTACCTTCCGGCCTTCGAAGTCTCAGACCAACTAGAGCTTCTCTACGTGCTTGCCCCTGGAAAGCTGAAGGACACCTCCCGCCGATTCCATCAAGTCCAGCTGAAGACTCTTCAAGCCAAGAATGATGAGAATAGCCGGCTCCTCAAAGGAATAGTCGCGGGACGCCTCACCCTGCTGGATGACACGTACGCGGCAGAGCAGGCGTCAAAGTTCGAAGATCTTGGAAGCGTGAAGCCTGACATGAAGCGAGCAACAGTCATGGGATACGCTCGATCGAGCAATGACTACGACGGACTCATCGGCCACTTCAAGAAAAGCACAACAGACGAAGAACGCCTACGATATTTGGAAGGGCTTACCAGCTTCAAGAAACCGGAGCTTGTAGCAAGAGCACTCGAATTCTCATTGAGCGGCCAGGTGAAGAAACAAGACATTAGAAACGTGGTGTCCTATGCAACTGCTAACGCGGACGCAAAACAGGTGACGTGGGAATGGTTCAAGGCCAACATCGAAAAATTGAACAAGATGTACGAAGGGACTGCCCAACTCTCGACCATAATGCGGGCCTTCATCTCAATCGTCGGAGCGGGCCGAGTGGAAGAAGCCGAGACGCTATTCAAACACCACCCCCTACCCGCTGCACAGGCTACGCTTGAGAGGCTCAGAATCTATGACCGACTCGCCGAGAGTATCACAGCCGTGTCTTAAGTGCGCGACCGAAGACTGCCATTTGCCCAGTACCCTACCCAACGCAATACTGTTCCATCGGGAGAAGCCCGAGAACACGTCTGGAGGTTATTGAATCAGCTTAGAATAATTTCATTTGCTGTTACTACGGTCTAGTAGCAGGGAGGGCAGATTCGGTTCTCGGGTCGCGACTGGCTGGGAATGGTAAGCGCTGGGTTGTAGCCGAAGTAGAGGTGGCCATCCACGAAGTTGCTGTGCGACGAGACGAAGATGAAGTAAACGTCCATCCAGGGCATAGCGAAGGATGTGCTCGGCGGGGTCCATTGCATCGTGACATTGGCACTCTGCCCGACAGGAATTGTGATGGGAAGCGAGCTGTGCACAGTTCCTCCTGAGAGAAGCTTCCATGAGACAGGCGCGGCGAGTGGAATATTGCTCATGTACGCCGCTACAAGGTTGACTGGTACGATTCCGGTGTTTGCTATGTCTATCTCGATATTTCCGATGCATGCGGGGTCGTTATGGCTGCCGGAGATTACGACATTGTTTCCTTGGGCACACCAGCGGTTACCGTATGTGTTGCCACAGGGGTAGCCGTTTCCGCATCCGTAGCAGACGGCAGTGGCGGTTCCCGAGGAGCAAATGTTAGTTCCCGTATAGTTCGAATCATTCCCATTGATGGTGTTGCCCGAGATCACCAGTATACCGTTTTGATCGATTGTGAGCATGCCGATCTTGTTATTCGTGATCTGGCCAAAATCGGCACATTCGACCTCCAACTCGCCCGTGATAGTGTTGCCTGTAATAATTGACTGATGGCTAACCTCCGACTCTAGCATGCCGTTGACGGTACTGTTGACCATTGTGAAAACCGCGCGGCCGCCCGTGTAGACTGCTGAATCGCATCCTTCCCCCCCTCGACACCAGCTCGTGTTTCCTGAAGTGTTAAACGACGTGCCGGCGATGTTCTCGACCTTGTCGTTCAAGAGTGCCGTGTATCCATAAATCTGCGCATTCCTTAGCGTAACACTCGCCGAATAGTTTGCCTCAAGACTACCGCCAATCTTGGCACCGATAACCGTCAAGTTCGACCCGGTCGTAGCAAAGACGCTCCCAACATTCGCTGTGATGACACAGACGCCATTAGCTGGCACGATAATGGTTGCTGTGGTTGCGACTGCTATAGACCCCGTGCAAGTCACAGCACTCGAAGGTGGGCATAGACTTGAGCCAAGAGGGGTGCCAATGCATGAGTCTACGTCCTCGGGATTGGACGGAGCAAAGGTTGCAAAGTTTCCCCATAGCGTCGAGAACTTTTCCGCGTACGCCGCGCCTGAATTGTCCTGTCCAGTATTGGACTGGAACGTTGGCACTGCCCAGATGAAGACGATTGAGGACAGAACTATCACGATAAGCAGCATGAGCACTTCTGCCACTATCGTACTGAGCCCCATTCTCGAACGTAATAGCGAGAGGGGCAAAGTGGATCATGAGTAATACCGCTGGTTCTCAGCCAAAGGCTGGCTGTTACCCAAAGTGTGCGGACAGGGATTCTGACTATGACGCTTCGGCAGACTCAAGCTGCTAGTTGGAAGATATTCCACGGACCAGCGCCAGCAGTCATCGATTATCGAGGGCAGACACGCCAGCTGTTGCTAACGCTATCAGGGACTTCATCGAAAAGAAACAAGCAAGCCGCAAGATCAGACCTCAAGAGTATAAAGTGACCTCCGCACAAAAGCGGGACCGGTGGGATTTGAACCCACGACCTTCGGGTCTCCCCGCGTCTGTTGAGCACCGGAGCCCGATGTCCTATCCTGGTTGTCCTCTCGACCGACGGACATGAGTTGCCGGTTCGCGATCTAGACTACGGTCCCGGGCTACGACGAGAATTCTTGTGGATAAAAGCTAACCTTGGAGTCTCGTGTGGACTCTAGGCATTTCGCCACGTTAATAGGCTGGAACCGCAGAACCGTTGAATGTATGGTTTCAGTTGGGCGCAGCTTGTTCTGGAGCGGCGTCTGGATATTCTCCGTCGCCACGGGTCTGGCGAGCATGATCTTCATGGCATGGGCCTTCTACATCGAAACCACCGGCCAAGGGGCGCTGTTCATTGAACCGAACCGGATCCTAGCAGCGGGAGAACTGGCTACAGTTGCGACTGGAATGGTATCATTAACGATACTATTTCTTAGAAGCGTTTCGCGTCACAACTAGGGCGCTTCCTGCATCTTTGACGCAGGGATTATAGACTGCAGAACTGGGAGCATTTTCGCTCGATATTTTCGCGAAATTACGATTCCCATTATTCCATTCGCCAAATGGAGTCGAAGCCTCGACTTGGCTAGTTGGATTCCCTCTAGGTCATCATAAGCGAATTCCAGATCACCCCTGCCTGCAGTACTTAGCAGGTTGCCCTTCTCCACATCGTCTCTTCTTCTCTGGGTCAAGAACTCTTGCAGGGAAAAAGCGGTGATTCCCCCGATCGCGGCACCGATGAAACCTGCGAACAGCAATCCAAGAACTGCAAGGACAACTACGGCTAGGATCGTAACGCTTCCCGAAGTGAGCCTTTTCAGAACAAGTTTACTGTTGGAGAACGTCATCAGGTAAATTGTTGATCCAACGACTCCTCTATCTACAACCATCCTAATCGGCTCCTGAGAGTTCGACGGAATGCTGACTCCTCCAGTTTTCCTTGTCACGACTCCTAGCGCGAGTATCAGAGCGCCGAGGGGCAGTGCGAAGATTGCTACCTGAAAATAGTCAGGATTTGCAGAGGAGTAGAGAAGGTAGAGAACGCCTATCGCCACAATGACAATTCCGTAGATTATGATACTAACACGCAACACTATCATCTCTGGCTAAGCGGTGACCCCCGAGACGAGCGCGAAGACAAGCATCGATAAGACTGCCAGGGTTATCACGACATATCTCTTGTCGCTCTCGCGAGCAAAATAGAATGTTGACAAAGCCACTCTGAATACAGGCGTGGCCACGAGCACCGCCACAGCAAGATAGATCAAACCAGTCGCATTTCCAGTGACTGCCGAAGCAACACTGCTGCTCACACCTGACCCCGATATCACCGAGAGATTGGCGAAGCCCGTAGCGGCCCATACGGTCAACCCCGCCGTGCTGAGCAAGGCGCTTGTAAGTACGCCTATTCTTAGCGAGTATGAAATCAGGTGATTGAGGTCCAAGACTACAGGACCACCGGGAGATTGAATCCCTTCAGTATCATAAGCAAGGAAATTGCGGCGAGCAACACTCCGAAAGCGATCTTTACTCGCGCCGGAGGCGTCACTTTGAGGACACGGGTCCCCAGAATCGCACCGCCAGCCACTCCGATGATTAGAGGAGCCGTCAGCAAAGGATTGACATCGCCTCGGAAGAGATAGACTGAGGAGCTGGCTGCCGCCGTCACACCGATCATAAAGTTGCTAGTGGCTGATGCAACCTTGACAGGAATCTTCGCAACCAAGTTCATCGTGGGCACATTAATGATTCCTCCGCCTACGCCCAACAATCCTGACACAATTCCCGAGAAGTAGGTGACGAAAAGAGTGAGAGGGGTCCGCGTTACCTCATACTTGACAACGGTATTTTGGCTATGTTCCTCGTATTGTCCACCGAGGCCGAGGACAGTCGACGTTCTGTCGGGAACCACTCCAGAAGGAAAATCCAGTCTCCGACCTCTGATCATCACCATCGTGGCGTAGAGAAGCAGTGCTCCGAATAGTATGAACAGCGTGGCAGCGGGGAGAAACACTGATACCACTGCCCCGGTTATTGCTCCAGCCACGGCCCCTATCTCGAGAAACATTCCAAGCCGAATGTTGGTGAGGTGATCTTTGACATATGTCGCCGCAGAGGAGCTTGAGGTTGCCACCACAGAGACGATACTTGCACCGACTGCTAGTGGAACCGGGACTCCTTCTACTAGCGTGAGGAATGGAATGATCAGTATTCCACCACCTAGGCCAAACAATGCGCCTAAGAAGCCCGCGAGCACAGACATGAGCAGGATTACAATTACCTCATAGGGACCGATAACAATCAAATGATCCGCGACAAAGCGTCAGGAGAGAGTGCTATTAAGAGGATTCTCGCGATACAATCGCCTCCCGAAATATGACCGACGCTGATTCGGCAAACATTAGGGATCAAACGGATCCTTTCCGCCAGTTCAAGCAAGAATGCAAGGACATCCTGACCGCTGCATATTCGGCACTCCAAGCCGGCCAGACGGCTCTTCCGAAGATCGACATCGCTTCGACCCTTGATGATCCTCCGAACGAGGAGTTTGGCCATCTAGCGAGCTCGATTTCGTTCGAACTGGCTCGGGTGCGAAGGACGAAACCGATGATGGTCGCACTGGAATTGGTCAACGAAGCTAGAAAAACGCGGAAATTCGAACTGGTCGAATCGGTGTCGGCCGCCGAACCGGGATATGTCAATTTCAAAGCGAATATTCCAGCTCTAACCCACCTCACACTAGAAGCGGTCTTCCGCGAAGGAGGACGATATGGACTGCTCAAGACGGATCAGCCTCAGCGAGTAATCGTGGAGCACACAAGCGCTAATCCTGCGAGACCAATTCACATTGGAACTTCGAAGAACGCGATTTTTGGGGATGCTCTTGCTAGAATACTTAGCGCGAGGCGGCACAATGTACAGACCCGCTTCTACATCGATGACACGGGCCGGCAGGTCGCGCAGATGGCCTACGGTTTCAAGCTGCTAGGAGAGCCTGAGGCAAAGGGGAAGACTGACGAATTCTTTGGCAAGATATACGCGATTACATCAACTCTTGTTGAGCTCGACGAGAACAAGAAACGCTTGGCTCTGCTCAAGAAGACAAAGGCTTCTGACATCGACATCGTGGCTGTGACAAAGTCGCTGGACGAATGGGTCGGTGTTGCGGCAGAGCTTCAGAGCAAATACCCAGAAGAATTCAACCTCATCAACGACCGCATCTCGAAAGACCCGGATCCGCAACGATCCGTTCTTGAGCTCATCCGGAAGTATGAAAAAGCCGAGCCTGAGACTCGCGCCTTGATCAGACGAGTAAGCCAGACGGTGCTGGAAGGCTTCGAAGAGACTCTTAGGCGCGCAAGAATTCATTTCGACCAATGGGATTGGGAGAGCGAGATGCTCTGGACTGGCAGGGTTTCAGAGTTGCTTGACAGACTCAAAGAAACTGGCCTTGCTCGCAACCGATCAGGCTCGTGGGAGCTCGACGCTGGGAAGGCCGTGGAAACTTACGGTCTCCGCGAGATACTCGGCCTCTCGCCGTCGTTTGAGATGGCTTCTCTGACACTCACCCGATCTGACGGGACCTCTCTGTATCCAACGCGGGACATTGCGTACACACTGTACAAGTTCGAATGGGCAGAGCGTGTCATCAACGTGATCGGAGCTGAACAGTCGCTCGCGCAGTTGCAGGTCAAGGTCGCCGTATGGATTCTGGGACATAGAAAGGAGGCGATGAACTTCATTCACTTCCCAATCGGCCTACTCGTTCTCGAGGGGCAGCGAATGTCCGCCCGGAGGGGCCGATACGTCAGCTTCGACCAGCTTCTAGACGAAGCATTCCTTAGGGCAAAACAGGAAGTTGACAAACGCTCCCCGGACCTACCCGACACCGTCAAGAATCGAGTCGCCGAACGCATCTCCATCTCAGCCGTCCGATATGCCATGCTCTCGGTAGAGGCTGCAAAATCGACCAATTTCGTCTGGGAGCGCACACTGAACTTTGAAGCAAACAGTGCGCCATTCATCAACTACGCGTACACCCGAGGACTCGGCATCCTCAAGAAACTCGGGAAAGTAGAGAGACCCGCTTCCTTTAGCCGGCTAACCGAGCCTGTAGAACAGAATCTCATCCTCGCCCTAGCCCGGTTTCCGGAGATGTTTGTCAGATCAGCAGAAGAGCTGAACCCTACGCTGCTATGCCTCTACACGAACCAGCTTGCCCAGCGATTCCACGAGTTCTACGAAAAATCTGACATTTCACATCTGGCGGATGAAGACCTGAAGCTGCAAAGGGCTGCGCTAGTCGATGCTTCGCAGACTGTGCTCCAAACCGCTACCGGCCTAATGGGTCTGGAGCTGGCCGACCGGATGTAGAGACTTGTTGGACGAGAGAATCTTCTCTGCTATAGCTTCGCCCATCTCGCTGGTCTTAGCGTGACCTCCAAGGTCGAACGTTAACACTTTGCCCTCCTCTAGCACATTCATCGTTGCCTTCTCAACCTTCTCAGCGGCGCTCGGCTCTCTAAGAAAGTCAAGCATCATCCTCGCCGCCTCGATCATGGCGACAGGATTCACTTTATTCTGGCCTGTATACTTCGGGGCGGACCCGCCGGCCGGCTCGAACATGCCGTAGGTGTCCCCGATATTTGCACCGGCAGCGACTCCGAGGCCTCCGACTAGGCCTGCTGCCTCGTCTGTTAGAATGTCGCCGTAGAGGTTTGTGGCGACTACCACGTCAAAGCTCTCTGGCCGGCGGATGAACTGCATTGTTGCAGCGTCTACATGAATGTCCTCGATTTCCACCTCAGGATAGTTCTTGCCGACATGAAGGACTGCGTCTTTGAATATTCCATCGGTGAGTTTGAGAATGTTCGACTTGTGGACGAACGCTAGCTTCTTCCGTCTCTTCATGGCAAGGTCAAAGGCGAACTTGGCTATGCGCTCTGAAGCGGTCCGGGTGTTGATCTTTATCGCTATCCCGATTCCCGGCGCAATCTCAAATTCTTTCGCTACGTAGAGGTCTTCGGTGTTCTCGCGAACGACTATCATGTCTATGCCGGGTTTCAGCGATGGGACATTTGGAAGGGTCCTGGCTGGACGCATGTTCGCATAGAGATCGAACATGGACCTGAGGGTAACCGCGACACTCCGGGGCGACCCAGGCTCCTCGGGAGTTGTCATAGGTCCCTTGAGGCAGGCTTCCGTCCGCTTGATCATCTCAAGCGTCTTATCAGGAAGGTTCGTTCCATACTTGTCAATGGCCTGGAATCCGGCTTCGCCGATCATGAACTCGAGCCTGACATCGTCAACTTTCTG
>WNGL01010944.1_pt1 | contig 10420 bp, 7 predicted proteins | sample 5400591 | NCBI WGS metagenome assembly WNGL01 (sample SAMN13153377, study PRJNA577476) | soil metagenome | isolation source: 80 cm soil or saprolite under Garry oak tree replicate 1 | place: USA:California | collected 2016-06-15 | reverse complement strand
AGCGATCCGCAAGGATCGCCGCGCGCTGGCCGTCAAACGCCTCGATGGGTGTGCCGCCTGGATTGGCCTCGGTCTTGAGCAGGAGCGGAGGAATCGCATCCACCAGCACGGCCTTGGCGACGCGCGAGCTCCCGTGGCGACCAATGTAGCGGGTCACGTCGCCGCCGCCACTGGAATGGCCGACCAGCACCGCATCGTGCAGATCGAGCGTGTCGATGAGCGCTGCCAGATCGTCAGCGTAGGTGTCCATGTCGTTTCCGTTCCAGGGCTGGCTGGATCGGCCATGGCCGCGACGGCCATGGGCAATCGCACGATAGCCATGGGAGGCGACGAAGAGCAGCTGGTCGTCCCACGCGTCAGCGTTGAGCGGCCAGCCGCGGCTGAAGACGACGGGTTGTCCTGTGCCCCAGTCCTTGTAATAGATCGTGGTGCCGTCCTTTGTGGTGATGGTGCTCATGGTCTGAAATCTCCTTTCAAGAGGAACCGGTGTGAATGCCCAGAGGTGATGGTAGCAAATTTTTTAAGACTCTCTTCCACCCGGCACGTCATGAGCAATCCATCTTTACCACTACAAGTATCTTTCCTGCTACAAGTATAGAAGGATGCGCTCAAGAAAGCAATGACCATCACCGACCATCTCACCGACTATTTCACCTTGCTTCACGGTGAGAGTCAGACACCCACCGAGCATGTCAGGGCTGTTGCAAGATTGTCTAAAGCATGCACCAAATGCTTTTATTCCTGACTATGCAACACCCCTGCCGAGCATGTGCAAGAGGCTCGTCATTCGTCTGCAAACCTGCTATCATAGAGGGTAAGCATCTCCGCTCTGAAAGAGGATGAACATCGAAAAGGAGGGATATGAAGTCGTCTGACGTCGCTTCCATACCCCTCGGACAGGCGTTGACCAGAAGAGGACGCACGCCCGACACTATGACCAGCACTGGGGCCACATCAACCCATCTCACCGTCACATGCTGGAGCGCTTCCTCGATCTAAGTCCAAACGGAGGACGTATTCTCGACGCAGCATGTGGAACAGGAAAATAAAAGCAAGAAGCATAAGACCTTGAAGGAGACTCTCCATGTCACAAACCGACCAGACCACCCCCAGCCTCGCGGACGCGCTTAGCCCCGCGAACATCGCCAACCCCTATCCCCTCTATCGGCAGATGCGCGAAGCCGACCCCGTCTACTGGGACGAACGCATCAATAGCTGGGTCCTGACCACCTATGCCCATAACGTGTCAGCCCTGCGTGACACACGCTTCTCCGCCGAAGGTTTTATGGCTGAAACCGCCTGGATCCCCGAAGAGCTGCGCGCGACCCTCGAACCTCCCATTCGCGCCCTCACCCGCCAGATGCTCTTCCTGGACCCGCCCGACCATACCCGTCTGCGCGGCCTGGTTGCCAAAGCCTTCACCCCACGCATGATAGAGGCGCTGCGACCTACCATCCAGCAGATTGCCGACGAGCTACTAGATACCGCCCAGGCCAATGGTCGTATAGAGCTCATGCGTGAATTCGCTTATCCACTGCCCGCCATCGTCATCGCCACCATGCTCGGCGTCCCGCCCGAAGACCGCGACCAGTTCAACACATGGACGGGACATTTCGGCACCCTGCTGGACATGAGCAACTCCACCCTTGAAGACATCTTCCATGCCCTTTCCGGCGTCTCCGAATTCCTGGAATACTTTCGCCACATCATACGGCAACGGCGCACCACCCCCAAAGACGATCTCATGCAGGCCATGATCAACGCCGAAGAACAGGGCGACGCGCTCAGCGAGGAAGAACTACTCGGCAATTGCGTCCTGATACTCGCCGCGGGCCACGGCACCACCACCTACCTCATCGGCAACGGTACGCTCGCCCTGCTGAGAAACCCCGACCAGCTTGCACAACTGCAAGCGCATCCATCGCTCATCTCATCCGCCGTCCCGGAACTGCTGCGCTACGATGGCCCCGTACAGTTAACCTCGCGCCGCGCCAAAGAAGACCTGTACATTGCCGATAAAGCCATCAGCGCGGGCCAGGAAGTCATCATGCTCCTGGGAGCCGCCAACCACGACCCGGCGCAGTTCTCCGCGCCAGATCAGCTCAACTTGAGCCGCCCGGAAAATCGGCATCTCGCCTTCGGACTCGGCATCCACTTCTGCCTGGGCGCACCCCTCGCGCGCGTCGAAGGCGAGATCGCCTTCAGCACCCTCGTGCGCCGCTTCCCGGGTCTACACCTGGAAACCGAAGACATAGCATGGCAGCCCAGTGTCGTCTTTCGCGGCCCAAAGCAGCTACCCATCATCCTGTCTTAGCGCATAATCACACAACTTCTTCCTGTAGCGGTGTTTCTACCGTTATGGTTGGTTTTTGTAGGACTTTGGTTCAGACATTTTCCCCACTCGCTATACTCTAATTAGACCTGCTCGCTCTTCTGCTAGTCCGCTCTTCACTCTGGCATTGCCAACGCACCGTTGCAGCCTCTATTACCCATCGTTGCTCACCCTTCACCGCAAGCAATCCCATCCCACCTCAACAAGAAAGGAAGCTTTCCATGAACAGCGACACAAACATCGACCCCATCTCCAGGCATCCCACATTTTCAACTAGCAAGCGACCGGCGCAAAAAAAAATAATACCGCGCATTTTGCGCGGTATTTGCACACTATTTCAACTTTATCAATGCAGGCTTTCAGTGTATTGCATAACGGCCCACGCAAAATGAGCGGTATGTGCACACTATTTTGACCCCCTGGCTGCCACCTCTTGCTCCGCCCAGCCGCGCACCACCTCAAACAGGTGCAAGGAGGTCTGCTGCTTGCTTGAACCTCGACAGTCAGTTAAGAAGCCTGCCGTATCTTCATATACGCCAGCCGCAGCCCCTCCAACGGCAAATACTGGTTGACATCCTGAATCTCAGGAATGATGGGAGCCATCAATGGAGCAAGGCCACCGTGCGCGATAATTTTCACTTCGCTCTCATCCGCCACATCCGGTATCTCCTTGCGCAGGCGGCTAATCAAGCCCTGCACTAACCCCACGTGCCCGAAAATGATGCCCGACTGCATATTCTCAATCGTGTTTTTGCCCAAAGCGGCGCGCGGCGGCGTCATATCCACGCGATACAGGCGAGAAGCCGCGCTGCTGAGCGCCTCCGCCGAAATCATCAAGCCCGGCGCGATAGCTCCTCCCAGGAAATCTCCACACCTGGAAATCACATCGAAGGTGGTCGCGGTACTGAACGCAATAACAATGGCAGGCCCACCATACAGGGAATGCGCGGCAATGGTGGTCGCGAGACGGTCAGAACCAACCTCCCACGGATTATCCACCAGCAGCTTAATACCCAGGTCGAGCGTATGATCCAGCACAATGGCTTCTTTGCCGCAGTAGCGCACCGCCAGTTCTTGAAAAACGGGCGTCAACGGAGGCACAACGCTCGAAAGGATAATATCATCGATATCCGTCAATTGATATCCCGCGTGACGCGCGAGATCATTCAGCACCATCGCGTATTCATCCGTCGTGCGCTGCCGTGCGGTCGATACCACCCAGTGGTGCTTCATCGTTGTACTGTTATAAAGGCCAAACTTGATGTTGGTATTGCTGATATCAATGGCGAGCAGCATTGCCCCCTCCATATCCGCGGAAGTTACACGATTTTTTGCACCAAGGCAGCATATTGCTTCAAGAAAGCCGCAATCTCAAAAGTATCGCCATAAGAATTATCGGTAGCGATAACCACCTCTTCATCCGTGCGTGAATCAACAAAGGCCAGCGTCGTAGGCGTGCGCATACGTTTACGACGCTGCCGCATCCCCGAAGGGAAAAAGGCGCGCCCAAACATAAAACCCGCCATATTTTCGCCCGCCCTGGGGACTTCAGCCATTGCATCCCGGCCAGGCGTGCGCTCAGGCGGACGCGCGCCGCGTGCCGTAACATGGCGCACATACATCAGTGGCACATGCACGATCTTGTCGCCTTCCTGCTTCACAAAATCATCGGGCGTAATCACGATCATATACTGATCCGCCCGCTGCAAACGTCGTATATCGCTAACCACCGCCCACAGGCTTCCCACCCCAATAAAAAGCGTCATCCCCAACAAGAACGTCGTAAAACAGCCCGAAAACACCCCTTGCTCGTAATTATAGGGAATGACAATAGACGCGATGAGTGCGAAGAGTCCAAATCCCACAATCATGCCCAATGCCCAGCCAACCGCCCCTGTCGCCACTTTACGTGTCAATAATGGAAGGACAAGCCAGCCCTGAGGCGTTTCCTCACCTGCCTTAGCCCTTTCGAGTATCTCGGCTGCTTCCATAGCACCCTTCTCGCTTTCTCTGGTCGAATACCGCTAATGTACAAGATTATACCAAACAATGTACGTCTTTAGCGAAACAACTATTCACACCCCCAAGTTCCTCTCTTCCCCCTCGCTCGCCGCAGCAAGGGGTGCAGGGGGACGCAGTCCTCGTGCCGGGGTTTGGGGTGTCCCCAAGTTCCTCTCTTCCACCTCGCTCGCCGCAGGCGAAATATATGCATGGTTACTATACATTGCTCAACGTGATAAAATACAGACCAACGAATCGGTATGAATATGCTCTGGATATATGGAAAAAAATATGGAATTTGAGGAAGCGCGGGAAGCAAGAGAAATCGCCCATCAACTCCTACAGGCCTATCGCCAACAACACCCGCAGTGGAAAAGCGACAAAACCCCACTCGATGAACTCACATCCTGGCTCGGCTTAGAAGTAGAAACCTTCCACGTCGACGACTACCCCACCGGCACCTACGGATTTCTAGAGCCACAAGAAAACCTCATCTGGCTACGTCGCGACCTCTCCCCAACCCTACGCCGTTTCACTCTGGCCCACGAATTAGGTCACGCCATACTCCACCGCAAAGCCAGCCAGCGCGTCCAGCCACTTTTCGACACCATCCGCGCCAACCTGCCCACCCACCTATCTGACCAGGGAGCCTCACCCGAAGACCCATGCCAGACCTTAGATGTGCGCGAAGAAATACTCGGCTCCATCTTCCAGGAACAGGCAGAAGAAGTACTCGGCCTCGGCGTCTCCTACGATCCACGCAGCCAGCGCGAACTCGCCGCCAACATCTTCGCCGCCGAACTCCTCATGCCCCTCGAACGAGTCCGCGCTCTCTACCTCTCCCAAGAAATCTCCCCCGCCAGACTCGTCACCATCTTCGACGTCTCCCAATCCGCCCTCCTCAACCGCCTCGCCGACCTGTTAAGCGAGCCTCCCCCCCCATCTATCGCGTCGCCTTCTATTAGTGATCCCCATTCCGTTGGAACGCTCGTATCGCCCGCCGTCGGAGATCCTGATTCCGTAGGGGAGGGGACCCTTGCGTCGCCCTCGTCTCAAGGTGATGCTCTCTCGTCCATTGTAAGGGCGGGGGCGGTGGATGATGTGGGGAGGGGACCCTTGCGGTCGCCCTCGTCCCAACCAGACGCATTCCAACAAGCCGCCATCGCAGCTCCAACCCCCGCGCTAATCGTTGCTGGCCCAGGCAGCGGCAAAACCAGCACCCTGATTGGACGCGCCGGATATCTCATTCACACCCTGGACATCCCTCCCCAGCATATACTCGCCCTCACCTTCTCCCGCAAAGCAGCCCAGGAAATGCAGGAACGCTTGCAGAAGGTCCTCAATCCCGACATGCCTCCACCAACCGTCAGCACCTTTCACGCCTTTTGCGCCGAACTGCTGCGCACGTACGGTGCCTTGGTTGGACTGCGCCAGGACTTCGCCTTCATCGACGACGCGGAAGGCTACTTCCTGCTGCGCCGCCTGGCCGCCGAACTGCCGCTGCGCCACTACCAGAACCTCTTTAACCCTGCCGCGTCGTTCCCCACCATCCTCAGCGCCATCTCGCGCGCAAAGGACGAACTGACCACCCCCACCATGTACAGGCAACTGGCGCAAAATATGCTGGCGGAGGCGCAGAACGAAAAAGAGCAGGAAGCGGCGGAGAAGGCGCTGGAGATTGCCGAAATCTACGCCCTCTACCAGCAGCGCCTGGAGTACCAGGGCGACACCGATTTCGGCGGCCTGATTATGCTCGCTGTGCAACTGCTCCAGGAACATCCAGACGTGCGCGCTGAGCTACACCGGCAGTACCCGCATATCCTGGTGGACGAGTTCCAGGACATCAACCGCGCCAGCGGCGTCCTGCTGCGTTTGCTCGCTGGCGAAGCACGGCGCGTCTGGGTCGTCGGAGATGCCAATCAGGCCATCTATGGCTTTCGCGGCGCCTCACCCGCCAACATCGCTAACTTCCGCGATGACTACCCCGACGCAGCTATCCTGCCGCTCAGCCGCAACTATCGCTCGCGGCCCGATATCGTCAACATCGCCGACGCCTTCCGCTGCACAAACCTGGAACCAGAATCTCAGCAGGGCACGGTTCAAACCACCCGCGCCGCGCATACCGACCCCTACATCACGCTGGCAACCGCCGCCGACGAAGCCAGCGAGATCAACGGCATCATCGACGACATGCGCCACAAGCACAACCAGGGCTACGCCTATCGCGACATGGTCGTCCTCTGCCGCACACGCAAAGTCGCGCGCACCATCACCCGCGCCTTGATCGAGGTAGGCCTGCCCGTAATCGAGCGTGGCGGCATGCTCGAACAAGAGCATATCAAAAGCCTGCTCTCCGTCATCATGCTGCTGACCGATTCCGGCGGTATGGGCATCTTGCGCGCCGCGCGCCAAAGCGACCATCCATTTTCTCAGGCCGATATCGAAGCGCTGCTATACGCTGTCCATACGGGCCGCGAACAAGGCCAGAAACGCACGCTCACCCAGTTGATCTTGCATAACGACGCGCCGCCCACACTGAGCATAGAGGGCCGCCGCTCTCTCGTGCGTCTCTCCACTATCCTCAATGGGCTGCTCTATACCCCCATCAACATGGTCGCTCATCGCCCAATACATCTTCATCGAGACATCGATTGGCCGTAGCCTGTTGGCCTCCCTCGATGAACCCGGGCAGGCGCAGGCAAACGCGCTCCGCGCCGATTACACCGGCCTGCTGCAAATGGCGCGTTACTACGATCAACAACAGCAAACCCTCCGTCAGCAAAAAGCGCAGCAAGCAACGGAACCCGGTGAGGAGATTGAGCCACTGCCACATATACGAGAGCAGGCGAAGGGGTTCCTCGATTACCTCAGTGTCCTGCTCACTCTGCGCCAGGATGGAGGCAACCGGCGCGAGAGCGAGGAGAACAACGGTGAAGAGACCCCCGACGTAATCCGCGTCATGACTGTACATGCCAGCAAGGGATTGGAGTTCCCCATCGTCTATCTGCCAGGCATCACCAATCAGCGTTTCCCTTTGCAGAGACGCGCCCATCCCGCCCCACCGCCGCGCGGTATGCTCGCCGCCCAGAGTGACGAGGTCGCCGCGTACGAAACCGGCGAGGCCTGCCTCTTCTATGTAGGCGCAACCCGCGCCCGCGATCACCTCATAATCAGCTATGCCGATCGCTACGGCAAGAAAAAATACAAACGCTCAAGCTACATCGACGCCCTTGTCGCTGGCCTGCCCACTGAGCGTGTCACACGACTCATCTGGCAAAATAACGCAGAGAATCCGTCATCCCAGGATGAGGAAAGCCCAGCATCCGTATCCTCACGACCAGCCGAAGCATTTATCGAGGCTATGAAACCGCAAACCCTGCGCGCCTCAGATATCGAAACTTACCAGCGATGCCCGCGCCAGTACTTCTACAGCTCAATCTACCGCTTCCGCAGCGAGTCCGCCGCCTACCAACTCTTCAGAAAAGCCACCCAGCAAACCCTCGATGCGCTCCAAAAGCAAATCGAGACGCTCAAAGAGGAAGAAAATGGAGCGTATCCCACCGCACAGCAGGCCCGTGAACTCTACACGCTGCACTGGCGCAATCACGAGGGCCATACCACTCCCTTTGGCCCAATGTACGAACAGCACGGACACGAAGTCGCCGAACTCCTGCGCCGCAAATTAATCGAAAGCGGTGACACCCACTGGCAATTATACCCAAACTACACGGTAGAGATCGCCGGTAAAACCATCGAGGTGGCCGTTGACCGCGTCGAGTCCTCAACCCTGCCCAACCAGCAAGTGAAGTTCGTCAAAACCGGCTTCGGCAGGCGCAAAGAGAAAATCGACCCGACCACCCGCGAACTGCTCTACACCCGCGCCTACCGCCAGCATCACCCTGGCCAGCCCATCGAACTGCACTTCCACAACATGAGCACCGGCGAAACATTCGAGATCAAACTGACCGAACGCAAGGAACAATCCCTCTACAACGCCCTGGAAGAGGCGCTTGCAGGCTTAGATCGCAACGAGTTCCCACCTAAGCCCGACCCTTTTGTGTGTCCAGGGTGCGCGTTCTTTTTGATTTGCCCTGCGTAAATATGAGCCTTTGTCAGGCCATTTCAAGGATGCGAGCAAACGCCTGGAGATAGCTTGAGTCACCACATTGCTTTCGCAGTATCCAATACTCTGCTCCCCAAAAGAGGTACGCATAAAGGGAGCCTTCTTGTTGGGGCCAGCGCATACAGGTGTTATAGTTCTTAATAACCTGTTCCGGCAAACAACTGTACATTCCCTGCCCAGAGGGATTGGGTGGGGTCGTCACCGTCTCCCACGGCTCCGCCTGTCCCTCGGCAATCATCAGTTTTTGCCCATGAGCGCGAGTCCATGCGAACAACTGCCTCCGTCTCCGCTGCTGCCAGGGAAGCTTACTTCCATCCAGGTACAGTGTTTTGCTCCCCACGGTCATCAGCGCGTGACGCGGGTAGTAGTCGATCCCGACAATATCTGCCATGCGCTGCGCTACTGCGAGTGAATCACCCTGATCGCGTGTCCGCCACCATTGGGAGAGACGCACAGGCAAAGAGGTAGGCAAAAAGCCGTTCATCATAATTGGTCGAGTAGGATCGGCTTTTCGAACGGCTTCGACTTCTTTTTCGACAAAGGCAACATCCAGCCGCCAGCTGTGTTCTACCCCAAGTGGATCCACGGCTTCATGCTCAAGTTGCCAGGCGACAATCCCTTGCCGGTGTTTATACCGCTCCACAAGACGAGTGATGAATTCTGTTGCCGCCATAAGCAGTGACGGATAAGCAGAGGGCTTGATGAGTGTATGTTCTTGTAATGGGTGCCTGAGATGGTGTGCTGGCACAAAGAACTCGGGATAGCTAAAGGTTTTCAGGGGGCCAACACACAGGATAATCTGCTTTCCTGCTCGTTCAGCAGCATTGATCTGCCAATCAAGCTCGTCAGGATAAAATATTCCTGGTTCAGGTTCCATCCGATTCCAGTAGGCCCCCAGGCGAATGAGTTGAAATGGATAGCTGAGCAATGTTTGCATTGTACTTCGCGCATCTAATCCAAGCACGGCAACCTGCGGTGAGCGAAAGCTAATCCCGAGCAGCGTGGAACGACGAGGTTCGATAGGCAGATGCTGCCACGCATCTGTCAGGGGTTGCGTTGCCTGCTTCAGCCGAACTTCTAATGCTATCGGTAAGGTAAGTGAGCTTGCAGCACCCACCCCAAGAGCAATGGTCCGCAAGGTTTTCCGTGAAGCGTTTTCTGTTTTCTGCATACCTGTCCTTCTTTGAACAAACTCGGAACTAACTCGCCTCAGCAAAGTATTCAAAAAGCACCATGGAAAGGAAAAACCAGATCGGAAGAAACTTCAATATGCCCTTCGTCAAAGAGGCTCTCTGGCTCTTATACGTATACCACGCTTTGATCTTTGGAAAAACGCTGACTCCTATGAATAGTTTATGCGTGGGGGAGACCTGTTTTTCTTGAAAATGTGGGTCTATTGCCATATGTTCGGGCAGCTTGATTCTTGCCAGCATTCTTTTAGAGAGCGTCACATACCATAAAGGAATATCTTGAAACCTGGTTTTTTTCAACTCGGTGATGATCTCAGAACAGGTGATATGATCTGTATGCCCATAAAGCCCGGCGAGATCGTAGGTGATAAGCAGATCAGGTTTTTCCTGTTCGATAAGCGTAGCAATGAACTGCCTCAGTTCCTGCTTTTTCTCGTGCAATGCTCCATCGCCAAAGTCTTCCTGCATGAACTTAGCAATCCCAAGCATGGCTGTCACTGCCTGGGCTTCTCTTGTTCGAATATCTTGCAGACCTACATTGGGTGCTGCATTCGGCGTTCCTCTTTCTCCTTTGGTCAGAAGCACCAACGTGACTGCACTTCCTCCTGACGAGAAATGATGCAGTGTTCCACTACAAGTGATGGCTTCATCGTCTGCATGAGGGAAAATAACCAGCACACGGTGAAACTGCCTCGCATCCCTCAAAGGGACAGAAAAATCTGTGACGACAAGAAAGCCTGTCATCCAAAGGAGAGGAATGATGAGCGCAATAAT
>WNGL01013885.1_pt1 | contig 10422 bp, 11 predicted proteins | sample 5400591 | NCBI WGS metagenome assembly WNGL01 (sample SAMN13153377, study PRJNA577476) | soil metagenome | isolation source: 80 cm soil or saprolite under Garry oak tree replicate 1 | place: USA:California | collected 2016-06-15 | reverse complement strand
GGGCAATTGCATTATCGCGGTGGCGCGCCGCTCGAGGCGGCGCGTACGCTCGCGCCGGTGATGAAGGAGTTGGGCTGGCACCTGCGGCTCTGGATCGACGTGAAGGACTTGCCGGACACAACCCCGATCCTGAAATCGATCGGGCTACCTGTTGTGATCGACCACATGGGCCGCACGGATGCGGCGGCCAGCATCGAGGCTGCCGGCTTCCAGAGCTTGCTGCGTCTCACCGCCGAAGGCGGCTGCTGGGTGAAGCTCTCGGGCGCGCACCGCGTCAGCCATCTCCCTCCCGACTATCCAGATGCGCGCCCGCTGCATGAGGCGCTGATCGCCGCCAATCCTGATCAGCTCGTGTGGGGATCCGACTGGCCGCACCCGCGCATCGAGGACGAGATGCCGAATGCCGGGCATCTGCTCGATCTGTTCAACGAATGGACGCCGAACGATGCGATCCGCCGCCGCATTCTCGTCGACAATCCGGCACGGCTCTACGGTTTTCCGAAGTAGCTCCGTTGTCATCCCGGACGGCCCGAAGCCGAGCCAGGATCCATAACCACAAAAGCGAGAATGGATCCCGGCTCTCGCTCCGCTCGGCCGGGACAGAGCGGCGTCACGGCGGACAAATATAGCCCGTCCCGCTCGGGCTCTTAAAGCACCCGACTGACTCCGGAAGCAGTAACTTCGGCAGATAGAGCACAATGTCCGGAAACAGCACCGTGAATGCGATCGCGACAAAGAACACGATATAGATGGGCAACGACGCGAACATCGCTCTGCCGAACGCGACCCCGACGAATTTCGAGGCCACCAGCAGCGACAACCCATAAGGCGGCGTGATCAGCCCGAAAACGAGCGTCGTGATCAGCACCACGCCCATGTGCAGCGGCTTGATGTTACCGAGCTCGTTCAGCTTGATCACGATCGGCATGAAGATGATGATTGCCGGAACGGCGTCCATGAAATCGCCGATCACGATAAACAGCAGCACCAGCAGCAGCATGATGATGCGGCCATCGTGGCCGGCGATGACCTCGATCCAGCCTGAGACGATATCGGGACCGCGCAGATAGGCGAGCATCCAGCCGAAAGCGGACGCGGCCGCGACCAGCGCGAGCGGGATGGAATAGAGCAGACCCGTGTAGACGAAGTCGCGCGGCAGATTGGGGATGTGGCTGCGGCTAAGCAATGGCACGAGCACCACGAGGATATAAACGGAGGCGACCATGCCGGCTTCCGTCGGCGTGAACCAGCCGGTCAGGATGCCACCCATGATGATGACTGGAATCATCAATGGCAGCGCGGAGGCGCGGGCGGCGTCGGCGAATTCGCGGAGCGAGGCTCGCGGCTTCTTAATGCCGACCGGCCCGAAGAAGTGCGAATAGATCATCAGCCCGATGCCGACCAGGATGCCCGGCACGATGCCGGCGAGGAACAGCCCACCGATTGAGACATTGCCCGTCGCCCCGTAGACCACCGCCATGATGCTCGGTGGAATCAGGTTCGCCATCGTCGAGGCGCAGGCGATCAGCGCGGCCGTGAAGGCGCGATCATAGCCCTCCTTGGTCATTTCGGGCGCAACCGTGCGGCTTAGCACCGCCACGTCCGCGGTGGATGAACCGGAGATACCGGCGAAAAACATGCTGAACAGCGTGACGACCTGCGCGAGGCCGCCACGCATGTGACCGACCATGGTTTGCGCCAAGCGAATCATGCGGTTGGTGACATTGGCCGACGTCATCAGTTCGCCGACCAGCAGGAAGAACGGCACGGCCAGCAGAATTTCCGAATCGATGCCGTGAAACATCTGGCCGATCATCGATTGCATGCTGATCGGCGTCAGCGCGCATGCGACGAGTACCCCGGCCATCAGGGCGAATGCCACCGGCACGCCCATGTAGCCGAAGATCAAGAACAAGGCCGTCATCAGGAGGAGGATCGAGCCATTGCTCATTTCACAATTCCCGCGAAATCGTCTTGGTCTTCCGGTCCTTCGAAACCGTGATTCCAGCCGTTGACCAGTTGCTCGACGCAAAACAGCACGATCAGCACGCCAGCGATCGGCACGCTGGCCGTGTAGCTCGCAAGCGGAATGAGAGAGGGCGCGCGAAAGCTGCCCATGTCGTTCATGAAATTCTGGATACCGAAAGTGACCATCGCCAGGCCGACGGCCAAGATGATCAACCGGTTGAAGACTTCCATGAAGGTGCGCTTCGGGCCGCTCAACTGCTTGGTGATCTCCACCAGATTAAGATGATCGATCCGGCGCGTGGCGGTGGCCATGCCGATGAAAATGCCCCAGGCAAAAAAGCCCGTGGTGGCAAGTTGCAGCCAGAGGATGGCGGCGCCGAGCTCGCGCGTCACCACATCGAGAAAGACCGAAAATGTAAACCCTGCGATTGAGACGCCGCAGAGCACCATAAGGATATTTTCCAAGGAATCGAGCGCCGTCCATTTCAAGTGGCGATGACGATCAATAACGAATGTCTTGAAAGCCACGATTCTTCTCCCGGACGACACGGACACAACGCACGGGCGGCGGCGCCCCGGCGCCACCGCCCGCATGTCGTGCAGCGAACGCTATTTTACGTTGCGGACGAGCTCGAGAATCTTGACCGCGTGCGGCCCGAGTTCCTTGGCAAGCTGATCTTGGATCGGAGCAGCGGCCTTGATAAAGCCGGACTTGTCCACGCCGTCGACAACCTTGACGCCCATGGTCTTCAGCTTGTCCGCTGAATCCGTCTCGAGCTTGAGGCCCAGCGCCGGCTCCTTCTTGGCGACCTCGTCGGCGGCGGCCTGCACCCAGCCCTTTTCCTGATCGCTCAGGCTGTTCCACAGCTTGTCGCTGACCCAGATGCAGTTGTTGTTGGCTTCATGCTCGGTCATCGAGAGAATCGGCGCGACCTCGTAGTGCTTGTTCGCCATGTAGACGTTGACGCCGTTCTCGGCGATGTTGACGACACCCGTTTGCAGTGAGGTGTAGACCTCGCCGAACGGCATATGCACGGTCTGCGATCCGTAGGCCGGGAAATGCGTGTCCTCGGTCTTGGTCGCCTGCACGCGGATCTTCTGGCCCTTGATGTCGTCGACCGACTTGATCTCCTTCTTCGAATACATGTTGCGCATGCCCATCGTGAGCAGGCCGAGCACGTGCGCGCCCTGCACCGAATCGGAGATCATGTCGCGGAAGGCCTTGGACACGCCCGGATCGGCCAGTGTCTTTGCGAGGTGATCCTTGTCGCGGAACAGGAAATGCAGCGAGAATACGCCGGCCTGCGGCGCCAGCGTCGAGGCGTTGGCTGTCGAGGTAATGATGAAATCGATGTCGCCGGTGCGCAGCTTCTGCAGCATCACCGGCTCCTGGCCGAGCTGAGCGCCAGGAAACTGATCGATGCTCATCTTGCCGCCGCTCAGTTCCTTGAGCTTGGCGTCGAAGATGTCGCCGGCGATGCCGTACGCGGTGGATTTTGGCTGGTCGTAGCCGAAAGTGAACTTGCGCTGCGCGCTGGCGTCGGTCGGAAGAGCAAACGCCGCGGTGCCCAACGCCAATGCGGCAAACAGACTTCGTCTAATGGTGAAGTGCATTCCATTCCTCCCTGGTTTTTCCGCCGTTTTGAACTGCGGTATCTTGTTCGTTAGGCTAACATGTTTCCGAACCGTAACATCGAGAACTCGCGCGGGGAAGTATGATTCGGACCCCGCCACCATTCGGAGTTGACGCCGTATGCCTACTTTCGTTGCAGACCTCGATACTCCCGCCGTCGTGATCGACCTCGACATCGTCGAGGCAAACATCGCCCGCGCGCAGGAAAAGCTTGTCAGCCACGGCCTGGCCAATCGTCCGCACATCAAGACGCACAAGATCCCGGCGCTCGCCAAATTGCAGATGGATGCCGGAGCGATCGGCATCACCTGCCAGAAACTCGGCGAAGTCGAAGTCATGGCAGATGCCGGCGTCGCCGACGACATCTTGCTGACCTACAATGTGCTGGGTGATCCAAAGACCGAACGGCTGGTCGCGCTGATCCGGCGCCTCAAGCGCATGGCTGTGGTGCTGGACAATGAGGTCGTGGCGCGCGGACTGTCGGAAGCCGGCAAGCGGCACGGCGTCGACATCCGCTTCCTGATCGAATGCGATACCGGCGGCAGCCGCAACGGCGTGCAGAACCCACAGGCGGCGCTCGATCTCGCCCGCGAGGCAATGCGCATGCCGAACATGCAGTTCGACGGCCTGATGACCTATCCGACTGCGAAGCCCGAGCAGCGCCTGTGGCTCGAACGCGCGCTCCAGCTTCTCAACGGCGCCGGCATCGCGGTGCCGGTCGTGTCCGGCGGCGGATCGCCAACGCTGAAGGGCTGCGGCGATTTCCCGATGCTGACGGAATACCGCGCCGGCACCTACATCTATAACGACGTCATGCAGGTCACGGCCGGCGCCGCGACCTGGGACGATTGCGCTATGACGGTGCGGGCGACCGTGGTCAGCCGCCCGACCGAGACCCGCGCGGTTTTCGATGCCGGGTCAAAGGTGATGACCTACGAGCAGTACTACGCCAAGGGATTCGGCCGTGTGGTCGAATATCCTGATGCCCAGGTCACCGGCTTCTCGGAGGAGCACGGCATTCTCGACCTGTCCGCCTGTACAAAAAAGCCGCAGATCGGCGAAACCATCAGCGTGATCCCGAACCACTGCTGCGTCGTCACCAACATGATGGACGAGGTTTATGCCGCGCGCGGCGGCGTGGTGGAGGCGGTTTACCCAGTCGCGGCGCGCGGCAAGGTGCGCTGAATGTACGGCGAGATCGCCGGGGCCTGAAATAGAGCTACCGCCGCACGTGCCAGGCTTCGTTGGGCGTGCCTGAACAGGGCCGGAGAACGATCGGCGTACCGTCGGCGTCGCCGCCGCCTTGCACATTCAGGCACTTGCCGCCCAGCCCGACGATGCGGTTGCCACGGAAAAACCAGCGCTCATTAGGCGGTATCCCATCGGCCGGCTGCGCGCGTTGGCAACCGCACGGGCTCATCGCCTCGTTCCACGCCGTCCACCCGCTACATTTTGGGCAATGAAATTCTCGCTTTGTCCGGCGGTGCTCGTCTAGACTGATGCCGGGCTGAGCGACGGCAGCAGGCGAAACGATCGCGGCGCCGGGGGTCAGTGGGGACGGCGTAGATGTCAGCGGAGAGTTCGGCGGTCGGCGCGTTGCGTGGGGCATCGCGCGGCAACGCTGCGATCCAGCCTCGCATTGCCTGGCTGCGCGGTCTGGTCGTTGCGGCCGGGATATCGGCATCGATCCTGTTCGTCGTCATCGGGCTTGGTTACGAGTTACAGCTATATGCCGACGGTTCGATTTTCTCTTACGCCGTCGCCGCGCAGGACGCCTGGGCGTTTCATTGGCACAACATCTCCGGGCGGCTGTTCGTCTATCTGTTCTGCTACCTGCCCGCCGAAACCTATGTCGGGCTGACCGGCGATGCGCGCGGCGGCATCGACATTTACGGATTGCTGTTTTTCGGGTCGCAGGCGATGGGCCTTGCGGCGACCTACGCGGCTGACCACTCGAAGGGCCGCATCATCTTTGGCGCCGCCTGCGTCTCTGTCGCCTGCCTGTGCCCGCTTGTATTCGGCTATCCGACCGAGATGTGGATGGCGCATGCACTGTTCTGGCCGACGCTTGCGGTCTGTCACTATGCGCGCCAGGGCGTCGGTGGAACCGCAACGGTTACCGCGGCGCTGACTGCGCTCGTCTTCACACATGAAGGCGCGGTCGTGTTTGCCGTCGCCATCATGGCGACACTTCTCCTGCGCGGAATGCAGGACTTCGCGTTCCGCAGGGCAGCCGCAGCGCTTCTCGGCGTCATGGCGATCTGGGCGCTGGTGAAAACATCGCTGCGGCCGGATGCCAACTTCTCCAGCATCCTTGTCAGCGTCGCGCTGAATGCGATCGACATCAACAACTTCACCTGCGGCCTGTTCAAGCTTCTAGCCGTCACGCTCGCCGCCTATGGCGGCGCCTACCTCGCACTACGGCGGCTGATATCCGCGAACGCTCAGGTCGTTGCGGCCACCCTCGTCGCCATCGCCTTATGTGCCTATTGGCTATGGTTCGACCACACACTTCATGCGGACAACCGATACTACCTGCGAACAGCGCTGCTGGTCGGAACGCCGATGCTGGGCGCATTCGCGGCGTTCCGCGCGGTGGATGCCGATGGCCGCCTGAATTTTCCGCTGCCGTTGCTGCCGCAGATCAAAGCATTGATGGCGCGTGATCTCGGAAATCCGGCGGCCGGCGCGTTGTGTCTGGTGCTACTGGTCCATGTGATGGAGACCTCGAAGTTCGTTACCGCGTGGACGAGATACAAGAGCGCGGTTCAATCACTCGCGATGGGCGCGGACGCCAATCCGGCACTCGGCGATGCGCGATTTGTTTCCGCAACCCGGATCGACAGCGCGCTGGATCGGCTGTCGTGGCCATCCACCACACCGTATTTGTCTGTGCTGGTTGCGCCGGCGCTTGCGCCCAAGCGGCTGGTGGTCGATCCGCGGGCAAATTATTTCTGGACATCCTGCGAGACGGCCGCCGCCAACGAATTGGCCGAGCGCGCAATCCCGCCGGACAGCAGACTGCTCATCCGGACGCACGCCTGCCTGCGTCGTTGACGTTGTTCTTTCATCTCTCTGCTGGACCTTGTTTGCCCAATAGGATTTGATCGCCGCATCTTTCAACTGCGGTCCTCATCCCTATGACGTCTTCTTCTCTTCACATCGATCCCGCGCTGTTTGATCCGGCCGCCATCCCGGCCGAGACGCGCGCGCTCAACACCGAGATCGTGGCGCGGCTCAACGCCGAGCCGACCGGTCTGTCGATCCCGGAAATCCGTCAACGCCGCATCCAGGGCCTCGGCGCATTCCCGCCATCGCCCAAATCGCCGCGCGCAGCGACAATCACGATCGACGGGCCGGCTGGACCGATGGAGCTGCGCGTCATTGCGGCGAAGAACCCGCGCGCGATCTATTTTCACATCCACGGCGGCGGCTGGTCGATCGGCGCGCCGGACCAGAACGATCCTTTACTGGAGAACCTCGCCGACGGCGCCGGTCTTGCGTGCGTCTCGGTCAAGTATCGGCTCGCACCCGAACATAAATATCCGGCAGGCCCCGACGATTGCGAGGCGGCCGCATTGTGGATCGTCCATGAAGGCGTGAAGCGTTTCGGCACGGCCAAGCTTGCGATCGGCGGCGAGTCCGCTGGCGGACATCTTTCCGCCGTGACGCTGCTGCGACTGCGCGACCGGCATGACCTCACGCCATTTTCGGCGGCACTGATGAATTACGGCTGCTTCGACATGGGCATGACGCCGAGTGCGCGCCAATGGGGCGCCGAAAAGCTTGTGCTCAACACGGCCGGGATCAAGGCATTCGCCGCGTCGTTCCTGGCTGAAGGCGCCGACATGTCAGACCCGGATATCTCGCCGCTCTACGCCGATCTGCACGGCATGCCGTCCACGCTGTTTTCCGTCGGCACGCGCGACGCACTGATGGATGATTCACTGTTCATGGCGCCGCGCTGGCTCGCTGCCGGAAACGCCGCGGAACTCGCGCTCTATCCGGGCGCCTGCCATGGATTCCTGAGCGTGCCATTTCGTCAACGCGACCAAGCGGTCGCCCGGATGGTGAAATTTCTCGCGCAGCATCTGTAAGCGGCGATCAGATCCTGTCGCTGTTCGGCGACTTCTGCACTATGTCGACGAGGCGGCGCCACATCTTCTCGAATGCGCTCATCACGCGATCGATTTCCGCATCGCTCGGCAGCGGCACCTTCAGGTTCAGCTCGCGCTGCTGCTCGGCGGACGGCGCGCTCGCAATGCCGCCTGGCAGCGGAAGGTTATGCGCCAGCATCGCCTTCTTGAGCGTGCCGTTCTCGCGCTGAAGCCGCGCGATTTCATTTTCCAGCGCCGTGCGTTCATCCGGCACCGTATTGCAGGCAAAGCCCGTCTCCTTCTTGGCGCAGAGCGAGACCTGTCCGGTACGGGTGTCGAGCCGCAATAATCCATCAGCGACCTGATTGAAGCTGAAGCGGCCGTTCTCGCTATCGGGCGCCGCGGTCTGCGCGAGCGCGGCCGGCCCTGCGGCGGCGGCAGCTATAGCAAGCACGATGATCAAGCGGCGCATCTCAATTCTCCCGGGAATTCGCTTCGCGGATGGAATCTCGGCGATTTTTGCGGCGGCGCCATGGCGCCAGCGCTCCCTCCGCCAGCAGATGCTGCCGCAGTGCACAGAAAGGCCTGTGGGCGGCCCTGCGGCATCATCGCGCCAGCGACTATAAGCAAACAAATCCAAAGGCTTAACTGAAATTGTCGAATTCTTGACAGGGTAGGAGGGGGTCAGTATGGTCCGCGCGGTTTCGGGGGCGATGAAAAGCTCGGTATTTCCTCGACTTCGCGGGGTTTGGACAATGTCCGGCGACGCGGGCGAGAGGGGTGATCGGGGCGCAGAGCCTCCCGACGAAGCTGCCCTCTCCGCGAGGCTCAAGAGTCTCGGTCAGCGTCTGGACCAAGCCAATTCTGGTTCCAGCCGCGGCGCCGATACAAGCTTCGCTTCCCGATCGGCCGCCGATCACTCGGCGTTCGCCCGCGGTTTCCGGCTCTCATCGGAGCTTGTCGCAGGTGTGCTGGTCGGCGCGGCGCTTGGCTGGCTGATCGACCGCTGGCTCGGATCCCTGCCGTGGGGGATGTTCGTGTTTTCGCTACTGGGCTTCACTGCCGGCGTGCTCAACGTGATGCGCCAGGCCGGAGTTGCCCCCGGAGGCGTTCCGGACTCCACCGTTCAACGCCGGGACGACCGATAGCGCCGCAACGGCGCGCACCAGAGAGACGAGACCGAACCGGTCATGGCCGCCGATCCGATCCATCAGTTCGAAATCCACAAGATCTTCTCGCTCGGCACGTTCGGCGGGCACGAGATCGCCTTCACCAATTCCTCGCTCTACATGGTGATCGCGGTCCTGGTGATCGCACTCCTGCTGGTCGGCGGGACCTCGGGGCGCAGCCTGGTTCCCGGCCGCATGCAGTCGCTGGCGGAACTCTCCGGCAGCGAAGGCATGAAGTTTTTCCCGCTGGTGTTCTCGCTCTTCATGTTCATCCTGGTGGCGAACATTGTCGGCCTGATCCCCTACACCTTCACGATCACCAGCCACATCATCATCACGGTGTCGCTCGCGCTGCTCGTGTTCCTCACCGTCGTGATCTACGGCTTTGCCAAGAACGGCCTGCACTTCTTCAAGCTGTTCGTGCCGAGCGGCATCCCGATCTTCATCCTGCCGCTGGTCGTGTTCATCGAGGTGTTCTCGTTCTTCCTGCGGCCGATCTCGCACTCCGTGCGTCTGTTCGCCAACATGCTGGCGGGCCACATTGCGCTGAAAGTGTTCGCGAGCTTCATTCCGCTGCTGGCAGGCCTCGGTATTGCCGGTTACGCCGGCGCCGTGATGCCGCTCGGCATGGTGATCGCGCTGACCGCGCTCGAGCTGCTGGTCGCGTTCCTGCAGGCCTACGTGTTCACCATTCTCACCTGCATCTATCTCAACGACGCAATCCACCCGGGTCACTGACAGACCGTCAGTCTCAAAACGTTCAACCTTAAAAAGGAGTTTCTTCCATGGATCCGATCGCCGCGAAGTACATTGGCGCTGGCATTGCCTGCATCGGCATGGGCGGCGCGGGCGTCGGCGTGGGCGTGATCTTCGGCCAATACCTGGCTGCCGCGCTGCGCAATCCGTCGGCCGCTCAGGGCCAGTTCGGCAACCTGATTTTCGGCTTCGCGGTGACCGAGGCGCTCGGCATCTTCTCGCTGCTGATCGCGCTGCTGCTGCTGTTCGCGCTCTAAGGCATTTGGCGCTGATGCCCGGGGCGGCCTTAAGTCGCCCCGCATGGTGCGAACAGCCGGATTGATCGGAGCCGCGATGGCCACGAACGCCCATACGCAAGAGCATTCCGGACCGAAGGGGGCATTTCCTCCCTTCCAGAAGGATACGTTTGCCTCGCAGCTTGTCTGGCTCGCGATCACATTCGTCGTGCTCTACCTGCTGATCTCGCGCATCGCGGTACCGCGCATCGGCGGGATCATCGAGGATCGGGCCAAGCGCATCGAAGGCGACTTCGCCGAGGCGCAGAGGCTCAAGAGCGAGTCGGAGGCGGCGCTTGCGGCCTACGAGAAGGCGCTTGCCGACGCGCTCGGACGCGCCCAGGCGATCGCCAATGAGACGCGCGACAAGCTCAATGCCGAAGCCGAAACGCGCCGCAAGGCGATCGAGAGCGAGCTCAACGCCAAGCTCGCCGAGGCCGAGAAGACGATCGCCGCCACCAAGGCCGCCGCGATGACCAACGTGCGCGGCATCGCGCTCGACACCGCTTCGGCGATCGTGGAGC
>WNGL01033289.1_pt1 | contig 10423 bp, 10 predicted proteins | sample 5400591 | NCBI WGS metagenome assembly WNGL01 (sample SAMN13153377, study PRJNA577476) | soil metagenome | isolation source: 80 cm soil or saprolite under Garry oak tree replicate 1 | place: USA:California | collected 2016-06-15 | reverse complement strand
TTCGGCGAGGCGCGGAACGGTGCGCGCGCCGATTTGCTTAAGCAATTCGAGTCCCCAAATCGAAAGAATCACTCCCCCTGCTGCGCCGGCCAGAGCCAGTAACACACTTTCGGTAAGAATTTGCCGAAGAAGACGCCAGCGGCCGGCGCCGAGTGCGATTCGGATCGCGAGCTCGCGTTCGCGTGCGCTCGCGCGCGCCAGCAACATGGTCGCGAGATTCGCGCACGCGATCAACAGCACAAACACGACCGCGCCGAGCAGAATCGCCAGACCGGTCCGCATTCCACCGACGACCTGATCTTGCAGCGGATAAATCCGAGCGCCGAAACCCGCTCCGCTATAATTGTCAGGGTACGCACGAATCCAATCTGTCACGATTGTATCCAGTTCGGCTTGCGCTTTGATCGGCGACGCATCCGACCGCAATCGCGTGATCAGGCCATAACTGCGATTACCGCGATCTTTTAACTCCATCGCCGTGAATGCGACCGGTTTCCAAACATCGACTCGCTCGGACGGTGTAACTACGGCCGTTCAAAAGAAGCGACTTGCCGATCAGTGACGGGTCGGAATTAAAACGGCGCTTCCAGAGCCGCTCGCTGATCACAATCATGTCATCGTGACCCTGCCCTTGTTCTTCGCGGGCAAACGTGCGGCCTTTGATCGGCTCGACGCCGAGCAGCGGGAATAATGTCGGAGTCACGAGCGCACCGGAGATGCGTTCCGGAATATCACCGCCGCCGAAATTGAATGTTTGATAAGTAAACGCCGCGAGCTGCGAACCGCTTTTAAAGGCCTTTTCGAGGTCGAGATATTCCGGCGGAGAAACGGGAATTCGATCCAGCCCTTGGGCCGCAAATCTCTCCCAGATTAGGGCGAGACGGGAAGGCTGCTGGTAGGGAAGCGGCCGGACCAGCAGCGCATTGATCAAACTGAAGACCGCGCTGTTCGCGCCAATCGCCAGCGCCAGCGTCGCAATCGCGATGATCGTGAACCCAAGACTTTTCGCCAGTCCCCGCAGCGCCACTTTGATCTCGCTCAGCATAATCGCTGGTAATTGTCGATTTTACATTTCGTTAGGCCGCGATCCGGCTGTCTTCCACAACCCGACCGTCGAACAAGTGAACGGTGCGATCGGCATGCTTCGCGAACCGCTCGTCGTGCGTGACCATGCAAATGGTCGCGCCGCCGGCGTGCAATTCCTTGAGCAAATTCATCACCGCTTCACCGTTGCGGGAGTCGAGATTTCCGGTCGGTTCGTCCGCGAGCAGGATCGCCGGCTTACCGGCGAGAGCGCGCGCGACGGCCACGCGTTGCTGTTGACCGCCCGAGAGCTGGCTCGGCAAATGTTTTGCCCGATGCGCCATTCCCACGCGATCGAGCGCTTGCGTGACCAAGGTTTTTCGATCACCCGCGCCCATTCCGCGATAGGTCAGCGGCAATTCGACGTTTTCGAAAACCGTCAGGTCGCCAATCAGATTGAAGCTTTGGAAAATGAAACCGATCTCGCGGTTTCGGATCCGGGCGCGGTCGGCGAACGAAAGATTAGCGACTTCGCCGCCTTTAAGCGCGTAACTGCCGTTCGAAGGCGTGTCGAGCAGGCCGAGGATCGACAATAACGTCGATTTGCCGCAGCCCGACGGTCCGGCGATCGAAACGTATTCGCCGTCGCGGATATCTAAATGAATTCCGGAGAGCGCGTGGGTCTCGACTTCGTCGGTCAGAAACACTTTGGTGACGGCGTTAAGTTGGATCAACGGAGTTGAGCCGTTCTTGCGCGATGATGTTTGAGGATTTGGTGAGGTTGATGTCATGGTTGGTTTAGTTAAGTCGAATCCGTTCGTGTGAATCCCAGGCGCTGGTATCGGAAAGGATGACCTGATCACCTGGATTCAGGCCGCTGAGAATTTCAATCGTGTTGACCGAGGTTTTGCCCAGCTTCACCGGCGTGCGCACCGCTTCGCTGCTGCCCGCCACCAGTTTGAACATTCCAACGGTGTTATTTTCCTGGCCAAACGCCGGTCGGCCGACAAACACGACGTTGTCGAGTCGTTCGAGCTCGATCGTTCCATCGACGCTCAAGTCCGGTCGCGCGCCTTTTGGCAATTCTTCATCAAACGCGACGTCCACTGTCACTGTGCCCTGCTCCACCGCCGGATCGACCCGTTTGACGTGGCCTTTGACCACACCGTTACGGGTGTCGATCACGGCCTGCTGATTTGGCTGAATATCTTTCGCCTGCGTCTCCGCGATCTTGACCTGCGCTTTCAGCTTCGATGGATCGGCCACGCGCGCGAGATTGTCGCCCGGTTTCACTCGCTGACCAACCTGCACCGGCAGCGCTTGCAGGACGCCGGACATTCCAGCCTTCACGTGCAACCCTTCGACTTGATCGAGTTTTAATTTCGCGAGTTGGTTCGCCTGATCGACCGCGGCTTGTTTCGACGCCAGCTGCGGCTCAATCGAATCGCGCGAGAAGGCCAATCGCTTCTGCTCGATATCATCGCTCTTCTGACATTCCTCCTCTTTGATCTTCGAAGTCTTGTAAACCAGTTCAGCCACCAAGCCGTTCTTGGCCAACTGATCGTTGGTTTGCCGCTCCATTTTCGCCTGCTCGTAGGCGGAATGCGCCACGGCAGATTTCGATTCCTGATCGAGCAATTCGCGCTGCAAAGTCGCTTTCTCCGTCGCAAGCTCAGCCTCCGCTCCTTTCGCCTTCGACTCCGCTTCGTGTGCGCTCTGTTCCAATTCCGGACTGGTCAACTCTAGTATAACGTCACCGGCTTCGACTTTTGTTCCCGGCCAGATCAAAATCTTTTCGACGCTTGCGTCAGTCGTCGCCGGGAGCCAACGAAATTCTTCTGGAACGAGCGTGCCGAGACCGCGAACTTGCCGGACCATCGGCCCGCGCTTCACGGTATCGATCCAAACGCTCGAGCGGTCCACGCTCGGCGCTGCCGGTTTCAATCGCGACAAGGCAATCGTCGCCAGGATCAATCCAACCGCGCTCACTGAAATGATTAAAATGCGCCGCTTCCGTTTTTTCGCGGCAACGCCTTCGCGGGGAACATCCATGGAAGAAAGGCTCGGCGTAAAACCGCTCGGCCTGACGATGGTGGAATCCTCGTCTTTTTGTGGTTGTGGGGTCACGAATTCCTTAAAACGGCAGCGCGCGGCAAAGTTCGAAGACTGCGCTCAGACCGGCGATGATCGGCACCGCGGCCGTGGCGATTAACGTCCCGAAAACCGCGGCATCGCTCAGGAAGTCGTGGTTCGCTTCGTTATCGAAATAGTCGCGGCTGATGTCGCGCAACGACTTCGATGTCGATGTTTTCGCGCAGCGACCCGTAAAGCTTCCCATGGTCGCGCTTTGATAATGATAATCAACGAACGGGAATTTCCGCGCGTTCTTGTTTGTGACGGTGGTTGGTTTCATAATTTTTTTCCCTTTCGTCTCTAGTGAGAAGCGTTTCGACCACTCACTGGATTCAAAAGTTTTTTCATTTCGAATATCCCTATTGCAATGGCCATGCCACGCGCCAAAACAAAGTCATAAGTCGCTAATGATCAGTGACTAAAAGTTCTCTACGTTTTTTCGATTAATCGCGAAGTGATCCGCTTCTGGGACAACGCCGTCCCGATTTCGGGACGAGCAGCGTCAGGCCGCATCCATCTTTTTTCTGTCATCCCGAACGGAGTCAGGGACCTCTCACTCGCGCTGTTGATCGCACATCTCACTTTACGTAATCGAGACTCCGACTGTGAGGTCCCTCGTCGTCGTCGCGACTCGGGATGACAATCAGCGGGGCAAACGCAACATCGCTTCGGCGCCGGTCCGATCGGTTCGATTTGCCAAGCTCAGCGTTCCGCTGTGCGCTTCCGCGATTTGCCGGCTGAGCGTCAATCCGATCCCGGAGCCGCCCGGCTTCGTAGTGAAGAAGGGAACAAACAAATTTGTCGGGTTCATGATCCCCTCGCCTTCGTCACGAACGATCACCTCGACGCAGTCGCCGGCTTCGTGCCACCGAATCGTCACCGCTCCTTTCGTTTCGAGCACGGCGTCGACTGCATTGTGCACGAGATTAATCAGAACCTGTTCGATCTGTGCCGCGTCCGCGTGGATTTGCAGCTTCGGTCCGGGAACAACTTGCACTTTGAGTCGCGGCTCGAGATTCACCACCCGTTGAACCAGCTCGCCAAGATCGACATCTTCCTTTTGCGGCGGCGGAAGTTTCGCCAAACGCGTGTAGGCCTGCATGAATCGGCTTAACGAATCCGCGCGCGACGCGATCGATTTCAATCCGCTTTCCGCGTCGTCTCTCCAATCGCGCGGCATCGGTTCGCGGCGAAGCAGCGTTTCCAAACTTCCGGCGAGCGATTTGATTGGCGCGAGCGAATTGTTCATTTCGTGACCGAGCACGCGGACAAGGCGTTGCCAGGCCCGCCGCTCTTCTTCGCGCAGCGTGCGACTCAAATCGGTCAGCACCAGCAGCTCGTGCGGCAAGCCGTGTTCGCGAAACGTGCTTCGCCGCACACCCCAGCGACCGGAACCGCCGGGGAACGACAACGTCAGCGGCTCATCTTCATCGACATCGTAGCAAGCGGCCAGTCCGAGGTTATCAGCGTTCCGGCCTAACAATTTGTCCATCGGTTGCCCAAGGAGATTTTCGCCGGCGCGATTCACCAATCGGAGACGCCGATCGGGATCGAACGTGAAAACCGCCACGTCGATCTCGGCCATGATCGTGCGCAAGAGTGCGGTCGCTTCGAACGCACCGAGGCGTTGCACCCGCAACGTTTCACCGAGCGTATTGACCTCGAGCAGCACTTCGCCGAGCGCGTCGTCTGCCCGTGCGCCGCGGGCGCGAATCGAGTAATCACCTTCCCGCAACGCCGCCAGCAGATTGCTCATCGTTTGCAGCGGATGCACCACGTGATCGCGCGCGGCCGAAATGAATCCGGCGGCGAAGGTGAGAATCACAATCGCGAGCGTCCATTGCACTTTGGCGCTGAAATCGCCGAACCATAAGATCGATACCACGATGATCACCGCCGGCGCGACCGCGCCGAGGATCAGCCACGTCAATTTGCCCTGGTGCGAAAACCGGTATCGATCTTTCGGCCCGCGTTTCATCAAGATGAAAATCGGAAAGCTGAAAGCCGAAATTTGGAACCTGAAAACCGCCAGTCCGGCTCGGACAAATGGTTAGAGCCCATATTGTTGCAAGCGCCGGTAAAACGCGCTCCGGCTGAGACCAAGCGCTTCGGCCGCTTTCCGAGCGTTCCCGTTATTTCGGGCAAGCGCTTTCTTGATCAAGAACGCTTCCACTTCTTCCAGACTCATGTCTTCGAGGGTCTTCGATTCGCCTCCGCCACTTGTTAGGCCGAGATCGGCCGCCTTGAGATGTGAACCTCGCGACATCAGGACTGCACGCTCGATCACGTGATCAAGCTCGCGCACGTTTCCTGGAAACGAATGTTGCAGGAGCCGATCGCGCGCGGTTTCATCGAAGCCGACCAGTTCCTTGCGATAACGTTGCGCGTGTTGGGACAGAAAATTGTTTGCCAGCGGAATGATGTCTTCCCGCCGGTCCCGCAACGGCGGCAACGCGATCTCGATCGTGTTTAGCCGAAAAAGTAAATCCTGCCGGAAACGTCCGGCCGCCACTTCATCGGCCAGGTTCGAGTTGGTCGCAGAAACGATCCGCACGTTCGCGTGCAACGTTTTCGACGAACCGACGCGTTCAAATTCACCGGTCTCAATCACGCGAAGCAGTTTCGGCTGTTGATTGAGCGGAATGTTCGCGATCTCATCCATAAAGAGTGAGCTTTCATCGGCCAGCTCGAATCGTCCGGCGCGATCGGTTTTTGCGTCCGTGAATGCGCCTTTCACGTGACCGAACAGTTCGCTCTCAAAAAGTAAACTCTTGCCGGTGCCGTTTTCACCGGTGATAAGCACGTTCGCGTCCGACGGCGCAACTCGTGAGATCATCTCGATCACCGGCCGCATCGACGGCGCGTCCGCGATCAAGTTCGGCACATTTCCGCCCAGGAGTTTGTTCGCCGCTTCCAGTTTCCGGCCTTTGCGCAGCGCGCTCGCCAGCTCGATCTGCGTCCGCACAATCGTGAGCAACCGCGCGTTGTCCCATGGTTTCGGAACGAAATCGCGCGCGCCGCGTTTCATCGCCTCGACCGCGAGATCGATCGTGGCCCACGCCGTCATCACCACGATCGGCAATGTGCTGTCGAGTGCCTGGATTTTCGGAATGACTTCGAGTCCTTCCTGTCCGGACGTCGTGTCGCGGGTGTAATTCAGGTCCATCATCAGCAATGCGTAATCGCGCTGCTGCAAGGCGTTGAAAATTCCGCTGACCGAAGTGACCGATTCGGTTTGGTGCCCCTCGCCTTTAAGTAAAATTCGCAGCGCTTCAAGCACATCGCGCTGATCATCGGCAATAAGAACCCGGCTCACCGGCTAACTCTCAACCGCGAATCTGTGATTCTGTCAATGATGCAGCCGAACGTACTCCTGCCGAAAGCGGCCAGATCACTGAATCAAATTAATCAGGAAACCAGGAACTCAGGAAAATTGTAGCGGTCGCGTGCTTATCTGTCATTCCGACCGAAGTGGCGGAATGGAGCGAGTGGGACGAGCGACATGAACGGTGAAGCCGCGACGGTAGCGGCGAGAGAATTGGGAGATGAGCGAGTTCAATCGATCCCAGAAATGTTTAGAGATGTCTCGGTCCGAGCCGGACTGGCGTTCCGCTCGACATGGCAAAGCAAAGCCCGCTCGCCGCGAGCGGCTCTACAACTCCGCCACCGTTTCCTGGCTTCCTGCTTTCCTGATTAGGAATGTCTGCTTCGGTCAATAACCGCGCGCCATCCGAGCCACGGCTACAATGCTGGAAAGAATCGGCCAGGCCGAGATCAAGGCGATCACAGTGAACGCTGAAAATTCCACGACATAATCGCGGGCCACTTCGGTGCCGAGAAAATCGCTGCTTAATTTGTGAAAACCGGTCAGCTTCGCGATCTGTCGACCAGCGGTGCTCTTTGCATCCTCGGTCGGCTGATAATTGTAATCGGTTAACGGAAAACCAGCATGCTGGTTGTGACTGATTTGAGGTGTTGGTTTCATAAATTTTTAAAATTTGTTGTTCCCGAATGCGGTTCGGGATACCGGCGCAAAAACCCGCGCGTGGTTGAGATTCGACCACTGGGGTGCCGCGAAAGTGCGGGCTCCAACTTGGCGAGACCGAGCGAGCCTTTACTCAACCTGCCCATCCAGGCGGGCAGCGCGAGTCGGCACGTCGATCAAATTCATCTCTCCTTATTTACAGCCGATTGCGTACCTGTCCAGCGCTCCGGCACCGTTTCAGCCATAAGTCCTTCTCGTAGTGCGAGAAGTGATTATGAATATTTTAGATAGCGATGCTCAATTTCCCGGGCCGGGCCAGTTGTTTCAATTATGAGACAAGGCTGCCGTGGCGGAGGCGTGACAGGGTTGTTGAGGGGTTGAGGCAAAAGGCCTAAGAATATTCCCGAATGGAACCCCCCGATTGGGCAGCATTGACTGACGAGCAGTTGCTCGAGCGCCGGATTTCCAAGCTCGGGTTGCGGCTCGAGACGACGCCGCTCGAGCCGTTGATCCAGCAACTTTACGCAGAGCTTTCGGCCACGGGACTCGCGTTTCATCCGCCGACGCATGTCGGCGATGAATGGTTCGTGCCAATCGGTGTTCCGGCGATTTTCGTTCCGTTTTTCCTTGTGCACGATCGTCTGCGCGCGCTGGAGCGGTCGATGATGCTCGAGGTCGAAGGCGAGACGCCGGAATGGTTCATGAAATTGATCCGGCACGAGGCCGGTCACGCTTACATGTACGCGTATCGCCTAACCCGGAAAAAACGGTGGCAAGAAATGTTTGGGCAAACGTCTGACCAAGAGACGCCAAGTTTTTATCGGCCGCGCCCGTTCAGTCGGAGTTACGTAACGCACCTGGACGATTGGTACGCGCAGGCGCATCCGGACGAAGATTTCGCGGAGACGTTCGCGATCTGGCTGACGCCGGATTTCGACTGGCGCAAACGTTACGCCGGCTGGAAAGCGCTGCAAAAACTCGAATACGTCGATGAGCTGATGCGATCGCTGGCCGGCAAGCCGCCGGTGCACTCGCCGAAATATCGGGTGGCGGATTACAATTTTCTCAACGTGAAACTCAAGACCTATTACGCGCGGAAACGGAAACTCTACGAAGAAATGTATCCCGGCTTCTACGATGCCGATCTTCGGCAGTTGTTTTCAGCGCCGACCGGGATCAAAGCGAGCAGTTATCTGCGGCAACGCCGGCGGCGATTGATGAACTCGGTGACCCAGTGGACAAACGAGAAAAAATTCCGGGTGAACAAACTGCTCACCCGATTGATCGATCGCAGCGATGAGCTTGGCCTGCGGGTGCAGAACGACGATCCGCAGCAGGATTTTCGCGTCGCCTCTTACATCACGACGCTGGTGATGAATTATCTTTTCACCGGCAAGTTCAAGCGCACCAAATAACGAGCGTGAAAAAGAGACTCAAAGTCCTGGTCCTGTTCGACGGCGTCCGCCCGACCAAGATCGACGAGGACTTGAGCAAGGAGATGAAGACGGAAGATTGGAAAACCGAAGCGAATGTGATGGCTGCGCTGGGCGAGCTCGGTCACACCGCAGAGCATCTCGCGATCTTCGACGATGTCGATCTTGTCCGGCAAAAGATGGAAAGCTTCGAGCCGGACGTTCTTTTCAACCTGGTCGAACAATTCAAAAACAATCCGGGATTCGATCAGAACATCGTTTCACTTCTCGAGATGCAAGGCGTACCGTTTACCGGTTGCGGCGCGACCGGCCTGACGCTTTGCAAACACAAAGGCATCTCGAAAAAAATTCTCGGGCATCACGGAATCCCGACCCCGAATTTCGTGGTCATCCCGCGCGGACAGCGGATCGGAGGTCCGCGGCAACTGAAATTCCCAATTTTAGTGAAGCCGGTGAAAGAGGAGGCGTCCTATGGAATTTCGCGCGCGTCGTTCGTCCAGAACGAGGAGCAGTTTCGCGAACGAATCGCGTTCGTTCACGAGAAACACAACACCGACGCGATCGCCGAGGAATACATCGACGGGCGCGAGCTTTATGTGAGCTTGATGGGCAATACGCGGTTGACTGTTTTCCCAATCCGCGAGCTGGTGTTTCGCGAAGTGCCGCCGAACGAACCGAAGATCGCGACTTACACGGCGAAGTGGGACGAGGAATATCGGAAACGATGGGGCCTGGATGACCGGTTCGCCGAAGATCTCGAGCCGACCCTGGTGGCGGAGATCGAGCAGACGTGCAAAGACATTTATCGTTTGCTCACGATCGACGGTTACGCGCGGATCGATCTGCGGCTCACGTCGGACAATAAAATTTATTTCATCGAGGCGAACCCTAATCCGCATCTCGCGGCCGACGAAGATTTCGCACAATCGGCGTTGAAAGCCGGGGTCAAGTATTCGCAGTTAATTCAAGCGATCATTCGCCTTGGAATGAGCCCGAGCCGGACTGGCGCTTAGAACTTCGGCAAATCAGCGACGTCAGTGCAAGATGCGATTGCCGCCGCGAATGTCGAATTCCACCGGCACTTCAACCGGGCTGGGAGTTCCGGGTTTAAACTGCCATTGCAAAAGAGCTTTCACGGCCAATTTGTTCAGGTCTGAGTAGCCAGTGCTTTGGATGATTTTAACTTCGTCCACCAAGCCGCTCTTCGCGTTTATTGTCAGGAGAAAACGACCTTTGCCTTTCGCGCCGTGCGTGACAAATCCGATCGGATATTCGGGTTCGATCTTTTTGATTAAGCCGGCCGGCGATCCGGTTGTTACTTGCGGCTCCACGCCGTGGCGCTGCGCATGTGTAGACAACAAGCCAGCTTGCAGCGCGATTAAGCTGACTACGGCGACCTTTAACCAGTGATCAGTAATCATATTCAAAGATTAGCTGGCGCGCTCGACTCTGTCTCGCAAATTATCTAACTCGGGGTGGTGCGCGCTCGCCGGCGTTTCCATAAAATAGAACAAAAACGTGATCGGGAAATTCCGCATTTGTGGAGATTTGCAATGTTACAAAAATCGGCATTGGGGGGTTCGAATCCCTAAGAAAAGTCTCGCGCAACTCATCTACCGTCCCGATTGTTAATATAGTGCGGATTGGGCTGTCCCCGGTATGGAACACACCACCTTCTTCAAGCATTACCGCGTCTGCACGAGCGAAGATGACTCGGCCGATGAGGTGAGCCGGACCGGCGCGGCGATTAATTACAAGGCGATCGACACCCGCTCGAAGGAACCGGTCCAGCTCCAACTGATTCCGGTCACGACGATCGAGCCAACGAAACTCCAGCAGTTAAAAGAGC
>WNGL01017805.1_pt1 | contig 10423 bp, 10 predicted proteins | sample 5400591 | NCBI WGS metagenome assembly WNGL01 (sample SAMN13153377, study PRJNA577476) | soil metagenome | isolation source: 80 cm soil or saprolite under Garry oak tree replicate 1 | place: USA:California | collected 2016-06-15 | reverse complement strand
CGATGGATGCACAGGACATGGTGCAGGAAACCTACCTGCGCTATTCGGCCACGCCGCCAGAAACCATTACCTCGCTTAAAGCCTTTCTGACCACGATTATCACGCGCTTATGCATGGATCAACTGCATTTAGCACGCAGGAAGCGTGACGTGTATCTGGGTCCCTGGTTACCAGAGCCGCTCATTACGCCAGAGGCGCTCGAAGCCGTAAGTCTGGAGGAGCGAGTCGACATGGAGGAGTCGATTTCGCTGGCGTTCTTGCTGCTGCTGGAGCAGCTGCAACCCATCGAGCGGGCCGTCTTCCTGCTGCGGGAAGTCTTCGAGTACGACTATGCCGAGATTGCCACCTTTCTCGGCAAAAGTGAAGTGACCTGTCGCCAGTGGTTCAGCCGGGCGAAGAAACATCTTGGCGACCATCGACCACGCTTCTCAACATCTCCCGAAACCCACCGGCAGATGCTCACCGGTTTTCTGCAGGCGGCTCAGGCCGGGGAGATGGCTCCCTTGATGAACCTGCTGGCCGAAGATGTGACCCTCTGGGTCGATAGCGGCGGCAAAGTCAAGGGAGCGGCGACGCGCCCGATTCGTGGGCGTGATGCGGTGGCACGCTTTTCTCTGGGAACCAGGCGCTTTTTACCAGAGGACGCCCGTGTGGAGCTGGCAGCAGTCAATGGTCAACTGGCACTGATCTTTCGCGCCGGTGATCGAGCCTATCTCGTGCTGACCATTGAAGTGGAGGCAGAGCGTATTCAGACGGTGCGCGTCATGGTGAACCCAGAGAAACTTGCACGCGTTTAGGGCGAACTCTTGTGCAAAGATGGCAAGTTCGTATCTCAAGCAACAGGGCGACCGCAAGGGTACGCCCCTACAATACACGAATAAATCGACTGACAAAATCGTATATTGTAGGGGCGTACCCTTGCGGTCGCCCTGCTTATATCATCGGGCGAATTGGTGTTGCTGTCGAATGCAATCAATCGCCTCAAAACTTCCGGTCGCCCTGGCTTATATCATCGGGCGAATTGAGCGAATGGTATAGTTAGTGACACCACCAGGCGTCGAGACCGTTACATGGTCGCCTTCCTGGTGTCCCATCAACGCTTTGCCTACGGGGGATTGATCAGAAATCAAGCCTGCTTTGGGATCGGCTTCAAACGTTTCGACTATTTTGAAGGTACGTGCTGTGCCGGTATCGCTCTGCACCTCAACTTGCATACCGATGCGCACCGCCGGCGGCCCCGTGAAATCATCATGCATATCGCCGGTCATGATCTCGGCTACAGCAAGCAAGCGCTCCAGTTGAAGAATCTCACCCTCTACCTTCGCCTGTTCATTTTTGGCGTCTTCGTAGGCGCTGCTTTCGCTGATATCACCGGCCTCTTTCGCTTCATGGATATAATCAGCAATCTCTTTGCGTTTTATTGTGCGTAAGTAGTCCAGGCGTTCTTGCTTTTTCGCAAAGCCTTCGGGAGTTAAACGATAGACCTTTTGCTCTGACTTCGCCTGGGTGGTATCACTCTGTCCACCAATATTCATACTTATCTCCTCCCTTTCAGCAAGGGAAATGGGGGCACTGCCCCGAAAAAACCTGTTAAAAACATGAAGCAGATTATACGTTCTACGATACCGCACGTCAAGTGATTACGGCCACTTTTTTTTGCAAACGAAAAAATGCACATATGTTGATGGCTCTATTTTATACCGGCGTTTGTGGGTATCCCGGAACCAGCCGACCCATGCGCATCAGGGATGCACCGCACTCCGCGCATACGCCCTGTACGGCAATGCGTCCATTCTTCATCGTGATCTCGTGAGCGTTCAGCATGACGGTTTTCTTTTTACATTTCATACAATATGCCTCAATATGGGGCGCGCTATGCGCCGTTTCTGCGCTGGCAGATGGCTCCATTGCCGGGTGAGTTGCGCTATTCGCACCGCTTGCATCTGCGCTTTCGCTCGTACTCGAAGCCTGTGGCACCTGGCTAATGCCCCCTTCGCTCCATTGTAGCAGCGTCTTCACAACTATTTCTGGGAGATCCTCGTGAACGGCTCGCCCGGCCCCCTGTAGCAACGCCATCTGTGTTTGCTGCGCGCCCCAGAAGGTGCCGTGCTGGTCGGCGATATGCCGGGTGCGTTCTAAATCTCCGGCCCCCCAGATAATCAACGTCGGCTGTTGCACTTTTTCGATCTCGCGCGAAACATCACGCACCAGCTTACCCGCGAGCAGGGCCATCGATGCATGTTCTGCACCAAATTGATGAGTAGTGGCATAGATATAATCGAAAGGCGCATCGTTGGAGCGCACGGTCGCAGATGTCATTTGTGGCTTCTCCTGGCCTATTCCCAGGCGCGCCATTACACGCGGGATCTCAACCAGCAAGGGGTAGAGAAGCGATTTGACGGGACCAGCTTCTAGTAACCCTGCTGGTAATACACGCGCCAGGCGTGTTTCTTCCGGCTGATCTCCGAACAAAGCTACTGGCGAAATGAGCGCCAGCCTCGATATCTGGGCGGTCTGAGAGTCCAAAGCCAAGCAGATCGGGGGCATAAACGCGAAAGTCTGCTGCAAGCAGGGTCATGATGCCGCGCATTTCATAAGCTGACGCGGCCAATTCTGGTGTATGAAGGAGCAACAGCGGCGGCGCGTCCGGCTTCCCCGCTAGCTTGTAGAAAATATGCCCGTGCTTCCACCTGTATAAATGCGCCTCTCCAGGCAGGAGGCTTTCCAGGGGCTGCGGCGTCTCTAGCATATGCCGCAAGGCCACAACTCCGGCGACTATAAAGGCGGCCATCGCGCTCAGACCTAATAACCGTACAATTGATCGCAGTGTTCTTACAAAAGCATTTAACACGTATTTCATACTAGTAGTTCCTCCTCGTTTACAGTAGTATAGCACAGGACGGTTACCGATGATGTTTCCAATCGTTATGTACACTACATGCTCCTTGCGTCCTGCCTGAGCGAAGCTAGGACGCAGTCCGTTGGCAGGACGGATAGGTGCCGACATCCTACGTATCGGGGAATGCCAAAGTTCAAGGAAGTAATATGCGAATTATACATGATCTGGATGAAATGACCGAAACGGCGCGAGGATGGCTCTCTGGTGGAATTATTGGATTCATCCCGACGGCTGGCTATCTTCATGCCGGTCATGCGTCATTGATACAGGCGGCGCGCAAGGAATGTGAATACAGCATCGTCAGTATTTTTGTGAACCCGCTCGAGTTCGATCAAGACGAGGCTCCTATTCTCTATCCAAATGATTTGACCGGTGATATACAGTTTCTGGATAAAGAACAGGTGGATGTGGTGTTTATTCCTCGTTTCGAAGAGATGTATCCGCCAGATTTTTCTACCTATGTGGTGGTCTTTGGCCCGGCAGCCGAACGACTGGAAGCAGCATTCCGCCCTGAACATGTGCGTGGCTATGCTACCAACATCGTCAAATTATTGCAACTTGTGCGGCCTGATGTGGCCTATTTTGGGCAAAACAATGCCCAGCACGTGGCGTTGATTCGCCGGCTCGTGCGTGATTTGAGTATAGATGTGAAGTTACAGGTGTTGCCGACCGTGCGCGATACGGATGGGCTTGCGCTGAGTATTCGCAATCAAGCCCTCAGTCCTGAAGAGCGGCAAGCAGCACCCTTACTGTATCAAGCGCTGCTGGCAGGGAAAGCGCTGATCGAACAAGGTGAGCGCAGCCTGGCCCTCATTGAAAAAACGATGGTTGACGTAATAACGGCCTCGCCTCTCATCAAGTTGGACTACGCCACTGCTTGTGATCCTCAAAGCTTCGAACAGCCAGGTGACATGCTGCCAGAAGCGCTTACTGATCTGCTGCTGGTAGTTGCGGCGCACTTAGGTACCACGCGCCTCAATGACAATCTGCTCCTACGTGATAGCCACTGGCTAACCTGACACGCTACGTGGAAGATTCTGTAACAGACAGGAACCTGGCAGCCAGGAAGCTCTGGCACCCTCACTCGGCCTGCCGTTGTCTCCAGGGGCGAGCCGTCTGGCTGACGACGTACAGGGCGGTCCCGCTTCCCGAGGCTTCACCCTTTTCAAAATCCCCCTCGCTCTGTCCCATCTGGTTCGTCACGTGGGCAAAACAGATGATCTGGAACTGCCTGGCCTGCGCCAGTGCGTAGAGGGCGGCAGCCTCCATTTCCACTGCCAGGATGCTCTTTGCGCAGCACCGTGCGATCATCGCTTCCGTCTCCCGAAACGGCGCATCGGTCGTCCAACTAGCGCCCACGTGCAGGGGCAGCCGTCCGTGGTCCCAAGTTGCGCAAACTATCTCACGCAAGGCAGGATGCAGGTGGCTGTACGTTGAGGGCGGCATATAATGGTAGCTCGTCCCCTCGTCGCGTAGGGCTTTGTCAATGAGAATCACGTAGGGAGGCTGACCCAACGGGAGTATCTGGCCCGCAGAGGTGATGCTGATCAGCAGTTGGCAGCCTGAAGCGAACAATTCCTCGGCCACCAGCACCGCGAAAGGAGCGCCCACCACCCGGCCAATAATGCCGTAGGACATGTCCTCATGCGTGAACGTATCCAGGCGCGTATGGTAACAGGCCCAGGTGTGGTGAGGCATGAGACGGTCGGAGGCCCGCAGGTGATCGACGAGGTCGCCGTCGGGATCAAGCACACAGACGGCCGGAACCGTCCCAGGAGGCAGCCCTTTCTGCCGCCGCGCCTCGCGCAACAGGTTCTGCGGCGTGAACATTGAGGGGGCTTCATAGTCCCTGGGCGCGAAGAGAGGTGTAGCTTCGAGACCGTCGTCGTGATCCATATCATATCTCCTTTTCCTGCCGTGTAGTGTGCGTTACCTCAAGAGTATCCAGAAAGTGCGAAGAGGCACTCGTGCGTCTCTATGCCGTCGTTTCATCCCTGTGAGGGCACCATGCCTGGGTCTGCAATACGCATCAGCCGAAGACCAGGCCCATCAACATCTGTAGGGGCGAGGGTGGACGATGAGGGGTTGGGAGTAGCATTTATGCCCTTTATGGTCGCCCGCGGGGTGGGGGGTGATCTTAGATTGATGCCAATTGGGCGACCCTCGCGGTCGCCCTTTCACCCCGGCTTACGGAATCACACTCGTATCTTTATCGAGCGATAGCACGAAACGTGCCATCAATTCTGCGGTAGCGTCAATATCTTTGAGAGAGACGACTTCTGAGCCGCTGTGCATGTAACGGCAGGGGATGCTCAGCAGACCGGTGGCTACGCCTTCACGTGTGATCTGAATCTCATCATTATCTGTGCCGGTATAGGCTCCCTGCACATCAAACTGGAATGCAATACCGGCCTCTTTTGCTACCGCCATGAGCTTTTGAGAGATGCGCGGGCTTACAAATCCGCCTATGGTGATGCCAGGGCCACCACCCAGCTTTATATCACCCAGGCGCTGTTTGGAGGTCTGCGGGTGATCGGATGGGAAGGTTACATCCACCGCGATGGCAATATCCGGTTCGACACTGTAGGCGCTGGTATGCGCGCCGCGCGTGCCCACTTCTTCCTGTACAGCAGAAACGAAGGAGACGCTGGCATGTAGTAGCTCGCGCTGCGCGTGTAGCCGCCGCATTGCTTCAATAACCGAAAACAGGCCAGCCTTGTCATCCAGGGCGCGTGAGACGACCAGATCGCCGCGCAGCGGTTCGAGTTGTGCGGCCCGCGTGGCTGCGGTGCCGAGGGGAACAAGTTGTTGCGCCTCTTCGCGACTTGTGACGCCGATATCGATCCACATATCCTGTAGTTTTGGCGCTTTGCCGCGTGCATCGGCATCCATCAAATGTACCGCCTGGCAGCCGATGACTCCCAGTAGTGGCCCACCGGGTGCATGGACGAGTACGCGATTTCCAGGGAGTGTGGAGGGATCGAAGCCTCCTATCGGTGCAAAATAGAGGAAGCCCTGGTCATCGATGTAGCGAATAATGAAGCCCAGTTCATCGCAGTGCCCCGTAAGCATAGCACGGGGATGACCGCCAGGGTTAAGGGTCGCGATGACATTTCCATGTCTATCGGTGCGTATCTCGTCTGTATACTGCCGTATCTCCTCACGCACCACCTGTTGGACGGCCTGTTCATAGCCAGAGGGACTGGGGCTGGCGATCAATCGTTTTAAAAGCGAGACGCGCGATTCTTCCATGAAATATAACTCCTTTGTATTTGGTGCAAATCAGTTAAAGACGTTCGTTGCAAATAGAAAAGGTGAAAGGGCGACCGCCAGGGTCGCCCTTTCACCTTCACCTGTTGCCTTTCAGAGGAAAGATTATCGTACAAATTGTTTCAATACTTCGTCAACCCCAGGGTGCAGACGGTTCAGTCGTAAATCTTCGGAACCGCTTGGATCGGTTTGCAGGAGCAGAATCCCCTGTTGAACGCAGGTATTGAGCAGCTCCCGCGCTGATTCGCGTGTCAGGCGCCCCCTAAAACGATTTTTCGGGTTGACGGGATCACCAATAAAATTGGATACGCCAATAATTGTGCGCCAGGACCAGTTGCGATCAATGTAGTCGAGGAATTGTAAAAATTGGGGGTCTAGCACATCCATGGGATAAGCTGAGGATGTGTTGTAGGGCGAAGGTGACATGCCCTGACCTCCTGCGGAGACGGCAGGCATGCTGCCTGTATTGCCGGACATGGACATCTGCCCATAGCCGGTATCAACTATTTGCCCGGTGCCACCGAAGGCAGGATTTCCCCCCGGAATGAGCGGCACAAACTGGTTCGCGCTGCTAATAAGGTCTCGGCTGACGGTTCCCGGTATACCAACAACAATCACAGTTTTGTTTAGACGTAACTTAAGACGAGCGCTAATGCGGGTGAAATCCTTATCGCCGGTCATCAAAACGAATGTAGAGATAGTAGGACGATCAAAGACAGTTTCAATTATATCCATCAGCATATTGAGGTCAACGGTACTTTGCACCACCGTACTCTGTACAATGGTACTGGATCCACTGGCATTGATGGCAGGCATATGACCTGTATTGCCCGTATGCACTACAGGCGTACCATTTGGATAACCCAGGGGACCGGTGCTACTGCCCTGGCCCAACGAGCCTGTGGGAGTAGTCTGACCATAAGGGGTTGGATAGGTAGGATGGCTCAGGAATTGGCGGGATGGCTCTCGCTGTGGAAAATCCTCCGACAGGTAGCCTTCGTCGGCCAATGGCTCATGCTCTTCCAGCATATCCTCGTCGGGCTCGGATGGCCTGGACTCCGAAGGGTCCTGGTAGCCGGGCCATTCATTCCCCACCCCCTGCGGAGTGATCGCAGGTAATGGACCAGAATTACCAAGGGGACCGCTAGGCCATTGACGCTGAAAAGCGCCAGTTCCCTGCTCTGTTACCAGCCCAGGTGAACCAAGGGACCCTGTTGGCGAATTAGCTGATGGGTAATGCATTGTTCCCATTCGAATACGGTCTCGCTGTTTGGCCGGACAATCTACCCGGTCAATCATCGCCGCTGTCAGGCTTCCTTTGAATGGCTCTGGTTGTCGAGACCAATCCGCGTAAGCGCGGGCAACCATCACTGTCCCATATCGACGCGCTACCGCAATCAATTCCTGGGGGTCAGGTTCCCGTCGCTGGATATTCAGCATACTATATCGGATGTTCTCAAAATCGATGAATAAAGCTATTTCTTCAGGCACAATTTTCTCCTTTCATAGGGAGAAACCGCGCAGCCAGAATGTATGATTGTTCAAGTGCATGAAATCAATCGAAGCAATGGCTTCTCCTGCTTTCCAAAGATGCTTGCTCACATTCAGAAATGCTACTGCATAGCTAGTGCTTCGCACTCATCTGAATGAAAGGAAGTATTAGCTATGAGCATATCATACTTTCCTACTAAAGTCGAGGGTCAATAAATGGCTGGCGCTTTACTTTACATACTTGCTGTGATATAGTCTTGTTAGATGGTAACATACAGGGCATCGTACATTTTTGCAACATATGCCCTACCAACGAGTACGGTACTATGGAGTTAACAACATCGCGTTCCCTCAATGACACGGCTAATAACACACATTGTCCAGTTGCCCTCACTGCTAAGATCATTAGCGGAAAGTGGACGCTGCTTATTATCCGTGATTTAGCCTCCGGTGTCAAACGCTTTAACCAGCTGGAACGTTCCCTTCACGGCATCAGTCCTAAAACCCTCTCCGAGCGGCTGCGTTCGCTTGAAGAAGAGGGGATCATCTACCGGCGGACCTTTGCCGAAGTCCCTCCACGTGTGGAATACTCCCTCACTGAAAAAGGCCATGACCTCATTGAAGTCGTTGAGTGTATGCGCTGCTACGGCAAACAGTGGTTGTGTGATGCCAACAACTCGTAGGGGCCCGCTGTATCACGCCCTCGATGTATCGCGCCCTTACCAAAGCATGGCAAACAATAGTTATATGACGTGTAAGGACCAGGTCTAGCAGGTCGTTGCTGAACAAAAACGTAAATAAAAACCGGGGCTATACCCCGGTCCTTTTGTTTGCGTGGGACGGCCAGATTAGCGCATTGCGCCAACCAGTTCACGCTTGTGGTCAGCCAGGAAGCGATGAAGCGTTCCCTCATCTGCTGGAATGAGCTCTTCGTCTTCTACCTGACCAGTTGAACGACATACCAGGTCATAAAGGCTAGCAACATCGTATCGCATCTGTACCTGCAGATGCCCGTCGCTATTGAATCCTTCGACGAAGAGGCCATCCTCTTCCTCTGAAATTGCGATGCTTTTCACACCGACTTGATCGAGCACCTGACCAACTGCGTGCAGAATGCTTGCATAACTGAACGTGGCCCGCATGAAAACCCTCCCATGGTATTTGGAGATAGACAATCATCGTACTAGAGTAGACAGCGCTGTCAAATTACACGTCACACGGCACTAGTAGAGAGTGTGAAGTCAGCACTACACAACCGAAGTGTACCATACTGTTTAGGGAAACGTCAAGGTACCCCCTTTCACCACTGCTGACACGCAGTGTCTTCCTTGCAGCTTGCCTGACACGCAGTGTAGAGACCACCCTCTCCGGGGGAGAGGTAATCGTCTCGTTGGCAAGCTGCATCAGGACCCTGGCGCGCAGCGGCGTTGCAGTGGTGGATTTCAAGTTTAAGGTTTCCCATTCACCACCCCCGATGTCGCCCTCCATGAAGCCGGGGCATGCACGACGGGCGTCGGGCCAGTGTGCTCTCGCCCAGGCGCGTTCAAGATTTCGATGGCTTTCAGTCGCCAGAAGCGCGCACTCGCGGGGCGTTTCAGTGTGAGATACTCGGCGAGTTCCTCGTCGGTGATATGCGGATTAGCTTTGAGCGCCTCTATCGTCATCTGAAGTTTGTCAGGATTGCCTTCGGCTGCCGTGGCTGGTGGCACATGTATCGGTTGTTCGTTTACATTATTTTCTGTATCTTGCCCGATGGCCACAATTTGCCCTGTGATTGGTCGATTTGCTTCATTTGCCTCTATCTCCTGCGTTATAGGCGTCGCCGTTGGCTCAGCGCTCGCTCTATTGGTGATGGATAGAAGACTGGCGGCGTTGAAACGGGTTCCACTCATCAAGGCTCTGCGCAGGGTAGCAATAGGTAAGCTCGTCTGTTTAGCAAGCTCGGTGAGCGCTGTCAGTTGATGCTCTTTCTCCTGCTTCTCCTCCATCGCTGTTTCTGAAATCGTTTCAGCCATCATCGTATACACGATGCCCAGCAGTGGAAATGCGCTCGCCATGAAAGGAAAGACCCCTGTTAGCCAGGGCGCGGCTGACTCAGCAGAGCTCAGCATGGTCAGGCTATGGAACTGCTTCGCATAGGCCCAGTTGACCGCCCATGAGAACACTGTGCACATCACAATTAGCAGCCAGTGCTGCCAGACCGCTTTGGGAGTCCGGTAGCGGCGATAACGCTGAAAAGCCGTCCAGGAAAGTAAATAGACAGTTACATCAATACTGATGGCGATTGCATAACTGACTGCCCACCACCAGAGGCCCTCGGGTCCCTGGGATGGTTCAAATGAGGCAAAGAAATAGGCAACGTGGGGAATCGAGGCCGCCAGAAATACGGCAAAGGCAATCCAGAAAAAATACTTCATGATGAGGCTTTCCCTCCACAAAACTAAGCACCCCTGAGTAATCTCAACACGTGAAGCATACCGAACTCTATTATTATTCGTCAATCCTCTTTGCCACTTTAGTACATTCGGGCTAATTTCCTCGCCTCCTCGGGTTTTGGCTGGAAAAAGTGTTGACAAGGTTTCCAAAATATGGCATCATACCGAGGCACCAAAAATGAGATGCACATTTACAACTGAAGAAGAATAATTACTTCAATTTTGCCGAGGGCAGACAACGAACAACGAGAGACAGAGGAGCTTGCCAGCGTGTTGCCAGGAGCGGACGTGAGACAAGCGAGAGAGAGTACGAGGAGGATGCCTAGGC
>WNGL01012230.1_pt1 | contig 10423 bp, 6 predicted proteins | sample 5400591 | NCBI WGS metagenome assembly WNGL01 (sample SAMN13153377, study PRJNA577476) | soil metagenome | isolation source: 80 cm soil or saprolite under Garry oak tree replicate 1 | place: USA:California | collected 2016-06-15 | reverse complement strand
CTGATGATGCTGTCGGAAGGCCTGCTCAACAAGCAGATCGCCTATGAGCTTGGCGTGTCGGAAGCGACCATCAAGGCGCATGTATCGGCGATCCTGCAGAAGCTCGGCGTCGAAAGCCGCACCCAGGCCGTGATCGCGGCCGCTAAAATCGCCGGCGGGCAGTGGCGCCAGGGCACGCCGTCGGCGTAACGGCTCTGACCGAAAAAGCACGTAGCGCAAACGAAACCTCGATCGTCATTGCGAACGTTAGCGAAGCAATCCAGTGCCCAGATGTGGCTGCCGGTGGGATCGCTTCGTCGCGGAGTTTATCATTGGGCCGGACGAGGCGCGGGACCGGTTGGCTCCTCACGATGACGGGTTTATTCCGCCGCCACCATCTGCTGGGTGCGCCATTGACCGAGCAGCGCCCGCAGCGATGCCGGTTTGACCGGTTTGTTGAGCACGGCGACATTTTCCTCGCGCGCCGCCGCCCGCACACGCGGACTGCGATCCGCGGTGATCAGGATCGCCGGAATGCTGCTCCCGAACCGGCGGCGAATGTCGCGGATCGCGGCGATGCCGTTGCCGCGATCGAGATGATAGTCGACCAGAAGACCGGTAAGCCGCCGGCCCGCGGCCTCGATCGCCTCCATCGCGGCGTCGGCATCGGTCACCGCGATGACTTCGGCGTTCCAGCCGGTCAGCAGTGTGCGCATGCCATCCAGGATCGCCGCATCGTTCTCGACGCACACGATCAGCGAACCGCTCATCGGCGTCCGCGCGAGCGGCGTCGCGCTGGTGACCGCCGCGGTGTGGTTGACAGCCTTCGCGATCGGCACGGTCACCGAGAAGAACGAACCGCCGCTGACATTGGAATCGAGCGCGATGCCGTGGTTGAGGACGCGCGCGAGGCGCTCGACGATCGATAGCCCAAGGCCAAGGCCACGCGCGATCCGCGCGCCCTGCTCGAGCCGGTGAAACTCCTTGAAGATCTCGCCGCGCTTGAGCACGGGAATGCCGACGCCGGTATCATAGACCCCGATCCGCAACGATTGACCGTGGCGCCGGCAACCGACCAGCACGCGTCCGTGCGGCGTATATTTGATGGCGTTGGAGATCAGGTTCTGCAGCAGCCGCCGCAGCAGCAGGCGATCGGATTCCACCGGCAGCGAGCAGGGCACAAATGTCAGCTTCAGCGCCTTGGCACGCGCGATCGGCGCGAATTCGATTTCCAGCGAACGCATCAGGTCGCCGATCTTGAAACTTGTGATCGACGTCGTCATCGCGCCGGCGTCGAGCCGCGAAATATCCAGGAGCGCGCCGAGGATTTCCTCGATCGCCTCCAGGGAATCGTCGATGTTTTCGACCAGCCGGGAATCCTCGCCGCCGTTCTGGCGCTCCACGAGGCTCGTCACATAGAGCCGTGCGGCATTCAACGGTTGCAGGATGTCGTGGCTCGCCGCCGCCAGAAACCGCGTTTTCGAGATGTTGGCGTCCTCCGCGGTGCTCTTGGCCTGCGCGAGCTCGGAGTTCAGGCGGGTGAGTTCCTCGGTGCGATCGCGCACGCGTTTTTCCAGCGTTGCGTTCGAGCGTTCCAGCGCTTCGGCAGCCTCGAATGACGGGGTGACGTCGGAAAAGGTGATGACCAGTCCGCCGCCGGGCATTCGGTTGGCGCGCACCTCGATCACCATGTGACGGTCCTGCAAACGCTCAAGATACGGCTCGCCCTCGGTGGTGTACGCCGTCAGCCGCATTTCGATCAGGGATTCGCTGTCGCCAAAGCTCGGCGGATTGATGGCTGCCATGAATTCGAGGATTTCCCGCAAGGGGATCCCGATCTGCACGAGGTGCGGCGGCAGCGCAAGAATTTCGCCGAACTGCCGGTTTGAACAGATCAGCTGCAGATCCGGGTCGAACACGGCAATGCCTTGCCGCACATGGTTCAGCGCGGTCTGCAATATCTCGCGGTTGAAATGAAGTGCGGCGTGAGAATCGTCGAGCAGTTTGAGCGCCGCCTTGGCGGAGACGGTGCGCTTGCGCAGCAACAGCGACATCACCATGCGCGAGGACGCAGCCCCGATCGAGGAAGCGATCAGATGCTCCGCATGCTGCAGCAGTTCGAAGTCGGCCTGCGCCGAGGGTTCGAGGCTGGTGTGATGGGCGATCGCGAAGGCTTCGAACGAATGGCGGGCACGATCGGGACCCAGATACTGCGCCACCGTGCTCTGAATGTCCTGCACGGTCACCGTGGTGCGCCAGCGCCGGAAGGTCGGCGCTATCGGCGCCAGCGCATGGGGCACAAACAGGTCGGCCTGCAATCGTTCGATCGAGGACGACTGGCGCGCCAGCGACAACACGACATAGGTCAAAAGGTTAAGCGACAGGCTCCAGAGCACACCGTGCAGCAGCGGCGGCAAATCGGCGCCGAACAGGGCCTGCGGGCGCAACGCCGCGATGTCGAACGGGCCGTGCTGCAGCAGCGTCACCCCGGCGGTACTGCCGTCCATGAAGCTTGGAAGAAACAGCGTATAGATCCACACCGCGACCCCGACCAGCATGCCTCCCATGGCGCCTCGCGCGGTCGCGCGCCGCCAGAACAGGCCGCCGAAGAACGCCGGCGCCAACTGGGCGATCGCCGCGAACGACAACAGGCCGATCGCCGCCAGTTGGGTGTTGCCGAGCGCGCGGTAGTAAAAATACGCCATCGCCATGATGGCAAAAATCGCGAAGCGGCGAACCCTGAGCAGGAAGTTGCCGAAATCCTTCTGGCCGGCGCGCGACGGTGCGCCTCGTTGCAGCACCAGCGGCACGACGATATCGTTCGAGACCATGATCGAAAGTGCGACGCATTCCACGATCACCATGGCGGTTGCCGCCGACAGGCCGCCGACAAAGACGCCAACGCTGAGCCAGGGAGAATTTCCCTCCATCGGCAACGCCAGCACATACATGTCGCTGTCGACCGCGCCGAACGGAAAGCTGACCAGGCCGGCGAGCGCGATCGGAATCACGAACAGGTTGATGGCGACCAGATACAGCGGAAACAGCCAGCGCGCCCGGCCCACTTCGGCATCGGTCGAATTCTCGACCACGCTGACGTGAAACTGGCGCGGCAGCAGCATGATCGCGCAAAACGACAGCAGCGTCATGGTCAGGAAATTGCCGATCGATGGCGTGTAGTTGATGGCCCGTACCGCTTCAGGCGTCTTCATCACGCGTTCGATCAACTCAACCGGTGAGAACATCCAGAATGTGACGAATGCGCCGGCCGCGAGAAAGGCCACCAGCTTGACGATGGATTCGGTGGCGACCGCCAGCATCAGGCCGTGCTGATGCTCCGTGGCGTCGGTCTGACGGGTTCCGAACAGCACCGCGAATACCGCCATCGCCAGCGTGACCACCAGCGCCATATCGCCGATGATCGGCATGGAAGAGAAGGCCTGGTCTTCGCTGAGGATCGTTTCCAGCGACGAGGCCACGGCCTTGAGCTGGAGCGCGATGTAGGGAACCGAGCCGATGATCGCGATCAGCGCGACGGTTGCGGCGACGGCCTGGCTCTTGCCGTAGCGTGCCGCGATGAAATCGGCGATCGAGGTGATGTTCTGCGATTTCGCGAGCTTGATCACGCGACGGAGCAGCGGCGTGCAGAACGCGATCATCAGGACCGGGCCGACATAGATCGCGAGAAAATCGACGCTGGTACGGCTGGCGAACCCGACCGAGCCGAAAAACGTCCAGGATGTGCAGTAGATGGCCAGCGACAGCGGATAGATCAGCGCGGTTGCGCGCCCGCGTTGGGTCGGCGAGAGGCGGTCGCCATGGCTGGCAACGAGAAACAGGAACCCGATGTAGCCGAACGCGGCCGCGATCACGCCCCAGTCGTGCAGCATGGCTGCTTACTCCCTCAAACGTTCGGCGCGCGGCTGGCCTGCGCCCGAACTCGGTGGCTTCATCCTTCGAGACGCGGCTTACGCCGCTCCTCAGGATGAGGTCTTAAACCCTCATGGTGAGGAGCGCGGCAACGCCGCGCGTCTCGAACCACGAGGCCACGGGGAGTATAGCCGGATTGGGCCGGCAAAGCATCGTGCGTGAACGGTGCGTCTTAAAGGATTTCGCCGCGGAGGCGGGAGTTAACCTTATTCAGCCGCCAGGAATTTCTCGCGAAGCGGCAGACCGAGGCGCTCCCAGACCTGCAACAGCGCTTCGGCGAGCTGATCGATCAATCCGTCGTCGTGATAGGGCGACGGCGTGATCCGCAGCCGCTCGGTGCCTTTGGCGACGGTCGGATAGTTGATCGGCTGGATGTAGATATTGTATTCCTCCAGCAGGAGGTCGCAGGCCCGCTTGCAGTGCTCGGGATCGCCGACGAACAGCGGCACGATATGGGTGTCGTTCGACATCACCGGCAACCCCGCGGCGTTAAGGATCGCCTTGACGCGGGAGGCGCGGTCCTGATGGCGCTCCCGCTCCCAGCTCGAGGTCTTGAGGTGCCGGATCGCGGCGGTCGCCGCGGAGCAGATCGCGGGCGGCAGCGCGGTGGTGAAGATAAAGCCCGGGGCGTAGGAACGGACCGCGTCGATGATATCGGCACTGGCGGCGATATAGCCACCAAGGCAACCGAATGCCTTGGCCAGCGTGCCTTCCAGAATATCGATGCGGTGCATGACGCCCTCGCGCTCGGCGATGCCGCCGCCGCGCGGACCATACATGCCGACGGCGTGAACCTCGTCGACATAGGTCATCGCGCCGTAGCGCTCGGCGAGATCGCAGATCTTCGCCAGCGGCGCGATATCGCCGTCCATCGAATACAGGCTCTCGCAGGCGATCAGCTTCGGCCGGTCGGGCCCTGCGGCGCGCAGCAATTCCTCGAGATGCGCCATGTCGCTGTGGCGGAAGATCTGCCGTTCGCAGCCGCCCTGGCGAATGCCTTCGATCATGGAATTATGGTTGAGCGCATCCGACAGGATCAGGCAATTGGGAATCAGCTTGGCGATGGTCGCGATGCCGGTCTGGTTCGAGACGTAGCCCGAGGTGAACAACAGCGCCGCCTGCTTACCATGCAGATCGGCCAGTTCCTGCTCGAGCTGCACCAGCGGATGATGGGTGCCGGCGATGTTGCGGGTGCCGCCGGCGCCGGTGCCGACCCGCGTGGCGGTCTCGACCATGGCGCCGACCACTTTCGGATGCTGCCCCATGCCGAGATAGTCGTTGGAGCACCAGATCACGACGTTGCGCGGCCCGTTCGGGGAATGCCACACCGCATGCGGAAACCGGCCCGCGATTCGCTCGAGATCGGCGAAGACGCGGTAGCGCCGCTCGTCATGCAGGCGGCTGAGGGCGGCACTGAAGAATTTGCTGTATTCCATCGCAAGACCTGGAGCAGAGCTTAAGCCGGAAGTGGCACAGCCTTTTTAGAGCGTTTCCAGCTTTGATGTCGAGCCGGAATTGTCGTTTCCGGCGCGCGATGGATGGCAGCGGGGTTGCTTCCGGCGCGGATCAAATCTTGATCCAGATCAACACGCTAGATGTGTTTTACTGTCCCGGTGTTTCTCGGCGGAGTCGAAATCTCCGTAACGGCGCAAAAGCGCCGCGCTTCAGCCGGAAAAATAACCCCGCGGTGACAAAGCGCAGTCGGCTGGTCCTGCCTTCGCAGCCGCCGCTGGTTGGCGTCAAACGCAATGCGGCCTGTTCACGAATCCGGAGGCCGAGCCGGCGGAATCTCCAATGCCGACACGGACCATGATCGCCCGGGCTTCCGAAAGGCGGTTCCGGCGGAGCTCCTTAAGTTAACTTTTGTCGACTTTGTCCGGAACGAAATCCCGCTTCCCGCGTGATGTATTCGCACTGGTAATTCACCGGCAACGGGAGGATGAGGAATGTTGAATGGAATGCGAAAGTTTGCGCTCGGCGCCGCAGCGGCAGCTGCTCTTTTGGTAATTCCGATCTCGGCCTTTTCCCAATCTATTGAAATCGGACCGGGAGGCGTCCGAGTGGGTGGACAATGCGACGAATTGCGGCGTGCCTGCGAAAACAAGGACAGGCTAGGTGAGCAGGGCGAAGGAAATTGCCGCAGATACCGGGAGACCTGCCAACGATCATCTCGGAGGGATGTCTGTAGCGAATTGAGATCAGCCTGCCTCAACAAGGATCAGTTGGGCGAACAAGGCGAAGGAAATTGCCGCAGGTATCGCGAAACTTGCAGAGGTCGCATGTAGAGATCGCTGATTTCGGTGTTGCGGGGTGGTCGGCATGCGCTAGCTGTAGGCGAGGCACCATCCCGCTCCGCGAACCCAGCAACGTTCCTCGGGAATTTCCTGATGCCGGTAGAGCCGCGTCACCTTCTGCCAGCCGCCCTTGGCGAAGGCTGCGGCCAGCGCGCGTTCCGAGACCTCGTCACGGCTCCCGGCGCAGGGAAAGATCGCAACCCCCGAAATCCAGTTAGCCAAATAGTCCTTGCCGCGGCGCTCGATACGAAACACCGCGCCGGCCCTCTCGATCTGTGGCAGCGACCTTGCCGCCAAACCCTGGTCTTTTGCCCCAAAACCTTGGTCTGACGTCATCGGGAGGATCAGGCGTCCGCCATCGGCGAGCCGATCGAGCCAGCTTTCGGCCGGCCGCGTGCAACCGGCATTGACGTAAATGACATCGGCCGTATCGAACGAAATGAGAGCGCCGTCGCCCTCGACGATATCGACGTTTGGGTAGCCTGCGAAATTGGCTTTGGCGCGCGCAGCGAGTTCGGGCTCATATTCTATTCCGGTGACCCGGCCTGATGGACCAGCGAGGTGAGCCAGGATGGCGGTGTAATAGCCGGTACCGGTTCCGATATGCACGACGTGTTCGCCTGCCGCCGGCGATGCCTGATGAATGAGGTGTGCATGCAACGACGGTTGCCCATTGTTGAGATGCCGTTCGGGCAGAATGCCGACCAGATCGTCGGTATACAGATAAACCGGATCGGCATCAGGTGTCGTGACGTAGTCCCGCAACCGTCGGATCCACCATGGACCGGCTCCGAGAAAGTCCTCCCGGCGCGTGGCGCTTAACGCTGCCTCGAGACGCGTATTGTCCATGATCCGCGCCGCGGCCAGAATCTGCCTGGCGTAGGCCGCGCGGATGATCTTGAGCTCGCCTTGCCGGTCCATCGGTCCCTTTCACGTCATGCGGGTCGATGCTAGGATGGTGTGCGATTCAACACACTGAAGTGTGTGAAATAGCACAACACCACAAAGAGGCCAAATGAAAAAACAGCTTTATCCGGCGGTTCTGGAACGCGGCCCAAAGGGAGCGTTCGGCGCTTGGTTTCCCGATTTCCCCGGCTGCGTCGCCGGTGGAAGATCGCACGAGCAAACCATCGAGAGAGCGGAAAACGTGCTGGCGCAGGCGGTCGATCGGATGTTCGAGCATGGCCGGCCGCTTCCCGCGCCGACGCCGATCGCGCGGATCGTGCTGCCCAAGGGCTGCGACTTTCTTGCTTATTTCATCGTCGGCGTGGATCCGCCGGATCCGTCGGAGCGGGTGAATGTCTACTTGCCGAAAAGCCTGATCGGTCAGGTCGACAAGCGCGCGGCGGAGCTCGGCATGAGCAGATCGAGCTTTTTCGGGCTCGCTGCCAGCACGGCGCTAACCTATTTCCCTGTCAACGCCATGCTTCGGCCGGGCTTGGCGGAGCCCCGCTCGAAGGTGCAGAAGAGGGGCGGGCTGCGAACGAAAACATCGCCGGCCAAAAAGCCGTCGCTGTAACGGGGTGGGCTATCGCATATAACCAACTTCAGCCGTGCGTTGATACGGTCGTGGCTTCGCATAATCTCTCAGCGGGTCGTCCCTGCGAACGCAGGGACCCATCACCCCTGGCCTCAAAAGTGAAAAAAGGCCTCGGCTCCAGCGTCGAACTCCCGTCACAACCAAGCTTAATGTTGCAAGAGCAAGCCGTCTACAGGATGGCCTCAATTCCCTTGCGCCGAATGACATCGAGCAACACAAGGGCCGGACCTGTCGGACGCTTAGCACCGCGTTCGAGCTTCGAGACATAGTCCGCCGTCAAATTCAAGTAGGTCGCAAAAACCGCCTGACTAACGTGGCACTTCTCGCGGAGGGCTTTAATTTCCTCGCCTGTCAGAGTGACCGTTACAGCAGGCGCGACACCCATGTGCCTCATGGTAATTTTGTCATGAGCGGTTTTGGTCAGAAGGCCACTTGCACGCATGTCACGTGCGGTTTCCAGCAGTTCCTTGGTTAGCCGACTGGTCTTTGCCTTGGTCATTTTTGTTCTCGCCTTTGCCTTCTTTGCTTTCGTTGCCATGTTGTACCTCGATTAAAGTTCCATCTTTTAAGGCTTGTGCGATTGTCTCCTCGGCTGCGTTTAAAAATGACGTAAACTTCGCAAGCGTTTTGGTTTTGAAAATGCGCACAGTACGTCTCTAGTTCTATAAACTATAGTTCATAGGCCTATATTTCAAGGGAAAAAACTTGAGGAAGCTGTTTTAATGGCTGCTACGGGCTCCGTCGATACCGGCCCGGATGAGCCCACGCGCGAACGTGCGCCGATGACAGGCTCAGCGATATCCGGGATTTTCATAATACGAGGTGATCGGCATCGGTTTCGGCGTCGCCGTCGACATCAATGGGGTGGCACGATCCGGATCCTGCCAACGACCATTGCTGCAGCGCGCGGGGCCTTTCCCCCTAGCGGCGCTGTCCTGCTCACGATGTTTCTACCCCAGCGGCGAATGCGATATCACGCCGAATAGCCAATCAGGCGCATGTGGCCTTGACGGCCGTCAAGCCGCAGCGATGATCATCGCAGCCCCGATGTGCGCGTCGACGATCCGGCCACCGATCGCAACTGTTTCTCAACCATAGTTGGCTATTCTGGCTTCCATGGGGATCCGGCCTGACGATTCCAAACCAGCAGCGGCGCGAGCGCTTCAACAGCGCCACACCCTTCTTGCCGCATGGCTCGACGCCCTGAACCAGCTAGATGGCCGCAGCCATCGGCGTGTTGCAAAACTCCGCCAGGAACAGCAGCTCCGCCGAGACAGCCCCATCCGCCGTGTTCCGAATAGGGGCCCTCAGCTCCGGGCTTTGGTGCACCCCACCAAGCGGCCCCGACTCGGGGATAGCAGCCGCGCCGCCGATAGCGGCAGCACCTTTGGGCATGCTCGGGCGGCTTCGGGGTTCGGTCAAATCGCCACCCCTGGAACCGTGGCCATCCCTGAACTCGATTAGAGCATGATCCGGAAAAGTGGATACCGGTTTTCCGAAAAGATCATGCTCAAACAAAAAGATAGAGCGGGATGACGACTCGAAGAAAAGTCATCCCGCTCTAGCGGCGGCACGATCGCGGGATATTCGCCGCGCGTGCACATGAAGCTCACGCAAGAGCGCGAGATCGCGCCGCATGTTTGGGCGCATCCAGATGAGGATCGATGAGCCCGGACCGTTCACCCGAGGTCCTTAAAGAGGGGTTGTCCAGAGCACGAATGCCTGAGCGGCGGGAATGGTCGGACACCCGAGGTCCTTAAAGAGGGGTTGTCCAGAGCACGAATGCCTGAGCGGCGGGAATGGTCGGAACTTTCGTCGACCTCTTTTCGATATACAAATGCCCAACGACAACCATCAAAGCGGCGAATACCATCGTCAGCAGGGCGCTCGCCAACTGGTGGACTTGGATCATCTTTCCTCACCCAATCAAACGCTTTTACGTTGGGAGAACGCTGTTCCGGTCAATTGAGTTCCGCCCAATCGGACGAAGAGAGCTAGGCGATGACGCCGCAAGAGCTTCGATTTTGCCGGCTACTGGCAGCCGCACCGCTCTGCTGTGACTCAATATCTACCCGGCGATTGACCCACGGCGTCTGCACAGGTTCTTCGTCGGGCAACATCTTCGACATCGAGTCATGCCACTTGGGATGATCGGTTTTTTGCTGAACGGGATGATCGTTCTTTTAAAGGACAGGATGCCTCGCCTGTCGAGGTCATCGACTGCGGCGTTCACGATGGATGGTGGTCGCTCGACCGCCGCCTTGCATAGGGACTCGGGGAGGTTGACTTAGGCGGATGTCTGCAATTCGGCCGAAAGCGATTTTTTCGTTTCGAGCAAACTTTGATAGCGCCTGGCCTCTCGCAAAAGCTTCTGGCGTTCCGGACCCGGTTGATATTTTTTGGCCGTCTGAAATTTTCGGACGACGACCTTGTTCAACTCGTCGATGGTCCAATGCGTTACGGGTTTCCTGCTCATGGCCCGATTGAAACACTGATCCTTGTTTTGGATCAATCGACACTCGTCCCGTACTTTTACGGGTTCGATCAATGTTTTTTAAAGGTGCGATCTTTTGGCATCACCAATTGGTTAGTTCGGAGTCTCGTTTTCAATCGCCGGCCGCCGACATTGCTTCCGGTCGCAAAATCTTCGACGATTCGAAGAAAAGTCATCCCGCTCTAA
>WNGL01010940.1_pt1 | contig 10423 bp, 6 predicted proteins | sample 5400591 | NCBI WGS metagenome assembly WNGL01 (sample SAMN13153377, study PRJNA577476) | soil metagenome | isolation source: 80 cm soil or saprolite under Garry oak tree replicate 1 | place: USA:California | collected 2016-06-15 | reverse complement strand
AAGCCTGCGGCAGCTTTACGAATCTTCAAATTCATCATCAGGAGTTCCGCAGCCGATCAGGGGACGATTCCAAGGATAATCTCATCACGTTGTGCTCGGTCTGTCATGCATCTCTGCACCGCAGCAAATGAAGGTAACGCCTACAAGTATGGAGTATCAGGTCGCAAAGGGGGGATTCCCGCAATTCCCCGTGCACAAAGGGCGATCGCCAAGTCCACGGAGGGTTCGTCCCCAATGGAGGAGAATGCGCTCGTTTGGCCAGTTTGCCTGGTGTGTTAGAAAACCCTAGGAAAATCTGCCTCTTTGAATCTGCGAAAACATTCGTTCATTCCACATGAATCACACCATCAGAAAAGTGTAGTTCTCTAAGCTAAGTCGGTTGTTGGGAACTCTTGTGAATTGCCACTCCATCCGACTGAGTAGGTGCCAAGCATATTCGTGCAGTTTGTGACTCAGGCCCCGGCGGAGAGAATGGCATCGGAGCATCTGCGGGCGCTTCATCAACGGCTGGAATTGAGGTGCAGCCGTCAACTTCAACCACTACCTTGAGAGTACTTCATGCCACTCGTGATGCCACAATACGCGGAGACAACGAAGGATCGATATGAAGGAGTTCTTGACAACACCTGTAGCCAGTCACGTCGAAATGTCCCCAAACCCTTTCTGAAGCGGGTCTCAAAGCTGCTTCGACTCTTCCGGCGGGTAGTCCTGGATGGTTTCCGTCGCACGATTCCAATACTGTTTTTTGCCAGACCAATAGGCTTGTGCCGCCATGACACAGACGATCGAGTGCGAAAACCCATGGTCCACCGTGGCATTCGGCTCTTTTCGATCCCGTATGGCCTGAAGCCAATTCACTAGGTGAACCACGCTGTCATCGTCGGGGCCGAGTGAATTCGGCGCTGGAGCGTTGGGAACGCGTACTACCTCGGCTCGTTCTTTTGCAGGAGCAACGAGGGGAACTGATTTATAAACCGGACCATCCTCACTGGGCTCAACTTCCTGCCTGCCGCCTTCTTTGGAAACGACAAATAGTGATGCGCCCTCGCCGCCGTAGTTCTCGATCGTGCCATCGCGTCCTTGAATTCTGGAAAAGCTGCGATAGCTATTGCCAAAGGTGGTCTTGTACGTATAGAGAAATCCTTTCGGGTATGTAACGACAGCGGTGCATGTGTCCGGATTCTCACGGCCGTCCTTCCACACGAAGATTCCACCACTCGCGACCATGCTTTCTGGAAAGGTCTCATCAGTCCACAGATGAACCAGGTCGCACCCATGGCTCATCCACTGATCAAAAATGCCGGAAGAGAAATCTTTATAGAGGCGGAATTCCAGATACACGTGAGGGTCGAAGGGGCGATAGGGCCTACCAAGCAGCCAACGCTTCCAATCCGTGTCCTCCTCCCGCAGCTTTGACGGGCGCTCCGTCATCCAGCGTTTCCACTCCATATTCGTGTCCATGAGCATTTCGCGGGAGATGCCAAGGTCGTTGGGTACGAAGCGCCAGCGCTCCTGGTTCACATTCCATTCCTGCTCGATATGGACGATCTTTCCGATCCGGCCGGAGCGAATGACTTCCCGAACTGCCAGGGGATAAGGTTCGCTGCGGTGCTGCGTTCCCACTTGCACCACCTGCTTTGATTGTTTCACCGTGTCACGTGCTTCCTTAGCTTCATCCAGGTCGTTAGCAAAGGGCTTCTCCACGTAGCAGTCTTTTCCAGCCCGTACAACCTCGGTACAAAGTTTTGCATGTTGAAAATCGCCTGTAGCGATCATCACGGCATCGATGTCTTTATTGGCCAACATTTGCTCCGAGTATTTGTATTGCTTCGGCTCTAGTTTGAAAGCCTGCTTTACCTGCGCGGCGCGCTGCTCACGGGCGACGCTCCAGAGATCACAGACGGCGGCCACTTCGACGGGAACTTGTCGAGAGGCCAAGTGAGCCATATGCACATGTCCTGAGCTTCGCTGACCGCAACCAAGCTGGCCAAGAACAATTCGCTCATTCGCTCCCAAAATTCGCGCATACGAACTCGCCGTGGTGTTTACCAGGGAAGCCGTCAATAGAGATGCGCCTGCCTGCTTGATAAATGTTCTGCGTTCCATCCTGGCCTCCTTACTTTGTCGCTGCTAGCGTGCTCTGCCCTCACGTTCGCATAACTCACGTAACAAAGACGAAGGGGGAGAGATCAAAAACCCGCTCAAAGGTGGCGCAGCATAATCGATCTCTCCCCTTCCGCGACTCCCTTAGACGGCTCGAGCCTACAATGAAAGGCGTTCAGAATCTGTACTTCAATCCAAATTGAATTTGGCGCATTGGTATGGCTATCCCGGTAATCGTGCCCCGCTTCACCAGGGCCGTCGTCGATGAAGTTGTCGGGTTGCGCAAAATTCGGATGATTAAAAAAGTTGAAGAACTCAGCGCGGAATTCAAGTCGCTGCGATTCCGTCACAGCAAACTCTTTTCGCAGCGATCCGTCAAAGACGTTCTGACCGGGCCCGATCAGGTTGTTGCGCCGCGCATTGCCAAACGCGTTCCCGGCAGGAGGCGCGAATGCATTTGAACTGTCGCGAACGCTGCCAGCGATGGTTCCTGTGTCGACCTGAGCAAAAGCAGTCATGAGCGTGAGTGACCAAGGCAAACAACAGAGGAAGATTCGTTTCATAGGATTTCTTGTCTTGTTAAACTGCTAGCATTAAAGCACGACTAGAAAGACAACGAAAGAGATCTGCAAGCAAACGAATTACAGCCCCTTTGAGCTTGACTGGCACTTACTCACACAGCGATCACTGCTGCGGCCGTTGCTCTGCGCTCAGCCGAATCTGTCCTTCGGTGTACCAGCCGTCGGGATCGCGGCCCGCGATCGCAAAACGGATAGCCGGTTTGCCGCTGCGTGGATCGAGCATAGCCACCCGGAAATCGTAAGTTCCCTCCGGTAGTGTCTCCGGGACATAAAGACTGCCATCGTAGACCGCATCGCCGGGAAGCCACTTTCTTACGTCCGCGGGGACATTGATCACAGCACTGTCCCTTATGGAGCGTAACTGGACTGCGAGCTGATAATTGATGTAAGGAGGAGCCACACCCGCATTCAGCCACCACATGTGGATGGGCATCATAGAGCCAGCCACAAGGGCTTTGGGATATTCCAGCCGACGCAGCAAAAATCGGTATCCCATCTTTTTCTGAAAGTCTTCGAACGCAGGCTTCCAATCATCCGGAATGGGCGACGACTTCAGATTCACCGAAGTGACGTGCCAACGCAGCGCCTGTTCCAGAATGTAGTTCACATCGAAATGATCTCTTTTCCACTCAGAAACTGTGCCGCAGACCTCCAACGACACCGGCCGCTGTTGCCAGACATCCTGAATGCGAGCCCGTACCACCTGCTGGGGATAAATATCGAGCATCTCCGGCTCAAAGTAGGGATTATCAGATTTCGTTCGCAGATCCCCGAGACAATCCAGGCGCCAGCCGGCGCCTCGGCTGGTTCCATAGGTCAGCGCCTGCTGTTCGTCGAAGTTCATCAACAGCGTTGTATGGGGAAACGCATCGAACCAGATATCGATCAGCGCCTTCTGGTACGGGAACGCAGGCATGTACGGGCTCCAGCCCTCACCCCAGTAGCCGACCGAGGATATATCCACGCTGTCGAGATAAGGATTCCCGCCATAGCGCCTTCCGGCCTCGGCCACCAACTCGCCCCAGTCCTTCAGATAAACAGGATCAGAAAAATTAGGCTCCCAGATCGAGCCATCTTTGTCGGTAGGCTTGTTGGCTCGGCGTGCACCAGATTTCTGATACCACTCGGGAAGCGGATCCTTGTTGGAGTACGGCATGAGCCGGATAGCCAGTGTCTGCCCATGCGCCCGCGCTTCTTCGAGAGCGAGATCAATGATGTCCCAGCGGATCTTTCCCTGCTCCGGTTCGAGCGCATTCCAGTACCAGCGGAGATAAGCAATCGTAGTGTCAGGAAAATCGGGCTTCGTTGCCGCCTGCGGCAACTTCGTGACCGGGCCCACTTCCGACCACTCCAGCGGCGGATTGGTCGCTTGTCCATTGAATCGGTTGAAGGTTGTGATTCCCATATTTGGATTGATCAGCACGTCATTGATGGGCACCGGGCGCACGATCACAGTGTCGCGTTGTGCGTAGGAGAGGCAACTAAGAAATACGAATACGGCCAGCGATAGAAGATCTTTCATCGGACTCCCTATAGGGCCAGCAACCCAGCAGAAGAAGATAACAAAAATGACAACGCAGTTAGCATTTTGTCGTGAATCTAGCGACGGCGCCGCGGGATGCGGGCATTAGGCAAGGCGCTATAATTCGTCTGCGGCCATGTCGGAAGCGCGAAATTTTACTCTAACAATCTCTAGAACAGTTAGGACACCAATGAAGCGGATCCTCATGGCCGGATTATGTGCAGCCTGCGTTTTGCCCTTGTTCGCAGCGGATGGGCCTCCCGCGGAGTATTTTCGCGTGCTTCCAGCCCCTATCACGGGCGAAGCACCGTCCATCACTCCTTATCTGAAATATCAGACGGAGATGTCCTGGCATCAGGATGAAGAACGGCGGAAGGATTGGGCACAAATACGGACCGAAGAGGACTTGCTTCGCATTCAACGGAAATTAGAAAAAGAGTTGCTGGCCATGGTGGGCGGTCTTCCCTCTCAAAAAACGCCTTTGAATCCGCAGATCACTGGGAAGATTCCTATGAATGGCTTCCACATTGAGAAGCTGATCTTCGAAAGCTTGCCTGGTGTGTATGTCACAGCGCTGGTGTACGTGCCCGAAAATGGAACCAAAACACACCCCGCGATCCTTGTACCGAGCGGGCATTCGAAAAATGGAAAAGTCCATTATCAGGCGCTCTGCCAGAGACTAGTGCAACGGGGATACGTGGTCATCGATTGGGATGCAGTCGGCCAGGGCGAGCGCAGCCAGTTCTGGGACGCTAAAACCGGGAAGAGCCGTTACAACCTGATCTGCGCCGAACACGCGGTGCTAGGTAATCTGGCGTACCTCGCCGGCACAAACCTGGCGCGATGGGAAATCTGGGATGGAATCCGCGCGCTCGATTACCTGTTGACCCGGTCCGAGGTCGATCCAGATCGCATCAACATCACGGGCACAAGTGGCGGAGGATTCCAGGCAGTGCACATCGCCGCCCTAGATCGCCGCATTAAAGTAGCCGCACCGTCCTGTTACATCACCGCGCTTCCCATGCGGGTCTACAACCGAATCTTCAAAGATCCCGACAGCGATCCGGAACAGGATCTTTACGGAATGATTTCGAATCATGTGGATCACGCCGGCTTGCTGCTCATGATGTATCCGCGGCCGGTTTTCGTAGCTGCCGCGGTGCTAGACTTCTTCCCGATCGAGGGTACTCACAGCACAGTTCGCGAAATTACGAATCTCTACAGCCAGTTTCATCACGACGACCGCATCGCCATGGCCGAGGGTTATCACGGTCACGAGTACTCTCCCCAAAACCAGGAAACAGCAATGGACTTTCTGGATCATTTCAACTCCATGCCACGGAGGCACGGATTGCCCCCGGTCAAGGAACTCGACGACAAGACCCTGCAGTGCACTCGTACGGGCCAAGTTATGCTCGATTTTCCGCAAGCCCGATCTTTGATGGACGTCATTCGCGACTATTACATCGAGCACAAGGGCCGGCCTGCGAAGACTCTTAAGGAGCTGTACTACTCGGAGTCACGCCCGCACATTGATTCGTGGACGATCGCCGAATTTCAAGGACAGACTCCCGTTGACGGAGAAATCCTGTGGGAACCGCGGGGCAGTTCGCAATTCGAAGGCGTCACCATTGATAAGTACTTGCTTTACCACAGCCGCGATCTGAAGATGCCTCTTCTTTATATACACAAAGAAGGCCGCGGGCGCCGTCCGGTCTTGTTCTGGCTGGGCGACAACGGAAAAGCTGCCGCGCAAGACTGGCCGGCCTTGGCGAAGTATGTCGATGCGGGATATGACATTGTGTCTTTGGATGCTCGGGGGTTGGGGGAGACGAGAATGGCGTATAAAGGTCTGTCTCCGGACGATCCCGCGCTGACCAAATTGGACTTCGATCAGGCCTATACCAACTCGCTTTCGGGAGTTCTTGCCGATTATGTTTACAACTCCATTTTAACGGGACGACCTTACCTCTTTCAGATGATCGAGGATGTGGACATTGCCAGCCGCTTCGTCAGGTCACGGGTGAATCTGAGCGCCGAGCTCGCGATCACTGGAACGAACAGTGCCTCGACGCTCGCAAGCATCGTTTCCGAGACGCTTCCCAACATCAAGCTCCTGCCGCAAAGGGACGGGCAAGCCTTGCGCTGGTCGGAACTGGTAAATCAGAAAACCGAATTATGGCCGATTCAATACGTGCTTCCAGGAGGAGCATACGTTCATTGAAACTCATCTGGTGGCGCTGCTGCCGCCGGGCGCAGTAATGTGGCGATTTCGAGGAGAGGCGCTGGGGTCGGAATATCGGCTATGCCTTTGTCATCATGCTATGCAAAACCGCCTCCGGTGGGCGGCTTGATTCTTGGTTATGGCGGCACGGATGCGTGGCAGATTCATAATGGGATACACAGACTTGCCATGTGCATTTGAAGAAGCATGATCCAGACACATGCGATTTGTCGCCATTAAAATCGAGAGCGCTACCTGTTGCGACGGAATAGTACTGCTGGATAAGCGCGAAAGACAAGAACGGCCCACGAACCGTCTCCCGATGTGAGCCCGTAATCCGACCCGCTTCCTACTCACCTTCCTTTGGGTGAGGGATCAGGAACTCTTATCCCTCCCTTCATCGAGAGTTGTCGCTTGCTGAGCGGAGAGAAGAGGGTATGCTCATGGCTCAACGTGCCGCACGAAGCAGTCTGTCAATCCGAATAACAGGCTGAGGAACTGCTGTCACTGCCGTAGTCAATTCGAGTTCGAACTAGATACCCGAACTACTACCTGATGCCTCACAAGGATTTTGATGCCGGATGCTGCGATCCAAAGAACCTCCGCATTGAATGAGTGGTATGAAACCCAGCATCACTGAACGTGGGAGTTATGTTCCGGTTGGCTGGCGTCCTGCGGCTCCAAAAAGGTAAGCATCGTCCATGGGATGTCTTTCAGCAGCAACGTACCCCTAAGCAAACGAAGATTGACCACGTTTGGGTTCTCGCGGACCTCAAGGACAAGGAATACGTCCTTGATGTTAGGAGTGCTCACGCGGTCGCCAACTTTGGGGAACCGACCTTTCCGTTTTGCGATCCCACAGTAGTTCCCCACGCCAGCCCAGACCTATTGCTCAGACTTGCTCTGCCGGTTTACCTGCTCGGACCCGCGACGGATGCTAGAGGCAACTTGCGGCGTTGATGGGCTAAAGTTGTTTCTTTCCCATCAGGTTGACGCCGTACTGGCGCCCCGCTGCCAATCCTTACAAAAGACAAATTCAGCAAACGTTTTCCAAGATATGCTAAGATGCGTCCAATTGTTTTTAGTTGTATTCAAGCCAACTATGGATATTCGAGAAATCGCGAGGCGCGCGAAAGTTTCCACTGCTACGGTGTCACGCACCATTAATCATATTCCGACGGTAGACGCTCAACTCGCTAAGCGGGTTTGGAAAGTAGTGGACGAACTTGGATATTACCCGAACACGCAGGCGAGGGCGCTGGTTTCTGGGAAAAGCCGCATCTTCGGTCTCATAGTTTCCGAAATTACGAATCCTTTCTTCCCGGAGATCGTTCAGACGTTCGAGGATCTCGCGGTCCAGCATAACTACGAAATCCTCCTGACCTCCACAGTGCACGACCCAAAGAGGACGGAGTTATCCGTGCGGCGGATGATCGAACGTCGCGTGGATGGTGTCGCCATCCTGACATTTGGTATGGAAGACTCTCTGCTCGAGGATCTTCGTTTTCGAAAGGTGCCATTGGTATTTGTCGACGTTGGACCCGACGTGCCAGGGGTGAGCAACATCCGCATCAACTACCAGAATGGTATTCGGCAGGCAGTGCAACACCTTGCCGCTCTGAGACATACGCGGATCGCGTTCGTAACCGGTCCATTGCATCTGAAGTCGGCGCTAGCCAGACGAGAGGCCTTTAAGCAGTCGATGGCGGAGATCGGATTGCGGGTTGCACCGGAACTGATCGTGGTGGGAGATCACACCATGGAGGGCGGCATGAGAGAGTTCGCCAAACTTATGCACCTGCGCAATTACCCCACGGCCATCGTCTGCTCGAATGACATGACGGCAATTGGAGTCATGCGGGAAGCTTACGAATACGGGATCAACATCCCGCAAGATCTTTCAGTCGTGGGCTTCGATGATATTCGACTGTCCCATTTCACTATTCCGCCATTGACGACGGTGCAGATGTCGCAGATAGAACTGGCCAAGATTGCATTCGAGGCGCTGATGAACGAGGTACAGCGAGAATCCCCCGCACTGGGAAAAACTGAGTACCCGTTGAATACGAATCTGGTATTGAGACGTTCCACAGCTCTGGCTGCTGTGCAAAACCGACGGATAAAGTTCCCCAAGGGCAGCCGTGCGACCTCGGGGAAGTTACCGACCAGTTTCGAGCCAACAGGGCGATAAATCCCGAAAGCGTTTGCCCGGGATCTCATCTTTATTATTGTCCCCAAGAAAAAGCTTGACAATAGCACGGCTTTAGCGGCAGTATATTGCCGACTTTCTGAGTAAACGTATACTCAAGTCTTGGGGGACGAGAATGTGATTCCCTTAGGTGAGCTGTTCGGGAATTCAGCCAGTCGCGAAAGCGGTGCCGAGACGTTTCTTGTGGAGGGCGCTGTGAAGCAAGTCAGATTAGGTGCGGCGTTTGCAGGTTTTGTGCTTTTTCTCTTGGTGCTCTTCCCGTGCCAGACGAGGGCGCAAGGATTGTTTGGAACCATCAGCGGGATCGTCACCGACCCCAGCGGTGCGGTGATTCCTGGTGCAACGGTGAGGGTGAGCAACGTCAATACAAATGTCACCAAGCTGTTGGCGACAAACAGCGCAGGTGTCTACAGTGCCGGCAGTCTAAATCCCGGCACATACAAGGTTGACGCGGAGGCGAAGGGTTTCAAGACGGCCGTTGCCAACAATATCGTTCTCGAAGTGAATGCCAATCCGAAGGTGGATTTGACTTTACCGGTGGGTCGAGCCAACGAGGTCGTGGAGGTAACTGCTGCCAATACGCCCATATTGCAAACCCAGCAATCTGATCTCGGCCAGACTGTAAGCCAAAGGCAGTTGGAGCAGTTGCCGACGTTCAGTTCGTCCGGCCGCAACCTTTATAGCTTGCTTCCGTTGGCTCCAGGGGTATCGCAGCAGACAGGCTGTGAATTCTGTGGCAACAACGGCAATGTTCGGGTGAGCGGCAGCCGGCCGCGCAATGACGACAATGTCCTCGATGGGAGCACGATCACCGCGCCAGTGTTTGGAGGGCAAGCGGTTACTCCCTCCGTGGACGCTATTCAAGAGTTTCGCATCGAGCAGAACAGCATGTCAGCGGAATATGGGAAAGCCGGCGGTGCGATCGTCATCGCGGTGAGCAAAAGTGGCACCAACACCTTCCACGGTTCGGCCTACGAATACCACCGCAACCAGGACCTCAATGCCAGAAACTATTTCGAGGATCCTACACAACGGAAGAACCCGTTCACTTATAACGAGTTCGGAGGCAGCATCGGAGGGCCGATTATCAAGGGCAAACTGTTCTTCTTCACGGATTATCAAGGAATTCGCTCCCACGGAAGCGGAGCAATAGGAAGTAACACGGTACCGAATGCTGCCTTCCGCAGTGGTGATCTCTCTGCTCTGTGTACTGGTGGATTCGACGGTGCCGGCAACTGCGCGAATTCGAGCGAACAAATCCATTATCCAGGTACTACCACCCCGGTGCCTTTCAATACCATCCCTGCCGGACAGGTCAGTTCAATTTCGCAGAGCCTGCTTGCGGTATGGCCCACCGGCACCAGCGCGCTCGGGACTGGAACCGATGAGTTGCTCCTGAGCTCACCGAATAACTCCTCCGTAAACAGGTTTAATCCGCGCATCGATTTCAACCCATCGCAGTCCGACCACATTTTTGGTGCGTTGCACATTCAGCGAGGGCGGTCTATCGACTACCGCCTGATCGTTGGCCCGGCAGGCCAGCGCACTCAACGATCAAGCGACTACGCAACCACTGTGGGATGGACTCACACCTTCAATTCGACGTTGCTCAACGATTTTCGCTTCGGGTACATGCACCGAATCGGCGATAGGACGCCCTACGGGGCAGGAGCTACTTCACCCTCCGACTTCGGAATCAGCGGTATTCCTGACTGTTTGCCGAGCGTTCCTGATACATCGGGGGGAACTCGATGCGGCACGCCGGGAGTAAGTATCACCGGGTT
>WNGL01024138.1_pt1 | contig 10424 bp, 8 predicted proteins | sample 5400591 | NCBI WGS metagenome assembly WNGL01 (sample SAMN13153377, study PRJNA577476) | soil metagenome | isolation source: 80 cm soil or saprolite under Garry oak tree replicate 1 | place: USA:California | collected 2016-06-15 | reverse complement strand
TTAATCGCGGCATCGGTCTGAATCGCATTCTGGATCGTCGCTCCGCCTTGCCCTTCGGAGACGCTGCGTTTGAGGGCACTCACGATGCCGTTGGTCACCGTCTGCGTAATCCCCAGCGGGTTGCCGATGACCAGCACCTCTTGTCCCACCTGCAACTGCGTCGAGTTTCCTAGCGTCGCGACCGACAAACCCCCTTGCGGCACAGCGATCTTGAGGATCGCCAGGTCATCGGCCGCATCCGTCCCGGTGAGCTGTGCCGGTTCTTTGGTGCCGTTGGAGAGCATCACCTGGATGGAGAGGGCTCCACTGACCACATGGTTGTTGGTGACGATGTAGCCCCGGCTATCGATGATCACACCTGAGCCCAATGCCGCCCCTTGTGCCTGGGTGACGTAGACCTCCACCACGCTTGGTTTCACCTTCGCCACGACGGCTTCTCGCAGCGTATTGATCGAGGTTGCTGTCGGGGCGGAAGCGGTGGTTGCCGCAGGGCTGTTCTTCGCGCTGGCGAAGACCCAGCCCGCGAACCCCCCGATGACGAAGATGATGGCGAGCAGAAGCGTCAAGCCGATGATCGCTCCGGTCCGCACTCCCCTCCCATGTCGCGGAGGCTGTTGGGGTGGCTCCGCAGGGTTCTGGGAAGGGGAGATGAATTCAGTCTGGTTGTTTGTTTCTAACATGATGTCATTCCTTTCTCGCTCCATTGATTCGGTGAGCTTGCCGAGTGTATCGCTTAATCTGATGTTCTTAGAAGAGCCAACGATGAGCACGACAGGTGAGTGCCTCAACACCTCTGACCCAACCGGCTACCGCTCATTCTCACTGCTGTTAGTATGAGCAGGAAGCGTCATGAAAGCGTCATGAGCAGCGTCATGAACGGGAAGGGCCTCCCCATGAGGCTGCATTGCTGCCAGCGGAAGCTGGTCCGTCAGGCCGTGCATATGCTTGACCTGAACGAGCTCACATGATACGCTTTCTCTATGAAGAGAAGGGGGAGGACCGGATGAACACGGGCTGTTGTTCTGGCTCAGCCGCGCGAGGCCTCACTTGTGCGCAACGCTCCGTCACCTCCGTTGCCTTTATCAGGAAGAGGAGATGCCATGGGTCTGTTACGCCTGGCCGTGCTGGGCCCGCCCGAAGTGGTGCATGACGGCAGCCGCCTCACCTTTGCCTTGCGCAAAGCCCAGGCCTTGCTGCTCTACCTGGCGGTCGAAGGGGGCATGCACTCCCGCAGCAAGCTGGCGGCTTTCCTGTGGCCCGACAGTGCGCCCCACGATGCGCGCACCGCCTTGCGCAACGCTCTTGCCCTGCTGCGCACGCTCCTCGCCGACACCTCTGCTTCCCCGCACAGCCATCTGCTGAGTCCGCGTGACCTGCTCGGCCTGGACTCGCAGGCTCCTCTCGAGCTGGACCTGGCGGTGGTGCAAGAAGCCTATGCCGAGGCCCAGCGGCACTCCACGCTGCCTGCCGAGCCACAGCGCGCCGCCCTGGTTGCGAAGTTTCAGCAGGCTCTCGCCCTGGTGCGCGGTCCTTTCCTGGACGGGTTCTGGCTGGGAGAGGAGTCCCCCTTTGATGAATGGGTACTCCAGGAGCAGCAGCAGTGGCAGGTGCGTGTGCAGGCGCTCTGCGAGCGGCTCTCGTCCTGGCAGGAGGCCGGTGGGGAGCTGGAGCAGGCGCGCGCCACGCTCACGCGCTGGCTGGCCCTCGATCCGCTCTCGGAGGAGGCCTGCCGGCGCCTCATGCGCGTGCACCTGGCGCTGGGGGATGCGAGCGCCGCCTTGCAGGTCTATGCCACCTGCCGGGCGCGACTGGCCGAGGACTTGCGCGTCAAGCCCTCGGCGGAGACCATTGCCCTGGCTCAGCACATTCGCGCGCTCGCTGCCAGCAGCCCTGGTAGCCCCACTACCCATCCTTCTCTGGCAGCGAGTGAGCCACCAGGCGAGTTGGTGGCGCCGCTCGTTGGACGGGCCTCGGCCTTCCGCCAACTGGTCAGGAACTTTCAGCAGGTGCAGGGTGGGCAGCCACAGGCCGTGCTGGTGGTGGGGGAGGCCGGCATCGGCAAAACGCGGCTGACCAGCGAGTGGCTGGCCTGGGCGCGGGCGCAGGGCGCCGATATCATGCGCGGGCACGTCGTCGAGATGGGGGGACGGCTGCCCTATCAGCCGCTGGTGGAGGCGCTGCGGGAGCGGCTGGAGGCGGAAAACGCGCCGGAGGACCTGCTGGAGGATGTGTGGCTGGCCGAGCTGTCGCGCCTGCTGCCGGAGTTGCGCGTGCGCTACCCCGATCTGTCGGTTCCCACCGAGGATGAGCTGACGGCCAAGGGGCAGCTGTTCGAAGCGGTGGCGCGCCTCTTCGATGCTCTGGCCAGACGCGCACCGCTGGTGCTGCTGCTGGATGACGTGCATTGGCTGGATGGGGCCTCCCTCGACCTGCTGCGCTACCTGGGCCACTCCTGGAAGGAGCATGGCAGCCGCGTGCTGCTGCTGGGAACGGTGCGCAGTGAAGGGTTGGAACTCAACCAGCAGCTTTCCGCGCAACTGGCCGACCTGGGACGCGACCTGCCGCTCAGCCAGGTCCCCTTGCAGCCGCTCAGTAAGCCTGAGACCCTCCAGCTCCTGGAGGCAATTGCCGGGGACCATGGCACGAGGAACGAGGGTGAGCAACATGAGCCCGGTATGGTCCAGCCTTCCACTGCAGAGCCGTGGGCATCACTGGCGTCGGCGTTGGTCGCGCTCGGTGACTTCCTGTTTGTACGCACAGGTGGACAGCCGTTGTACCTGCTGGAGACACTCAAGCTATGGCGGGACCGGCAATGGCTGGTGCCACGGCTGGCAGCGGATGGCGCCTGGCGGCTGGAGCCGACCCGGGAGATGGCTGCAGCCGTCGCCCAAGAGGGGTCCCAGCACGACCTCTTACCGCCCTCGGTGCGCACGCTGATCCTGGCCCGGCTGGCCCCGCTCTCAAGAGCCGCACGCCAGCTGGTGCAGGTAGTCGCGGTACTGGCAACGTCGGTGAGCGCACCGCTGCTGTGGCAACTGGCCGAGATGAAGGTGCAGGTTGGTGTGGAGGCCCTGGAGGAGGCCGTCAAGAGCGGGATACTGCATGAAGAGGCCACTGAGAGAGGCCGGGCGGGCAGCTATCGCTTCTCTCATGAGCTGATACGCGATGTGGTCTACACCGAGCTTGGCGCGGCACGGCGGCAGGTCTTGCACCAGCTGGCCCTGGCCCGGCTGGAGAGCGAAGGAGCGCGCGCCGCCGAACTGGCGTACCATGCGCGGTCTGCGGGAGAGGTCGAGGCTGCCTACCGCTACAGCGTGCAGGCTGGAGTGGAGGCAGCGGCGGTCTTCGCCGTCGAGGACGCCATCGGGCACTACGAACAGGCGCGCGCCTGGCTCCAGGAGCACACGCGGCTCCAGAGCAAGCTGTCGGCCTCCGAGGTCGAACGCCTCTATGCCCATCTGGGGCGGGCCTATGCCAACCAGAATGCCTGGGAGCAAGCCCAGCAGGCCTATGAAGAACTGCTCGCCTATGCCAAGCAGCAGCAGCTGTCCACGCTGGTCAGCATGACCCTCAACCGCCTGGCGATCATGGCGCTGCAACAGTCACACGACAAGCCCCAGGTGCAGGCACTGCTGGAGGAAGCCTTGCAGATGGCGCAGACCAGTCACGATCAGAAGGCGCTGGCGGAAACGGAGTGGAACCTGGCCCAGATCACCGCCAATATGTGGGACGATCCCACGAGTGCTTTGCCGCATGGAGCGCAAGCGCTCTCCCTGGCACATCGAAGTCCCTGGCGCTGTATGCGCGACTTCCCACCGAGCCGACCGCTTCACGGGAGCTTTCACTTGTCCACTATCTCAGTGGTGCTCCGCTCACCCAATCCTTGACCAATCGTACGTCAGAAGCCTGGTGCTGGGCGTTGCTGGCTTTTGCCCAAGCGCATGCCGGGCAGGTGCAGCCCAGCATACGCAGTGGCCGCAGGGCGCTCGCGCTCTCCACAGAGAGCAAGAACGTCTGGATACAAATCAACAGTATGCGCTACCTCACCTACGGATTGCTGGACGCGGGAGCCTATGAAGAGGCACTCGGGCTCATGCAAGCCTCCATGGCGTTGGCGCGAACCCTTCCTCCGACGCTCATTTTCCAGCGCTTTCTCTATGGCCTGGGCAATGTCTATCACGCCTTGCAGCAGTGGCAAGAGGCGCGCAGCACGCTCGAAGAGGCAGAAGCTGTGGCTGAGACGTTAGACCTCGCACGATTGCGGGTGGTCACCCTGTCGCAGTTGTGCATGAACTGCGCCGTGGCCGGGCAGTGGGGACAGGCCCACGCCTATGCCGTGCAGGCCATGGCCCTCCGCGAGAGCCTGGAGAGGGCCATGATCCTGCTGGATTTCTCCCCGCAGTATGAAACGGAGGCCTTGCTGCGTGGGGGGGATGAAAGCCAGGCGAGAGCAGAAGTGCAACGACTCGGGGAACGTCTGGGGCCTTCCCCGCGCTTCCGCGTTCCCTACCTCCAGTCCCTGGCGGTGCTCTCCGCGTGGGAGGGACATAGCGAGCAAGCCACCGGCCAGTTACGCGAGGCAGCAGGGCTGGCCGCAGAGATGGGGTTATCAGGGGAACAGTGGCAGATCCAGGCGGCGTTGGGGAGCTTGTATGAGGCAGGAGGCGAGCCTGCACAAGCACACACAGCATGGGCGAAGGCAGCGAGGATCATCGGGGGGCTGGCAGAGGGCATCAAGGATGAGGCGCTGCGTGCACGTTTTCTGGCCGGGCCACAGATTCATCCCGTGCTGCAGCACGTCCAAAGCGAGGCCTCCCAGGTTTCGCAAGACCAGGCGGAGTCGAGCGGGCGTTGAGGCGCATGGTGCCGCTTGCAGGCTCATCACCAGGTCTGCCTGCTCCTCTCTCTTCATCGCGACAAGAACGAGCGAGCCATCCTGCTTAAGTGAGCCACTCCCCAGCGTTTCAAGCCACTCTCCATGACGCTGCTCATGACGCTTTCATGACGCTTCCTGCTTATGCTTTTACCCGAGAGGAAGAGGCGTATCAACTGAGGAAATGCAGAATTATAAGTGATTGGAAGGACAGGAACCATGAGCGCTTCAACACAATCTATCGTCCGGCGTCCACCTGTTAGTGCGCTCGCGTTGATTTGCGCAGCGCAATTCGTGCTCCAGTTGGACTTCAGTATCGTCAATGTTGCGCTTCCGACTATGCAGCTGGAATTGGGGTTCGCTGCCGCCGACTTACAGTGGGTGGTGACTGGCTACGCGTTGACCTTCGGATCACTCCTGCTGCTGGGCGGGCGCGCCGGTGACCTGTTGGGACGGCGGCGCTTGCTGCTGCTGGGGCTGTTGCTCTTCGCGCTCGCCTCGCTGACCTGTGGCCTGGCCCTCTCCCCGCTCATGCTGATCCTATCGCGCTTTGTGCAGGGTGCTGGAGCGGCGTTCGTCTCTCCCTCGGCGCTATCGATGCTGACGACGACCAACGCTGAGGGGGCGGCTCGCAACCGAGCGCTGAGCATCTGGCAGGCAACGACAGCCGCCGGCGCGTCAGCCGGGGTGATTGCCGGGGGAGTGCTCACCCAATACCTTGGCTGGCGCGCGATATTCCTGGTCAATCTGCCCATCATCGCGGTCCTGCTGATACTCATCCCGCGCGCGATCCCTGATGACAAGAGGACCGGCAGGCAGCGCATCGACGTGCTCGGTGCTGTTCTGGTTACGGCATCGGCGGCCGCGCTGATTTATGGGCTCAGCAGCGGGCAACAGCAGGGCTTCGGATCGCCGGGAACGGTGCTGGCGTTAGGAGCCGCTGTGCTGCTCGCTCTGGCGTTCGTGCTGGTCGAGCGCAAGACGACCACTCCGATGGTGCCGTTCAGCTACTTTTCGTCGCCAACGCACCGCGCTGCCGTGGGGGCCATGTTGCTGATGGGCGCGGTACTCGCTGGCTACGTCTACTTCACCTCGTTGTACATGCAGCGTGTGCTTGGCGAGAGCGCCCTGCTCACCGGTCTCTCCCTGGTTCCGTCAACGGCGACCGTGATCCTGGTCTCGACCTTTGCCACGCGCCGCCTGCTCGATCGTCTGGGTGTCAAGCGCCTGTTGCTCCTCGGGCTAGCCTCGATGGGCGTGGGCCAGGTATGGCTCTCCTTTATGACCAGTGGGGGCAGCTACGTCGTCAACGTATTGCCCGGACTACTGCTGACCGCCTTTGGAATAGCTCTGGCCCTCCCAACTGCCTCGATCGGTGCGACGACGGGCGTCGATCGACGCGAGCAGGGTCTGGCCGGTGGCTTGCTCACGACCGGCCAGCAGATGGGCTCGGCGGTCGGACTCGCCCTCCTGGCCACTATTGCCGCTGCCCACACGGGGCAGACAGGTTCGCTTGCTGCGGGATATGGTTTCTCCTACCTCGTCGCCACTGGGATCGTCCTGATCGCACTGGTGTTGGTCGCCACGCAACTCAACCACAAAGCGTGCCAGTCCGAACTTGCACGTCAGCGTCCGGAGGCGGCTCAGACCAGGACTGCCGCTCTGCTGCGCAAGGAAGCATAGGTAGTTGTGACTTCTTAGTGCCGAGGGGTGAGGCAGAAGGTATGAGTCATCCTGAATTTTTGAATCAAAAATTCAGGATGACTCATGGTCAAGCTCTCTTAATCTGAGACTTCGGCGGTAGCAACATCTGAGACTTCGGCGGTGGCAACATCTGAGGCTTCGGCGGTGGAGATATCTGAGGCTTCGGCGGTAGCTACATCCGGGACCTGCACCTCCTCCACTCTCCGCTCGCGCTCGGACCAGAGAGCGTACCCGATCCAGGCCAGCCCTAAAAAGAACGTCACGGCACTGACGCCAGCAAGGATGTTCCTCACAAGGGCCGGTAGTGGCGCAATAACCACTAAACCAGCGACCCCCGAAATAATGAGCAGCAAACCAGCCCAGCGCGGGAGGATACCGGCACGCATCGTCGCTACACCAAGCGGGATGGTACCCACTACCACCATCAAGATTGCCACAATGATGAAGACATTCAGCACTGGTGGCAGTTCACCCGCAAGCAAATTCGGTGCATGGGTAGTCAACCACGGAATTACGGTGGCCGATATTAAACCGAAGCCTACACCGACTACCAGCATTCCGAAAAAGATCAAGACGAAGCCGGCAAATCCCAGCCAGCCCGCCTGGATGGCCTGACGCGCGTACATCCCCACCAGACCTGCTATAATGGCCAGTGAGGCAAACAACATCACCAGGCTGGTAAGCAGAAAGGGGAGGCTGGCATACTGGTCGGGATTAGTGATGGGTAAGATAAGAGCGCTCATTACGGTCCAGGCGAGCCCTAACAGGCTCCCAAGAAGCAGAGCTACTCCGCTGGATCGAAATAGTGTGCTAGGCGACATGGTTAGTAGTCTCCTTGTTAAATAATTAGTCCTTTAAATCCACTTATTACTGCCTCCTACGGAGGCGAGCAAATGGAAAGAGAAGGGTCTGGGGACACCCCAGGCCCCGTCAGGGGAGCTTCGCCCCCTGCACCCCCTCTTTATGAGTGGATGTTTGCAGTTTTCCCAGTCGATCTTTCACCTGCCGTAGTATATCGTCACTTTTGCAAAATGCAAAGCGCACATACCCATGTCCGATATTTCTATGTTCCTGGCTGTAAAATGACTCTGGTGGAATGCAAGCCACCCCGACTTCTTTTACAAGATAGTGCGTAAATTCCATTGGCGTTCCATTAAATACTTGCGAGTAATCCGCCAACATAAAGTAAGTACCCTGGGGGGCGCAGTATTTCAGCCCGCCACTATCGAGCGCGGACATCATCAACTGCCGCTTGGTTTCGTACATCGCCTTGAATGTTTCATAGTAGGTTCCAGGGAGATTGAGCGCGTAGGCAATTGCCTCCTGTGAAGGATGGTGGACCGCAAATGTCACGAATTGATGTGCACGTGCTACACCCTCTACCAGGTCAGGAGGGCCGTACACCCACCCAACTTTCCAACCCGTTGCGCTGAACAACTTCCCGGCGCTACTTACCGTGACTGTACGTTCAAACATGCCCGGCAGCGTAGCAATGGGGATATGCTCTGCAGGGGCAAAAAGCAGGTGCTCATACACTTCATCGGCAATGACTGTTACGTCGTGTTCGATACATAACTCAGCGATCAACATTAATTCCTGGTGGGTAAAGACACGGCCGGTGGGATTCTGTGGTGTGTTCAAGATAAGCGCACGTGTTTTCCTGGTAAAGGCAGAGCGGAGTTCGTCAGTGTCAAATGTCCAGGCCGGGGGATGCAGTGGGACATATACGGGTACCGCATTCGCCATAATGATATCTGGCACATACGAATCGTAATACGGCTCGATAACAATCACCTCATCACCGGGGTCAACAAGCCCCAGTATGGCGGAGAGAATTCCCTCAGTCGCCCCTGAAGTGACAACAACTCCACCGACCGGATTGATGTCCAAGTTGTAGAAGCGGGCCGCATGATCGACGACTGCCTTGCGTAGAGATGCCGTTCCAGGCCCAGGTGCATACTGGTTATGCTGTCCGGATTGCGCTGCATGTACCAGCTGCATGATTACATCGTGTGGAGCGTCGAAATCGGGCTTCCCCTGTCCCAGGTTCAGCGCATTGTACTGCTGTGCAAGTGTATTAACCTCGGTAAAAATGGTTGTACCAAATGTCGCCACACGAGAAGCAGAAGTGGACATGCGCCATACTCCCTTGAACTGAATACGAGGACCCGGTGAGCTGCCAAAGCAATACCCATTGGAGATGGTTAGCTTCAACCTGACCCGCCTGCCATCTAAATTGGAAGGTAACCGTTTGTATTATACGTGTTTTGCCTTGCTGGCGCAAGAAGGATATTAAGGGTGCTCTGGCCCAATACGATCCCACAACCCCAGGCGTATCAGTTCGTTACGGGCATCAAAGCCGAACAGCTCGGGGTCCATATTACGGCCATGACGAATTACCAGGCCGCGCAGCATTTCAATTTGCTCCGCTTTACTGGCCGTATCCCGTTCAAACGGGATATGTTGGGCAAGCAGTTCAATTGCCTGCCTGTTATTCCATTGTTCCTGAGTTTCTGACATGGCAAACGGGTGAGATAGTAAGAGATCCGGCGACAATACTTAGTACAATGGTAACACGCACAACAGGAACGATTCAAGGTGAACTGGCACTCCAGGGTATGCACTGATACACGTTTATATACATTGAGAATAGCCATTTTACCCTACAAACTTGACCATGTTAAATATGGGTGTTACTGTGCTTAATAGTAAAACCAACACATTGGAATTAACAAAAAGGTGGTGAAGGACAATGCTTTGTACATTTTGTAATACTGCCAGGCTAGCTAATGAAGCACCTTGCCCGCAATGTGGCGCCCCTTCGCCTTTAATTGCAGGAGCGAATGGTACCTATAGGAATTTGGAGGCACCAATGCCCCCGCCAATGATGTGGGGTAGTCCACCTTCACAATTTTCTAATGTACAAGTGAGTAACCAGGTACAGCAGGGTTTTCCACAAACATCCCAGGTACAGCAGCAGTCCACATTACCTGTCCCATATCAACCCCAGCAAGCGTTCAGCACAATGCCTCCGGGCACAATGACGACAGGGATGGAAGGAACTGCACTACTACCGATACCAACGCAAAATTTGAGTGCCCTGGTCGCTGCCCTGCCTGAAGAAGCAGGAGTTATTTATGTTGCACCTATGTACACCAAACCACGGCCCATTATTCCGCGCTACCGTGTCATTAGTGGACTCCTAAGTGTATTGATTGTCACCTTCTTACTTTGCGTGGGAACAGGCTATTATGCCAAAGCCAGTGGGAAGTTAGCAACTTTAGGACAGTTTTATGGAATGGTTCCCCCTCCGAATGTCACACCTATAGCAACAGCTCCACTAAAAGACCCACCAACAACCCAACAAACAGGGCCAGCTTACGGCATTATCAACTCGGCTACCACCACTTCCAAGATTAACTCGCAACATGTTGCCCAAAAACAAGATACCGTATTCAGGCCAGGGCAGTCTATCTATCTGACCTATAGTGTGCAGCATCCAAAGGCCCCTGGAGTTGTGGTCATCAAATGGTACACCAATGGCTTGTTCTACCAGTCAAGTACTACCATGACCATTACAGGTGCCATCAGCGGTTACACCGAAGAGGTCTATGTACAACCAGCCGAAGGCATGGTGGAACTGTATTGGAATAACCAGCTGGCAATCCGGCTCTATTTTGTAGTAAGGTAGCGCAGGTTGATAACTACTTGCATTGGGTATCGACAGTCACGTCGCCCAGTACCTCAACCTGGCAGGCAAGGCGCATATCGGCGTTCTTCTTAAGGTCGCCACGCAGCCAGAACTTCTCCATAAAGGTGAGTGAATTGGTGTTGGTCGAAGGAGAAA
>WNGL01012003.1_pt1 | contig 10424 bp, 12 predicted proteins | sample 5400591 | NCBI WGS metagenome assembly WNGL01 (sample SAMN13153377, study PRJNA577476) | soil metagenome | isolation source: 80 cm soil or saprolite under Garry oak tree replicate 1 | place: USA:California | collected 2016-06-15 | reverse complement strand
CCCGAATATAAAGAAGAAATAGATGCAGCCACTCGAGCGGTGAAACTGGACCCAAGCCTGGTTGCCGCACACGATTTACTCAGCGCAGTTTATTTGGAACATGGGCAGGTAACTCTTTCAATCGAACATAGCCGCGATGCCCTGAGACTTGATCCTCAAGATCAACAGGCCGTCTACCATTTGATTCTGGCGATGCGAAAATCAGGACAGAAAGAAAGATAGGATTCCAGCACTCATGAAACAACTCGTCGAACTACGCGCCAAGGGCAAAGATGACCTGGCAGCCAGCAAGCGATTCAGGCTCTACGAGGAGCCTACTCCAATAGTTTCGACGTCCCAATGAAACCTCTTAAATAATCGGATGGCGGGAAATCGATGGAATACTTGGCGATCGAGCATACGATGGCATCTTCCGATGCCGTGATCGAAGATCATGCGCGACTTATGCTGAAGAAGGCTGCGCACGTTCGGGATCGATTGAATAAGTTTTTTCTTTTCAACTGTATAGAGCTGAAGTTTCCTCTGCTTGGCCATGAGGATACTCGTCTATATATTCATGATTATACGCCACTTAGATGGTGGGCGCTGCAGGATTCGAACCTGCGACTTCCACCGTGTGAAGGTGGCACTCTACCGCTGAGTTAAGCGCCCGGAAGCAGGGCAAAAGGAGGGTGCGCCATGGCGGCATCCCGTAGGTTAGAGTAACACCAGCGGGGCTTTACGGCCAATCGGCAATGATCCGCCGGAAAGGTTCGGAGTCCCTGTAAAACACGGATGCACTGGCTAGAAAACCTAATCCGAAAAGCACACGAAGCCGCCTCTGACGGGTTGGCAGTGTTGCGTTTGGAACTCGGCGCAATAGAGTTCAGACGCATGGAGTTGGCCGGGGTTGGATTTGGCAAAAAAGGCCTGCTGGAGTTAAGCCTCCACGACCCCGCTCTGCCGGCTGCTGCGGCCCGCTCCGGTTCAGATAAACCCGGGGAGCCGTCCGATCATCGGCCTCCCACTGAAGGAGCGAAGAACGAAAGCCCGTCCCGGCCCGAAAACCGCCCCAAGAACCCGAAATCCGGCTCTGAAAGCTCCGATTTAGCGCAACAATCCACGGGGGATTGGGTTCCAGAAGATATGGCAACCCTGGTCCTGAACAATCCGGCCCTGGGAGCGAGGGCAGCATCGCGGCCGGGCTCCATGCCCGAACCGCATCGCAATTATGCCCAGGACGAGTCGAGCGACGCGGCCATCATGTTGCGCGTGGCTGCGGGCGACGAAGAGGGTTTTAATTACCTGGTAGGGAAATACTACCGGGCGATGATCAGTTTTCTGTTTCGGATGGTGCGCAACCAGGCAGTGGCTGAAGAAATGGCGCAGGAGGTTTTTCTGCGCGTTTACCGTTCGCGCGAGAGTTATCGGGCAGAGGCCAAGTTCACCACATGGCTCTACAGGATTGCGACCAATCTGGCGGTGAACCATGCGCGCGATACACGGCACGAGCGGTCGGCACAGACCGTATATCTAGACGCGCCGGATGAGGAAACAGGCACCACGCCGGATGTGGCTGACGATGAGCCATCGGTGGAGCAGCGTTTGGTGCGCGACGAGCGCATGGCGGCGATTCGGGCTCAGGTTATGGCCCTTCCGGAACGCCAGCGTATGGCGGTGTTGATGCACAAGTATCAGGGGATGGATTACAGGCAGATCGGTGATGTGCTGAAGTTGAGCGAGTCGGCGACAAAGTCGCTGCTCTTCCGCGCGTACCAGACGCTGCGGGACAAGTTGAAGGAATTTGTGTAAGGGAACAAACCGGGCGATACCGGTGGGAGTGGGGTGGCACCGATGGAAACGATGAACAAATGCACCGGAATGGATACGAAGCTGGCGGACCTGCTGCTCGATCCTGACGCGGCGCCTGCCAAGGTGAAGACTCATGTTGCAGAGTGTGACTCTTGCCGCAAGGATCTGGAAGAGCTGCGTGCGACTATGGCGTTGCTTGACACATGGCCAGCGCCGGAACCGAGTCCGTACTTCTTCACCCGGATGGACGCGCGGATGCGCGAAGAGCGCGCCGCGCCGCAGGCAGGCTGGCTGGAGAGATGGCGAGCTCGTTTTGCATACGGTCCATCGATGCACGCAAGACCGCTGGCAGCGATGGCGTTGACGGTGATGCTTTTGTTGGGCGGGGGGACTTATCTGGGCGTGACCAATTGGGAGCAGCCGCAGCCGGCTCAGGGAAACGCCGCGGTGGTAAACGATTTGCAGACTCTGGACAACAACGCGCAGCTTCTGGATCAGCTCGAATCGATTACTGACAATCCGAACGACGACGATTCGCAGTATTCGCAGTAGCTTGAATTGAACGGTGGGGGCCGAGAGACAAAATGAGTGGGGAAAAGTACACACGCGCTGGAGTAGGGACGCGGCTCGCGGTTTCAACCGCCGCCGCTCTCATGGCGCTGTGTATGCCCTTTTCAGGAGCGCTCGGCCAGCGTCCGCATGAGTCCCGCCCAGCATCGCCTCCGCGTAATTCCGCACCCCACTACTCTGCGCCACGCCAACAGTCGCGGCCGGAATTCTCGAAGCCGCAAACATACAGACCGCAGAATCAGGGGCGACCAGCGCAGCAGTACCCGCAATACCGCGCACCCATGGGCGGCCAGTATCAGCGCCCTTCTGGGGAGCCGATGCGCGCAAACCCAGGGATGCGGCCGCCGCAAATGAATCCGCAAGCGGGAGCGCGAGGCAACTATCCAAATTCTCCATACCCAGGCCAGGGCTACACTCGTCCCGCGAACCCCAGCTATGCGCAACCAAGCTACGGACAGCAAGGTGATGCTCAACCGCGTAACGCGCAGCCAAACTATGCACCGCCAGGTCACTTGGGTGCATGGCTTAACCAGCATCGCGGCGTGCCGGTCCAGGACCAGGAACGGATGCTGCGAAGCGATCCCAGCTTTAACCGCCTGCCTCAAGGAGACCAACAGCGGGTGGTGCAGCAGTTGCACCAAGTTGATCGAATGCCGGACCAACAGCGCGAACGCAGGTTGGCACGGGCTGAGAATCTTGAGCACCTTTCTCCGCAAGATCGCGCGCAGGTAAACATATCCTCTCGCCGTTGGACCTCTATGCCTCCCGATCGCCAGACAATGATGAGGAATGCGTTCAGGGATCTCCGTGCGGTTCCGCCCGACCAGCGTCCGATGGTGCTCAACTCAAGCCGTTACCAAGGCGCGTTCAGCCCCGAGGAGCGGGGCATCCTCTCTGACATGCTGCGTGTGGAACCTTACCAGCCGCCGCGGTAGTTGGCTTCTAAATCACAGGCTCGTTAGTTATGAGATGCAACAGGCGCGGCAGGATGGGGTGCTTCTGCACCCGCGCCCCCGAAAATCCGTTTCCTCTCTTTTACCTTTACGGCAGGCGCGCCTGCGTACACGCCCCATGCTGCCAGGTCGCGTGTCGCCACTGAAGCCAATCCCAACACAGCGCCTTCGCCGACATTCACTCCTGGCGACACCGAAGCTCTTGCGCAGATCCAAGCATAGGCTCCAACTTCCATCTCAAATGCCAACAGGGGAAATCCAGGGTCGTCGAAGTCGTGAGTTGCGCCACAAAGATAGGACCCTTGCGACAGGATGGCGTGCGATCCGAGTCGTATAGGCGCCGGATTGTAAATCTCAGCGCCATCGCCAGCAGTAACCTGATCGGCGCACACCAGATTCCACGGAGCCCAGACCCTCGAAGTCGGATAGAAATGGCAATTTGGTCCCATCTTCGCGCCGAAAGTCCTCAGAAGCATAGCGCGCCAGGAATGGAACGGCCTTGGAGAAATTCGATACAGAAGCGCCCAACAGATATTCCAGATGAGCCGCGCAATTCTTTGCCGCAGTGAAAATGCCGGCCGAAGATAGGGATCTTCAGCCGTCTCTGGCGCGATGTGTTCCGCCGCGTTGTAGTGAATCCGCTTGGGCATATCCGTTCCTGCAACTAGTCTGCCATCATTGGCCGATTGCCAGGAAATCTCGTAGCCAAACTTGCACTATTTGCTGGTTCAGGCTGGTTCAATGCGTCAGGTCAAACGGCGCGCGCAGCCGGATATCCCGGGACGAAGACCCTACCTGAATTTCGAACGTTCCCGGCTCGGCAACCCACGTCTTCGCCTCAGGGCTCCAATAGGAGAATGCGGCGCGATTCAGCTTCAGTTGTACGGTCTTCACCTCGCCCGGCTTCAGTTCCACACGGCTAAAGGCTTTCAGTTCATGCACCGGCCGGTCGATCTTGGAGTGGCCGTCGTGCACGTAAAGCTCCACCACTTCGGCGCCGGCGCGCGTGCCTGTGTTGCGCACTTTCAAGTTCACTTCGATGGGCTGATCCCCCTCTGCATTTTCTGGCGTGACCTTTAATCCGCTGTACTCAAATGTCGTGTAACTCAGCCCAAAACCAAACGGAAACTGCGGCTCGATGCTCTTGGTGTCGTAGTAGCGGTAGCCGACGTAAATCCCTTCGGCGTAGCTGACTTCAAGGTTCTTGCCGGGGTAGTTCGTGGCCGCAGGTGAATCTTCAAACTTCTTCGGCAGAGAAACTGGTAACTTGCCGGATGGGTTCGCGTCGCCGAACAGAATCGATGCCAAGGCGTTCCCACCCTCTTGCCCGTCGTACCACATGTCCAAAAGCGCAGGCGTCTTTTCGATCCACTTGGTCATCGTTACCGGGTCACCGGTGTTCAGTACGACAACCGTGTGCGGGTTGGCATTTTCGACGGCGGCGACGAGCTCATCCTGGCCGGCGGGCAGGTCCATGGTCTTCACGTCGAATCCTTCTCCTTCGTTCTTGAAGTAGCGGCCCACCACGACTACCGCGACATCCGCCTTTGATGCGGCATCAGTCGCCTCTTTCAGAAGCTTGGCGCGCGCCTCGGGCGTGTCCTGCGCTTGGTCCTCGCCATCCATGCCGACTCCCAACGCAGTGGTCACCTGCATCCTATTCCCGGCACGTTTGCGAATGCCGTCGAGCGGCGCAATTGCATACTTCGGCCGCACCAGCGAACTGCCACCACCGCCTGTCCGTGCTACCGCCGCATTCGGCCCAATCACAGCGATGGAGTGAACTTTCGCTGCATCCAGGGGCAGCAGGGAACCGGCGTTCTTCAGCAGCACAATGCCTTCTGTCCCGGCCTGCCTTGCCACCGCCTGCTGGGCAGGTGTGTCCACATCGCCGAGAGCGGTATGTGGATAATCGAAGATGCCGCTGACAAAAATTACCCGCAAGATGCGGCCCACGTTATCGTTAATTGCGGCCTCAGTGATGTTTCCAGCCTTCACCTCGGCCAATACCTTTTCCGGAACGAGCCAGCCATCGCTGTTGCCCGCTTCTTTTGTGGCCGGCCGCTCCATCCACGCCTTCATCGGCGACCCGCCCGGCATCTCCAAGCCCATCCCTGCATTCACTGTTGGCGCAGTCGAATAGGTGCTGCCCCAGTCGGAAATGACGAACCCCTTGAATCCGAACTCCTTCTTCAGAACATCGCTAAGCAAGTACATGCTCTCGCCGCAGTGCACGCTGTTCACCTTGTTGTAAGCCGACATTACGGTCCACACATCTGCCTCTTGCACTGCAGCTTTGAAGGCAGGCAAATAGATCTCGTGCAGCGTGCGCTCGTCGATCGTCGCATTTACGCGGTGGCGTTCATACTCCTCGTTGTTCGCCGCAAAATGCTTCACCGAGGGAATCACACCCTCGCCCTGCACGCCGCGTATATAGGCGACGCCAAGTTGCGCGGCGAGGTAGGGATCTTCACCATATCCCTCAAAGTTGCGTCCCCACAGTGGCACGCGATTGATGTTCACAGTCGGGCCCAGAATCATGTCGCGGCCCAGCGACTTCACTTCCTGACCGATGGCCTGCCCTTCGCGTTGGACCAGGTCCATGTCCCATGTGGAGGCCATTGCAACGCCCGAAGGAAATGACGTTGTCTCTACCTTCACCGGATTCGAGGACGAGTTGGTAATCGCCGAACTGCCAGCCCAAGAGCGAACACCCGTCGGGCCATCAGCCATCTTGATTGCGGGAATCCCCAATCGTGCAATTGGCGCCGACTCCATCCATCCTGAACCGGAAAGCATGGTGGCCTTCTCTTCCAGCGTCATGCGGCTTAATAGATCGGCCACACGCTTCTCCACCGGCAGCGCCGCGTTCTTGTACGGCGCATTTGCAGGAACGGCGGCTTGCTCGGAGCTTTGTGCCTGGAGATGTGCTGCAGACAGTGAGACAAATGAGATCAGAATGGCGAGGCAGGGAAATACAGTGCGGCGCATGGATTGGGGCTCCTGAGGCGGTAGATTTCCCGCCTGGAATTCGAAGGCAATGGTAGCGGATGGCTGGCCAGTGCAACAAATCGAGACGAGCCCCAAAATCGCACTTACCGCACAACATCTCGCGCGACCCGCACAAATTGGCCCTTTGATTCCACATGATGTCCGATCTTGAGTTGGGATAGGATACTTTGGCGGAACTCCCGCGGGCCCAATTGTCAATGAATGACGTTCAATGAACTCATAGAAAGGGAACGAGACACCATGAACGAACCTCGCCCACAGCGAAGAATCGGTAGAAGCATTGCCGCCGTGCTGATTGGCATGGCCGCGGGAATTGCGATGACCATTGCAACGGACTTTGTGTTGCATGCAATGCATGTATTCCCGCCGTGGGACCAGCGGGTGCCCGATGGGCTGCTGCTTCTGGCCACTGCGTATCGCTCGGTTTACAGCATCGCAGCCAGCTACCTCATCGCGCGCCTCGCTCCATACAAGCCCATGCAGCACGCTCTTGTGGCCGGGGCGATAGGAATGGTCGTCAGTACTGTGGGCGCGGTCGCGACTTGGAACGGAGGGCCCGAGTTCGGACCTCACTGGTATCCAATCGCGCTCGTTGTGCTTGCATTGCCCTGCGCCTGGGTTGGCGGCATGCTTTACCTGAAGCAAATGCGGACGCGTTCTGAATAACTTGGTCCAGCTAGTCTGAGTCTCGCGAAAGAATTGTCTTTGTGGACGCGCCCTCGAACCGACTTTACCTCCGTAAAAGACTTTGACAGCGCCATTTTTGCAGTAGTAGGATCGGCATTCCCCGGGTTGAAAAAGCGAAATTTGGAGGTCGAAATGGCAGCTACCGAAGTACCCCTTCAGTTTGATCCGTCGAAGCTGGATGCCTTTATGGGTAAGGCCGTGATGGATATGGGCGCCGCAATGCACGCCACTTTAGTGGTGCTCGGCGATAAGCTGGGACTCTATAAGGCAATGGCAGGCGTGGGCCCGCTCACGTCGGCGGAACTAGCGGCTAAAACGAAGACATCAGAGCGCTACATACGCGAGTGGTTGAATGCCAACGCGGCAAGCGGGTTTGTGACCTATGATGCGGTGACGAAGCGCTTTGAGTTGCCGCCAGAGCAGGCATTTGCGCTCACCGTTCTCGACCTCCCCGGTGCATATCACATCATCTCAGCATGCTTCAAAGATGAGCCGAAAATCACCCAGGCATTCCGCACCGGCGAGGGCGTCGGCTGGCATGAGCACGATGCCAATCTCTTCTTCGGCACAGAGAGATTCTTCCGCCCCAATTACGAGCAAAACCTCCTTAGTACCTGGATTCCTGCCCTGGAGGGGGTCGGGCAGAAGCTCGCCAATGGCGCAACCGTTGCGGATGTCGGTTGCGGCCACGGCGCCTCAACGATGCTGATGGCTAGGGCCTTTGCGAAATCGCGCTTTTGCGGCTTCGACTACCACAGCGGCTCCATCGAATACGCTCGCCACGTTGCCGGTCGCGATGGGCTTCTCGATCAAATCAACTTTGAGGTCGCTAGTTCAAAGAGCTATCCCGTCAATGGCGGCTATGATCTTGTGACATTTTTCGATTGCCTCCACGACATGGGTGATCCCACCGGCGCCGCGAAACACGTCCTGTCTTCACTGAAGCCCGACGGAACGTGGATGATTGTTGAACCTTTCGCCGGTGACAAACCGGAAGAAAATCACAACCCAGTAGGACGAATCTTCTATTCCGCCTCGACAATGATCTGCACTCCGGCGTCGCTGGCGCAGGAGGTGGGAGCCGCCCTGGGCGCACAGGCAGGTGAGGAACGCATTCGAGATGTAGTCACGACGGCTGGTTTTACGCGATTCCGCCGGGCCGCCCAGACGCCCTTTAACCTCGTGTATGAAGCACGGCCGTAGCACCTTCTGGGCCACTAACTGAAGTCGAGCTTCAGCGACGAGCCGGTTACCTTCGGCTCGTCTTCTTTTGCAATCAAAAGCCCCAAAGCCGATGAGTACCGATCCCGCAACACTTCGCCGCGCGGCCACTCAGAGCGACGAACAAGCGCGAGCAAACTCGCCGCTATTGCAAGCATCGCAAGCGGCAGTGCCTGACGTACATACAGCAGTCCTTGGTTTGCGATGGTGGGAAATTGAGGCAGCAGATCGGACCGTAGCGAACTCAGCGACCACAGAAAACACAGAAGCAGCAATGGCGCAATGGGCGCTGCGTTCTTTTTCGTTTGCCCGATCTTCCACCCGACCATGCATCGATCAGAACATATTCATTTGACCGCACGGGTGAATCCTTGAGAACGCCCAATCTACGCGCCTAATCCGTCGCTAAGTTACAATAAAGGTAGGGCCAAGGCCGATATTTACTTCGCATTGATCGCAAGCACAGCAAGGAGTTGTACCCCTATGGCGATTCCCGCCACTCAAATGCGTCCGGGCATGATTATCAAGCACAACGACCAGCTGCACTTGGTCTTCAAGGTCGAACACCGTACACCCGGCAACCTGCGCGCGTTCATCCAGGCAAAACTGCGCAATATCAGGACCGGCGCAATGTTTGAGCACCGCTTCCGCTCTGCCGACGCGATCGAGAAGGTAGTTGTGGACGAGGTTTCCATGGACTTCCTCTACGCCGACGGCGATGATTATTACTTCATGAATCCGGTCGACTATGAACAGACTGTGCTCAAGGGCTCCACGCTTGGCGATGCGGTGGAATACCTTACCCCGAACCTGCAGATCAAGGTGAGCTATCACGATGGACAAGCCGTGGGTATCGAGCTGCCGTCCGCAGTCGAACTCGAAGTCGTCGAAACCGAGCCAGGCCTGAAGTCCGCCACGGCTTCCAGCGTCACCAAGCCTGCCAAGACCGAGACCGGCCTCGTGGTTCAGGTTCCCGCCTTCATCAACGAAGGTGAGAAGATCCGCGTAGACACCAGCGAAGGCGCCTACCTCAGCCGCGCGTAAGCTCAAAATTGGGTGCCCCAGGTCCCGCTTTTGGGACCTGGGATTCCAGAAGTTGCCTCAATTCGCCCAATCCTTCGATAAATCTCGCCGAAATAAATTCTCTTGCACGCTCACGCTTTTCATGTGCTACAGTGAGTAACACTATGGCGAGTAACACTCCATCTCATCACGATCCCGCCGAACTGGGCGAACTCGAGCGCGGCATCCTCTCCATCGTCTGGCGGCTTGGCTCAGTCACGGCCGACCAGGTGCGCGAGGAGTTAGACCGGCCACTCAAGGACTCCACCGTCCGCACAGTTTTGCGCCGTCTTGAAGAGAAGGGCTACCTGGCGCATTCGGTCGAGAATCGCACCTTCCGATACAGTCCTGCGGAATCGCGCCAGCGCGTAGCGGGCCGCGCCGTCAAACGTATTGTGGATTGGTTCTGCGAGGGATCCGTCGAGGCTCTCCTGGTCGGAATGGTCGATTCCAAGGTGCTCGATCGCGCGGAGCTGCAACGCCTCGCCACCCGCATCGCCGAGGCGCAAAAGGCCTCAGCAACAAACTCCCACAAAAAGGAGGCCAAGTCATGATTCCTTTCCTATTTGAAGCGGCCCTGCGTTCCGTGCTCGTGGCCGTTGCGGTCTGGGCTGGCCTGCGGGCATTCCGCATCACCAACGTTCTGGCGCAAAAAGCAGTGTGGGGTCTCGTGTTGGCTGCTGCAGTCTTCATGCCGATACTGCTGCCTGTTGCGGCGCGCTGGCCAGCTCTGCCGGCTGCCGCCACTGTGGTGATTCCTGCGCATCCCTTAAACTTGCTCTCAGCACTTCGCCCCACGAATCAAGTTGCCGTTCCAGTCGTTCCACCGGACGTCGCTTCCAGTGAGGAGCCCACTTTAGCCCCATCTGCCGCGCAGACTCTCTATGCTTTGCAGGAACCCTCAGTTTCCTCCAGCCGCTTTCCCGCGCTCACAATTTCGAGTTCTAACACCGCCGCACCCGCGACTCCCGCCCAGCCGCAGCCTGTCGGGCGGCTTCGTGCTCTTTCTCCAGTCGAAATGGCATTGCGGCTCTATTTCGCAGTCGCCGCCGTGCTGATTGTCAGATTGCTTTACGGCCTGGGCGTTGCGCTCCGTCTCTGGGACGGCGCGAAACCGGTTGTCCTCGA
>WNGL01020312.1_pt1 | contig 10425 bp, 8 predicted proteins | sample 5400591 | NCBI WGS metagenome assembly WNGL01 (sample SAMN13153377, study PRJNA577476) | soil metagenome | isolation source: 80 cm soil or saprolite under Garry oak tree replicate 1 | place: USA:California | collected 2016-06-15 | reverse complement strand
CGATGCGTGGTGCAGCCGTTGTGGGCGAAACGAGGGGAGCGGCATCAGCACTCCTTCCGCCCAGGGACCGCTGTGTCAGCGCCACGGTCAGACCCATTCCCAGACCGGTAACCGCAAATGCGGCAATGGTTCCTGTTGTAAGAAACGCTCGCCGACTCCATCGGCGGCGATGGCGCGGTGCGGATTGGGTGACAGTTGAAAGACCGACGGCATGTACAGGCCCTGTTGGAGCACTGGCTATCGACGACACTAGTGCAAAGTGTGTCCCTGAGACAAGCTGGAGGTCGCGAAACCGCTGATTGTTGGGGAGCAGGCTTTCTGTTGAGGTGAGACAAAACTGATAGATGACAGGCGCACCAGAGCTGTCGGACAGCGGATAGCCGAGTTGATCGGCAAGCTGTGTGGCACAGGCACCAATGAGCATCGCATCATCCACATCGACCGCTGCGCCTTCGGGGTCAAGTATAAGTCTGAGCATTGGCATGGTCTTCTCTCGCGCGTCTCAGCCTGAATGGGAAGCGAATCCTGAACTGCGTGACCACCAGTCTTTCGCGGTCACGACCATCAGTAGTATAGCCAGGGCGGTCGGATCGCACCTGGGTAAAAGCCGGAAAAAGAAGGGAGACACTTGGCAGAAGGTAGATCGTTTGCTGCCATTACTAACCGTTTTCTGCTTGGCAGCATTATCCAATCTGTTCTCGTCATAGTCATGTCGATTGCAATGAAGGCTTACTCCCTGGTGAAACGCTGTTGCCGACCCTAAGGAACAACAGAACAGTGCGAAAGACACCTATTCTAGGAGAGTCACTGTTAATTCGACTTGACAGAGGGTTGCAGTTGAAGAAGGTGTCACCTTCAGTTGGTTATTCTAGCTAGCGTATTGATCTGTAAGGACTAGTTGTACAGTAATGCTGCATAAAGTATAATATACCCTAGTCGGTTGAGCCACGAAACCAAGCACTTGTTCCTCATGTATCGTCTTGTAAGATATGTGTTCCTCGAGTGAAGCGAGTATAAAGCATGGACGCGAGAGAAAAGACTAACCTAGAGTTTTTGTCTGTGCAAAATAAGTTCATCGCTAGACGCAATGAACAAGATAACTTCAGAGCATCCCTCCGACATGTTCTAAAGGCCCAATCTAACACTTCTTCATTCACGCAGCCTGTTCCCAGACTGTTTCTATTGAATGGCATTGGCGGACTGGGGAAGACGACTCTCTTAAACCGTTTTATCCAAATCTGTCGTGATGAAGATCCTACGTCGAAGTCACTGGTTATAAAGGTAGATTGGGTTGATAACAAGATTGATGAAGGCTTGGAAGAGTCGGATAAAGCTATAAAAGCTATGGATGTGCTATACGATGCTTTTACGCCAGAGTATGACGCTTATTTTAAAGAGTACCGCGCTAAACGAGAAAGGCATGAACAGATCTCCCAAGAGAAGGCACAGGCCATACAAGAATTCGACGGCTGGGTTGACCTTGCTTCTGATCTTGTAGCTGCTACTCCAGCAGGGCCTCTGGGGAAGACCGCAGTGAAGGCGATCGCCAAAACGGCTGTACCTGCAATACAAGAGCAGTATAGAAGGTTCAGTGAATGGTTCCGCCGTAAACTCCATCCGGAGGATTACGACTTATACGACGATCCAAAGGGACAACTATCACGTCTCTTGGTGCAAGCGCTTTTGAAAGTGGCGAGAGAGCGACCCCTCGTTTTGATGCTTGACACGGCTGAGTATGTCCTCCATGTCCAGTGGCTTCGGACCGGACTAACAAAATACACGCTAACAGAAACGGAACGTCTCTTGCTTGTGATCGCAGGGAGAATTTCAGACCCATTTCAAATATCGATCCGTGATACCATCCCGGATAGCTTCATCTATCGAAGCGACCTAGCCACTTTCAGGAAGTTCGATATCATCGACTACCTGAAAGTGTGCCTTGGCTATGAATCAGAGGAGGCCATTCCAAGCGGTTTGGTTGATTTTATATTGCAAACGACGCAAGGCTTGCCATTAGCTGTTGATTCGGTCGTTACCGCCCTGTCGAGGGGTTACGATTGGTCGCACAGCGAGAGCACGGGCGAAAGTAGCAGTGTTGATACAGAAGAACTCATAGGACGAGTGGCTTACAGGTTCTTGAAGCATTGCTTGGAGGATCTTAAAAAATCGGCTGACAGAGACTACATCTATACTTTTGCCATCTTATCGGATGAAATCAGAAACATTTCTGCGGTAGTGGAGTATATCTGGAAAGATGTTTTTGGTGAACACATCAGGCCAACAGATGTTACTGAGCGCCTCCACAGAGAGTATTCTTTTCTTTTCTCAGGTGGCAAGATGCACCCCGTGGTGAAGTTATTTGTCTGTTCAGCCCTCAGCGCGGAGAAAATCGAGAGCGGACGATTGTACGAAATCAATGAGGCTGCAATAGCTTACTTTTCTACAAAGCACAGCAGCTTCAAAGAACGTCAATCAAAGTTCGGCCATCCTGCGTATCAGGAAGCAGCGATAGGATACCTCAATCACTTATTCTGGCACAGAGACATAGAAGAAGGGCTTAACTTTTTATGCAGCGTCTACAACTTGTCAGTACTTTACGGCAAATTTCCCTTCGCCAATCGCTTTCTGTCAACCATTACCCATAATCAATGGTTACGATCCCGTCTCCCAAAGGAGGACGATGAATTATTAAGCTTGCTGCAGTATTTTGGGCATCTATTAGGTCAGTATGGTCAAACATCATCAACCGTGGCAAGCCTCAAGGAGCTGATATTTGAACGTTTCGACAGGGATACAAAAGCCCTGACGCGTATCAATGATGCGATCAACTTTGCTAAAGCGGGAAAGCTCGGACTGGCTGCAAGAGCAGTAAAGCAGGCTGAGAGCCTGGCCGTAGATGATACACTAGAGGAAGAAATGGCTCTGGCATACCGTACTTTGGGAATTGCCGAACGCAGGCAGGGAAATCTTGAGGCTGCGCTTCACTATCTCAACAAAGCGTTCTCATTAAAGAACGATGCATACACGCTCGTCGAGATGGGGCGTGCTAAAAGCCAGAAGCATCTTAACGATGAGGCAATTAAAGACTTCTCAAAAGCACTCGAAATCGATCCATCACTGGCTTTTGTGCGGAAAGAGATAGAAGCTCTTGCACAGCCCCCTCAGTCTATCATGGACAAAATTCAGCATGAAATCCAGATAAGTCATCTGCGCCTAAATAAATTTGCTCTCACAGACAGGAGTGAGACTTTTTACAGGATACATTCCAGAATAGGTGTGCTTTTAACAGTGCAAGGCAAACTGAACGAAGCACTCCGGGAGCATCTAATTGCAGAAGAATTTGATCTGGCTTGCACGTACAATAAAACGAGTACCGCTTACCTGCTCCTCGGTCAAAATGAGCTGGCTTTGCAAAGAGTACAGAAAGCTATGGAATTAGGTGATGACGATCCAGTTACCTATTTATCTACGGGAGATGTACACCGTGTAATGGGACAACTCGAGGACGCTCAACGTGCCTATGAGTTGGCCCTTGAAGTTTCTATGAGACGCAAGAAAGATGAGAATTCCGCTTCTATTCAAACAGAAGCACACTATGGTAAGGGTTTGACTATGTTGCTCAAGAAAGAATTTGAGGCTGGTAGACAGGGCATAGAACAGGCTCAGAGGATAATAGAGTGCGTAGAACATCCACGAATCGTCCGTTACGCACGAGTTCTAAATGCTTTAGGTATCTGTTATCTCCTGACCGAACGCCCGAGGAGAGCAGCTGATCTGTTCAATCAGGCTATCGTACTATCCGACGAACTAATATCGCAATCACCTTCAGCATACGAGGCGTACTACAACAAGATGATAGCTTTAGCAGGACTATCGAGATTCGACCAAGCTCAGGCTCTGCTAGAACAATCTTTGAGCCATTGCAAGGCCGCAGGCGTGATAACTTTGGCACTAGAAAAAATCAATTTATTAGCCAAAAACCCAAAGTATTCACAGCAGGCAGTAGTATTGGCTACCTGTTTGCAAGAGTATCGATAAACGAAATATTCCTCATACTAGATGGACCAGACCTTTGTCCATCTAGGTGAAAAGTGATACTAGCAGATGCGGCAAGACAACAAAGCCGATTCACTTGCTAGCGAATTACCTTAGTGGAGGAGCAGTCAATGACCGAAACAGATATCCAGGATGTGCTAATCATCTATCTCCGCAGCGAGGGACATCAGCTCTGGCAGCCACGGCACAAAAATGCTCAAGGGCCTGATGTTGTCGGCTATCACCCGAATCGACACAAACTCTGGATTATCGAGGCGAAGGGCGAAATCAATGCCTCCGCTGATCGGCATCTCGCTTTTGAAATGGCACTGGACCAAGTGTGTCAGCGGGGGCGTAGAGGCATGGAAGCAGAAAACCAGCTGTGGACCACTGCGGCCTGTTGATATTATCACCTATGGTCTGGCTGCCCCAGTGGGGGAAGACTACCGCCGACTCTATCGTAAAATCAGATGAGGTGTGCGGCCAGGGCCGGAACTTTAGCTGTTTTTTCAACCCGCTATCTCCATTCCTATCGATCGTTGGTCCGCACGTCAATCACTTCCAGGTCCTGAGATGCAAAGAACAAATAGAGCGCTTCTTTGCGGGAGGCTCATATGGAGAACAGGGCTCATACCAAACAAGACACGGAACGCGAAGTCGTTATCAAACAAGACATAGAAGACGCCCGTCTTCAAGTACTCTTGAAAGAATACGAACTCACGGATAATCGCGTGAATGGAATTTACAATCGTGTTATCCAGAGTTTAGCAGCCGTACTGGCTTTGCTCGGTGCCGCCTCTGGTTACCTCTTAACTCAGAAGGTGCAACTTCCAATCGTCTTATATGCGTTAATACCGCTCTTTTTCATTACGGTCTACGCGTTTATTATTTTCCTCGTTTACTTAAATGTTGCAGATGCGTGGAATGCTCGAATTTTATCAGAGCGCATCAACACCGTCCTTGATGAAAAAGCGCTCCTCACCTCAGACGGAAATGGACCTGTCACAGCATTCTTCAGCCCCAGAAGAGGGAGTTCAAAACCCCAGCTTCTGTACGGAATTCTCCTCGGGGGCAGTTTCTGCTTCTTTCTTTTTATAGCGGGTGCTTCATTCGCAGCCATCTACGCAGCAAGTCATCTACTGGGAACCTTCTTCATCTTATTTCTCAGCATCGCTATCATCGCCCTGATCGTCGCTAGCTTGGGCTTTCTTATCGACCTACCTAACTTTTATCGCAGGTATTTAGAACCGTTTCGATCAAAAACCTCTCTACAAGACCAAAAAGGAACCCCAACATATGGCGAACCAATTCCAAAAGATTATAGAATTGCTTCACGCGGCGCGGTAAAACACCGTATTCGAGCAGCTCTGGCGCCTATTATTCCGAGGGCAGAATCTGTCCTCATAAAAGGACCTTTTTTTATCTATGGGTTTATCACGGCGCTTCTTCTTGTAGGGTTTCCCAGGAATCCTCTTCCATTGCTTCCCTATAATCATTTACAAATCATCAACTTCCTGTTTCGCACTTCCAACTCGGATTGGAGCTTCTCCACCATTCCAGGGTGGGCTATTTTGGCGCTTGGGGCAATCTATTTTGTCGTCGAAGAAGTCCTGCTTCAACAGGCAAAACTGATGTGGGGGGATCTGAAGGATGTTCAGCGCGACAAAGTCGTCAGCTCATACCGTGAGCGTTTCATCACCGATCGCATAGCCAGTGATCCGGGGGTCATTCGCTCTGCAGTCCGGCACATGATAATGAGGTGGTTGCTAGCCCTTCTGCTCGGCTACGTCTTAGGCGGTCTCGCACTTCTCCTTGTTTTTCTCATCATCACCCTGCACCAAGGAGTGTACACATTGTGGGCCAAACCGAGAAGCGCCAAGCATAAAATGGTGAAAGGTCCGTTAGACCAATATCAGCTAATCCTTTTGTTCCTTGTCTCGTTCAACTTTCCACTCAGATTTCTTGCTGGCAGTGTGGCCCTCGTTGGCTTCCAGTGGTTCCAGGCTCCATTTGTTTTACTCTTTGTGCTCTTCTACTTTAGTTCGGTTGGGGGAATGGCTGCGCTTTGGGCAGCCGAAGCAAAAGAGCGTAAGCAAAGGCTCGATAAAGGAGACGATACATATAAGCATATCATTGATCGCTCACAGGGAGCGTATTTTTTGAAATACGGAAGACTTTGGCAGCGCCTCGGTTTAGTTGCAGCAGTCTTGGTTGCTGCCCTGCTTGTCGTTCTCCAATTTCTCGCTATTTCTTACGCCCAAACGTTGCCAATGCTACGCGACTGGTGGTATAGCCCAGTCTTTGGGGCTCGTGACTCTCTTGATTTTAGTTGGCTGAGCGGCTTGATCTTGGGGATACTTGGAGTGGTGGTAGCATGCGCGCTCATTACCATTCTTCTGCTGTCTAGAAAAATAGGACGCCTAAAAGAACAAATAATGCTCACAGTGAAAGTTGTTGAACAAAATCTGTGTTCCCTGCTAGCAGGTGGAAGTTTCCTTGCTGCTCTCATTTGGCACAACATATTCCTCTTATTCAGTTTTTTCCTGCTCTTTGATGTAGTCGGCTTGCTCACCTTTGAAAGAGCGACATATCCTGAACTCTCAGGAGAAGCAATGCGGGAACAATTTCGACGATTGAAACAGGTTTTATACGACTTCCTTTTCAAGCCGATCGAGTATGAAAGCTAAGCGAGAATGGAGGATAGGGTCACTCTAGAAGCCTCTTGAGTTGTCAAGCAGATTGTATTTTATTATGAAGGAATTTAGCGTACAAACGCCATATGTCGGGAGTCTCCTGCTCCTCAAGCGATTACCCTGGTGGGCACTGCTTTTTGTTGGCCCTTTATGTACAACAGGGATCGTTTGGTTACTCAGAGTAATCTTTGAGAGTCGGTTGTATGATTATTCTCGCGCCAGTTTTCCAGGCGATTCTCTTCTCTTCGTCTATCTGTTCTGTGTAGGCTGGCTCTGCAAAAAAGAATCGTTACCCCAGAGCTTTTTCTTCGGGAAGATGTGGCATTGGCTAATATTATTGAGTGCCCTTGCTGTAACTGTTGGAATGTACGGATTTGCCTTATCACAAAAAGAGGGAAGATTTACCTTGCAGTTTTCCTGTCATCGTTGTGGCAAAAAATAGACTGCTCCAATGCCTGGCCATAATATGCCTTCTTCTCTATGGGGGCTTATTAGCCTATGATGTGGCAATGGGAAACCTGAGTCAACATATGGGATAATAAACTACCGTACAAAAGCTCTCTTCCCGAATGCCACGGGGTGGGCCTTTTGTACAATTGCGGGTTCCGCCAGCGGAGATCGTCCTGTTGCAATCCACCATCATGTCGCCATTCACGGTCCAGTTCGGTAGTGCTTTCTCCAAAGAGGCAGGAGTTTGAAGCTTACAGCACTTCACTCTCTTGGGATTATCTCCCTATGCCCCCGCCGGACAGGTAATCATGATCTTGCGAGTGTTGGCGTCGAGCGCAAAGGAACACGCTTGCCCGTTGATCATTGCCGTCCCCGTACACCCGGCCAGAAGGGTCCCGTTGACCACGCAGTCAAAGCTCATCCCGGTGGGGGACGGCGTACCTGGGGCTGAGATCGTCGCATCTATGGTCACGCCATTCGCGTCCGTCGTCACTGTGACCGGATCGGGCTGATTCAGCCTCTTCATGCAATTCAAGCCGTTTGCCTCGTAGGTCGTGACGAAGCGCTGGGCCAGGAAGGTGAACAGCGAATTGGCCACCGCCGGATCAGCCGGGGGTGCCTGTCTGGTGAGCGGCTCATCTAACAGCAACCGCCCGGGCGCGATATGCAGGAGGAGCTGGCAGTAGGTGTGGGTACTGGAAGCCTGTGCGTCTGGCGAGGGGGGCTGATCGACGCCTGCCCGGTAGGCGTTGAGTTTGGCGAGATCGGGCTGGTTGTTCACCAGGACCATGGGGTCCGCATTGGGTACCAGGGCCACCGGCATGCCCTGCGATGTCGCCGCTTGCAGTTCGTTGAGCGGCAGCGCTGGGACCATGTGTCCCGGGTTCGCCAGGTCGGGGACCATCCACGGCGTGCAGCCGATTGCGGCGTCCACGAGCGTGAGCAGTCGTTCGTCGCTGCCGTTCTTCTGCACCTGTGTGCCGAGGGCGGCGGCGTTGGCCTGCGTGTCCTGGGCGGTCTGGCCCGAAGCCGTGACGAGATAGGTGGTGGTGACGTTATCGCTCGGATCTTGATCGACAATGGAGAAATCGCGTGTGGTTGGACAGGGTTGCCCATCCAATGCCACGCCGAGCGGCGGGGGAACAAGCTTCCCTGCTTGTATCGCTTGATTAGCAGCCTGGAAGAACGTCGGCGCGTTGCAGTAGGAGACCTGTCCGAAGATGGACCCGTTGCTGCCATTGACACACTGGCCCTGCCCGAGGCTGCCATTGCTATCTTGTAAGGTCAGGGTATTGCCGTTGGATCCGAACCAGAGGGCCACGTTATCCCCTGGTGGTATCTGGCCACCAAAAGGAGGCTGAGGCTCCACTGCGGGCTGCGTTCCCTGGTCCACGACCAGTGGATTGTAGATGGAGATCGCCCCCGTGGCAGGATCGATGATCGCCCCCTGGACAAAGGCCGCCTGCGCTTTGTTGCTTTCATTGCAGGGACCGTTCGCTGGATTTGTAGTCGTCAATTGATAGGGGGTGGCCAGCCCTTGTGCGGAGAGCGGGTTGGCAGGCACGATCAACGTGCAATCCATGTTCACGGCGGGCTGCTGCTGCTTTGTCTGCTGCCCCTGCTTGTCAAGGTGATACTGCCCGGCCTGGTTGAGTCGAAGTGCGCCCAGCGCTCCAAGCACGGTACCCGCTGTGCTTCTATTCTGCCCAAGCACTATTCCCGCTCCCAGCGCCACTGGTATCAGCAGGGTGATGGCAGCAAGCGAGAGGAAAGGAAGAAGATAGCGTTTTCTTTTCATACGTGGCTCCTTTTTTCTTGCGTGTCAGGAACGCGCGAGCTGTGCAGCAAGATCACGCTGCAACCAGCTGCGCAGTTCGCGTTCGCGCTTCAACGGTTCATGAGAAGCTGGCATATCCGCGCTCCGAAAGCCAGCCAGTTGAGTTGGGTCTAAAGGCTGTTTTCCGTGTGGGATCACGGCCACCAGGTAGTATAACCGGGACAGGCGGGTCACGTCTGGTAATCGAGCGGAAAAAGACGGATCGCACCTGGGCAAAGAACGGCAACCCGGGTCGGAGAGCAGAACACAAAGTGGTTCATGTTAGCAACGAAAACCGAGGCAACGACGACCAGGGGGAATATCCTCGCACGATAGATAGACTGAAGGTGGTTCGCCAGGTGATAAGGAGGTCCCGACATTTTTACCTGCTGGAATCCCCACTTAAGGAACGGGTTAGTATATGTAGAGAGCAATATGCACGATACCATGTGAAAACGCTCGAATGAACGTCGGCACGAGCAGCTCCCTCTAGCATCGACGGCCATCTCTTTCCGCCGTGAGGTGCGGCATACCTCGCTCGTGCCTGGTACAAACAAGAGCCCAGCACGACTCGGCCCAAGTGGGCGCCTATCAGTGGCCATTGAGCTTCCGCCAGTACGCGTAGGGAGAACGGCCTGCTCACCTATCGAGCGATGAGACGCAACGAGACACACGAGGCTGCACCCCAGATTCCCCTCCAACCTTTATGCATGTTACGGCAGTTCCTCAATGAGCGGCATGATGTGCTGCGCACGTTCTCCCGCCCTAATTCAGGCTCATGAGTTCTTCAGCCAGTTGGCTCCAGACCAGTTGTTCAGCCTGGACGATATTTGCAATCTGGCGATCTGGGACACTCATCATCTTGTTCACTCGCCAGCGAAACGAAGCAAAATGGGCCTGCTGCACATCGGTAGCTGGCATGGAGCGCAGTTGAATCGCCTGCTTCTCATAGAACTGGTCATCTCGCAGGGCTAAGACAGCGAGATCCGCGTAAGCATTGACGAGTTGCAGCCGTAGTGGTGTGAAGAAATCTATGTGCGCTGCTGCGACCAGGAGGCACCCACCCACCCGTTCGCCCTGGAGTAAGGGATAGGCAGCGGCGCTTTCTTCATATGCTTCCGCCCGCACGGGCAGGAACGCAGGGTTCGTCCGCAGGTTCTGGCAAATAGCAGGCCGGGTAGAGGTAACCGCATAGCCAGAGAGCGACTCAGCCCCCAGAAATAATGGCGTGATCTGGTCCGTTCTCCACGGCGGAGTTCCAAGCAAGGATGTCTCTTGCAGGCAACCGACGGTCTCACTGTGGATGCAGCGCATACATTGGACGAGGACGACTTCGACCCCCACCGGATGAGGTCCTGGATCGAGCTGTCCAAGCGCAGCGCCCAGGACAAGATTGGAGATAGCCCAGAAACGGAGCGACAACGGGGTGGT
>WNGL01018949.1_pt1 | contig 10425 bp, 9 predicted proteins | sample 5400591 | NCBI WGS metagenome assembly WNGL01 (sample SAMN13153377, study PRJNA577476) | soil metagenome | isolation source: 80 cm soil or saprolite under Garry oak tree replicate 1 | place: USA:California | collected 2016-06-15 | reverse complement strand
GGGACGACGGGCAGCTGCCGTGGCTGGACAGCAAGGGCATCGACCTTGTCCGCGGCGCCGGACGCCTGGCCGGGGAGCGGGCCGTCGAGGTCGAGGCCGCCGACGGCACCATCCGGCGGCTCAGCGCGGCGCGAGCGGTGGTACTGGCCACCGGTACCAGTCCTCTCATTCCCCCCATCCCGGGCCTGCGCGAGGCCAGCCCCTGGGACAACCGGACCATCACCAGTGCCAAGGAGCTCCCCAGACGGCTGCTTGTGCTGGGTGGCGGCGCCATCGGCGCCGAGATGGCGCAGGCGTTCAAGCGCCTGGGATGCGAGGACGTTGTGATGCTCGAGGGCGCGGAACGGCTGCTCGCGCGCGAAGAGCCGTTCGCCGGCCAGGAGCTGCGTGCCGCCTTCGAGGCCGAGGGCATCACCGTAGTGACCGGGGTTCGCGTGACCGCTGCCCGCCGCCTGGGCAGCGGCGGCCCGGTGGTGGCGAAGGTGGCGGATGGGCGTGAGTTCACCGGCGATGAGATCCTGGTGGCGGTGGGCCGCAGGCCCGCCACCGCCGGCATCGGCCTGGAGCATGCCGGGCTCGAACCCGGGCGTACCGTCCCGGTGGACGGGCAGCTGCGGGCGGCCGGCGTTCCCGGCGGGTGGCTGTACGCGATCGGCGACTGCAACGGGCTCGCGCCCCTCACCCACATGGGGAAGTACCACGGGCGCATCGCCGCCGCAGCGATTCTGGGCACGGAGGTGGCAGATGTGGCCTCCCACGGCATCGTTCCCCGTGTGACCTTCACCGACCCGCAGGTGTGCGCGGTCGGCCGGACCGCCGCCGAGGCGCGCGCCGCCGGCCTGCGCATAACCGAGGTCAGCACCCCGACGGGCGACGTTCCCGGCGCGTACACCCAGGGCAACGGCATCCGCGGCACCAGCCAGCTGGTGATCGACGACGACCGCAGGACCGTGGTCGGCGCGACCTTCACCGGCCCGGGCCTGCAAGAGCTGCTCCACTCGGCGACCGTCGCGATCACGGGTGCCGTGACGGTCGACCGGCTGTGGCACGCGGTGCCGTCATTTCCGACCGTCAGCGAAGTCTGGCTGCACCTGCTCGAGGCGTACGGCCTTTAAGTTTCAAAGAGAGGAACTGCGATGAACAGCTTGCCGATCGGCGACTATGCCCTGCTGTCGGACTGCCGCTCGGCGGCGCTGGTCAGCCGGGCCGGCTCGGTGGACTGGCTATGTTTCCCCCGGTTCGACGCGCCCGCCGTGTTCGCCCGCATCCTCGACTTCGAAGCCGGGCACTTCGTGATCCGTCCGGCCGGCGAATTCCAGGCCAGCCGCGCCTACGTGGACCAGACCATGGCGCTGGAGACTACGTTCGGTACGGCGACCGGCACCGCGGTGCTGACCGACGCCATGGCGGTTGGCCGCAACGACCGCGGCCACGACCTGGGTGCCGGGTCGCCGGGGGTATTGCTGCGCCGCCTGGCCTGTACCGACGGGGAGCTGGAAGTCGAGGTCAGCTATGCTCCGCGTCCCGAATACGGCCTGATCCACCCGATTCTCGAACCAGTACCCGGCGGCTTGGCCGCCCGCGGGGGTGCCGACCGGCTCCTGCTTTCCGCGCCGGCCGACCTCCGGGTCGACGGGGCGACCGCTACCGCGCGCCTCCACATAGTTGCCGGCCAGACGGTTAGCTTCGCGCTCCACCATGGGCGGATGTGGCAGCCGCCCCTCGCCGCCTGGGATGCCGGCGAGATCGCCGCCCGCCTGGAGGACACCCTGGAGGGGTGGCGCTCGTGGTCGGCCATCCACCAGACCTACGAGGGCCCCTGGCGGGCCCTGGTCCACCATTCCGGGCGGGTGCTCCAGGCACTCACGTTCGCGCCGACCGGCGCCATCGTCGCCGCACCCACCACGTCGCTGCCGGAAACCGTCGGCGGGGAGCGCAACTGGGATTACCGCTACACCTGGGTGCGCGATGCCTGCCTGACCATGGAGGCCCTGTGGGTGGCGGCCTGCCCGGACGAGGCCAACAAGTTCTTCGCCTTTCTGGCCGATGCCGCGGCATCCCAGCTGAGGCGCGGGGTAGACCTGCAGATCATGTTCGGGATCGGCGGCGAGCGCGATCTTTCCGAGCGGGAGCTGCCGCACCTGGCCGGCTGGCGGGATAGCCGCCCGGTGCGGGTAGGCAACGGCGCGTGGAACCAGCGCCAGCTCGACGTGTACGGCGAACTGCTTGGCGCCGCCGAGCGGCTGGTGCAGCAGCTCGGCGAGCTCGACCCAGTCACCCAGCAGTTCCTGGCCGCAGCCGCCGATACCGCCGCCAGCCGCTGGAAGGAAAAAGACCAGGGCATCTGGGAAATCCGGGGCGAGCCACGCGACTTTCTGTACTCCAAACTAATGTGCTGGGCGGCGCTGAACCGCGCGATCACGCTGGCACCCCAGCTCGGCGCGGCACATCGGGTTGAGGAGTGGGCCCGGGCCCGCGGTGAGATCCGCGCGGCCATCCTTGAGCACGGCTGGAGTGAGAAGGCGGGCGCCTTCACCCAGGCCTTCGGCAGCGAGGACCTGGATGCCTCCAACCTGATGCTGGCCATCGCCGGCTTCCTGCCCGGCGACGACCCGCGGATGAAGGCGACCATCGACGCCACCGCCGCCCGGCTGACCGACGAACGCGGCCTGGTCTACCGCTACCTCGCTCACGACGGCCTAGCTGGCGAGGAGGGAACCTTCCTGCTCTGCACGTTCTGGCTGGCACAGGCACAAGCCCTTGCCGGTGAGCTGGACCAGGCCACGGCCAGCGGAGAGATGATCGGCAACTTCCCGCAGGCATTCAGCCACATCGGCCTGATCAACGCCGCCTGGGCCATCAGCCAAGCCCAGGAACGCGCCGCCCGCCGCGCCCCAATCGCAGCGGCCGGTTCCGACAAGTCGTAGGCATAGGAGCTGACCGCGTGGGCCCGAGCAAATACCGCATCGTTCTGCGGGGACGCCTGAGCGAGCGCTTCGAGTCCGCCTTCGAGGGGATGGCCCTCGAAGCCGGCCCGAACCAGACGGTGCTTGTCGGTGAGATCCGTGACCAGGCGCATCTGTATGGGCTGCTCGACCGGCTGCGGGACTTCGGGATCGACCTGGTTGCCGTGGAGCCCGCTGACACGGCAGATACTGGCATTGAGCACAGCTCGCCGCGGCCCTAGCAGGTAACAGGGGAAGCTGACGGGAATCGTGTCACGCGGCTTCGAAGTAAGGCGCCGTTCCTCTCACTGGAACTGCTGCCGGACCAGTCATAGGCCCGTCTGGTCGGTAGAGGCGCTCCTGTCGGGGGCTGCAGGTGGTCGCTCCGCGTTGTGGCCAGGATGCGACATTAAGGCGAGGCCGTGAGGGAGGCGATCGCGAGGAGCATAAGCGCCGAGCGTTCGCCACAGCCGGACGGTGAGGAGCTGGTACGACTTGAGGATCGAGGCGGCGCTGGTCGCCGGACTGGCCGGCGTCGGCATGCAGGCCAGACCCGCGGTCTGGGCCGTGCTGCTGTACCGGCTGGCGACGTACTGGCTGCCGGTGCTGCCGGGCTGGCTGTCCCGGCGGTCCCTGCAGCACCGGGAGTATGGGTGAGCGCCGACCCGCCGCGGCCGGCCCAGGGCGCACCAGCGCGGGTGCCGGTTTTGCCGGCCGGCCGGCGGCGCCGCCCGTCGGGCGCGCCGCCGCCGCTGCCGCGGCATATCGACCGTAGCGGGCTGATCTGGCTGGCGGCCGCGATCGCGGCAACCGGCGTGGCCGTCGCGGTGTTCGCCGGCGGCCTGAGCCGCTGGGCAGTCGATGTCACGGTGATCGACGACGCCATCACCCGGCGGGTGGCCGGGCTCCCGGTGCCCGGATTTACCGCGGCAGCCCGGCTGATCGCCGAGGCGGGTGCCAGGCCCGCCACGGTCATCGCGGGATATGCGCTGCTGCTGGCGCTGATCGTGCTGCGCCGGTTCCGGCACCTGCTGGTGCTGGTGGTCAGCTATGGGGTGCTCATGCTGCTGACGGCGGTCGTCCTGTTTGCCGTGCACCGGCCGCTGCCGTTCGGCGTGCCGGTCCAGTTCCGCTGGGGTGGCTTCGCGATGCCGTCGGTCGAGATCGCGACGGTGTGCGCCGTGCTGACCGGCGCGCTGTACACGCTGGTGCCCGCCGGCCGGTGGCGGCGCCGCGGCGGCTGGGCCGCAGCCGCGATCGTGGTCGTGATCGGCCTGTCCCGGATGCGCCTGGGTGTGGACGCGCCGACCGACGTGCTACTCGGCGCGATCCTCGGCGTTAGCGTGCCGCTGCTGGGGCTGCGGCTGTTCGCCCCGCAGGAGTCGTTCCCGGTGGTCTACGGCGGCGCGCACGGTGCGCATCTTGACCTCGGCGGCGCCCGCGGCGAGGCGATCACACGCGCGCTGAAGGACCAGATGGACATCGAGGTCTCCAGCGTCGAGCCGTTCGGGCTGGCCGGTTCCGGCGGCTCCAGCCCGATGCGGCTGCGGCAGGCCGGCCAGCCGGGCGGATACCTGTTCGGCAAGCTGTATGCGCGTTCGCATGTGCGCGCGGACCGCTGGTACAAGCTCGGCCGGCAGCTGCTGTATGGCCGGCTCGAGGATGAGCAGTCGTTCAAGGGCGTCCGCCGCCTGGTCCAGCAGGAGGACTATGCGCTGCGGCTCTGCCGGGCCGCCGGGCTGCCGAGCCCGGAGCCCTACGGCTTTGTGGAGCTCACACCGGACCGGGAGTACCTGCTGCTGACTGAGTTCTTCGCCGGTGCGGCGGAACTGGGTGACGCCGAAGTGGACGAGGCGGTCATCGATGACGGACTACCGATCGTCCGCCGCATGTGGGACGCTGGCCTCGCCCACCGCGACATCAAACCGGCCAACCTGCTGGTCCGCGACGGCCACCTGCTGCTGATCGACGTGGCGTTCGCGGAGGTGCGCCCGACACCGTGGCGGCAGGCGGTCGACCTGGCCAACATGATGCTATGCCTGGCGCTGCGCAGCAGCGCCCAGCGCGTCTACCAGCGCGCACTGCAGTACTTCACCGTGGCGGAGATCTCCGAGGCATTCGCCGCGGCCCGCGGGATCGCGCTGCCCTCCCAGCTGCGGCACGCGATCCGGGCCAGCGGCCGCGACCTGCACGAGGAGTTCCTCCAGCTACTGCCGCACCGGCCGGCGCCGGTCCGGATTCAGCGCTGGAGCACGCGCCGGGTAGCCTCCTCAGCCGCCGTCCTCGTGACAGCATTCGTGCTGGCCATCGCCCTGGCGAATTCCCTGCTCAGCAGTGCCATCCCGGCCACGGCACTGCGCGTCACCACCATGGATTGCCACACCCTGCAACCACTGCTGGCCGAGGCCCAGTCGGTACCGACAGCCACCGAAGTGGTCTGCATCCGGCCGCTACCCGTCGGCTGGACCCTGAGCAGGGTCCAGGCGCTGCGCGGCAGGTCGGTCATCACACTGGACAACGACCGCGCCGGTAACGGTGCGCTGCAGCTAACCCTGACCGGGCACTGCGCGGCCAGGCGGGCCGTGGCGGTCCGGGCACCCGGGCCAGGAATCAGGCGGCTGCGCGCCCCGGCCGGTGGCGCGCGGTTCACAGCCACCTGGTATGACATCTTCCCCGGCGGCTGCGTCCAGATCGCGCTGCGCCCAGCGGCCCAGCAGGCAGCGGTAGACCAGGGCCTGGCCCGGCAGATCCCGGCCATCGTCGGGTACATCTCCCGGGCGGCGTTGGGGCACGACCTGGCCCAGCGCTCCGGAGGCCGGCTGCGGCTGAGCTAGGGCCGCCAGCAGCCCCCGGTGGAGAGCGAACGTGTGCCGGTCAGCCGACGGGGGCAGTCCGGTGCCGGGCTGGTCCGGTGCCGAGCAGGGCCAGGACTTCGCCGGTGGTGCGTCCCCGGCCGGTGGGGTCAGGCAGCGGCAGGTGCGCCTGGATCTGGTAGCGGCTGCGGCGGCCGTCTTTCTCCTTGATCACGTAACCGGCCTCGGCCGGGTCGGTGACGATGCCGTAGGCGCTGCGCTCGGTGTCCTCGGCCTCCACGCCCATATCGGAATGATCTGTGCGCAGACACGGCGCCCTGCGAAGCAGCCTCCGCGAATACGTACTCGGCAGGGAGACTGTGTCGGTTTAGATCGGATTACGCCGCGTGATGGTGGCTGTCCTCGGCGAGCGGGATCCAGGAGTAGTTCCTGATCGTGCCGATGCGGGTAACGGCAAGAAGACTGAGGCCAGCTGTTCCGGCATCGGCCCCTGGTGCCAGGCTCGGTCACGCCCGACCGCGTGGATCCGGCGCGCCGGATCCACGCGGAATCGCCGTCCTTCCTGCCCGGTAAACGGCCGGTCCGCCCGCGGCCGGGAGGCGCGACGGGCATGTTCCGGTCCCGCCGTGCTGAGCGCGCCTAGCGTCATCTCATCTGACCGCGACTATGGCTGAGGCCTGAAGCTGGCATCCAGCCGGTGGCAGCTCCCGCGGTTGGAATAGCACTGGCCGGAGTCGCGTTCTACCCCGGTCGGTGCGTTAGTGTCCCCCGGGCCTGACCACTGCCTTCATGGGATACCGTCCAGCTGGAACCATGATGCGCCTTTCGCCGTGAGGCGACCTGCGCGCCGGCTACGGCACGCCCTCGCGAGCACACGCTGCGGGGGCGCTGTCATGCCTGGATCTGTCCGCCGCCGGCCGCGATTCAGCTGCTGCGCGTGTCCTCGCCTCTGGCCTGGCCTGGTGAGCTGCCCAGTTCGTCAGCCAGGCCCGCGCCGCGCTCGTCCAGCGGGGCGCCGATATCCCAGGCTGACCCCTCGACGGCGGGCAGCCCGCCGATGATCGGAGCGACCGAGCCGTCCTCGCCGGCCGCCTGGCCTGTTTCCGTGAGGTACCCGGGATCTTCGCCCTGTTGGGCATTGTCCGGCTCTTGCTGGGGCGGAAGGACCGCTTCCTCCTCGGACGACGTTGACCTGGTCGGATAATCGTTGCCGGTCATACTTGTCGGCGGTCCAGCCCGCGGCATCGCGATCACTCTCCACCGGATACAGCGCTATATCCGCCGTTAGGTGCACATCTTTGAATGCGGGATTGCCTTGATTCGGACCGCGCATAACAGGATTTCCGGTGCTATGGCTGGAGCATTCCCGGTTACGGCGCAGACTGCATCGGGCGCTCGGCTGGGGTGGCGGCCGGTGCCTGGCCGGCGGGGGCCGGGGAGGGACGCCCGCGGTTGGCCAGGTTGCCCCGCAGCACGCGGTCCGGGCGGAGCAGCCCTTCGGGGCGGTCCGCCGCCAGGTCATAGACCCCGTACGGGATCGCCTTGCCCAGCTTCCGGTCAGGGAAGTCGTGGGTGCTGACGCGGGCTGGCTCGCCCCTGGGCCGCCACTGCCGGCCGCCGTTCTTGAACTCGCCGACCAGTTCCTTCTTCTTAGCGTCCACGCTGACCACGGGATCCTTGGCCGTCAGATGCTCGCGGACCTGCTCGTTGATGTAACGGAACTGCGCGTCCCGGTCCAGGTGCTGCTTTCCCTCGACGGTCTTGGCGTTGCCTTGCAGGCTGAACTCCTCAGCCTGCAGCAGATCGCCGACGGTGTCCGCGGAGACCTTATGACCTTGGGCTGTCAGCTCGGCCGCCAGCTTCCGGGTGGACTTCGTGGTCCACCGCAGCGGCGACATCGGGTCGCCCCGTTCCTCCGGTTCGACCAGGGCCAGCAGCGCCGGGCGCAGCCCGGGATCCAGGTCAGCGGCCCGCTTGCGGCCCCCGCCCGGCCGCCGCGCCCGGCCCAGCGGCTCAGCCCCGGAGTCCAGCTCATCCACGCCCAGCGACACGGTTGCTTCCCGGGCACCGGCGGCCCGCGCCACCAGCCGGATTCCGCCATGTCCCAGCGCCCGCGCTTCAGCCCCCATCAGCAGCCGCCGCTGCCGCTCATCCAAGTGCGGGAAGATCACCTCGAACTTCGCCGTCAGCATCTCCCTGGTTACCGTCATCATGCCCATACCACACCAGGGTGCCCGATTCCAGGAAGCTACGGGTTATTCTTCCGCAAGCCCTAAGCCCCCTAACTGGCATCCGCCGCCTGCCTCGTCAGGCCGCGGTCCGGTCCGCTGTCGCGGCAACGTCCCCCCGAGCTCAGACCGGTTCGCGCCCGTCCCGTCTCGGGCCCCGACGGCGTCCCGCCCGGCTGTGCTCGCGGCCGGTGTCTGCTCGTCCCCGGGAGTGCGCCGGCCGCCTCGCTCCGACCTGTGCGCCTCCGGTCGTAAGATCTCCGCCGCCGCCGACGCGAACCAGGGGTAGGCGAAACAGCGCGGCGACGGTCAGTCCCGCCGTAGAGGGAGACCCACGTGTCACATCACTTTGACAGCCCGACCGCCATCGCTGACGGGCGCATTAACCTGTGCGATTTGTTCGTATTCCCCGGCGTGCCCGGTACCACCACGCTGATCCTGACCGTTAACCCCGACGCCGGACGCTCATCGGCGACCACCTTCCGGCCCGATGCGCTCTACGAATTCGTCGTGGCCAGCGACGGAGGTACCCGCGAGGACATCGCCTTCCGTGTCACCTTCACTAAGCCGGACGGCACAGGGAACCAGCAGATGCGCGTCCTGCGCGCCGACGGGGCCGCCGCGCGGCACGGCACAGAGGGGACACTGCTGGGCGAGGGCCACACCGGGGAGGTCTTCACCCTTGGCGCCGGCGGGCTGGCGTGGGCTGGACTGGCCGCGGATCCCTTCACCGCCGACGGGCTCGCCCTGGCCGGATTCCTCCAGGGGCTCGCGGCAGGGCACTACGACCCCGGCGTCTTCACGTCCTCGCCAGGCAATATCTTCGCCGGCCGCGACGTGACCGCCGTCGCCCTGCAGGTACCCGACGCCGATCTGGGCGGCACCCGCATCGCGGTGTCGGCGCGGATCAGCCTGTTCGGCCATGCCCCGCAACTCCAGGTCAGCCGGATAGGCCAGCCCATGCTCCGCCCGCTGTTCTTCAGCCCCCCGGACGCGGAATCCGAGATCCTCAACGCTGGAGCGCCCGCCACCGACCAGGAGGTCCACGGCGAGCGGGTCGCCCGCATCGGCGGTACCGTTGCCTGCCTGGCCGGACTGCCCGATCCCGAGGCACACGCCAAGAAGGTGATGGCGGCGTTCCTCCCTGATGTCGTCGTCTACCGCCCGGGTACGCCCGCCGCGTTCGAACCCGGCGGCGGCAACGGCCGGGCGCTGGACGATGACAGCTTCGACATCGCCGTCGGATTCCTCGCCGGATCCCCGCTCGGCGGCGCCTCCGTCCCGCGCGTGGCCAGCCCCGCATTTCCCTACCTGCCGGCGCCGCAGCCGGGGGATTTGCCCGACCTGGCCGGCCTTTTCGGCCTGCGCGGCCAGCACTCCGAGCAGGCATCTGCCCCCGCTGGCTAGCTGCCGTGAGCGTGATTGAGCCGCACCGGCGGAACCCGCCGGTCAACCTGTAAGGAGAGCAGCATGAGAGCTGCCTGCCGGGCCACCTCTGTCGAAGCGGCCTGCTCAGCGGCGGGTCGCCTACCGGGTCGAACCGCCCGGGCCGCCGGCGGCCGGGCAGGCGCTCCTGTGCTGTTCACACTGGCGTCGCGACGCTGCACTCGACATGTCGGAGCCAGAACCAGGTCATCGACCTTGACCTTCAAACCAGTAAAGGAAGCAACCATGGCCGTGCTACACCCCAGTCCCCCCTTCGATGATCTGACGTATTACCCGATCTCCCGCTGGATCCGCGGTACGCGGGGTAAGGACACGATCGTCGACAGCCGACGCGCGCTGCTCGTCTGGGAGCCGGGCAAGAAGGTGCCGATCTACGCGTTCCCCCGGGAGGACGTGGCGCTCGTCTCCGGGCGCGCCGCTACCTCCCGGGCGCGCGGCTTTGCTGATCCCGACCTCGACGGGTACATCACGATTCCATGGGACTCTGTCGATCACTGGTTCGAGGAGGACGAGGAGGTCTTCGTCCATCCGCGTGACCCGTTCGTCCGTGTCGACGCCCTCAAGAGCTCGCGGCACGTGCGGGTCGAGCGCGATGGCCATCTGCTCGCTGAGTCAGACTCTCCCATCCTGGTTTTTGAAACGGGCCTGCCGACCCGCTACTATCTGCCCGAACACGACGTCGACCAGTCGCTCCTGGCGGACAGCGATCTGCGGACGGGATGCCCGTACAAGGGATTCGCGTCTTACCGGGACGTAGTGCTCAACGGGCGCCGGCATTCCGGCCTGTTCTGGTACTACCAGGCGCCGTTCAGGGAGGTCTCCGAGATCAACGGATACCTTGCGCCCTACAACGAGCGCGTGGACCTGACCGTCGACGGCCGCCCCCAGGAGCGACCCGCCGGGCCACTTGGGCGGCGAGGAGAGCCCAGCACGCGCACGGCCTGATGCAGCGACAGCGTCAGGGCCGGCGCCGATCCCAAAGCGATTGACACG
>WNGL01015086.1_pt1 | contig 10425 bp, 10 predicted proteins | sample 5400591 | NCBI WGS metagenome assembly WNGL01 (sample SAMN13153377, study PRJNA577476) | soil metagenome | isolation source: 80 cm soil or saprolite under Garry oak tree replicate 1 | place: USA:California | collected 2016-06-15 | reverse complement strand
GCCAGCACGTTGCGGCTCATGGGGCCGCCCATGTGGCCGAGGCCGATGAAGCCAACTTTCATGGTGCGCTCCGGGTGCGGGGTGGGCAGGCGGGGCGGGTCACGTCGCCGCCGGGAATGCCGCAGCGCTTCACGCGGGGGTGAAGAACGGGTTCGCCGGGGCGTGCCTGGCGGCCAGCATGTCGGCGACCGGCGGGGCACCGGTGGCGCCGTTCTCCAGGGCCTTGCGGGTGGCGGTCCTGTTGTTCTGGTAGACCAGCGCGGTGTCCTTGGCGGCGGGGTTCACCCAGACGGCCGCGATGAGCAGCAGATCCTCGGCGTCCTCGGCGCTGACGATGCCGTCGGCGACCGCGTCGGCGACGCCGCCGGCCACGCCGGCCTGGGCGGCACCCCAGGTCAGGTCGCCGTGCTGGAAGTCGGCGATCGCAGCCTTGTTCACGAACAGGGTCAGCGGCTTGACCGGGAGGTTCGGCCGCAGCACGGTGACGAAGGCCGCGTGGCCAGGCCTCGGCATGGCCAGCGCCGTGGCCCAGGCGGCGCCGACCGGGCCGTCGCGGTCGCCGAGTACGGTGTTGATGTGCGCCGCTTCGGCGCCTTCGCCGACGAAGCTCTCGCCGATTTCAGTGGTCGGACGACGAGCTCGACCACGGGCTCCAGGTCGGCCGGCAGCGTGTCGTCCGCCTGGGTGAACGGGACGAGTTCCCTGACCATGCGGTACGCGCGGCCGGTGCCCCGGCCGAGCGGGCCGGGCTGGCGCAGGTCGATGGCCTGGGCCGCGACGACGAACTCGATCGCCGCCACCCGGGCGCACAGGCCGGTCATGTCGGCCAGCCGGCGCGCGGACAGCGGCGCCATCGTGGCCCGGTCCTCGATGCCCTCGCCCTTCACCGAGCTGGCCAGCTCGTAGGAGACCGGGTAGGCCAGCGTGCGGGCCTCCACGGTGATGGCCTGGCCGGCCACCGCCAGCTCGGACAGCGCGTCGTCGGCGGAGCCAGGGACGGCGGCCAGGCCGGCCGGGAGCCCGGAGAACGGGGCTTGCAGCAGCTTGACCGCGCGTTCGTTCGCGCTGGTCACCACCGGCGCGAGCCCGATCCAGGCGAAGTCGAGGGCGGCGGCGAGCGGGCCGATGTCGAAGTTGCCGACCGAGACGATCCTGCCCTGCTCATTTCCGGCGGGGACGACCACGACGGGGTTGCTCTGCGAGGAGTTCAGCTCGATCTGCAGGATGTCCCGCGCGTAGTCCAGCGCGCCGCGGGCCGTGCCGTGGATGTGCGGCAGGCACCGGAAGGTCAGCGGGTCCTGCAGGAACCTGGCCGCGCCCGGGCGCCACAGGTAGCTGCCGTCGAGCATGGCCCGGAGCCGGTGCAGCGTGGGGGACAGGCCGGGGAACGGCCTGGTCTGCTCGATGACCGGATGCAGGCAGGTCACGTTGGCGCCGAACGCCTCCAGGTCGAGCGCGCCCGCCACGTCGAACACGTCCAGGAGCGTCTGCGCGCCGGCGATGGCGATGCACGCCCAGGCCGTGGTGAAGGCGTTGCTGCTGACCAGGGCGAGCCCTTCGTTCTCGGCCACCTCGAAGCCGCTGCGGGTGATCAGCCCGAAGGCCAGGTCGGCCATCGGGCCCAGGTCGCCCTGGCCGACCGAGCCGAGCCTGCGCACCGGCGGCGCGAACCCCTCGTTCAGCAGCGTGACGATCATCTCGGCTAGTTCGGGGCGCCGGGGCCGCGTCGCCCTGCGCGATCCGGTGGTTGAGCACCAGGCGCTGGTTGAACCGCTGGCGTTCGGCCGGGTCGAGCAGGAACGACTTGCGCTCGCCGACCCCTGTGGTCAGGCCGTACACCGGCTCGCCTTGGTGCAGCACCTCCTGGACGACCGCGCGCGCCCGGCGCATGGCGGCGATGGCCTCGGGCGCCAGCGCGACCGCCTCACCATGCCGGGCGGCCGCGACGACCTGGGTAACAGTCAGGTCACTTCCATTCAGGATGATCGTCATCGGCTTTACCTTCCTGAAGTGTCGGTGACGTTCGCTATCGCCGTCCTGGCGGAACGTTGCTCCGGGCAGCGGTGATCAGAGTGAGCTAGCCTGGCCTGCTGTCTTAATGATGAGATACCGTGGCCTGGTCGATACGTTCGTTACGTACGGTCATTTGATCGAGTTAGTGCTGAGCGCAGGATGTACGGAACTGGAGCGAGATGGCCGCTAGTGAGGACACGCAGGCGGCCGCCGCGCGGTCCGCCACCACTGCCGCGCCAATCGCCTTCGTGAACGTCTTCAAACGCTATCCCGGCCGCACGCAGGTCGCGGTCGAGGACCTGAACTTCGAGGTGCCAAGCGGCGAGATCTGCGTGCTGATCGGGCCGTCCGGGTGCGGCAAGACGACGGCGCTGAAGATGGTCAACCGGCTGATCCCCATGACCGAGGGTGACATCACGATCGACGGCAAGAGCGTCAACGCGATCGAGGTCTCGCAGCTGCGCCGCGGCATCGGCTACGTGTTCCAGCAGATCGGCCTGTTCCCGCACTTGACGGTCGAGGACAACATCGGCACCGTGCCGCGGCTGCTCGGGTGGTCCAAGGCCCGGATCCGCGAGCGGGCGCTCGAGCTGCTCCTGCTGGTCGGGCTCGGCTCCGAGGATAACATGCGCCGCTATCCGGGTGAGTTCTCCGGCGGCCAGCAGCAGCGCATCGGTGTCGCGCGGGCCATGGCCGTCGACCCTCCCATCATGCTGATGGATGAGCCGTTCGGCGCGATCGATCCCATCACCCGTGACCGCCTGCAGGACGATTTCCTGCGGTTGCACCGTGAGGTACGCAAGACGATCATCTTCGTCACCCACGACATCGACGAGGCGATCAAGATGGGCGATCGCATCGCGATCATGCGCGATGGCCGCCTGGTGCAGATCGACACACCCGATAACCTGCTGGCCGCGCCGGCCGATGAATTCGTGGCCGACTTCGTGGGCGCGGATCGCGGGCTGAAGCGGCTGCGGGTGTGGACGCTGGGTGACCTGGACCTCGATCCCCAGCCCGGGAATGAGCTGCCGTCGGCGCCTTCGGGCACCTCGCTGCGCGACGCGCTCTCGCTGATGCTCACCGCGGGGGCCACCCGCGTCACCGTGCTCGGCCCGGACGGGACAGCCACGGGCAGCGTGAGCCTGCAGGCCATCGCCGCCATGCTCGGCCCGGAGCCACGGACGCCGACGTCGTGAGCGTGCTTGCGCCTTTCGGCGGCAGCCCGACCCCGGGCCCGGTCATCCCCAGCTTCGGGACCGGCACGCCGTGTGTCGTGCAGAACCGGCAGTTCTGCGGCGCCTGGTTCATCGATAATTTCGGCTCGCGCTTCGCCCCGCGGTTGGTGGAGCACATCGAGCTGACCGGCATCGCCGTCGGAGTCGGGATGGTGATCGCGCTAGCCGCGGCGCTGATCGCGCATCGCTTTGGCTGGTTCGAAACTCCCTTCTCGCTGTTGTCGGCTTTTCTCTACACCATCCCGAGCCTGGCCTTCTTCGAACTCATGGTGCAGGTCACCGGCATCAACCGATTCACCGCCGAGATCGCCCTGGTGTCCTACACGCTGCTTATCCTGTTCCGCAACACCCTGGCCGGGCTGCGCGCCGTGCCGCCGGACGCGCTCGAGGCGGCCCAGGCGATGGGGCTCTCCCGCCGCCAGACGCTGATACGGGTCGAGCTTCCGCTGGCCCTGCCCCCGATCATGGCCGGGCTGCGGATCGCCACGGTGACCACGATCAGCCTGACCACCGTCGCCGCCTACATCGGCGCCGGAGGCCTGGGCCAGCCCATCTTCGACGGGATTCAGACCGGCTTCAAGACCGAGTTCATCGCCGCTGGCGTGCTCGCCATCGCCCTGGCACTGGCCGCCGACGGGCTGCTGGTCGCCGTTCAGCGGCTGCTCACCCCGTGGGCGCGTCGCAGGAGGGCCTGATATGCGGACACTACTCGACTCGTTCACCTTTTTCGGTAGCCATCCCGGCGTGATGTGGGACAAGACGCTGGCTCACCTGGCCATCTCGTTCGCCTCGATCGGGGTGGCGCTGGCGATCGCCATCCCGCTCGGGGTCTGGCTCGGCCACCTGCACCGCGGCTCCTTCCTGGCCATCAACGTCTCCAACATCTTTCGCGCCCTGCCCAGCCTGGCGATGATCTCCATCGGCATCGGCATACTGGGGATCGGCTTCGCCAACGTGCTCGTTGCGCTGGTCGTGCTGGCGGCTCCGGTGATGCTGACCAACGCCTACGTGGCGGTCGAGCAGGTGGATCGCAATGCGGTCGAGGCGGCCCGCGCGGCGGGCATGCGTCCCTGGCAGGTACTCACGCGCGTGGAGTTGCCGATGGCCACGCCGCTGATCTTCGCGGGCGTCCGTACCGGCACTGTCTACGTGGTTGCCACCGCGACACTCGCCACGTTCGCCGGCGGCGGGGGCTTGGGCGATATTATCGTCAACGAGCCAACTTATGGTGTCCCGGGCGTGATCGCCGGATCGCTGGCGATCACCGCGCTCGCGTTCGGGATCGACGGGCTGCTGGCTCTCGTCCAGCGCGCGGCCACACCCAAGCCACTGCGCAAGCAGGCCCGTTTCAGCCGGACGGCCGCCACCGTCACCGAACCCGCCGCGGACAATCTCGTCGTCCAGCAATCCTAAGAATGCAACCGGAGGATAAAATATGTCCCGTCAGCTCGGGGGCCATGTGCCCGGCTACCGTAGACTACCGCGCGCCGCGGCGCTCGCCGTGCTGGCGAGCGTCACCCTCCTTCTAGCCGCGTGTAGTAGTGGCAGTAGCAGTACCACCAGCACCAGCACCAGCAGCGCCGGCACCAGCACCAGCACCAGCAGTTCGTCCAGCCCGGCCGCCGCTGGGAACGGCAAGTCGCTCACGCTCGGCACCAAGGACTTCACCGAGGAATTCATCCTCGGCTCGCTGTACAAGCTGACCCTCCAGGCCAAGGGGTACACCGTCACTTACAAGGCCAACATCGGGGCCACCGAGGTCATCGACAAGGCGCTCACCAGCGGGCAGATCGACGCCTATCCCGAGTACACCGGCGAGTCGGTGGCCACGGTGGCCGGGATCAAGACCACCCCCACCACGCCGCAGCAGGAGTACAACCTGGCCAAGGCGTTCTACGCCAAACGCGGCCAGTCGATGAGCGCCATAACCCCGTTCTTCGACACCGACGCGATCGCGGTGACCAAGGCATTCGCGGCGAAGTACGGCCTGAAGACCACGGCCGACCTCAAGAAGGCCCCGCACTTCACGCTCGGGGCCCGGCCGGAGTTCCAGGGCCGCGAGGAAGGCGCGCTCGGCCTGCAGCAGGTCTACGGCCTCCATAACTTCACCTTCAAGTCGCTGGCTCTCGGGATCCAGTACCAGGCACTCGATTCCGGCGCTGTCGACGCAGTCGACGTGTTCACCACTGACCCGCAGCTGGCCAGCGGCAAATACGTCGTGCTCACCGACCCTAAGAACATCTTTGGTTTCCAGAACATTGCCCTGGTCATCAACACCCAGAAGCTCAACCAACTCGGCGGTCAGGCCTTCCTCAGCATCATCAACCAGGTCAACGCGCTGCTCACCACCCCCGCCATCATCGCGATGAACAAGGCGGTCGCGGTCGATAAGCAGCAGCCGGACGCCGTAGCCAGGGCATTCCTCCAGGCCAACCACATCATCTAGACGGTTAGCAGGCCAGCGGCGCTTCGCGGTCGCGGCTCATCGGGCGGTGGGCATGACACGGCCACCCCCGATGAGCCGCAGGCGCGCGGACACGGGCCAACGGGCGGGCGTTCGCGCGCAGCCTGCTGACCAGGTTGGCCCCCGGGGAAAAGGCGGCCGGCCTGGACTGGCATGGGCGATGCTTGACAGGAACGGCGCATATACACCAGATTGCTGTCCAACTGGTTCTGGTACGGTCGCTCATCCGACGGCCTTGGGGAGGGTGACAAATGGTGCGGGTCCCGGACAAGGGGTAGGCGGCGCCGAAGCAGGCGGAGGTGCCCGCGACGGTACGGGCGGCCTTCCGTCCTACTCGGTGATCCGCGAAGGTCAGCTAACCTACGAGGCGGATGCCGGCCCTGGACGTCGCGCCGCGGTCAGCGCCTGATTCCGGCCAGCGCGGGGCATGGATCATCCGCAGTTCTCAGCCAGCGCGCTCTCCTTACCTGCTCCGTCCACGGCAAAGTCCGGCTGCTTTATTTCCAGATGCTGCACCCTCGGGCACGTTGCCGCACCGGAAAGCACGCCGGGCGCTCGTCATGCAGTCATACGAAGAGACGGAACGTTAATGGCCAATTTTGCACCCCGGGTCAATGCCGATAATCCTGACCCCAGGATCGCGTGTGCCTTGCTGCTGGATACCTCCAGTTCGATGTCGGGTGAGCCGATCGATTTGCTCAACCGCGGTTTCGAGCTGTTCTGCGATGAGATCAAGAAGGATGACCTGGCCAGGAAGCGCGCGGAAATCATGGTCATAACGTTCGGCGGCGTCGCGCGCGTGGAGATCCCGTTCATCGAGGGTCGTGACTTGCAGCGGCGGCGGCTGACCGCCGACGGCGTCACGCCAATGGGAGCCGCCCTCAACCTGGCGCTGGATCAGCTAGCGGGGCAGAAGCAGGCGTACAAGCAGGCCGGACTGGAGTATTACCGGCCGTGGTTGTTCGTGCTGACCGACGGCGCGCCGACCGACGGGCAGGTTTTCACGGCGGCGGCGGCCAGGGTCCGGGACGCGGAGGCCGCGAAAGGCGTGTCGGTGTTCGCGATCGGGGTCGGTTCCGGCGCGGACCTTGAACGGCTGAAGGACCTGTCGGCGAAGCGTGTCCCGGTCATGCTGGACGGCCTCAGCTTCGCGGAATTCTTCAGCTGGCTGTCGGCCTCACTGAGCGCGGCGTCGACGTCGGACGCGTTCGGGAGCAGCGACACCGCTCTGGCTAGTGCGGAAACCACCGAGCAGATCGCCCTGCCGCCGGCTGGCTGGGCCAAGGCTTACTGACCGCAGTGTGGAAGATCATCGGTGCCTCCGTCACCGGAACGACGCATGAGGCTGCGGGCACCGGGTGTCAGGACGCATCCGACTGGCGGGCGAACCATGACCTTACCTGCCTGGCCGTGGCCGACGGCGCCGGTTCTCGGCCCCGGTGTGGACAGGGCGCAGCGCTCGCCGTCGAGCAGGGGATACTCCTAGCGGAGGGGTACGCCCGGCGCAGCGATCCGGGCGATCCGGCGACGTGGCTTCCCCAGGTCTTCGAGGATGTACGACGGCGGATCATCGCACTGGCCGCCGCAGAGGGAAACCAATCCGGCGATTATGCGACGACTGTCGCGCTGGCTGTCGTTACCGGTGACGTGGTTTGCGTCGGGCAGGTCGGCGACTCGATCGCCGTGCTCGGATGCGGCGGCCGGTACGAGACGGTGACCCCAGAGCCCACTCCAACCCTACCGATCGGCGGGCAGCCATCGGGGCAACCTCGTGGGTGCAGGGTTTCACCTGGCGTTACCTTGTGCGCACCGCAGCGAACCTGGCTCAGGCCACTCACGTGCTGCACCAGGAGGGCACCGTGATCGGCGATTTCAACGAGTCCAACGTGCGCGTGACCCGAGAGGCTCGGGTCACCTTGCTGGACTGCGACTCGATGCAGATCACCGATCCCGACACCAGGCAGCGCTTCTTCTGCCCCGTCGGCCGACCCGAGTTCACGCCGCCCGAGCTGCTGCACGCGGATTGGGAGACCACCGTCCGCCATCCCACCAGTGACCTGTTCGCGCTCGCCGTCCATCTGTACCAGCTGCTGCTTGAAGGAGAGCATCCCTTCCGCGGCGTCTGGAGCGGGTCAGGGGACAAATCACCCGTACCTGATCTGGCCGGTCAGGGCATCTGGACTCATCGTCCGCACGGACAGCTTCATCCCCGCCCATCCGCGATTGGCATCGGCCTGCTCCCGGATGCAATCGCGGACATGTTCCGGCGGGCCTTCGAAGACGGAGCCATCAACCCAGCGGCCAGGCCCGCAGCACTCGAATGGCAGCAAGCCCTGACGAGCCTCGATGCGCGCCTCCGCGGGTGCAGCGCGAACAAGGCACATGTCTATGGCGACCACCTCCGCTCCTGCCCGTGGTGTCTTCATGGAGCTTCCGCCGCGCCCGTCATCCAGCAACCACTGCCGCCAGCCCCCGCGCCACCCGGGATCGGATCGCTGGTGGCCGCGCCACAGCGAACCACCGTGCCGACGCCCGTTCCCCAACAGGGCCGGGAACTCCCCCATCGTCACTCAGCCTCTCGTCAGGCCGGGAACGTCAGGGCCACGGCGCCGTCGGCGCGGCGGCCGGGTAGCCGCCCTCATCAGCGGCGTAAGCGTGGTGGCCGTTGTCCTGGCAATTGTCATCGCCCATCTAGGGCCATCGGGACCGCGGCCCGCTCAGGCGCAAAGCTCTGGCAAGCCTGCCGCCTCGGCATCGGCCGCTCAGGCGCATCTGGCGTCGGCCGCATCATGGAGGGCGGTGCCGGTGACCCTGCCCGCAGGAGCCGCGGCCCCAGCAACCCAGAACGCGACGCTTTGGGCCATCGCGTGCCCGACGGCTGCTACCTGCGTGGCTACTGGCGACTACCTTGATGCCAGTAGGGCACCCCAGGGCTTGATCGAGACGCTCTCGCACGGACACTGGGTCCCGGCCGAAGCACCGTTTCACGCCAGGCACCAAGCCGTAAGCCTTGACGGTGTTGCCTGCGCCAGCGCAGGCGCCTGCGTGTCCGTTGGCTACTACGAATACGACAACAACAAGATTACCGACGGTTTGATCGAGACCCTGTCGCACGGGACGTGGACGTCTGTGGAGGCACCGCTGCCTGCGGATGCGGCAACCGGCAGCCAGGTGGCGATCCTGCAAAGCGTCGCGTGCCCGGCCGTCGGCACGTGCGTGGCCGTTGGTGGTTACCGGGGCCAGAACAGTGCTGCGCCGGGTTTGATCGAGATGCTGTCAAATGGGACCTGGACGCCTGTCGACGCATCGCTGCCCGCAGGTGCGGCACTCACTCAACAGGCTTCCATTAACAGCGTCGCATGTTCAGCCGTGGGCACGTGCGTGGCCGCTGGCACTTATGTCGACCAGAACAACGTCTACCAGAGCCTTGTCGAGACGCTGTCAAACGGGACCTGGACCGCTGCCGAAGTTCCGCGGCCTGCGGGGGCGATAGACAGCAAAGACGCGGGCCTTAGCGCCATAAGCTGCCCGACGGCGGACATATGCGTCGCCACAGGCTGGTACAACTATACGGGTAATCCCTTCCAGGCCAGCCAAATCTGATCGCGACAGGCTCAGATGGAACCTGGCTTCCGGTTGGCGCACCGGCGCCTGCGAATACATCGACCGATCGAATTGCCCTCAACGACGTAGCATGTCCCGCGGCAGGCAGCTGCGTGGCCGCAGGGTCCTATAACTACAGTAATCCGAATAGACAAGGTGACGGCCTGGTGGAAATTCTGTCGCACGGGGCTTGGGCGCCCGTGAGAATAGGGCCGCCTTCCGCCGCGGCTACCTCGAACTACTTCCGCGCCCTTGCCTGCCCAGAAGTCGGCATGTGCATGGCTGCGGGCGCCTACCACACTCGCTCCGGAGGCCCCAATCAAGCCCTGATAGAAACAACTACCCGGCCGTCTTGACGGCCGGGTTGTCGCATGGCTCATGGAGGAGCGGACCACCAGTATCAGCAAAGCGGCACCGGGGCCAGGATCGTTTCTGCCGTTTCACCTGGCGGGAGTCCGATAGAGGCGGAAATTTCATCGGCTGATCCTGAGCGGATACACCATGAGCTTGGTCGTGGCATGTTCCTGACCGCCCCGCTGGAGACGACCAACACCAAGAACGGCACCGGCTCGTGGAACGCGGCGCACTTCAACAACGCCCAGTACGACAAGCTGGTGTCGCAGTACATCGCCGCCTCCGACCTGACCACGCAGAAGGGCATCGCCGGGCAGATCGAGAGCCTGCTGCAGGCCCAGACCCCGATCATCTTCGGGTACTTCTACAACTACCTGACGGCGACAGCGAAGAACGTGACCGGCGTCTACCCGACCGCCATCGGGCACCTGTTCCTGAACAACGCGGGCAAGTCGTAGTTTCCTGGGTTCTTCGTGCGGTGCGCCGTGGCCACGGCGCACCGCACGCCCTTGTGCGCCGGGGTCGCCTTGGCCGCCGGGTAGCCTGCTTGACGAGTCGCGCTGGCTTGGAGCGCGACGGCGCGCACAGGGAAGGCAGGCCAGATGGCGACCGAGAACCGGGCGCGGGCCGACACGCACGGGCTCGACCAGGGACACCACCACCGGGACGTGTCCGGCGGCTGGCTGCGGCCCGCCGTGTTCGGCGCGATGGACGGGCTGGTGACCAACGTGTCGCTGATCGCCGGGGTGGGCG
>WNGL01010937.1_pt1 | contig 10425 bp, 8 predicted proteins | sample 5400591 | NCBI WGS metagenome assembly WNGL01 (sample SAMN13153377, study PRJNA577476) | soil metagenome | isolation source: 80 cm soil or saprolite under Garry oak tree replicate 1 | place: USA:California | collected 2016-06-15 | reverse complement strand
GCCCTGCGACGGGACGACCTCGACCGCCGCGCCGGCGCGCTCCGCCCGCGCCAGGGCGCCCGCTCCGGGGATGTTCGACAGGACGACCTCGACCCGGCCGTCGATGCGGCCGGCGGCGCAGCCGTCGAGGAGGGCCTGGAGGTTCGTCCCGCCGCCGGAGGCGAGGACCGCGATGCGGATCACCGCACGACCTCGCAGCTGGCCTCGCCCTCGCCGCGCTCGATGCCGCCCACCGGCCAGCTGTCGAGGCCCCGGGCAGCCAGCAGCGCCTGCGCCGCGGGGACGTCGGAGGGCGAGAGCACCGCCACCAGGCCGAGGCCCATGTTGAAGGTGAGGAACATGTCGTCCCAGGGCACGTCGCCCTCGCGCTGCACGAGGTCGAAGATGGGCGCCCGCGGCCAGCGCCGCGCGTCGAGGACCGCCCGCGTGCCGCCGGGGAGGTTGCGCGGCACGTTCCCGGGGAGCCCGCCGCCGGTGATGTGGGCGAGCGCCTTCACCGGGACCGCCTCGAGCAGCGCCAGCACGTCCTTGGCGTAGATGCGGGTCGGCTCGAGGAGCGCGTCGGCCAGGGTCTTGCCGGCGAGCTCGGGCGGGCTCCAGTCGAGAGGGTGCTGTTCCAGCAATGCCTTGCGTGCCAGCGAGTACCCATTCGAGTGCAGGCCGGAGGCGGCGATGCCGAGCACGGCATCGCCGGGTGCCACAGTCCGCCCATCGATGATGCGCGAGCGCTCGACGCACCCCACCGCGAAGCCCGCCAGGTCGTACTCGCCGCGCTCGTAGAAGCCGGGCAGCTCCGCGGTCTCGCCGCCGATGAGGGCGCAGCCGGCCTGGCGGCAGCCCTCGGCGATTCCCTTCACCACCTCGGCGCCCTGCTCGGCGGAGAGCTTGCCGGTGGCGAAGTAGTCGAGGAAGAAGAGCGGCTCGGCCCCGACCACCGCGACGTCGTTCACGCACATGGCGACGAGATCGATCCCGATGGTGGCGTGGCGGCCGGCGGCGAACGCGACCTTGAGCTTCGTCCCCACGCCGTCGGTGCCCGAGACGAGCACCGGCTCCTTCCAGCGTGCGACGTCGAGCGCGAACAGGCCGCCGAAGCCGCCGATGCCGGCCAGCACCTCCTTGCGCAGCGTCGGACGAGCGAGCGGCTTGATGAGCTCGACCAGGCGGTCGCCCTCGTCGATGTCCACGCCGGCGTCCCGGTAGGTGAGCGTCATGGCCGCCCCGCCTTACCGCGCGGCGCGAGCGACTGCAAGCGGCGCGGCCGGCGCACCCGGCCGGGCGGCGGCGCGGCGCCCTTCGTTGACAGCGCTCTGCCGCATCCGTTAAGCGTTCGCCGACCGCATGGGCCCGTCCGAGCACCCTCCGACCGGCGCGCCGGGAACCGCGCCGTGAAGCTGCGCGTCCTCGGCTGTGCGGGGGGCGAGCTCCCCCGGCACCGCACGACCTGCTTCCTCCTCGACGGCACGCTGGCCCTCGACGCCGGAGCGCTCACCGCCTCGCTCTCCCTCGACGAGCTCACCCGCGTCGACGACGTCCTCCTCACCCATGGTCACCTCGACCACGTGAAGGACGTGCCGCTCCTCGCCGACCTCCTCATAGGCCGCCGCGAGAGACCGGTGGTGGTCCACGCCTCCACCCGCTGCGCGGCGACCCTGCGCGAGCACGTCTTGAACGACAGGCTCTGGCCCGACTTCACCCGCGTCCCCGACCGGCGGCACCCGGTGCTGCGCGTGAAGCCGTTCGACCCGCGCCGGCCCTTCCGGATCGGGCGCTACACCGTGCGCCCGGTCGCGGTCCACCATACGGTCGAGTCGATGGGCTTCGTCCTCTCCGACGGCGCGGACGCGTTCGCCATCTCCGGCGACACCGGCCCGACCACCGCCTTCTGGCGGGCCGTGAACCGGGCCCCAGGCCTGCGCGCGCTGCTGGTCGAGACGAGCTTCCCCAGCCGGCTCCAGGAGCTGGCGGACCTCTCGGGCCACCTCACCCCGGCGACCCTGGCGCGGGAGCTCGCCAAGCTGAAGCGAGACGGCTGCCCCATCTTGCTGTACCACCTGAAGCCCGCCTTTCGCGCCGAGCTGCGGCGGGAGCTCGCGGCACTGAAGCTGCCGCACGTGCGGATCCTCGCTCAGGGCGAGGAAGTACAGTTGGGACGGGACTGACATGGCCTGGTTCTCGAAGACGAAGACGCTCAAGGCGCAGGACGGCGTGCACGCGGCCCAGCAAGGGGCCGCCGGCGGCGACGCGGTCTGGAAAAAGTGCGACGGCTGCAGCGAGGTCGCATACACGCAGGACTGGGAGCGGCTGTGGAACACCTGCCCGCTCTGCGGCCACCATGAGCCGCTCCCGGTGCGCCGGCGGCTGGAGATGGTGCTCGATCCGGGCACCTTCCAGGAGCTCGACGAGGAGCTCGCGCCGCAGGACCCGCTCGGCTTCGTCGACGCGAAGAAGTACCGGGACCGGCTGAAGAGCACCGCCAAGAACACCGGCTTGAAGGACGCCTTCATCTCGGGGGTGGGGGCCATCGACGGGCGGGAGGTGTCGATCGGCAGCTTCGCCTTCGAGTTCATGGGCGGGTCGATGGGGTCGGTGGTCGGCGAGAAGGTGACGCGCGTGTTCGACCGGGCCTTCGAGCGGAAGGTGCCGGCGCTCGTCTTCAGCTCGACCGGCGGCGCACGCATGCAGGAGGGCATCTTCTCTCTCATGCAGATGGCGAAGACCTCGGCTGCGCTGAACCGCTTCCGGTCGGTGAGGAAGCCCTACATCTCGATCATGCTCCACCCGACCACCGGCGGCGTGGCGGCCAGCTTCGCCTGGCTGGGCGACGTGGTGCTGGCCGAGCCCAAGGCCCTCATCGGCTTCGCGGGGCCGCGGGTCATCGAGCAGACCATCCGAGAGAAGCTGCCGCCGGGCTTCCAGCGCTCCGAGTTCCTGCTCGAGCATGGGATGATCGACGCCATCGTGAAGCGGCCCGAGCTGCGCGCCAAGCTCGCGCAGCTGCTCGGGCTCCTGGCATAGACCTTGGAAGTGCACGCCTACCTGTCGTCGCTCCAGCCGCTCGCCATGCGGCTCGGGCTGGAGCGGATGGAGCGTGGGCTCGCGGCGCTCGGGCACCCGGAGCGCGGGCTGCGCGCGCTCCACGTGGCCGGCACGAACGGCAAGGGCTCCACCTGCGCCATGGCGGCGGAGGCGCTGCGGCGGGCCGGGCACCGCACCGGGCTCTACACCTCGCCCCACCTCGTTCGCTTCAACGAGCGCATCGCGCTCGACGGCGAGCCGATCTCCGACGAGGCGCTGGCGCAGCGGGTGGCCGAGGTGCGGCGCGCCTGTGCCTGGCACGAGGCCGGCGAGGGCGAGCGGCTCACCTACTTCGAGTTCGCGACGCTGGCCGCGATCCTCCACTTCGCGGCGGAGGGCGCGGGCGCGGTCGTGCTGGAGGTGGGCCTCGGCGGCCGGCTGGACGCCACCAACGCGGTGGTGCCGCTCGCCTGCGCGGTGAGCCGTGTCGGGCTCGACCACACCGAGCTGCTCGGAGGCACCCTCGCCGCCATCGCGCGCGAGAAGGGCGGCATCTTCAAGCCAGGAGTGCCGGCGGTGGTCGCGCACGACCAGCCGCCGGAGGCGATGGCGGCGCTTCGCGCCGAGGCGGCCGCGCGCGGCGCGCCGTTCGAGGTCGCGCCTGCCGCGCATCCCGGCCCCGTCGCGCTGGCCGGCCCGCACCAGCAGGCCAACGCCGCGCTGGCGGCGGCCGCGCTGCGCCTGCTCGATCGCGCAGGGCTGGCGGTCGGTGAGGACGCCATCCGGGCGGGCCTCGCGGGCGCGCGCTGGCCGGGACGGCTGGAGACGGTGGGTGGCGTGCTGCTCGACGGCGCGCACAACCCCGACGGCGCGGCGGCGCTGGCGGCGGCCTTGCCGGCGCTCCACCCCGGGCGCCCGGTCGAGCTCGTCCTGGGCGTGCTGGCGGACAAGGATCACGAGCGCATGCTGCGCGCGCTGGCGCCGGCGGTGCGCGCGCTCCACCTCGTCGCGCCGAGCACGCCGCGCGCGCGGCCCACCGGGACCTATCTACCGCTCGCCCGGGCGCTGGTTGGGCGGGCGGACGAGCATCCCACGGTGGCGTCCGCCCTGGCGTGCGCCCGCGCCGCGGCCGGAGGTGACGGGGTGGTCGCGCTGGCGGGGTCGCTCTACCTGGTGGGCGAGGCGCGCGAGCTCCTCCGAGCACCGTAGCGCTTCCCCCTCCCGCTGCAGGGTCGAACTGCGGACCAACACCTACATCCGCGGAACCTGACCCCTTTTTATCGTGCGCTGCATCAGCGTGCTATCGTGCGCTCGGCCTGCGACCGGAGCGTGCGATGCGCCTATCTGTCCTAGTTTGTCTGAGCCTCTTCGCCGGCGGCAGCGCCCGCGCTGCCCCCGCCGACCCGAACCTCGTGACCAAGGTCGAGGTGCAGGGGCAGGGCGGCTCGACCACCATCTCGATCCGTGGCTCCCGGCCGCCCAACTTCACGACCTTCTCCATGGTCGATCCGCCGCGCTTCGTGATCGACCTGTCCGAGAGCGCCCTGAAGGACGTGCCGGAGGAGATCCAGGTCGACGACGGCACCGTCCACCTGGTGAAGAACCTCGCGTACGGCACCGGCGGGAATGCCATCGCCCGCATCATGATCGCCTTCCAGCACGAGGTCGATCCCCCCGACGTCCAGGCGAGCGGCAACTCCCTCATCGTGAAGGTCGGCCGGCCGGCCCCCCCACCGGCAGTGGCCGTGGCGCCCGCTCCGAGCTCGCCACCGGCGGAGAAGGCAGCACCGGCGCCCTCCGCTGCTGCGGAGAAGCCGGCCGCGGCGGCCGGGGCAGTGGTCCCCGTGCTCCCGCCTGTCCTCCCCGGACTGTCCGGCGCTGCGGCGCCCGGTGATCCCGAGGCGCGCGCCGCCGCCGAGGCGGCCGAGCGCATCGAGGCGTACGACAAGCTGCAGGCCGACGCCGCAGCGAAGACCCGCGCCCAGGCCGAGGAGCGGGTCCGCAAGGAGGCGAAGCAGCAGGCCGAGCGCGAGGAGAAGGCTCGCGCCCAGGAGCAGGCGCGCCTCGAGGCCGAGAAGCTGATGACGCCCGAGCAGCGCGCGGCCGCGCAGGCGAAGGCCGAGGCCGAGGCCACGGCCCGCGCGGAGGAGGTCGCGCGGCAGGCGCGCGAGAACGACGAGATCCGCGCGTGGAAGGAGACTCGCCAGGCGGACGGGCGGCCGGCCGGCGAGGGCAAGGCGCAGGTGACGCAGCTCTCCACCGAGGCGCGCGCCGCCGAGCAGGCGCGCAAGGCAGCCGACGCCGAGCTGCGCGAGCGCACCGCCGCGCAGGCGCGCATCGACGTGGTGCGTGCCCGTGTGGAGCGCGCCCGGGCCGCCGGCCAGGCAGCCGATCCCGAGGACCTGAAGGTCCTCGCCGGTGTCGAGGCCGCGAGCGCGGACGAGCAGCAGCGCGTCGCGGCGGCGGCCCAGCAGCGCGAGGCCGAGGCGAGCGCCCGCGCCGAGGCGGAGAAGCAGACCCGCGACGCTGAGCAGGCCAAGCTGGCGCAGGAGGAGCAGGCCCGCGCCGCCGCCGAGCAGGCGAAGGCCAAGCTGGAACAGGACTCGAAGGAGGCCGAGCAGAAGCAGGCGCAGCTCCAGGCAGGGTCGGAGAAGGAGCAGCGAGCGGCCGCGGCCCGGGAGCAGAAGCTGGCGGCGCAGCGCGACGCAGCCGCGAGCCGCGCCGCGAAGAAAGAGGCGAAGCTCGCCGCCGCGCGCGAGAAGGCGGAGCGTGCCCGTGCCGCCAAGGAGGCGAAGCTGGCTGCAGCGCGCGCCAAGAAGGAGGCGAAGCTCGCCGCCGCGCGCGAGGCGAAGGCCAGCGCCGCCGCTGCCCGCGCCGCCCGCGCCGACGCCGTGAAGCAAGCGCGGGCCGCCGCCGCGCTGGCGGCCACGGAGAAGCCGCGCCTCCTCCGCGAGCTCGGTTTCCGCCAGCTCCCGGCCGCGTCGCGCGTCTTCGTCCGCTTCTCCGAGGCGCCCCGCTTCAGCATCGTCGAGGCCGGCGAGAAGCTCATCCGGATCGAGCTGCCCAACACGCGAGTGGTCCGGCGCAACGACACGCGCTTCCTCGACACCTCGTTCTTCCCCGGAGCGGTGTCGATGGTGACCCCGCGCAGGCACGGCAACGCGACCGTGGTCGAGATCGCGCTGAAGGAAAAGGTCGCCTACCAGCAGCACGTGGAGGGGGACACGCTCGCTCTCGACTTCGAGAGGCCGGGCGCGAAGACCGCCGCGCCCTGAGGGCCCCGGTCCCGCAGGCGCCCGGCTGGACGAAGCTCGAGCGGTCCGGAGCTCTCCGACAGGGCGCCGGGCTGCGCTTGGTTCGTAGTAGGCTGCGCGCCGAGTGCTCGTCGCCCTGCTCGCGCTCGCGCTCGCCGCGACCCCGGCCGCTCCCACGCCCCCCGCAGGCGCGCCTCCGCTCGAGGTGGTGGAGGCGGAGCACGTCGACTACGACCTCGCCACCGGGCGTGGCGTCGCGACGGGCGGCGTCTTCCTGCGGCGTGGAGCGGTGACCCTGCGGGCGCGGGCCGCCAGCTACGACACGCGGACCGGGGAGGTGGACGCGACGGGGAATGTGCTCCTCGTCGAGCCCGGCCGCGCCGTGACGGCGGAGCGCATGCACGTCCTGCTCGACGGCCCCTACGTCGCGCACGACGTGGTCGCCTTCCTCAAGGACGCTCCGCTCGACCTGTCGCGTTGCCAGACCCGCGACGAGGCCCGAGCCACCGGCCGCAACCGGGCCGTCTTCGGCGGCACCGAGGTCCGCGGCGAGAGCGGCGTCAAGCGCTTCGACGTCGACGGCGCGCGCATCACCCTGTGTGACTGCGGCGGCGGCCCTCCATCCTGGGAGATCCGGTCCCACCACGCCGACATCATCCCGGGCGAGCGGGCCCTCCTGACCTGGCCCGTCATCTACGTCACGCCGCGCCTCCCCTTCGTGCACGGCACGCTGGACGTCCCGGTCCTGCGCCGGATCGTGAACCAGCAGGTGCCGGTGCTGGCCTTGCCGCTCATCTACCTGCCCCTGTCGGATCGCCAGACCGGGCTCCTGCTGCCCGAGCTCAGTTTCGGCGGGAGCGGCGGGTTCGGTATCTCCCAGCCACTCTTCATCACCCTCGGCCGGAGCTGGGACGCGACGGTCACGGCCGGCTACATCTTGGCGCCCGCCGGTGCAAAGCCGACCGACCGGGTGGTGGCGGGGCCCGGCACGAGCCTCGAGCTGCGCTGGGCGCCGGCCGAGGGCAGCCGCGGGCAGTTCAAGCTGTCCCTCCTGCACGACACGTGGAGGGGGGGGTGGCCGGACGGGGTGGCGCTTCCGCCGGGGTGGAACCGCTACGAGCTGGCCCTGGCACACGAAGAGCGTCTGTCCGACCGAACCTTCTTCGCCGCGTCGCTCGACCTCTTCGGCGATCCACTCTACGTGCAGGACCTCACCAGCGACGCGCTCCTGAAGGCGCAGGAGTATCGGCGCAGCGCCGTCGCGCTGACGCACCGCACCTCGGACCTGGCCCTGGGCGCCGAGGCCGGCTACCTCTTGCCGCTCGCCCACCTCGATGGCGGCGCCGCGCTGCGGGCTCCCTTCGGCACGTTTGGCGCGGACCTCTCCACCTTTCACCGGCTGCCGGCCGTGTCGCTGACCCTCCTGCCGGTCCGTCTCGGCGGCCCGCTCCGGGTGGGGGCGGAGGTGGGCGTGGCGCGCTTCGCGCCGCTGTACGGGGTGACCGGCGACGAGGGCGTGGACGGCGTGGGGGTGGGCAACCGCCGCTGGGGCGCGGGCGCGAACTTCGTGCCGCCCGACGCGGGGGAGCGCGACGGTCGCTGGCAGGGCCCTGCACCCGGGAGCCCCGGCGAACGGCTGGCCGCGACGCGCCTGGCGGCGCGGGTGGAGCTGCGCGCGCCGCTCGCCTGGCGGGCGCTCGAGCTCGAGCCCTGGGTGGCCGGGACCGCTGCCAGCTACGCGTTCGAGACCGGCCCCGACCCTCGAGTGGCGGCGCACGGGACGGGGGGGCTCGCCCTCTCGACCCGCATCGGCCGGAGCTTCGGCGAGGGCGCCGGCCGGCTCCGGCACGAGATCGAGCCGCGCGTGGAGTGGCGCGGCGGGACGGGCGAGGTGGGCGCGGCGCTCCCCAACTACGCCCACGACGAGCTCGACGTGGCGCTGCCGGCGCGCGTCCACGACCCGCGCGGCCAGGTCACCCCGCAGCGGACGCTCTCGGCCACCCCGGGCCGCTTCTCGCAGCTGCGGCTCACCCTGCGCAACCGGCTGGTCGCCCCGGCCGGCCCGCTCTCGACCGGCCGGCTCGACCTGACGCTCGGCCAGGACCTCGACGCGGCGACGGGCCGTGCGTCGGAGACCTGGGCGCAGGCCTCCGTCCGGCTTCCCTACCTGGTGGCCGACGCGCGCGCAGGGGTCCGTGCCTTTGGAGCCGCCGCTCCGGCGGAGACACCCCGCAATGGTCCCACGTCGGTCCTCGACGCCTATACCGAGCTCGGCGCGGGCCTCACGCTGCTCGACGGCCGCGGTGACAACCTGCACGCGAACTTCCTGGCGCTGGGCGCGGGGGCCTCCCCGCGCGTGGTGGCGGGTCTCGAGCCGCTCTTCGACGCGCGGCCGGTGGCCGCCGACGCGAACGCGTCCGGCTCCATCGGGGCCCTGACCCATGTCAGCGGGGCCACCGTCGCCTATGACGCGTTTTTCTACGGGCGGGAGCAGACATCCCCGGCCTGCAACGGCAAGACGAAGCCGCGCATCTACGTGCACCAAGCCTCTCTCATCTGGGACTCGCCCTGCCACTGCTGGCGCGCCGGGTTCACGGCGGTGCTGAACGAGTGTGACGCATTCCCGACGTTCCATTTCGTGGTGGACCTCTCGGCACTCGCGGGCGGCGCGCTGCCCCACTGATGGGAGGGGCGTGCGACGAGCGAGCGATTGACACCCCCGCTGCGAGCTGGCTAGGAGAGCGGGGAGGAGGAGCGTACATCCTGCCCCACCCATCACAGCGCGCGCCAGCTGCCGGCGGAGACCTCCACGAACCGGAGAAGCGGCGCGCCATCCTGCACGCGGCCGTGCACGTCTTCGCGGAGAAGGGCTACCACGGCTGCCGCATCGCCGACGTGGCGCGGCAGGCCGGCGTCGCCTACGGGCTCGTCTACCACTACTTCCAGAACAAGGACGCGCTGCTGGAGAGCGTCTGCGCCGAGCAGTGGACGATCTTCCTCCACGCGCTCCGGGCCGCCAGCGAGGGACCCGGGACGGCGCCCGAGCAGCTCGGTGGCATCTGCCGCTTCGCCATCGACGTCTTCCGGACCGCCCCGGCCGCCGTGCGCGTGCTGCTGCTGGAGGTGGCACGCACGCCGAATGCATTCCGAGCGGGCTCCACCCGACAGACCTTCGAGGAGGCGGTCGGGATCGTGGCTGGGATCGTGACCCGCGGCGTTCAGATGGGGGAGCTGCGCCGGGAGACTGAGCCGACGGTGGCCGCCACCTGCTTGCTCGGAGCGCTGGAGCTCACCTTGACGAGCATGGTCACCGGGATCGTGCGCGGCGCAAGCGACGAGGACGTCGCGCGAGTCAAGGCGGGGCTGGTGGATCAGGTGGTGGGTGGGCTGCTGCCGCGTTGAGAAGCCAGCACCCCGCAGCTCCGCTGCGACGGCCAAGCGCGCAGGGATTCGACGGTCCGACGGCCTGCGAACTTTCGACCCCGACCCCGACCCCGACCCCGACCAGGACCCCGACCTCGACCGCGAACCCGACCTCGACCGCGACCCCGATGGCGGTGCGGGGTGAAGCGCATGCTGCGCGCGCTCGCGCGGACCCTCACCGCACGAGCGGGGTGAGCATCGCCACCAGCCGCGAGGCGAGCCGGCCCACCTCGGCCGCGCTGCCGGCGCTCGCGTCGTTGCACAGGGCCGCGATCTCGACCGCCGCGGACGCCTCGGTGGCCTCCGCGCGGGCCACCGCGAAGGCGCGCGCCTTGTCACCGCGCGTGACCCGGCCTGCGCCCTCCGCGCAATTGAGGCACGCGCTCTTGGCCGAGCGGAGCGCCTCGTCGCGCAGCTTCGCGTCGCGGATCGAGGCGCGCCGCACCGCGAGCAACAGCTCCACCGCGACTCCGTAAGCGAGGAGCTTGTGATGAGGAAGAGAGGAAGAGGAGGTAACCCGAGGAGAAAGCGTGTCGTTCATGGCCGGTGGATCCTTTCGCGAGCGGCAAGGAGACGACGGCCATGAACGCCACGGGAGCCGCGCGAGAGAGCGGACCTTGAACAGCAGGCGCAGTGACAGCCGCAGGCTGGCGCGAGCCTGCGAGAAGCCGAGAGGACCGAAGCCCCCTCACCCCGGCCCTCTCCCCCGCCGGGGGAGAGGGAGAAGGAC
>WNGL01010936.1_pt1 | contig 10425 bp, 10 predicted proteins | sample 5400591 | NCBI WGS metagenome assembly WNGL01 (sample SAMN13153377, study PRJNA577476) | soil metagenome | isolation source: 80 cm soil or saprolite under Garry oak tree replicate 1 | place: USA:California | collected 2016-06-15 | reverse complement strand
TCCAGAAATATGGCTCGCCGCGTCTTCCTCGTGTACTGCTCAAAGCCAGTCATCATCGCCAGGGTCCTCTGTTTCATTTCTCAGACACTCTAACTTGACCGGTTGTGGAAAGCGGAGAGCTTAATCAGAGTCTCCCTAACATCGGCCCATGAAAGCGAAAACTCCGAAACGACCGACCGATCCGATGGAACTGGCTAAGCTCGTTGGGGACATGGCAACGGGCCAAGCTCCTAGAGATGACGAATCCCTTAGAGAGGCCAAGCTGTCAAAGCAAGCTCGGAAAGTCCCTTCTGCCGTAAAACGATCTGCGAAGAATTCCAGTCGGAAACCTTTGAAATCTGGCTTGTGAGCACATAGGGGCTTTGTGCATAGACCTTTTTCTTAACCTTAAATGGAGCACTCTTCAAATCTGAATTGTTCTTAGCTTGCAAGAGGGCTAGATTGCCAAGCCTCTTGGAGTAGATGAGCACATCCTCCTCCCCGAACTCTGGCCAATTCTCTTCCGGGTTCTCTGGCAAGACATGCTCAAGGTTGATAACCTGCATGTCGTCATTCGGTATGAACCACGGATTAGCCTCCTTCTTAGCTGCCATTTCCAATGACCGTAGATAGTATCTAGCTAAAACACCTTTCGATACGCTCGCCGTTTCAAAAGCTTGCTTAAATTGTTCATCCACTGGAATTACGTCTATCAAATGCTTTTTTAGCTCCTTCACGTTTGGAATCTCGCGCATAAACACTTTGTGAGCGGCTGTCGCAATTGGCTCGATTATAGATTCGCTTCTAGTACTGGACGCAATTAGCAAGCGGACGCTCCAAGAGATGAACAAGCGGAATGCGTCACCAGCCTCCTTCGGCGAGAACCGAGACGCTACTGCTAGCATCAGAGGTCGCAATATTCGCATATTGAGCTTATCCAATGTTTGGACTGCGCGACGCATAGACTCGGGGTACGTATTCCACTTCTCGCTTTCAGAATTCAACGTGGCTACGTAAACGGCAGAAAGCTTTTCCAATTCCACAAGCAATTCGATAGCTGTCCGAGGGCCTTTTGCTTTAGTTTGAACGGCCTCGTAGACTTTTTCGGCTGTCAAATAGCCACGGATCACGATCAGAGCTTGGCGGAGGAATGTAACAGTTATGTCCTCTTCCTCAAGCGACTCCAGCGACCCGCGCATTCGAGTCCATGCTTGTTGCGCTTCTGGGAGTCTCTGGCCAGACTGCCCGAAGAGATAATTTTTCACAAGGTCCGCCTGCGAAGTCCTGAGACCACGGTCATTAAGCGTCTCGAACATCGTATAGGCATTGATATCGGTAGGAACTTTTAACAAGATTACTTGAGCCCGATTTTCAATGAATTCAATCCATTTATTTAGAACATCGCCGTGGTCTTTGACGTCGTATGCCGAGACAATGCGTTTTATTTGTGCCTTCGTCTTCTCAAACGCTCCGTTAATAAGGCGATGTGAAATCCGCGATGGTTCGGGGATGTCGCCTGCTACCTTCACCGTTATGCGGGCACGGAAGAATTCATTGTCATCGACGTTAAGCCTGAGCTTGGGAACATGCTCCCGCTTGCCGCGATCAATGGCGATAAGAAAATCACGATCTATACTGTCAGAAATGAGCGGGTCTTTCTCGCGCAGATAGTTCCTAATCTCGGAGAGAAAGATCGCAGTAGTGGCCAATCGTTGTTGCCCGTCAACAACCTCTAGTAGCTCTGGCGGGCGGGGAATCGTGACGATGGTCCCCAGAAAGTATTCCGACTCCTCGTCTGAAATTGCCTTAGCCAAGTCTTCCAGCAGCTTGCCAACTTGCTTGTCTGTCCATGAGTATTCACGCTGATTTGCAGGAACGATCAATCGGTGCTGCTTTAACAGCCCGCCGATTCCGATCTGCTGTACGCCGATCTGCCCTTTATCACTCATCGCACACCGCCCAAGGGAATCTCTGGCACAAAGGGAACCCGCCTGCCTGCGCCTTCAAGTTCACGAATAGCAGCTAGTCGGAGCCGTTCTCTAACCCAAGACGACAAGGAAATGCCTGCGAGTGCAGCGGCCAGTTCAAAGCCTTCTTTCTCGGAATCGCTAACGCGGATTTGAAGGATCTCAGTCTTAGGCTTCATGTCCGTTTTCTAGAGATGACCTTTCTCCCAGAGCTTTGATAACCATCATTCTTTCAATGTCTCGGCATGAGTTTGTCGGGCCTTGCGCAAGTCCACATACCTCTTCGATGGACCATGCATGATCCGTTATGCCCGCCGCCATCGCTGGAGTGATTCTAAGACTTTGGTGAATGCGGCAAAAATTGTAATGCATGAAGTAGATCGCCACAGCAGCAATATGATTGTCGATTTTCTTTGAAAATCCGTTTGTGAGCCGAGTGAATCGACACATCCCCATTCGCATCGAAAGGTTCTGCCGTTCGACGTAACTGGTACTGATGTGTTTGGGGTCTGGATTCCCGCTGACAACTTTCATGTCAGTTCCGATACAACGGGCTGGAGAATAACGCCGGGCCTCTTCGTCCGATGGAGCACCATAAATTTTCTGCAACTGCGCGTAGTCCACATCCATTCCGAACGCGCTTTCGACAGCCTCAAGATATGCCCTGTGGCCATCCGTCGTTACTTGCACGCGCCCACGGATGCGGCTAGCGCAATCCTCCATGAACTCTTTCGCCCATCCGAGATCGCGTCCACCAACAAAGTAGGAGACGCAAAGTTTAGAGTCGGCGTCAATCGCTGTCCATGTCCAAGTGTCTCCCCATCCCGCCGCCTTCTTTTCCGGGCTTGTATTCTTGGCCTTCGCACCTATGAAGGTCCAGACTTCATCGCATTGCAGACGGCGAACGCGAACATTGCGAACAGTGCGATTGTGGTAGGCCGCGCAAACGGAGCCAAACTCCGAAAGCAGCCTTGCGAGGGTATTCTTGCCAGTATCGGTCAGGCGGCTAATGGCTCGGAGCGAAACGCCCTCTACCATAAGGCTGAGAATCTGTGCCCTGCGGACTATTGGAAGCCTATTCACCAGCCCAAATGTAATACATCATGCAGTACATGTCAAGAAAAAACTTGACTTTGTATTAACAACTGCAATACAATCTGCACTCCGTTATGACCAGAACCAGCACTTGCGTAATGAAGGCGAGCAACTTAATATTATGTTAAGTTCTAAGAAGAAGCCGTTATCCCCCGCTGGATTGCGGCTGTTGCTGGAGAAGGCGCTGGATAAGGGCTGGGTTAGAGAACTACCGCACTCGGATGTGGATCGTGCATACCGGAATATCAGTGACGACGACATTCAGCACGGCCTCGAACTCAGCAGTTGGGTCATTGAAAAAACCGAGTCCGCGAGAGAAGTAGGCTTGTTCAAGTACACAATTCGCACCGCCGATATTGAAGGTGATGAATTGCATTTAGTCATCCTCCCCTTTACCGCGACCGGAATAGTCGAGATCATTACAAAATATTGAATCGCGCCATGAGCACCCACATGCACGATTGCGTAGCATCCGCAACCGAGCACATAGCCACGCCCGAACGACCGTACCACTACGTCGGTTCTGGTCTTGGCAATGTATACCTTGTTGGCGTGAAATATTGGATTTGCGAACAGTGCGATCAACAGGCAGCGGAAATTCCTGCGCTTAAGCATCTACTAGCGGCAATAGGCCGAACCATTGTAGAAAAGCAGTCCCCTCTCACAGGTGCCGAAGTCAGATATTTGCGGAAACGGCTCAAGTTGCGGCAAATTGATTTCGCAATGGTGATCGGCCTCACACCACAGCGCCTATGCACGCTTGAAACAAGCGACACGAGGACTATTGCGCCAGGTCGCGACAAATACATTCGTCTCCTCTACAGGGATATATCGGGTGACATGAAACTTAAGAACGCTTTTTCCGATGGAGATCAAATTAAAAAATGGCTTACCTCCATCCGTGGTCGAGGCGGCAACGAGCGCATTACTGCCACATGGTTAGAAAACCATAAATGGCGAGTCGAAGCCGTTCCAATCGCCGCATAGTTCATTCCCCCCTGTGGAAATCAAACGGACCCACTACCGAATTAATGGTAGTTCCGGATTTAACCACGAAGGGCACGAAGAAACACGAAGGAAGCCGCCCTTTGTGTAACTTCGTGTCCTTCGTGGTTTATGAAATTAGGACATTGTCGAATTAATCGCAAAAACCGGATAGATCGTTCACTTGCAGACACCGTATTCTTGTCAGCGTTATGGTTTCATCTGCTATCCCTAACCTTCCCTGGACGGAAATCCGAAGTGGCTTGTGGACGCGTGGATTCGGACGCATGGGAAAACTCCTAACCCGTGCTCAGTGCGAGGAACTGCGATCGCTGTATTCCAATGCATCGTTGTTTCGGAGCCGCATCGATATGGAACGCTATCGCTTCGGCCGAGGTGAGTACCAGTATTTTGCCAATCCCCTGCCGGCGCTCGTCGCCGAGCTTCGTGAAGAGCTCTATCGTTTTCTTGCTCCAACAGCGAACGAGTGGATGTCCGCGTTGAGAATCCCAGCGGATTTCCCCGCCAATCTGGATTCGTTTCTCAAGCAATGCCATCGCCGCGGACAGAAGCGGCCCACCCCGCTGCTGCTGCGCTACGAGAAAGGCGATTACAACTGCCTGCATCAGGATGTGTACGGTGAGATCGTGTTTCCGTTTCAGGTGATCTTTGCACTCAGCAGGCCGGAAGACGAATTCACGGGCGGCGACTTGCTTTTAGTCGAACAGCGGCCGCGAGCGCAATCCATTGGTCACGCCATTCGAATGGAACAGGGCGAAGCCGTAGTCATTACCACGCGATATCGTCCAGCAAAAGGATCGCGCGGCTACTACCGCACGAATTTCCGACACGGCGTCAGCGAAGTTCTCAGCGGTGAGCGCTACACACTGGGGATCATCTTTCACGATGCCGCATAAGTGCGCTCTCAGAGAAGAAAACTGAAGCACTACGTTCTGCCACGGGCGGCAATCATCATTCCTGCACCGGCGGCTACCATTACGACGCTGGCAATGGGAGGGACGCGCTCGTTGTGTTCAGTTCGCACCCCGATGCTCACGTCACCAGCTTTGAGCGCGTGGTTCTCCGAATGTGGAATCGGAACAAAGAACGACAGAATACCTAGGACGAGTACCACCAGCCCGACTACAAACAAGGTCCTCATGAAAGCCTCCGTCCAACCGGCGTGGGATGCATCCAAGGTCGAATCGGCTGCTCCGAGCTACGATCCGAGACTCTTGGCGAATTCGACTAGGCTGCGTACGGCAATGCCGGACGGGCCTTTGGCGATCCAGGGTTTGTTGTCTTCCATCCAGGCGGTGCCGGCGATGTCTAGGTGCAGCCAGGGAGTGTCTTCAGCAAATTCTTTCAGGAACATCGCGGCCGTGATTGCGCCACCATAGCGCCCGCCAGTGTTCATTATGTCAGCGATGTTTGAACGGATTTGTTCTTTGTATTCGTCATCAAGAGGGAGACGCCACATTTTCTCTCCGGCCTTGGCCAGTGCCTTAGTGAAGCGCTCGTACATGGCATCATCATTCGCGAATATGCCGGCGTTGGCATAACCTAATGCGACTACAACGGCCCCCGTTAAAGTAGCGGCATCGACCAAATGGGTGCAGCCGAGCTGCCGTGCGTAGCAGAGTCCATCGGCCAGCACCAGGCGGCCTTCGGCGTCGGTGTTTATGATTTCGATCGTCTTTCCTGACATTGCAGTCTGAATGTCCCCGGGTTTCTGGGCTTTCCCGGAGGGCATATTTTCGGTGGCACAGACGATACCAATGACCTTTACCTTGGGTTTGAGTAGCGCAATGGCGCGCATTGCGCCAATCATGGTGGCTCCTCCAGCCATGTCGTATTTCATTTTCTCCATGCCATCAGCGGGCTTGATAGAGATGCCGCCAGTGTCGAACGTAACGCCTTTGCCTACGAGCCCGAGCACAGGCTTATCCGGTGCGCCTACCGGTTCATAGCGCATGACGATCAGCGCGGGCGGCTCATCGGAGCCCTGCGCCACGCCCCAAAATGCGCCCATCTTGAGCTCTTTCAGTTTCTCCGCGCCGTAGACCTCGCACTTCAGCCCAACTTCCTGCGACATTTTGCGGGCATGATCGGCCAGGATGGTCGGCGTCATACGATTACCCGGTTCATTGACCAACTGTCGAGTGAAGTTCTGCGATTCTCCGAGGATGCGAGCCTCGTCCACCGCTTTTTGCAGTGTGGATTGGTCGCCGCGAGCTACGACGGTTAGTGCGTCAATTGTTTGGTCCTTGCGGTCACTCTTGTAAGTGTCGGGATCGAAGTTGCCGACGAATGCACCTTCCACAATGGCTTTGACCGCCTCATCCGCCAGTATGCCTTCTGACGCGAGGAAGGCAAAACTGCGCAAGCTCTTCGCCTTCAGGGTGCGCACCGCGGCTCCAGCCAGCTTGCGCAGCTCCACTGAAGAAAATTGCTTGGCTTTCCCGCCGCCAACAAGCAGCAGCCGTTTGGCTTTCATTTTGGCGGGTTTGTGCAAGAGCGTAGTTTCGAAATTCTTGCCTGTGACTTCCCCGCTCGCGATCACGTCGGCGGCTGCATCCTGTACGGCTTTGTCGTTCGTAGCGACGAAGGCTTCGGTCCTTTCCTTCTCGCCACGATCGAGAACGACCGCTACGAGGCACTCGGTTTCAACTTCCGCAGGAGTGGAAAAAGAAAGATTCGTTTTCATGTTATGCAGAACAGTATCGTTGGGAGATGTGCAAATGCGCAAGCGCAGTGCAGAACACGAGAGCCCCAGCCCTCGGCGTTCTGCATGCCAGGCTCGCATGGCGTCTGCCACGCCACACTGTGTCTTCTCCCCCACAAATCTTTTCGACGCGGTTTTTGACAAGTTCCTTCCCTTCAGCGAATTCCGCTTTGGCCTGCTCCGTGCGACTTCTCCCCCGAAAGCAGTACCGGGAGGGAGATATGACACAGCTAAGTGGATTAAACAATCAGGAAAGAAAGTCTCAGCAGCATTCTTCAGATCAGCGCTCGCCGTTTTGGAGCACCGAACGTTTGCCAGCGCTGTTCGCAGGCTTGGTGATGGTTACGGTTTTCGTCGCTGTCGTGAGTTGTTCGCGGAAGAGCAGCGAACCGGCTGCGATCGCGTCGATTGCTCCGGCTGCGCCGATGGCAACGCCGGCCCCAGCAACGGCAGCAATCGCGCCGATCCCGACAGCTCCGAAAAAGGTGAAGAAGCATCGGCCAACGACCGCCACTTACGTGAATAGCGAATATGGCGTCTCGATCACGTATCCAAGGAAGTATGGCTTGAAGCTTGGAGATGAGGCGCAGTTGTCCTGGCCGGGACTGGGTCCGGTTCCGACTGATTTCGTAAAGCCAGGTGGGGTTATGCTGGCAGCGGTGGAGTTGCCCGCCAGTTTGTATCCTGACACGGACTTCGCTTCGGCGTTCGTCAACGTGAGCGTGAACCACGCTGTGACGTCCGACGAATGCGCCCAGTTCGCGTTTCCGCAAGTGAGCGCGGACGCGGCCTCGGCGGCGAAGGCAAAAGTTGGCGCGCTCGAGTTTAACGAAATCGAAAGCATCAACGGCGAAACGCCGAAGCAGGCTGATGCCAAGTATTACCACGTTTTCCAGAACGGAGCCTGCTACGAATTCGCTCTGGGTCTCGGCACCTCGGGAGATGAAACGGACGGCACAACCCAGGTTGATCGCGAGAAGGTTTTCAGCCGGCTGGAGAAGATTCTAGCCACGGTGAAGATTAAGCAAGTTGAGCTGCCTGGAACGGAGACTCCAGTTGCGTCAGCGACAACAACGCCAACTGCACAGTGAGAGGCCGCTAATGAGCGGTACGGATCGGGGTCCGTGCCGCTCAGATTTTTCCCTTACCAACCTTCGGACGGGATTCCGAACTATCTCCTTCTTCCCCGGGCGACAGCCTCTCTTGCCTCGCGGTCCGCGGTTCGGCGCCGCTCGGTCTCGCGTTTGTCCCAGAGCTGCTTGCCTTTGGCCAGCGCGAGTTCAACCTTTACTCTGCCATTTTTGAAGTACATACGCGTGGGGATGAGCGTCAGCCCCCTCTGCTGCGTTTTACCGATCAGCTTGCGAATTTCTTCTTTATGCATGAGCAGCTTGCGGGTACGCAGCGGAGCGTGGTTGAAGATGTTGCCATGCTCGTACGGCCCGATGTGGCAGTTAAGCAGCCAGAGTTCGCCATCTTTGATCAAGCCATAGGAATCTTTCAGGTTGGCCCGGCCAGCTCGTACCGATTTGACTTCCGTTCCAGTTAGGGCCACCCCCGCCTCAAATTTTTCCAGCAAGAAGTAGTTGTGGGAAGCGATCCTGTTTACAGCTGCATCACGCTGACCAGCGGCAGTCGGATCCCGGCGAGGATTTTTCTCCGGATTCGGTTTGGTTTGATGTGCCGGCTGGCGCGCCATGCCACAGTTATCTCATAGGAACGCGGGGAGTGTCAGGCCGCAGTGAAATCAAGCGTATGTCAGGGTCGGCAAAAGCATTCTTCATGCTAAGGAGTTGTTTCTGCTCTAGCCTTGGGCGGCCGACCGGTAAAGGGAGAATCCTTCCCTGAACGACTGGAATGAGACCTTGTCCAAGAGCATGCGGGGATTAGAACCTGCGAGTTAACTGCAACCAGAACAGTCACTTTCCCATGAATGGAGCGATGCTATAATCACGCAGCTTACGTCTTCAATCGGAGCAAATCGAAAACCCAGCCAAGGGTCGTGGCCGACCTTTGGGAGAAGACTGCCTGCGAGGAACCAGTGATGCTACGCTTGATTCGCCCAGCGGCGATCATTCTGCTCGTCGTGGCCATAAGCCTGTCTGCTGCCGCAAGCGCCAACTCGTTGTTTAAGAAGGGCAAAGACGCTGAGGCCCGGCAGAATTACGAGCAAGCCTACGAGTACTACAAACAGGCTTACGATCTGAAACCCAAAGATCTTGCCTACCGCGCCGCTTACGAGAGGCTGCGTTTTTACGCCGGAGCTTCCCACGTGAAGCGCGGCCAGTTGCTGCGCGATTCGGGCAAGCTCGACGAAGCTCTGGCTGAGTTCCAAAAAGCGGTTGAGGTCGATCCTTCCAGCCCCATTGCTCAACAGGAAATACGGCGGACGCAGCAAATGATCGACGCTGCCAAAGCCCCTGGTCCAAAGGCCGCCGCCCCCGCGCCTAGTGGCCTTCAGCAGCGGGTTCAGGAAGCGCAAGGCCCCGTCGAGTTGGCGGCGATCTCTAATATCCCAATCACACTCAAGCTCACTGAAGATACAAAAGTTATTTACGAAACAGTCGGCAAGCTGGCCGGAATTAACGTGCTTTTCGATCCGGATTACACTTCGCGCCGGGTCAAAATCGAACTGAACGGAGTCACCCTCGAGCAGGCGCTTCAGATCATCGCACTGGAATCCAAGACCTTTTGGCGGCCCGTGACTCCGAACACGATTTTTGTCGCTAGCGATACACCTGCGAAGCGCAAGGACGTGGAGCAGAGCGTCATCAAAACCTTCTATCTGGCGAATCTTTCCCAGCCGACAGAATTACAGGATGTTGTAAACGCACTTCGGCAGATCCTGGAAATATCCCGTATTCAGCCGCTGCCATCCCAGGGAGCGCTGGTGGTGCGCGGCACGCCTGACCAGATTGCGCTGGCAGAGAAACTCGTTGGCGATCTGGATAAAGCCCGCTCCGAAGTGATCGTAGATGTTGCTGTCATGCAGGTGAGCCGCGACAAAGCGCGGACATTGGGCATTAACCCGCCCACCAGTGCCACAGTAGCGCTGCAAAACAACATCAATACAACCACCCCCGCTACCACCACAGGGGGCACAACTACAACGACCGGAAACACCGGCAGCACGTCCGGCTCGGCGAATCAAATCAACCTCAATCGTCTCGGCAATCTGAACGCGACCGATTTCACGGTCACAATTAATCCGGCCACTGCGACGGCGCTCTTCAATGACAGCACCACTAAGATCATTCAGAACCCGCAAATTCGCGCTGTGGATGGACAAAAAGCCTCGCTGAAAATCGGTGATCGCGTTCCTGTGGCTACCGGTTCATTCCAGCCCGGTATTGGTGGAGTTGGCATCAATCCCCTCGTTAATACACAATTCCAGTACTTGGATGTAGGCGTGAACATTGACATCACGCCCAGGGTACATGCCGCGCGGGAAGTGACATTGAAAATATCAATGGATATTTCCAACGTCACTGGGCAGTCGAACATCGGCGGTATAAGTCAGCCGATTATCGGACAAAGAAAGATTGAGCACGAGATTCGGCTCAAAGAAGGTGAAGTAAATCTGCTTGGCGGGATGCTCGAAGACAGCACGACGAAATCCTTGAGCGGCATTCCAGGTTTGTCACAGATTCCGATTCTGCGCTATCTCTTTGGCCA
>WNGL01011564.1_pt1 | contig 10426 bp, 11 predicted proteins | sample 5400591 | NCBI WGS metagenome assembly WNGL01 (sample SAMN13153377, study PRJNA577476) | soil metagenome | isolation source: 80 cm soil or saprolite under Garry oak tree replicate 1 | place: USA:California | collected 2016-06-15 | reverse complement strand
CGCATCCGTCTTGCCGCAACCCTCAGCGATTAATTCCACAAGCGATGGAGGAACGCTTTCATCTTTGCCGCCATGGAGGGTTTTTGCTGAGGCGTTTTCGGCGCAGGCGGAGGGGAAGCAGCCGTCGTCTGAGGCGCTGCTTTCAAAGATATCGGCGTTGCCATTTCCCGCCCCGGTGAGATGTGCCCGCGAAAAACGACGCTTGAACGAACGCGCGCCGTCCTCACCAGAAGAATTGTTTCCGGACTCGGGTCGGCAGGCGGCGCCGGCGAAGACGCATCGAACAAGAGCGGCGGCATAAAAACTTTGTAGACAGGCTCTTCGACTGCCGGCGGGCTGGGCAGTTTTCCGTTTCCGTCGCCTTCTTCACCCGTGTGTACAAGCCGCGGCGAGGGAAGGTTTGGGCGAACATCCTTCGCCGAGCCCAGCGCGCTGACCTCCTTGCGCTCCGTCAGCGCCGGCGGGTCGGCCTTGGCGGCAAGGATCTCGCAACCGCATCCCGTTTCGCCCGCTGGCAGGGATTTAAGCAGGCCCTCGGCAAGGCTGGCTTCGCCGCCCGGCGGCACGATCAAGCTTTGCCCGGTCAATTGCTGCTCGATTCGCGCAGCCCCTTGCGTGGCGCGAACACACATTGTGCCGTCGGGTTTCAGGCCGACAAGCGTCTCGCTTTGTCCTCCGCCGATTTCCACGGGACGCGCAACAATCAGTGGCGTATAGATGGTCAGAGCGGGGTGGAAACCTATCCGCGCGTGTAGCGAGCCATAGTCGAGCGCAACCGTGAGCGCGCCGGGGGATTTCAGCAGCGACACATGGGCGGGACCGCAGATGCCGATTTCTCCACCTTCGGCCAGATCAATCCGCGCCTGCCCGGATTTCACGGTGACCTCGCTGCCGCTGGAGACCACCATGCGGCTCAATCCGCCGGCGATCTCCACGCTGATTGGCCCTTTGATGGTAATGTCCGCGCCCTCGATGGCGCCGACGACTTCCGCGGCGGGCTGGTCGGAGCGCGATGCAGAGGCGAACAGCAATGCCGAAAGGATGCCGGCAGAGAAGAGAAACCCCTGCGGAGTCTTCCTTCGCCAGAGAAACGAGTGTGAAGATCCGGGCATAGTGAGCGGCGCTTCGCGGATGCGGCGCTTCGCCTATACTATACGCTTATGAAAGATGCCGGAGAATCCCCGGCCGAAAGCGAACCGCGCGAGCCCGGCGTCCATTTCGATACGCGGCCGCCGCAGATGTCGCTTTGGCGGCGGATGCAGATTCCGCTGATTGCCGGCGCCGTGTACGGCGTGGTGCGCGCGCTCGGCCCGACCCTGCGGTACGAGGTTCTTGGCTGGCACCACGCAGAACAGGTTTATGCGCGGCACCAGCAGTGCATCTGGGCGTTCTGGCACCGCGCGATTTTCGGAATCCTCTGGTGGGCCCGGAACCACGGCTTCGTGGTCCTGCACAGCGCAAACTTTGACGGCCGATGGGCCGGCGAGGTCGCCCAATGGATGGGCTTTGGCGTGGCGCAAGGCAGCACGACTCGGGGCGGCTTGCGGGGCCTTGCGGTGATGGAGCAGCGTCTGCAGGAAGGTCTCGACGTGGCCTTCACGGTGGACGGGCCGCGCGGTCCGCGCTTCGTCGCCAAACCCGGACCCATCATGCTGGCGCGCAGCTCCGGACGTCCTGTTATCGCCTTTTATGTCGGGCTGCAACGAGCCCGCACATTTCAGAAAGCCTGGGATCATTTTCAGCTGCCCCTGCCGTTTTCGCGCGCGGTCATCCTGATTGCTCCGCCGATTTATGTTCCCGCGGACGCCGACCGGGAAATGGTCGAGCGGAAAAACACGGAACTCCAGCGGGAGTTGGACCGCCTCCGCGAAATCGGCGATGCCTGGTTCACGATGCCGGAGGAAGAACGCCGCCGCCATCGCGCCGGGTTTGGTTCTTCCGAGTTCACCAACCGCCCCAAACCGTGAATGGCAACTGCGTTTGGATTATTCGCTGCGCTCGCCGAGCGTGACCTGCGCATCCATCTTGCGTCCGCCGCGGTAAAACGTTACGGCAACGGTGTTGCCGGGCCGCTTGTGGTTCAACACCAGGCTGAGGTCGAGCTGGCTTGCAGTTTTTTGGCCATCGACCGCGACGATCACATCGCCTCCGATGAAGATTCTGCGCATCCCGAGCAGGGCGGCGTGGTCTCCTCCGCGCAAGCCGGCTTTGTCCGCGGGTCCGCCGCGCGCGGTGCGTTGAATGAGCAGGCCTTCTTGCACCGGCAAATCGAGCGCCTCGGCCAGCCCCGGCGCCAGCGGCAGGGTTTCCACGCCGAGGACCGCCTGGTGCACGCGGCCGTCGGTCCGCAAATCGTGAGCGATCATCTTGGCGGTGTTGATGGGGATGGCGAAGCCGATGCCCGCGGTGGTTCCACTCGGCGTGTAGATGGCGGAGTTGATGCCGATCACTTCTCCGCGCGAATTGATCAGCGGCCCGCCGGAATTGCCGCGGTTGATGGCCGCATCGGTCTGGATGGCTTCATCAATGAACGTGGTCTGACTGGTTTGCACGGTGCGGCCCAGCGCGCTCACCACGCCCGTGGTCAGCGTGCTCTGGAAACCAAAGGGGTTTCCGATGGCCAGAACGTGCTGGCCGACCTGCAACGCCGAAGAATCGCCGAGCGGCAGCGCCGTGAGCTTGCGCCCCTTGGGATCAATCTTGATCAGCGCGACGTCGTTGCGCTGGTCTGCGCCGATGTACTTCGCCGGATAACGGCTGCGGTCGCCGAGGGTCACGTCAATGCTCTGCGCTCCCTGGACAACGTGGAAGTTGGTCAGGACGTAGCCCTCGGGATCAATCACAAATCCCGACCCCGCGCCTTCCACCGGGACCGCATCCATGAAGAAGTCGTATTCGACGGCTCGCGTAATAATATTCGCCACAGCAGGCGAAGCCGCGCGGTATACGCGCACGTTGATGCTTTCCTCATCGGTGAGGCTTGCGTTGCCTTCGCCTTTCGCGGCGATGGGCAGCGCTTCCACTTTTGTGGCCTGGTGCGCGCCCCAGCGCGCTCCCGCCCAATAGGCCGCGAAGCCGACGATCATTCCCAGCAAGATCAGCCGGATGGCCCTTATTCCCATTTTCGGTTGCGTCATAACATTTCCCTCAGTGAATCATCAGGCGGCCAGTTGCCGCAGTTGAGCAACCAGGCGTTCCACCTGCTGCCGGGTGTCCTCGATGGTTCCCGAACAGTCTATCTGGAATTCCGCGAGGCGCCTTTTTTCCTCGAGCGGCATCTGCGAGGCGATGCGCCGCTGCGCCTCTTCCGCCGACATCCCGCGCTCCCGCAGCCGCTCGACTTGTTGCTCTGGGCGGCACCACACAACCACCAAGCGATCGAGCCGGTTGTGCGCGCCCGCTTCCACGAGCAAGGCGGCCTCAACCACGGCGACGCCGCGCGGATGCGTTCGCTGCCATTCGGTAAACAGCCGCTCCTGCGCCTCCGCCACGCGCGGATGAACAATCTGGTTCAGCCGCGCGAGCTTTGCGGGTTCGGCGAAGACGATGGCCGCGAGTTTTGCGCGATCAATTTTTCCGCTCGCGTCGCAAACGCCTTTGCCGAACTCCTGCAAAACATCGTCGTACGCCGGCTGCCCCGGCTCGACCAACTGGTGCGCCAGCGTGTCGGCGTCCAACACCAGAAAGCCTTGTTCGCGCAACATCGCTGCCACCACACTCTTGCCGCAGCCGATTCCGCCGGTCAATCCTACGCGCAGCATCAGCGCTTTATCGCGGCCTCCGCCGCCGCGGACGCCTCCGCCGGGCGTCCTGATTCCCGGGCGGCATCCGCGCCACGCCGCAGGCGCGCGGCCTTCACCGTGTTGCTCATCAGCATGGCAATGGTGAGCGGCCCCACTCCGCCGGGAACCGGCGTGTACGCTCCGGCTACCTTCGCTACATCGGGATGAACGTCCCCGGCGAGAATGGAGCCTTTTTCGCGGAATTTTGCGAGGCGCTCGGGAAAGTTTGCGAACAGGCGCTCGGCCACGGCCGGATCGGTAATCACGATCTGCCCCACATCAATCACCGTCGCGCCGGGACGAATATAGTCCGGCGTGACCATTCCGGCGCGGCCCATCGCGGCGACCACAAGATCGGCGCGGCGGACAACGCCGGGCAAATCGCGCGTTTTCGAATGGCAGACCGTCACGGTGGCGTTTGCGTGCATCAACAGCAACGCCATCGGCTTGCCTACAATGTCGCTGCGGCCCAGGACGGCGGCGCTCGCGCCTTCGAGCGGGATGTTGCTCCGCCGGAGGATTTCCATCACTCCGGCGGGGGTGCAGGGCACGAGCGTGGGCCGGCCGGCGACCAGATGACCGACGTTGTAGGGATGAAAACCGTCCACATCCTTGGCGGGGTCCACGGCATCCAGGATGCGTTTCGAGTCCACCTGCGGTGGCAGCGGCACTTGCACGAGGATGCCGTCCACATCGTCGCGGCGATTCAGCTCCTGCACGAGGCTCAGCAATTCCGCCGTGGTGATGGTCGCGGGAGGAGTCAGAAGAAAGCTGGCCAGGCCGAGCTTGGCGCACGCCGCGATTTTGCTGTTGACGTAGAGTTTGGAGGCGGGATTGTCTCCCGCCAGGACCGCGGCCAATCCGGGGCGAATTCCGCGCGCGGCGAGCCGGCGAATCTCGGCGGAAAGCTCCGAGAAGATCTGGTCGCGGATGGCGTTGCCGTCGAGGATGCGTGCGGTCATGAGGGGCTCACTTTCACGCGATTTCCCGGCCCGACGAGCAATGATAGCATGGGGCAGATGGGCGTTTGCCGAGCGGGCGAAATTCGAAACAGGAAACTCGAAATTCGTGACTCGCGGCTTGCGACCGAGGGAGGTAAAGGAGGGTAGATGAGGCAAAGGAACCTGATGAAGCAGACGACCCCCACCCCCCTTTTTCTGTAAGTGTGTGAAACGAAAGGGTTTTAAGTCCTTTGTTTTGAAAGTGTGTGAAACGAAAGGACTTGCGGATGCATTTTTGCGAAAGTGTGTCATTCCAAAGAACTTAGATCGCATTCCGTCCAGTTTGGCGAGCATTCGGCCTGTCGGGCCGAGACGACGGTGAGCACGCAGAGGTAGCGCGTCGAGATTCAGAATAAGCGGCTTGGCCATTGGTCTGAACTCCCAATCGCGAGGCAAGTCGGCACTACGAGGTGCCTGGCAGGCGCTGAGTCCCGAACAGCAGGACTCAGGATAAATTTTCAGGGACATTATAACTCAAAAGGAACCATAAATCAAGAGGAATTTTAGGGGGCGAGCTGCGAATCGCGGGAGCAGACAAGAAAAAGGAAGTCTCTGCGCGCCCACTCTGTTAGCATGCGGAGCAATTTCCTCGCGGAGGTGAATTATGGCCGTTGTGAAGCGCATTGGTCCCGGGTCGGCGTTCAAGGTAGGGTTGGTCCTGTACGGTTTGCTGGGGTTGATTCTCGGAGCGTGTATCAGCTTGTTTAGCCTAGTGGGTGCGGGGTTTATGCGTTCCCAGAATGCCCCGGCTCCGGCCATAGCCGGTTTGATTTTCGGAACGATGGCGATCGTGATCTTCCCCATTCTCTACGGTGTGATGGGGGGAGTTATGGGCGCACTTTCAGCCCTTCTATATAACTTTGCGGCGCGGCTGATTGGCGGGTTGGAAGTGGACTTGGGCTAGCGGCCGGGGCTTGCCGGCTAGTGGCAACGCAAGAGAGAACAGGATTCCAGATGTGGGAAAACAGCGAGCGGAGACAGCTCGAACGCCAGAGGAGAAGCGAAGGGCGATTGCCGCCGGGGCAATCCCTTACGCTGAAGTGGCCGGTGCTGCAGTATGGAGGAGTGCCTCGCTTCGATCCAGCGACATGGGATTTTCGGATCACCGGGCTGGTGGAAAAGCCGCTGCGGCTCTCGTGGGAAGAGTTCCGCCGCCTGCCGCAGACGGAAGTTATTGCGGACATGCATTGCGTGACGCGCTGGAGCCGCTTCGACAACCGCTGGAAGGGCGTGCTGTTTACGGAGGTGATGAAGCTGGTTGAGGCGAAGCCTGAGGCGCGATTTGCACTGCTGCACGACGAGCAGAATTACACCACCAATGTTCCGCTCACAGACTTGTCGCGCCCCAACGTGCTCTTTGCGTTGGAGCACGATGGTGAGCCGCTGGCTGCCGAGCACGGCGGCCCGGTGCGCTTGGTTGTGCCGCACCTCTACGCATGGAAAAGCATCAAGTGGGTGCGCGGGTTCGAACTGCTCGCGGAAGAGCAGCCCGGTTTCTGGGAGCAAAACGGATATCACATTTACGGAGATCCTTTCAAAGAGCAACGCTACTCTCGGTAGGGAGATCCCGCCCACTAATAGATGTCGTACAAAAGGAGAGATTCCAAACACATAAGTTACAAAAAAGACGAACTAAGAGAACGACAAAAATAACGGAATGGCGATTCCGCAGGCCATTTTTAGGCCACGAGACATCTTACGGGCAAAACCATTCTGGAATTCGCCCCTAAATAGGCTACACGGGCTACAGTTTCCGGCCCTAAGGCTTCACACTCCTAGAACGAGCGCTGTGGCCTTCCTTGCGTGTCCATCGGTATACAAGGCTGCCGTAAGGAAAAGGTCCATAGTTAGAGAGTGAAAGAGAGGGGGGCCAAATGACCTTCTTCGTAACCTTCGGCCAGATTTGAATTAGCAATTCCTCCCACTTTCCGTCAATAGGGGCGAGCTCAATCGTCTGATTAGTCTGGTCGGGTTCTTCGTGAAGGGACAAGACCTGCATAGCCAGATGCCCTATCACCACCGTAAATACGTGGAATTGGGCGAGCAAAACACCGTCTTCCGTCTTTAGTCCAGCCCCGCCGTTAATCGCGCTTAGACTTCGCCCGGTAAATCGTCCTATCCAAATGCCAGTTCCGTTTGGAATTACTCTGGTCTTTCTGAAGTTTTCGCATTCATCATTGCGGAAAAAACGTGGCTTGTTCCCTTCGGCGTCGATAATCATAGCGCCTTTCAAAGCCCATACAGCTAGAAGCTTTTGATAATCCGGGTCTAGGGTTATCGAGATATCTTCGAGCAAGTTACCCATAATCGGCCTACATTTGGTTTCCACTCTACTCATCCAGCCGTTGTTGCATGTATTGCATACGCAGGGAATCCGCACTTCTTGGTCCTCGGTTAAGTTAGCCACGCCATGCCCTATCCGTCTCGATAAAACTTCCCTCGTTTTTACACGGGCAAGAATCCAACGTGGGAACAGGTCTTCCTTGGAATTGGCGGGACTTGAACAGAAGATGCACAAGCTCATAGCCAAAGAGCGCCTGCCTTGGGCAGTTTAGGGCTCGCCATGGTTTTGTCCATTGGCCATCATCGCGGAAGTGCGGGCGGGTGGGATACTGGGCTATCGTACAGCCATTGACTAAACGCAAACAAGCAGACTAGGCTACCGTAAAATACGCGGCCCGGCACTCCGCCATGTGAGGCAGATGCACCCTTTCACCTTGCACCGCGTCTTGCCGCGTGGTTCATCGGTGTAGATGTTTCCTTGTGGAGGCCGCGATAGCAGAGCTTCATCCACTTGCATCTCTGTGGAGCCGTCATCGTGGGATGATTTCGAGTGCCCGCATTCGCAAAGTTCTTCGCTCATGTTGTCAGCGACGCCTGTGATTCCAGGTACGATCTCAGCCGGGCTTTGGCTTCGGGGTCGGTCAGTATCCACGTATGGTCGCCCACATGCGGGTCGTTTGTTGCGTGCGCGAGCACAACATCCCCTTTGCCCTTTTTCAGATTCTCCAGCGAGCCAATCCTAAAGGCCACTGAAACCGTCTCTTTACACTCAGGGCAGAAGGCTCGGATGCTTACCATTGTTAATTCTTTCTACCTTAGTTTACCACGGGCGTCCTAGCGGGTCACTATTGCTTTTTCGCTTTCTGTCCGTCTATTATGTTCTGCAGGAAGGAGAAGCAAAGTGAAGAAAATACTTGGATTTTTGGCCGGGTCCCAAGCGTATGCGTATAAGGAAGCTGCCAGAAAAAAGGAAGGCTCCCTAGCAGCTATGGCCGACCCCGATGCCTTGGTAGCTTTGCTCACATCTTCCCGGTGGAGCGTAAACAAGCTTCGCACGTTCGGGCTAAGTGGAATGCTGTCGGATATGGGCTCTGCCGACAAAATTAGGAAGCAGCTACACCTATAAGGCGATCACAGCGCCCCTGCTTCCCTCGATGGTCGAACTACCTATGGAAAGAAGCAAGGGCCGCTTGAAGAAGCGGCAAATAAGGGTCCGTAACTCGTCCGCGGAAGCAATATCCCGTAGGCCATTTTTAGGCCAAATGTTCTTTGTGTGTTGTATCTTATGATTTTAAGCGCGGATACGGCCCACGCGCCTAATAAATGTCGTACTGCTCCCAATGCAAAGTCGGGTCGGACTGGATGATGACGCTCTTGCGCGTGGCCTGTTCGAGCTCTTCGACAAGCGACGACTCGCGGGTCTTGAGGGCCTTGGCGATTTCCGGGTTGACGCGCAGGGTGACGCTCTGGGAATCGAGTTCCGCGGCCATCTTGCGCGCTTCCGCCTGAATCTCGTAGCAGATGGTGGGCACGGACTTGACCATGCCGGAGCCGGTGCAATACGGGCAGGGCTGGCAGAGGACGCGCTCGAGGGCCTGCTTGGTGCGCTTGCGGGTGATGGACACCAGGCCGAATTCATTGAAGGAAAGCACCTTCGACGGGGCGCGGTCGGTTTCGAGAGCGGCGTCGAGCGCGGCCATCACTTTCTCGCGGTTGCGCCGCTCCTCCATGTCAATGAGATCCAAGACGATGATGCCGCCGAGGTCGCGCAAGCGGATTTGCCGGACGATTTCCTTGACGGCTTCGAGGTTGGTCTTGACGATGGTGTCTTCGAGGCGCGTGGAGCCTTTGCCGACGTATTTGCCGGTGTTGACGTCAATGGCCACGAGCGCTTCGGTGTGGTTGATGACGATATAGCCGCCGGATTTGAGCCACACTTTCGGGCGCAGGGCCTTGTCCAGCTCCTGCTGGATGCCGAACTCCTCGAAGATGGGCGCGTCTTTGGTGTAGAGCTTGACGCGGCCGACCATCTTGGGCTGGAAGTGTCCGACGAATTCGACGACCTTGCTGTACTCCTCTTCGTTGTCAATCCAGATGGCGGTGTAGTCGTCGCTGAGGTAGTCGCGGAGAATGCGTTCGACCAGATTGAGGTCGCGATGGAGCAGGGAAGGCGCGCGGCGCTGCTCGGACTTGGCGCGAATCTCATCCCAGGTGCGGCCGAGGAATTCGACGTCCGTGCGGATTTCGTCATCGCTGGCATTGGCGGCGGCGGTTCGAACGATGAATCCTCCGGGGAACGTCCCTTTGGATTCGCCGACGAGGCGGCGCAGGCGCGAACGGTTTTCCGCAGAGGCGATCTTCCGCGAGACGCCGATGTGATCCACGGTGGGCATGTACACCAGGAAGCGCCCGGGCAGCGCGACGTGGCTGGTGATGCGCGCGCCTTTTTTGCCGAGGGGTTCCTTGGCGATTTGGACGATGATCTCCTCGCCCGCCCGGAGCATTTCGGAAATGAGCTGCGGGCGACGCGGGGCGGGGTGGCCGTAGCCGCCTTGGCGATGAGGCGGACGGCGCCCGCCGGGACGCCGGCCACCGCGGCGCATCGGCCGCTGGAATCGAGCACGGGGCGCATCCTGAATGCGCGCCTGCGTCGGCTGGAGATTGGATTCTTCCGAAGCCGATACGGGGGAGCGCGTCTCGCCGGGCAAAGTGTCCGGGGCGGGCCCAGGCGCGGCAAGCGGCTCGGCGCCCGCCTCGATGGGCTGGAGATCCTCCGAAGCTTCTTCCTCCGGCCCGAGGGCTTCCGCTTCGCCTTCTGCAACGGTTTCTTCTTCGGCTTCCGCCCCGGCATGCGGCTCGCCGGCGTGTTCGTGGTCTTCGCCGTTGAGATCGCCTTCCGCGGCGGCAGCTTGCGCTTCGGCTTCTTTCTGCTTCCGCGGCGGCAGCTTGCGCTTCGGCTTCTTTCTGGGCTTCTTCGTGTTTTGCTTCAGCGAGCTGCTCGGCGAGCGAGATGGCTTCCTCCTCGCTCAAATCGGGGTCGGCGATGGAGTGTTCGCGAGCGATTTGTTCGGGCGCGGGCGCAGAGGTTTCGCCAACATACAAAGAATGGGGAAGAGAACTGGCCGCTTCCTCCCGTTGTCCTTCCGGCAGGGCTGCCGGTGCGATGGTTTCGAGACCGTGAGTGGCGGCGGGGGTCTCGTTCCCTGCGCCCAAGTTTGCGCTTGAGGGAGAAGGCGCTGCTGGACGCTCCGTATATTTGGCGAGCGATTCGCCGGGGAGAATGATGGGTTCCGCTCCCGGTGAAACAGGTTCGAACGGCCGCGGCTCGGAGGGCCGCCGGTCGTAGGGACGATTCTCGTA
>WNGL01010932.1_pt1 | contig 10426 bp, 10 predicted proteins | sample 5400591 | NCBI WGS metagenome assembly WNGL01 (sample SAMN13153377, study PRJNA577476) | soil metagenome | isolation source: 80 cm soil or saprolite under Garry oak tree replicate 1 | place: USA:California | collected 2016-06-15 | reverse complement strand
TGAAGGAGCTGGAGCAGGGCACCGCCGAAGGCGAGTTCGAGAACTACACCAAGAAGGAGCAGCTGCTGTTCGACCGCGAGCGCGTCAAGCTCGAGAAGTACCTCTCTGGCATCAAGAACATGAGCCGGCTGCCGGGCGCGCTGTTCGTGGTGGACTCGAAGAAGGAGCGCATCGCAGTCGCCGAGGCGAACAAGCTCGGCATTCCGGTGGTCGCGATCGTGGACACGAACGCGGACCCGGAGCTGATCACCGTCCCGATCCCCGGCAACGACGACGCGATCCGGGCGGTCTCGCTCATCACGGCCGCCGTCTCCGACGTGATCTCGGAAGCGCGGCACCAGATGCCGCTGCGCGAGCCGGCCGAAGAAGGCGAAGGGGTGACGTACTCGACCGAGACCGGGGTCGAGGCGGAAGCAGAGGGAGACAAAAAGAAGAAGCCGGCGCGGCGCAAGCGTCGCCCCAAGCCGGAAGCGATCGCCGCGCGGCTCAAGACGGAAGAGGCGCCGGCCCCCGCCCCGGCGGAATCGAGCGGCGGAGGCGAAGGCGAAGGCTGAGCACGCCGGGACGCTTCTCGTTCCGGTGGATAACCGACCGCCGCCCTCCGAGCCCAACGGCGCGAGGGCGGCGTTTTCATGAGGAGGAGGAGGCGTGTCGATCGTGAAAGAGATTCCGGCCAAGCTGGTGGCGGCGCTGCGCGCCCGCACCGGCGCCGGCATGATGGACTGCAAGAAGGCCCTGGAGGAAACGGCCGGCGACCTCGAGAAGGCGGTCGACGTGCTGCGCACCAAGGGCGCGGCCAAGGCCGATAAGCGAGCGGGGCGCGAGGCGTCCGAGGGACTGATCGGCCACTACGTGCACCACGACGGCAAAATCGGCGTGCTGGTGGAGCTCAACTGCGAGACCGACTTCGTGGCGCTCACCCCGGAGTTCAAAGCGCTCGCCCGCGACCTCGCCGTGCACATCGCCGCGACCAACCCGCTCGCGGTGCGGATCGAGGACCTGTCGCCCGAGGTAGTGCAGCGCGAGCGCCAGGTGTACGAGGCCCAGGTGGCCGAGCAGAAGAAGCCCGAGAACATCCGCGCCAAGATCGTGGACGGGATGATGCAGAAGTTCTACGAGGAAAACGTCCTGCTCGAGCAGAAGTTCGTGAAGGACGACAAGCGGACGGTGGGCGAGCTCGTCAAGGAGCTGGCCGCCAAGACCGGCGAAAAGGTCGACGTGCGACGGTTCGCCCGGTTGCGGGTCGGGGAAGGCTGAGTGGCGCTCGCGTATCCGCGGGCCCTGCTCAAGATTTCGGGTGAAGCGTTCGCGGGCCCGCGCGGCGCGGGCGGGGGCATCGACTTTTCCTTCATCGATCACCTCGGGGACGAGCTCAAGCACGTCGCCGGGGTCGGCGTGCAGCTGGGTCTGGTGGTGGGCGGGGGCAACATCCTGCGCGGCATGGCGGCGAGCGAGCAGGGAATGGATCGCGTGTCCGCCGACTACATGGGCATGCTGGCGACCGTGATCAACGCCCTCGCCCTGCAGGATATCCTGGAAAAGAAAGGCGTCGACACCCGGGTGATGACGGCGATCCGCATGGAGGAGCTCGCCGAGCCCTACATCCGGCGCCGCGCGGTGCGGCACCTCGAGAAAGGCCGCATGGTCATCTTCGCGGGCGGGACCGGAAACCCGTACTTTTCGACCGATACGGCGGCCGTGCTGCGCGCGCTCGAGATCGAGGCGAAGGTGCTCCTCAAGGCGACGAATGTGGACGGCGTCTATACCGCCGACCCGAAACAGGACCCGAAGGCGAAGTTCCTCGCGGAGCTGTCGTTCCGGGACGCGCTGGTGAACGGCTATGCCGTGATGGACGCGAACGCCTTCGGCCTCTGTAAGGAGAACAAGCTTCCCATCGTCGTATTCAACATCAACCAGCCCGGCGCGACGGCCAGGGTCCTGGCCGGAGAGCGCGTCGGCACCATCGTCCAATGACCCCCACCCCCTCCACCCCCGCGCTCGCGGACCACGTCAAGCAGGCGAAGCATGCGATGGACAAGGCCGTGGAAGCGGTGAAGCGCGAGTTCTCCACCGTCCGCACGGGCAAAGCGACGACCTCGCTGCTGGACCTGGTGCGCGTCGACGCCTACGGCAGCGAGATGCCGCTCAATCAGGTCGCCAGCGTGGCGGCGCCGGAGCCGAAGCTCCTGACCATTCAACCGTGGGACAAGGGCCTCCTCAAGGCGGTCGAAAAGGCGATCCTCGCGTCCGATCTGGGACTCACACCCTCCAATGACGGCAACCTCATCCGCATCCCGCTCCCCCCGCTCAATGAAGAGCGGCGGCGGGAGCTGGTGAAGGTCGTACACAAGTTCGCCGAAGAGGGCCGGGTGGCGATTCGACACGCACGCACCGACGCGATCAGCAGGATCAAGAAGACCGAGCACGTCTCCGAAGATGAAAAGAAGCACACCGAGAAGGACGTTCAGAAGCTGCACGACGATCACCTGCGCCAGGTGGACGACGCCGTGAAAGCCAAGGAAGCGGAGATCATGGAGATCTGAGATGGCGGACGACCTGCTGTCTCAGATCCGCCTCAACGGGGCCGTGCCACGCCACGTGGCCGTCATCATGGACGGCAACGGTCGTTGGGCGCGCGAGCGCAGCCTGCCCCGCCCGCTGGGTCACCGGGCGGGCATGAAGGCGGTGCGGGAGGCGGTCGAAGGGGCGCTCGAAGCCGGGGTCGAGGTACTCACCCTGTTCGCCTTCTCCGAAGAGAACTGGCAGCGCCCGGCGACCGAGATCTCCGCCCTGATGCAGCTGCTGGAGGAGTACATCGCGCGGGAAGTGGCCGAGCTGAAGGGCCAGGGGGTGGCGGTGCACGTTCTGGGCGACCGCACGCGACTCGCGCCCGGCGCCCGTGGGGCCGTGGAGCGCATCGAGGGGGAGACGCGCGACGGCGCGCGGCTCGCGCTGAATCTGTGTATCTCCTACTCATCGCGCGGCGAGCTGGCACAGGCGGCCCGTCTCCTCGCCGAGGAGGTGCTCAAGGGCGTGAAGCGCCTCGAAGACATCGACGAAGACGCCATCCGGACCAAGCTCTACACCGCGCCCTGGAGCGACCCAGACCTGCTGATTCGCACGTCCGGTGAGTACCGGCTCTCGAACTTTCTGCTGTGGCAGCTCGCCTACACCGAGCTCTACATCACGCCGGTCCTCTGGCCCGACGTCACGCGGCGCGACCTGTTCCAGGCCATCCTCGAGTATCAGGGGCGGGAGCGGAGATTCGGCCGGATCACGGCCTGACATGTCCCGCAACCTGCTGGTGCGCATCGCGGTCGCGGTCCCGGCCATCGCCGGGGCGGTGGGCGCGCTCTGGGTGGGCGGTTGGGTGCTGGCCGCGGTGCTGGGGGTGCTCGGCGTGCTCGGCACCGGGGAGGTATACGCCTTCGCCAGGAAACAGGGCGTCGAGCCGCTCGGGTGGGTCGGATTCGTCGCCGCCGCAGCCTTCCCGCTCGCCACGTACTGGGTGAAAGACAGTGCCGACTGGGAACCGGTGCTGTACGGCGGCGCGGTGTGGCTGCTCGTGGCGCTGGTGGTGGCCGCCGCCCGCGGACCGGAGCGCCGTCCTCTCACCGCGCTCGCGGTGACGACGTTCGGACCGCTGTACGCCTCGGCGCTGCTCGCGTTCCTCGTCGCGATCCGGCACGGACCCCACGCCGACGCGCACCCCCGCGGCTCGGTCGCCCTCGCCGTCATGCCGCTGGCGATCACGTGGGTGTGCGACACCTGTGCGATGGCAGCCGGGACCCTGATCGGCGGTCCGCGGCTCGCGCCCGTCCTCTCGCCCCGGAAGACGTGGGCCGGTGCCGTCGGAGGGGCCATCGGCGGGCTCATCGCGGCGCTGGCCTACGGTCCCCTGGTGCTCGACCGCGTGGCCTTGCGGCTCGACCTGCTGCAACTGGTGGCGGTGGGGTTGGTCGTGGCGTTGGCAGCCCAGGTCGGCGATGTGGCGGAGTCGCTGCTCAAGCGCGAGGTCGGGCTCAAGGATTCCTCGTCGCTCATTCCTGGTCACGGCGGCGTGCTCGATCGCCTCGATTCGCTGTACTTCGTCGCCCCGGTCGCGGCGGGGCTGCTTCGGCTGTTCGGTCTCGCATGACTGTCGGCGTCGCGATCCTCGGGTCCACCGGATCGATCGGGTGCTCGGCGCTCCAGGTCCTGGCACGCCAGCGGGAGCGGTTCCGGGTCGCCGCGTTGACGGCGTACTCCAGCGCCGACCTCCTGGAGCGGCAAACGGCGGAATGGAAGCCGGCGTATGTCGGGATCGTGAATGGCGGGATGCGGGATGCGGGATGCGGGATGCGAACTGGTCCCGAATGCCTGGTGGAGGCCGCGACTCGGCCGGACGTCGACATCGTGGTGAACGCCATCGTCGGGGCGGCGGGATTGGAGGCCACGCTCGCCGCCCTTTCGGCGGGGAAGCGGGTGGCGCTCGCCAACAAGGAGACGCTCGTGATGGCCGGCGAGCTCGTCACCCGGACGGCGCGCGAGGGGGGCGGCGAGATCGTTCCGGTCGACTCGGAGCACAGCGCGGTGCTGCAATGCATCACCGGGCGGCGTCCCGGCGAGCTGGCCCGGCTCATTCTCACCGCGTCCGGCGGGCCGTTCCGCACCTGGAACCCGGAGCGCGTAGCGGGTGCTACGGTGGACGAGGCGCTGCGGCATCCGACGTGGAAAATGGGGAAGAAGATCACCGTTGATTCCGCCAGCCTCGTGAACAAAGCCCTCGAAGTGATCGAAGCGCATTTCCTGTTCGGGCTGCCGTACGAAGCCGTGGACGTCGTGGTTCACCCGCAATCGGTGGTGCACGCGTTCGTCGAGTTCGTGGACGGGTCCGTTCTCGCCCAGGTCGGGTTTCCGACCATGGAGCTGCCGATCCTGTACGCCCTCACCCATCCCGATCGGGTGCCGGACGCCGGAGTGCGCCGCTTCGATCCGGTGGCGGCGGGGACGCTCACCTTCGAGCCGGTGGACGGCGAACTGTACCCGGCATACGGGCTCGGGCGCGCCGCAGCCCTAGTCGGCGGGACGGCACCGACCGCCTTCAATGCGGCGAACGAGGTGGCCGTGACCCTGTTCCTCGAAGGGAAGATCCGGTTCGGTCGGATCGCCGATACCATCGCGCGTGTGCTTGAGGCGCACCATGCGAGCGACGCGGGGTCGCTCGCGGCGGTGCTCGCCGCGGACGCCGACGCGCGGCGCGTGGCGCGGGAGGCCGCGTGCTCCTGACGCTCGCCGCGGTGGCCGTGGTGCTCGGCGTCCTGATCTTCGTGCACGAGATGGGGCACTTCGTCGCCGCCAAGGCCGTGGGGATTCAGGTGCTGCGGTTCTCGCTGGGCTTCGGCCGGCCGGTGCTCAGCTGGCGGCGCGGCGAGACCGAGTACTGGATCTCGTGGCTACCGCTCGGCGGCTACGTGAAGATGGCGGGGCTCGAGGATGAGGGAGTCTCGGGGAATCTGGAGGGCGGCAAGTCCGACGTCCCCGTCGACCCGGCCCGCGCGTTCGACCGCCAGCCCGTCTGGAAGCGCATGATCGTGGTCCTCGCCGGGGTCACGATCAACGTCGTGCTCGCGTTCATCGTCTACACCGGGATCGCGGCGGTGCTCGGGGCGCCACGGCTGGCGGTGACCCAGGTCGACTCCGTGCGGACCGCCGGACTCCCCGCCGGGACGGCCGCTCTCGGCACGCTCAAGTTCGGCGACCGCATCACGGCCATCAACGGCGACAGCGTCCGGACCTGGGACGACGTCGTGGAGCACTTCCTGACGGGTCCGGCCGACCTGCGGGTGCAGGTGGCGGGCCGGGAGGCGCCGATCGAGGTGCACCTGCCCGCGACGGACTCCGGGGCGCGGGCCAAAGCGGTGCAGGCGGTCGTGCCCCTCGTCCCGGCGAGGATCGGGTTCGTGGTTCCGGGTCAGCCCGCCGCCCGCGCGGGCCTCCGCCCCGGCGACGTGATCGTGCGAGTGGACCAGGACAGCATCCGGTCGTGGAGCGACATGCTCCACAAGATCTGGTATGCCGCCGGCCGCCCGCTCCGCCTCACCGTGCTGCGCGACGGGCGCACGATGGAGATCGCTGTGACCCCGGAGCCGCAGGTCGAGACCGACTCGACCTCACCCCGTCCCAAGACCTACGGCGTCATCGGCGCACAGCAGGATCCGCCGATCACGCGGTCCCGGATCGGGTTCGGGCGCGCGCTCGCCGTCGGCGCCGACCAGACCGCGACCCAGGCAGCCGCGGTCGTCGTCTCGGTGAAGAAGCTTCTGTTCCGTCAGGCCTCGATCAAGGAGGTGGGCGGCCCGATTCTGATCGCGCAGATGTCCGGCCAGGCGGCGCGGCTCGGTCTCGACTGGTTCCTGGGCTTCATGGCGTTCTTCTCGGTCAGCCTGGCGGTCCTGAACCTGCTGCCCATCCCCGTTTTGGACGGCGGCCAGGCGGTGTTCCTGATCGCGGAGGCGGTACGCCGGAGGCCGCTCTCGTTCGAGCTCCGCCAGCGGCTCACGCAAATCGGAATAGTGGTGATCCTCGGCCTCATGCTGCTGGGGATCGCGAACGACCTGCTTCGTGTCCTCCCCCGTTAGCGACGCGCTCGAGGGCTACGTGGCGGGCCGCGTGAAGGCGGAGCGCCTCGTCATAGCCGTATCCGCGGCATACTACCGGGACGCGAGAAACGGGCAGCGGGAATCGTTACAGCCCCTGATCGACGTGATCGACCGCGCATCGCCGGGGATCGTCGAGCTGGGGACTGCGACCAGCGGCCCGGGCTTCGACATTCGGCTCGCGGAGCGACCATTCCCGAAACAGTACGAAGCGCAGCTGCGGGAGGCGGCGGAAGTGGTGCTATCGGGAGGCGGGATGCGGGATGCGGGATACGTGAAGGCCGTGGAGACGACGCATCCCGCATCCCGCATCTCGCATCTCGTGTCCTGGATCCGGTCGCTGTTCCGCGGCTCCGCTTCACCCTGACCACCACTCGCGCCAGCGCGCCAGCCACCCCGCGGGAGGTTTGCCGTCCACCTCCGCGAGATCGGCGAGCAGCGCGGACGCATCGCGGTAGCGGTCGTCCGGATGCTTCGCGAGACATTTCATGACCAGGCGCTCGAAGCGCTTCGACAGGGCGGGCCGCTTTTTCCGCAGCGAGGGCGGGGTGGCCTCCACATGCATCCGTGCCAACTCGAACCAGTCCGTGGAGGTAAACGGTACCTCCCCGGTCGCCGCCTTGAAGAGGGTGACGCCCAGGGCGTAGAAATCGACGCGCTCGTCGAGGGGTCGTCCCTGCGCCTGCTCGGGCGAGAGGTACTGCGGCGTTCCGATCGTCATATTGACGCCGGTCGAGGCGACGTAGCTCGACACCGCTCGTGCGATGCCGAAGTCCGAGAGGACCGCGCGGCCGTCCGAGTGAATCAGGATGTTGTCGGGCTTCAGGTCGCGGTGGATCACCCCCTGGACGTGGGCGAAACGGAGCGCCCGCGCCACGTCGCCCGCGATGCGCACGATGTCGGCCTCGGGGAGCGGGCCTTCGCGCTCGAGCCGGGCGGCGAGCGAGTCGGCGCACAGGTCCATCGCGAAGTAGACGTAACTCCCGGAGCGCGCCACGAATCGAATGCGGATGATGTTCGGATGCTGCAGCTTGGCGGCGGTCTCGGCTTCGTTCCGGAAGCGGCTCTCGAATTGGCGGTCACCGGCGTAGCGCGGCATCAGGACTTTGACAGCCACCGCGGTCCCGTCCAGCTCCCGACCGGCGAACACCCAGGCGAACCCGCCCTGCCCGAGCAGGCGCTCGAGGTCGTACGGGCCGACGGTGCGGCCGACGAGGTCGGTGGACCCAACGGGCGCGTGAGTCACGAGGACTTTACAAACCGGTGTCGGTTGTCTAAGTTACTGCGCTCTCAACAATTAGGGAACTGGATAGATGTACGACAAGACGACGCCGGTCAGGAAGTACGGGCGGCACGAGGGAGACACGGGGTCGGCCCCGGTCCAGATCGCGCTGCTCACCGAGCGGATCAACAGCCTCACCGATCACTTCCGGGTGCACGCCAAGGACTTTCACGGACAGCGCGGCCTGCTCAGGATGGTGTCGCAGCGCCGCCGCCTGCTCGAGTACCTGAAGCGCGCCGACCTGGAACGGTATCGGCAGCTCATCGAAGAGCTGGGTCTCCGCCATTAATACCGCTGGCGTCGCGTTGGGCGCCCCGGAAGAGCACCGGGGCGCCACGCGCGCATTTCTTTGTGCTCTAGTGCCGTTCCAACCATTCTCGTTGAGTGCCTCGAGAGGTGTGGACCAGCACGGGTTGATGCGACCGACAGATTCGCAGACCAAATCAGGTTGGAACGGCACTAGACAGGCAATATGGTGAAACACGTCGAACGTAACTTCGCGGGCCGCACTCTGAAGCTCGAGGCGGGCCGCCTGGCCAAACAGGCCGCGGGCTCCTGCCTCCTGCAATTCGGGGAGACGGTCGTGCTCGCCACCGTCACGGTGTCGGACAACGTTTCGACCCTTCCGTTCTTTCCCCTGACCGTCGAATACCGAGAGAAAGCCTACGCCGCCGGCAAGATCCCGGGCGGGTTCCTGAAGCGTGAGGGCCGGCCCTCGGACGACGAGATCCTCGCGGCCCGGGTGATCGATCGCTCGGTCCGGCCGCTGTTCCCGGAAGGGTTCAAGAACGAGGTGCAGGTGTTCGTGTACGTCCTCTCGGCGGACCAGGAGAACGACGCGGACGTGCTGGGCCTCACGGCGGCCTCGGCGGCGCTGACCATGTCCAAGGTGGCGTGGAACGGCCCGATCGCCGCAGTCCGCGTGGGGCGGGTGGAGGGCGCCTGGATCTTGAATCCCACCTTCCAGCAGCTCGAGTTCTCCGACGTGGACATGGTCGTGTCCGGCTCGAAGGATTCGATCGTGATGGTGGAGGGCGGGGCGCTCGAGCTGACCGAGGCCGAGATCGTGAAGGCCCTCGAGGTGGCCCACAAGGGCATCCGCGAGCTGCTGGACGCGGCCAACGAGCTCGTCGCCGATATGCGGCAGCCCAAGATGGAGTGGACCAAGGTCGAGCCGCCGGCGGACCTGGTGGCGCGGGTGAAGCAGCTCGCCGAGGCCCGGGTCTCCGAGGCGCTCAACCTGCCGGAGAAGTCCGAGCGGGCGCAGGCGCTCGCGGCCTTGAAGGCCACGATCCACGAAGAGCTCGCGGCTGAATTCCCCGAGAACGTGAAGGACGTCGCCAACGTGATCGAGGAAATCGAGTATCACACGATGCGCAACCAGGTCCTGACCCACGGCGAGCGGGTGGACGGACGCGACCTGGACACGGTGCGGCCGATCAGCTGCGAGGTTGGGATGCTGCCGCGCACGCACGGTTCGGCGCTGTTCACGCGCGGCCAGACGCAGGCGCTGGTGTCGGTGACCCTCGGGACGACGCGGGACGAGCAGCGCATCGACTCGATCGACGTGGCGCAAGAGACCACCAAGTCGTTCATGCTGCACTACAACTTCCCACCGTTCTCGACGGGTGAAGTGAAGCCGATCCGCGGGACCTCGCGCCGCGAAGTAGGGCACGGGGCGCTGGCCGAGCGGGCGCTGCAGGCGCTGCTCCCGCCGTACGACCAGTTTCCCTACACCCTCCGCATCGTGTCCGACATCCTCGAGTCCAACGGCTCGTCGTCCATGGCGACGGTGTGCGGCGGCTCGCTGGCGCTGTTCGATGCCGGCGTACCGATGACCGCCGCGTGCGCGGGCGTCGCGATGGGGCTCATCAAGGAGGCCGACCGGGTGGCGGTGCTCACCGACATCCTGGGAACCGAAGACGCGCTGGGCGACATGGACTTCAAGGTCGCGGGCACGCGCCAGGGCGTGACGTCGATCCAGATGGACATCAAGATCCTGGGCCTCGACTTCAAGATCATCGCCGAGGCGCTCGAGAAGGCGAAGCAGGCACGGCTCCACATCCTCGACATCATGGATCAGGTGATGCCGAAGCCGCGCTCGGAGCTGTCCAAGTACGCGCCGCGCATCATCACCATTCAGATCCGGCCGGACAAGATCGGCGACCTGATCGGCCCCAAGGGCAAGACCATCCGGGGCATTCAGGAGCAGACCGGAGCCGAGATCAACGTGGACGACACCGGCCTGGTCACCATCTCCGCGGTGGGCGAAGGCGGCGAGCGGGCCCGCGACATGGTCCAGGCGCTGGTGCAGGAGCCCGAGGTGGGCAAGATCTACGAGGGCGTGGTGAAGAGCACCACCGCGTTCGGGGCGTTCATCGAGATCCTGCCGGGTGTGGAGGGGTTGCTCCACATCTCCGAGCTGCAGCACGGGCGCACCGAGCGCACCGAGGACGTGGTGAAGAAGGGCGACCACGTGCGCGTGAAGCTGCTCGAGGTGGACGAG
>WNGL01016017.1_pt1 | contig 10428 bp, 4 predicted proteins | sample 5400591 | NCBI WGS metagenome assembly WNGL01 (sample SAMN13153377, study PRJNA577476) | soil metagenome | isolation source: 80 cm soil or saprolite under Garry oak tree replicate 1 | place: USA:California | collected 2016-06-15 | reverse complement strand
GATCACTCGGAGCGTTCGCGGTTGTCCAGGTAAAGGTCGGGTTGGCGTCGAGCCCATTCACCGAAGCGACGATGTAGATGTTCCACGGCCTGGTCGGATCGCTGAAGTTCTGCGATTGGCTGCCGGGAAAAAGAAAGGCCACACGGCCGGGATCCCCGGCAGCGATGGTGGGGAAATTGACTTCATGCACGCCCGGCGCCGCCATCATGATAGGCTGCGACCAGCTAACGCCACGATTCGTCGAAACGGAGAAAAATGGAAGCCGGAACGTTCCGTCCTGCCACACCGCATAAATGTTGTCCGCGCTGTCCATCGCCAGTGAAACCTCATGGTCGGCCATGGGCGTCAGGGAAGTGATGTTGACCCGTGTCCACGTGTCGCCACCGTCGTCGCTGAAGGCGACCCAGGGTAGACCGCAGTGGCCTTTGGGCAAGTAGATGCGGCCCTTACTGTCAGCCGCGAGTTGGCCGGTAAGGCCGCCGCAGACGCTGCCGGCGCTGGTTGGGTCGCTGCCCAGGAAGGCGGGAGTAGCGGTCTTGACGAACGTCGTGCCCCCGTCCGTGCTGCGCGCGCAGGCCGAGTCGCCCACCTGGTTGAAGCAGTAGTACACCATCCGCGGATAGCTGCCTGTAGGCTGCGCCAGTCCCTGTCCCGGCGGGGCCGTAATCAGGCTCTGATGGTCGTTGACAGGAACCGTACAAACCTGGCGGCTCTGCCAGGTCACGCCTTCGTCATCGGAAAAAATCTCCTCGCCGCCGCACACCAGATTGAGGTCGAAGGAGAACACCCGGCTGGTGACAGGATCAACATGAAGATACGGGTCGAGGGTGAAGTCCGGATCGGTTGTATTGACAACCCCGAGATTCAGCGGGGGCGAGACCCCCTGCCATGTTTTGCCTTTGTCGCTCGAGCGCATGACCACCGTGCGCGCGAGATGGGTGACGCCGTTGACGCCAATGACGGAATCGAACGCGCCCGCAGTCATAAAGCCATTGTTGTTCTTGTCCACTCCGGTGCTGGGCTCCGCGGCTTGCCGTCCCACGGGATTGAAGCTTACCTTGAGCTGCGGCACCAGCGGAGCTGACTTGGCTGGCGTAGCGCTGGGGACGCCCAGGAAATTGGACGTGAATACGACCCCATTATAGGAGTTGGACATAATGTCCTGCGGCGGGCTGCCAATGCCGGCGAAACCGCTGTAGGTCGCGCCCGGAACGACCAGCGACGGCTGCACGACAACGGTGTAGGTTCCCGCAGCAGGATTACTGATCACAACTTCTTCGACGCCGCTGGAGGTGGTTGAGCTGGCAATCGTCTTGTTATTCGGGTCGCGGACGAACAGATCGATGTCATCGCCGATCGAGGACGCTGTCACGCGCACCGTCAGCACGAAGCTCTTGTTCGGCGGCACTACGGTCAGCGCAAAGTGATCGCAAGTCAGTTCTGCGTCCCGGCAGCTTAGCGGATTGGAGGCAACGAATGGACCCCCGGTCCAGGTGAGGGTTGAAGAACTCGGCGAAACCGTGCCGCCGCTTGGAGTGGATGCAAAAACAGCGCCTGCGAGCAGCGCTGCGCATGCCGTCGTGAAAGCAATTCTTGCAACCCGCCGTAGGGCGGCCGTGGTCCGCATCATGGGTGTGCTCCTTTTAACGCGAAAATGCCCAGGCCCTCGCTTGCGAGAGAGAATTCCGCGTTCGGGAGCAACGATTAGCAAAAGACAGTCCGGCGTCAATCCGGCGATTACCTGATACCTGCGTAGGGGCATGCCCCTAGCCAAGATGAATGAATATTGCTGCCACCGTTAGACCCGAAAGGGTCTCGGGGGTTCGCGAATCCCTCCTCCTCCGCCAGCCGCGTGATTGCGCCGTTCGTATTCGTTGACTTTCTCTCGCCAAGGGGATGGCCCTGCTGTTAATCCTTACGCGGAGTGGTCATTCCTCGAGCAACACAGGGAAGACCTGCGACTTTAGACTAGCGAAACTGGTAAGATAAGCACCCTTCAGAGAAACGTGGTCATGTATGTGCCCCGGATAACGCGATGGGTCATCGGCATTTGGGTGCTGGTCGCCGGCACGTACGCGCTGATGTCCCTGCCGCTGAAGCCGGGGCCGGCGCTCACGGCCTTCGACGACATTGTCCTGTGCCTCGCGCCGCTGCTGGCCAATGCCGGACTGCTCCTCAACGCGGGCTCCGCGAATTGGCGGCGCAATCTTTTCTGGATGCTGCTGGCGCTGGGCTGCACAGTTTGGATGGCGGGGCAATTTGTCTGGACCTATTACGAAGTCTATTTGCATCGGTCCATCCCCACTGGATCTCCTTCGGACATCATCTTCTTCTTGCATGGCATTCCCACGATGGCGGCGATTGCGCTGCAGCCGCACAAAGACCAGCAAGCCCGCAAGCTGAGCAACGGTTATGTGGACTTCACCTTGCTCCTGCTCTGGTGGGTCTATCTCTTTTTGTTTACGGTTTCGCCGTGGAATCTGGCCGTTTCCGAGCCGGCGTTGTACGACCACACGTACAACATCCTGTCCAACATCCAGAACATGGTGATTGTGGGAGGATTCGGTGTTTTGTGGCTGAGGGCGAAGGGACCCTGGCGGGTGGTCTACGCGCACTTGATGGGTGCCGCGAGCGCCTACATGTTGATTTCGTTGACGGGCATCGATCAGGAGAAATACTCCACCGGAAGTTTGTACGGCATTCCGATACTGGTATCGTTTCTCTGGTACGGCACCGCAGGGGTAAGCGCATACCGATTGAAGCTGCATCAGCAAGCCAGTCAGCAGGCGCCCGCCGGAAGCGAGGCCGTGGACCAGCCCTCCCCGGATGAGGGCGTGTGGTTGCCCCGCGTGGCGATGGCTACTATCATTTCTCTGCCTTTTCTTGCGCTCTGGGACTTTTGGTTCAGCGGCGAAATCCAGCCAGTAAGGGACTTCCGGTTGCTGGTGACGGTTCTTGCCGCGATCCCCCTAGGCATTCTGATCTTCTTGCGTCAGCAACTGCTGGGCAAGGAGCGCCTCCGGCTGCTCGAGGAATCCAGGCAATCCATTCAAGACTTAAAGCACCTCCAGACACAATTGGTGCAGTCGGAGAAGCTGGTGTCGCTGGGGCAACTCGCCGCCGGGGCGGCTCACGAAATCAACAACCCCCTCACGGCCATACTCGGCTATGCGGAGTTGCTCACCGAAGATGCGTCTGCAGGCGAGTCTGTGCAATCGCTGGCCTCCAAGATCCGCGACCAGGCGCGGCGAACCAAGCAGCTCGTCACCAGCCTGCTTAGCTTTGCCCGGCAGGTTCCGGCGGAGCGTACGCTCCTGGATATCAACGCCATCGTGACGAATGCCCTGCAGCTCCATGCTCTGAATCTGCGCAACGATCATATTCGCATCGAGACTCAACTGGAGCCCGTCCTGCCGGGGGTCCGCGGTGACTCCACACAGCTCCTCCAGGTTTTCTTCAACGTCCTCAGCAACGCCACGGATGCCATGGAAGAATCCGGCGGCGTTTTGACGGTAAAGACCAAGCGCGAGCGTTCCCAGGTGGTCATTCTGTTCTCCGACATGGGGCCGGGCGTCATGGAACCGCATCGCGTGTTTGACCCCTTCTACACGACCAAGCCGGTCGGCAAAGGGACGGGCCTGGGGCTGAGCATCTGCTACGGATTGATTCGCGAGCACGAAGGGCTCATCTGCTGCTACAACCGGCCCGAAGGCGGCGCGACGTTTCGCATCGAACTCCCCGCAGTCCTCACGTTGTTCCCGCAGCGGGAAACAACTGCGCCCGTACGGCCCAAAGCCCCGCAGGGATGAATACTCCGGCCATCGTAACGGAAAAGCTTTCTCGCCGTTTTGGGGAATTGGTGGCGGTAGACCGCATGGACCTGGCCGTGGAAGGCGGCCAATTCTTCGGGTTCCTGGGTCCCAATGGGGCAGGCAAGTCCACCACCATCAAGATGCTCACGGGATTGCTTGCGCCGAGTTCCGGCCGGATGCGTTTGCTGGGCCTCGATTTTGAAACCAATGCGCTCGAGGTCAAGCGGCAGATCGGCGTGGTGCCGGAAGGCCTGGGTCTGCTTGACCGTCTGACCGGCGCCGAGTACCTGCGCTTTGTGGCGCAGATGTACGGCCTGGACCGCAGCACGGCAGCGCAGCGCGCGGCCGAATTGCTCGAATTCATGCAGCTTGCCGACCGCCCGAAGAGCCTCATCGCCGACTATTCCCACGGGATGCAGAAAAAACTGGCGCTGGCCGCTGCGGTCATTCACAGTCCAAGAATTTTGTTCCTCGATGAGCCGTTCGAAGGGGTGGACGCGCTGGCCGCCGGCGCATTGAAAGCTATGCTGCAGCGCATGACCGCGCGCGGCATCACGATTTTTCTCACTTCGCACGTGCTCGAAATCGTCGAGCGCTTGTGCAGCCACGTGGCGATCATCCACAAAGGGCGGCTGGTGGCCCAGGGCTCGCTCGAAGAGCTGCGCGCGGGCGTCGCGGCGTCCTCCGCGCTGGCCCGCCGGGAAGCTCCAGCGGACGGCGAGAAGCTCACCCTCGAGCAGATTTTTGTCTCCATTGTCGGCGAAGAGGGCGGACGGCGCCCGATGGAGGAGCTGTCGTGGCTGATGTAGCGCAGCCCGCAAGCCTCGCCGCGCAGGTCTTGCTCATCGCGCGCCTGCGCTGGACGATCTTCCGGAGCAGGCTGCGGCAGCGCAACGCCGCAATCGAGCTGATTGGCCTTCTCATCACCGGCCTGTTTTCCGCCCTGTTCATTCTCGGCACGGGCACGGGCATCGCCGTGGGCGCCTATTTCATTGCGGCAAAGAATCGCCTGGATCTGCTCGGCTTTCTTTTCTGGGGAATTTTTCTCGCCTGGCATCTTTTCCCTGTGATGATGTCTTCTTTCACCGTGCAGTTTGATTTCCGGAGCCTGCTGCGCTTTCCGCTGAGCCTGCCCGCGTTTTACATCCTCAGCGTGGCCTATGGACTCGCTGATCTCGCAGCGCTGGGGTCGCTCTTTTGGTGCTTGTGCCTGCTGGGCGGGGTTGGGTTTGCCCGGCCCGAGTTGCTCCCCGCGGCGACGCTCGTCGTCGCCATCTTTGCGGCGATGAACGTGGTACTCGACCGCATGATCGGTGTGTGGCTCGAGCGGCTGCTGGCGCAGCGCCGCACCCGGGAAGCGCTTGTGGCCCTGTTCATTCTGGCGATGGTGGGACTGCAGTTTTCGGGAATGATTGGGGAGCGCTGGGGCCCGCGCCTTTTTTCCAGGGGGCAGGCCGTGCTGCCCTATCTCCGGGGACTTCCTCCGAGCCTCGCCGGGACGGCGCTCGAGGCCGCGGCAAAAAGTCATCCGGCAATTCTTTTCGCCTCGACGGCAGGGCTCGCCGGCTACGGAGTCCTGTTCGGCTATTTCCTCTGGCGGCGCTTGCGCGCCCAGTACCGCGGAGAAGAGCTGAGCGAATCGCGCGCTCCCGGGAAGAGCGTATCCGTGGCGAAAAGGCCGGGGGAAGCCGCCGGGACGCCTTCCGCAATCGCGGCGTGGCTTCCGGGGCCGGTTGCGGCGATGGCTGAGAAAGAGCTGCGCTACCTGGTACGCAACAGCATTACCTTGATGAATCTGTTCGTGCCTCCGCTGGTCAGCGTATTTCTCGCCTACCAATTGGGCCATTTTTCCAGAATAGCGGGGCGCCCCGGGCCTGCGCCGGCGCCTTCCCAATTTTTGTTCCCGGGGTTGATCGGTTATATCCTTCTGCTTGTCACCGCGCCCGCTTACAACTGTTTTGCCTATGATGGCCGCGGGATTCAGACCTATCTCGTCGTGCCGGTGCGCTTCAAAGAAATCCTGCTCGGAAAAAATCTGGCGACGGGCTTGGTGCTGGCATTCGAAGCGCTTCTGACGGGAACTTTGCTGAGCTTCCTGATCGGCCTTCCGCCGTTCGCCGTGCTGATGGCCACTTGGAGCGGCGTGGTTTTCGTGACCCTCATCCAGCTCACCGTGGGAAACCTGACGTCGCTCTATTACCCGCGCCGGCTGGAGTTCGGGCAATTGCGCAACCAGCGCGCTTCGGGGATCACTGTGCTCGTCCTGCTGGGAATGCAGTTCGCCCTGATTCTCGTTATTTCAGGGGTGTTTCTTCTGACGCGCTGGCTGGCCGGCCTGTGGGCCACGTTTGCGCTGTTTTTGGTCTTGAGCGCCGGCGCCGCGGGAATTTACGGCGTGATCCTCGAAAAGTGTTCCGCGATTGCCGTCGCCCAGCGCGAAGTCCTCAGCGAAAAACTCTGTCGCTGACGCTTCTCTCATTCATAGCGCAGCGCCACGCCGTCCTTCCACGCCCGTCCGTGGTGGCCGGGCCGCGCGGCACTATGGTAAATTCGCCCGGCGTTGAAACCCTTCTACGCGGTTACTCGTCGAAGGATTTTTAGGATCCTGTGCCAAAGGATGTGGCCATGAAGCCGAGCCTGCTCTCAATAGGTCGTGCCTTGCTTCTCGTGCTGTGCTTTCTGATTCCTCTGGGCGCGGACGCGCAAACTCCGCAAGTGGATCTCCATCTATTCGTCGGCATCCCCGCCGTCTCCGGCTACGAGCAGGAACTGGCCGGCCGGATTCGCGACGAGTTGAAACTGCTCTCTCCGAACACCGACAACCTCGGCAACGTTTACGTCACGCTCGGCAGCGGCTCGCCGCACCGCCTTCTGGTCGCGCCCATGGACGAGCCCGGCTACATCGTCAGCGCCATCACCACGGACGGCTATCTGCGCGTGCAGCGTCTCCCGCAGACCGCGCCGCATCCGCTGTTTGATCTGCTGCACTCGGCTCAGCCCGTCTGGGTAATGACGCGCAGCGGAAAAAAAATCTCCGGCGTCGTCGCCGGACTCTCCGTCCATTTACTCCCCGCGCGCGTGAACCCTCCGAAGATGAATCATCCCGACGAAATGTACATTGATATCGGCGCGGCGAGCGCCGCGGAAGTCCGCGCCGCCGGAGTGGACCTCCTCGACCCGATTGCCTTGAACCGCCAGCTCTATGTGCTGGGCAACGATGAAGTCGCCGGAGTCGCCGTCGGCGATCGCTTCGGCTGCGCCGCCTTGATGGAAATCCTGCGCAGCACCGATCCCCGGAAGTTAAGCGGCACGCTGACCGTTGCGTTTGTCACCCAGCAGTGGACCGGTGCGCGCGGCCTCGACCGCTTGCTGCAGGAAATTCATCCCGACGAAATGATTCTTGTGAACCGCATTGTCGCGCGGCGCCCTGCCGAGGCGGGCGCGCCCCCAAGCACAACCCCGCTCAAGGGGAAGCCCGGCAGCGGTTTGCTGCTCGGCGTCTCCGATCCCTCCGCCGACCTTTCCGGCCTGGCTCTCGAGTTGAAGCATTTGGCTGACTCGAAGCAGATCAAAGTCACCGCGGAAGCTTCTGCGCCACTGCGCCCTGCGACCGCGCAGCAAGTTCCGTTGCCGCAGCGTTACGCGCAGCTCAGTGTGCCGCTGGCTTGGCCGGCGACACCGGGCGAGATTTTGAGTGCGGAAGATTTGAAGAACTTGACGGATGTTCTGGAAACCTACGTCGGCGCGGCTTCCAACGAAGGCCGCGGCGCTGCGTTGGACAACGCCCCCGGCGCCGGCCATCCCTCGACGCTCGAGACATTGGTCAACACCTACGGCGCCAGCGGGCATGAAGGAAACGTTCGCGAAGCCGTCCAAAAGCTTCTCCCCAGTTGGGCAAAACCGGAAACTGATGCAGCGGGAAACCTGATTCTGCACGTGGGGAAGACGCTCCCGGGCAGCAAGACGCCTCGCATCGCTATTGTCGCTCACATGGATGAGATCGGCTATCAGGTGAAGTCCATCGATGCGGATGGACGCCTTGTCGTGAGCGTTCTCGGCGGCGGCTTCACCGAATACTATCTTGGGCACGTCGTGCTGGTGCACACCAGCAGCGGCGACAAGGCCGGCGTGCTGGAGTTGCCGAGCGGCTCGGACAAGCCCGGATTCGAATGGCCGCGCAGCCTCCGCGCCATGGATGAGCCTGTGCGCGTGGACGTGGGAGCGCATTCGCCATCGGATGTGGAAAAGTTTGATATCCAGGCGGGCGACTGGATCACCATCCCGAAAAAATACCGCGCGCTGCTGGGTCGCCGCGCCAACGGACGCAGCTTCGATGACCGGGTCGGTTGCGCGGCGCTGGTCGAAGCGGTGCGCGGCCTCACCCCGGGCCTCTCGGGGCGCGACGTCACCTTCGTCTGGTCCACAGAAGAAGAAAGAAGGTCGTGCGCCGGATTATGTTTTCGCGGTGGACACGTTTGTCAGTTCGGATTCCCCGCTCGAGAGCAAGCGCTTCGCCGATGCGGAAATCGGCAAAGGCTTCGTGGTTCGCGCCGTGGACGGCTCCAGCATCACGCCGCGCAACTTTGTGGACCGCGTCGTAAAGCTCGCCCGCGCCAACGGCATCGCTGTCCAGTACGGCGTGACCGGCGGCGGCAACGATGGTTCCGCGTTTTTGAAATATGGCACGGTGAACATTCCCCTGGCGTGGCCGCTGCGCTATTCCCATTCCCCCGGCGAGGTCATTGACACGCGCGACCTCGACGCGCTCGCTGGCATCCTCGCGGTCCTCGCCCGAAGCTGGTAGGCAATGCTTTGGCACCGTCTGCGCCGCCACGTGGGATTCTTCGCGCCGTAAAATTTTTCGCGCCGACGCGCCTCAATCGAGATTTTTTGAATCGGTAGCTCGCGTTGACACCCTCGGGAGCCTTGGTTAAACTGAATGAGCTTGTGCCACCGAATTTTTCCCCCTCAGTGGCCCTGCTCTCCGGTAGCTCAACGGTAGAGCATTCGGCTGTTAACTATACAGCCGAACACCATAAACCCTTGTCGATTAGCTACTAAGCTATTCTCCTCTAGTTTTTCCCCAGCTGTGCCCCCGCCAGTTTTCAACAACCGATTGTGAAGGAAGAGAAAGAAGCATTGTCTGCAACTAATTGAACAAAAGTGGCTTAGCTACACAGAAGCATTATATACTTGCATTTATACGGCACAATTGACTTGTAGCTGGACAGCATCATATACTTGCACTTATGCGGCGCAATTGACTTGTAATCACACGGCATCATATACTTGTATTTACGCATCACAATAAGCTTGTAATGACCAATGAAGGATGGGAGGCTTCATGCCCTCGCCAAACGAAAAACTGGCTGAATCCCTCGACGTGCTCAAGGAACTCCAGCAAGGCAACCGACGTGTGTTCCGTTCCGACGACCTGAGCCGGCTTCACCGCGAGCGCCTGGTGGAGAACGGCTTCCTGCAAGAAGTCATGAAGGGTTGGCTAATTTCTTCAAGCCCTGACTCACAGGCCGGCGAGAGCACCCCTTGGCACGCGTCGTTCTGGGAATTCTGCGCACGCTACTGCGACGAGCGCTTTGGCGAACAATGGCACCTGTCGCCGGAGCAGTCCCTTTTTTTGCATGGCGAGAGAACGGTGATCCCGGATCAACTGGTTGTACATAGTCCGAAAGCGGCAAATAACGATATCAAGCTTCTATTCGGCACAACGCTTTACGATCTGAAAGTTGCGGAGATGCCGGCGGCCGCGGCTCTTACGGTGAGGGACGGATTGCGTCTGTTTTCGCCGGCGGCGGCGTTAGTACGCGTGCCGGAATCATTTTTTCAGCTGTATCCCGTCGAGACGCAAGTGGTGATGGCAAGCCTTGCTGACGCCTCGGACGTGCTTCGGTCTCTCCTGAACGGCGGCCATTCCGCGAAAGCTGGTTACCTTGCCAAAGCCTTCCGCCAAACCTGGCGCGGCGACCTCGCGGACGAGATTCTCCGCACGATGAAGGGCGCCGGATACGATGTGCGAGAGAGCAGTCCGTTTGAAGCCAGACATATATTCGCCAAGCTGGGCCATCCCTCCGCTCCGATTGTGGGTCGCATTGAGATGCTTTGGGAATCGATGCGTGGCAAGGTCCTCGCGGTGTTCCCCAAAGCGCCGGGACTTCCGACAGACAAGGAAGCGTATCTTCGCTTCGTCAACGAAATCTATCGGACCGATGCCTACCACTCATTGTCCATTGAAGGCTACTCAGTCACGCCTGCCCTGGTTGAGAGAGTGCGGCAGGGCGGTTGGGACCCCGAGCATGACGCTGGTGATCGCAGAAATCGCGATGCCCTCGCGGCGCGGGGATACTGGCAAGCGTTCCAGCTCGTGAAAAAAGGAGTAGAGAAAGTGATCGCCGGTGAGAACGCCACCGCGCTCGCGCGTGCTGTGCACAACGACTGGTATCGCGAATTGTTCCAGCCCTCCGTCACAGCCGGCCTGATCGAACCGGGGTCATTGGCCGGATACAGGAACATACCCGTGTATCTGCGCGGGTCGCGCTACGTTCCGCCGAGGTGGGAGGCGGTGCGCGACGCCATGCCGGCGTTCTTCGACCTTCTGGAA
>WNGL01010928.1_pt1 | contig 10428 bp, 10 predicted proteins | sample 5400591 | NCBI WGS metagenome assembly WNGL01 (sample SAMN13153377, study PRJNA577476) | soil metagenome | isolation source: 80 cm soil or saprolite under Garry oak tree replicate 1 | place: USA:California | collected 2016-06-15 | reverse complement strand
ACGGCAAGTACCTGCTGCGCTGCTCGGACCCAAAACTGTCGGCCGAGGACATCGCGATCGGCTACAAACAGCTCCTGGAAGTCGAACGCGGCTGGCGCGACATGAAATCCGTGCTCGACCTGCGCCCGGTCTACCACCGCCTCGAAGACCGTATCCGCGCCCACGTCCTGCTCTGCTGGCTCGCTCTGCTGCTCGTGCGCGTCGCCGAGACCACCACCGGACACACCTGGGCCACCATCCGCGCGCACCTCGACCGGCTGCACCTGATCACCTTCACCGGCGCCGGCGGCACGTTCCGGCAGAGCACCGAACTGTCCAAACCCCAACGCGACCTGTTCACCGCCCTCGACATCACCGCACCCAAGAAGATCATCGAGGTCACCGCCACCACCAGGGAACCCACCGATGCGCCCGTCGCGTAACGACAACGAGACGACATCGCCGCCACCGGTAGGTCACCAGCCGACACCACCGTCGCGTAACGACAACGAGACGACAACCACCTGCCCGGTCTGCGGCAACCCGTTCACCCCGATCCGGCGTCAGCGCTACTGCACACCCGCCTGCAGGCAACAAGCCTGGCGTCGCCGCCACCACACCCCGACCCCCGAACCCGTCATCGTTCTGCCACCCCGGACACCGCGACGCGCCATTACGGTTTATCACTGCCCCGGATGCGACACCCGCGCCCTCGGGCAGCAGTGGTGCCACGACTGCAACCGCCCGCGAACCCGCCTCGACACCGGCGCGCTCTGCCCCCACTGCGATGAGCCCATCACCGTACGAGACACCACCGACCAACACACCACCACCTGACCAGTCCCTGACCAGCACAAACCCGGCCGCCTAGTGACACGCCCACTAGGCGGCCAACCCGCGTTTCCCCTGCTCAACCACACTTTTCGTGTACTAGTTGATCCACTAGCTGTGGAACGCAGGTCTCGGGGCCGACATCTTCGGCCCCGAGGGGCACGCCCGCATGGTCGGCGCGATAGTGGATCTCTATTCGAAGCCGCTGCTGAGCCCGGACCTGGCCGCCCAGGCCCACGCAGCCCTCGACACGGTTCAAGGGGGACGGCAGTGAGCGAAGTGGGGCGCGGCGTCGCCTGGAGTGAGGAGCGAAGCGACGAGGGAAGGCGGCGCTTAACAGCGCCCCAACGCGAACAAGAGGGCAGACACATGGGCGAAGCGATCCGTACCGAGGCTCTGGTCAAGTCGTTCGGGCGCACCCGCGCCCTGGACGGGCTGGACCTTGCCGTGCGCACCGGCGAGGTACACGGCTTCCTCGGGCCGAACGGCGCCGGCAAGCCAGCTACTCGGGTTAGGGAGATCACGGGTTAGGACCGCAGACGAAAGATCTATCCGTTGCACAGCCCCAAATCTAGACCGTCCACATAGGACCGGGGCCGACCCCCTCCCACGGTTGCCGGCCCCCGGCGTCAAGGGGGACTACCTCGCAGGCGGACCCAAGATCCGATCGACGGTCCAGTCCTCGCTGCGGCGACCGTGGGGTGAGTGCCATGTCTGAGTACCACGACAGCGGTACTTGCGGTCCCTGGTGCTGCGCCAGCACCTAGCGAAGCTATCCCAGGTGACCGGGGCGCCACACCAGGAGCAGACGCCAGACAGGTTGTCGCTACTCATCGCGTCCATCCCCGTTCCCGTTCTTGTTCGCGTACTTCCCAAGCTGCACAAGGGCTCTACCAACCGTGTAGGCGACCCGCGGGGGCACTATGCTTGTGCGGCAAAGGATCTCTACCATGATCTTTTCCGGGGTGGCGTCTTCGGCGTACAAGGCAAGCGTTATCGGGTCGATGACGATCGGCTTCGAGCGGTGTTCCGTCTCAGAGCACTGCTCTGGGTCGCACCACGACTGGTGAGTCATCAGATCGACCTACGCCGCCTAATGATTGCCCTGTTCTCCGCGCCCCGCGTCATGAGCGGCCGATCAGAAGTACCAGCGCGTTCACTGCGGTAGAGGGTGGACCATCGCACCGCGCCGTTGCGCAGCACCACGTCCCCATCGGGCAGCCTGCTATCGGAGCGCAGCTCTGCGACCTTCCTACGGCGCTTCCATCGCATCGCGATCATTTCCCCTTCGATGGTGGGGCACGGACACCTAGGTCGTGTCGGCTGCTAGGCGCCCGCAGCCCCTTGGCGAAAGCCTCGCCTTGATGGATAGCCCGCGCAACTGTTTCACGGTGAGACGTTGGCGCGGCGCGGTCGCTCACGAGAGAATGGGCTTCATACGTCCTGCTTCACCGTGAGACGATGGAGGCGTGGGGATGCCACTCCAGGGACCAACGGTTGTGCGGCGCCAGCTCGGCCGGCGGTTGCGTCGGCTGCGTGAGGTAGCCGGCAAGACCGAGCGTGATCTCGAAGAAGCCAACCTACTTAGTCGAGCGAAACTCTGGCGAATCGAAAGCGGTCGTACTCCAGTTAAGGTGCCGGACGTTCGTGCTCTTTGCTGGCTTTATGGTGTCGATGAAGCTACGACGGAAGCATTAGTGGCGCTAGCCGTTGGAACTAGCGAGCAAGGCTGGCAGGAGGACTACGGGGACGTTCTGCCAGGTTGGTTCAGTCTCTACCTCGGACTGGAGGCCACGGCCACACAGCTATATACCTACAGTGCCGAGCTAATCCATGGACTTCTCCAGACTCCGGACTACGTTCGGGCTCTTTACCAAGCGGGCAACCCTGATAGCGATCAGGAGGCGATTCACCGGCAAATCAAGCTACGCCAGGAACGGCAACACGTCCTCACTAGCCGTGAGCCCCCATTGCGATTGACTGCCGTTCTCAACGGCGCAGTCCTAGCGCGACTAGTCGGCGGGACCGACGTGATGGCCGAGCAAACGAGACGGTTGAAAGAGTTGAACGAGCTGGATCACGTTGAGATTCGTGTACTGCCATGGGCGGTTGGCGCACATGCCGCGATGGTCAGCCCGTTCACAATCCTCGATTTCGATGCTCCGGATGATCCGGCGGTCGTCTACCTTGAGAGCCAGACCGGCGCCCGGTACCTAGAGAAGTCAGAGGAACTGGCGGAATACCGCCGAATCTTCGATTCAGTGAAAGTCAAGTCTGTCCCTATCGAGGAGTTCACAAGTGATCCCCCAGGAATGGAAAAAGTCAAGCAAGTCAGGAAGCAACGGCGGTGAATGCGTCGAAGTGCGGCGCCACAACCAAGCGATTCAGGTACGCGACTCAAAGGACCGTAGCGGCCCGGTACTCACGTTCACCGCGAAGGAATGGGCAGCCTTCGTCGGTGGCGCGAAGGATGGCGAATTCGACCTGTAGGCGCAAAAGAGAGCCCGCCCAGCCCGCCCTGGAGGAAGCGAACCGGACGGGCGCTCAGCCTATTACCTGCCTATTACCGCACGATCGGCGACTGCGCGAAACCGCGAATCTCGCCGTTGCGCGTTACCTCGCCCAGCCTGCGGCGCGCCTCTTGCTCGGCTGCCTCGGTCCACGGTTCGCCGCGCTGCTCGAATCCGCGGCGGATCAAGCTAACCCGCCATTCCCGGACCTCGGCCGGATCGGTGATCGTGCGACCGGCGGTCCGGATGACGGTCCTAGTTGTGGGCTGAGCCTCCCTGGCAGTTGTGGTCGCCGTAACCACGGCAGCGCGCCAGTAGCCAGCCTGCATACCCGCAGCGTCGAGCACCGCGGCCACCTGGTCGCCATGTAGCGTCCTACGCCGAATCAGCTCACCGGCCAGTGCGTCAACTGCACGACGATTCTGCGCGAGGATGCTCGACGCGATGGACTCCGCTTCGCGCGAATCAAAGCTGACCGCGCCGCGCAATTCCGCCAGTGCGGCATCGTCCCCGCGGTTGTCGGTTACTTCGTCGAACCGAAGTAGCTCGCCTAGCCGCCCCGCCAGTAGCATTGCGGCGGCCTGCACGGCGCTCCACGCTGGCCCGCCGCTGGTCGCAACGTCAGCGTGCCCCGAATCGTTCCTAAGGTTCACGCTGACCTCACGGATAGGCCATCCGAAGGCACGCGCCTTAACGGCATGCGCGGCCTCGTGGTAGGCGAGCATGTGGGCGCGGTCGCTCACTTTCTCCATTTCCCGCAGTGCCTTCGCGTCCCGGTGCAGCTCGGCCATTCGAGCGTCGCCGTGCAGCTCTTGCAGCCGCGGTCCCGTTGGCAGGGGTGGGTACTGCGGGCGCGAGCTTTTACCCCACCGCCGCGGCACTCCAGCAGAACGCGGACGTCAGCGCGCACAGCGCGGCGTTTACCGCGCTCTACGGTCGCCTGAACGGCGCGAGCCTCGGCGAGATGGTGGCGTGGCGGTCGGGCTTCGTACCCGTCGCCGTCGGGTTGATCGGGCTGCTCATGGTCATCCGGCACACCCGTACCGACGAGGAGGCCGGGCGCCGGGAGTTGCTCGGCGCGACCGTGGTCGGCCGGCGCGCGGGGCTCGCGGCGGCGCTGCTCGCCACGCTGGGCGCCAACCTGGTCATGGCGCTGCTGGTAACGCTGGCGCTGGTCGGCCAGGGCCTGCCCGCGGGCGGATCGCTCGCCCTCGGCCTGGAGTTCGCCGCCGCCGCATGGGTGTTCGCGGCGGTCGGCGGCATCACGGCACAGCTCACCACCGGCGCCGGCGCCGCCCGGGGGATCGCCGTCTCGGTCCTCGGCGCCGCCTACGTGCTGGGCATCGTCGGCGACGTCAGCGGCCAGACCGGCGGTGGCCTGTCCTGGGTGTCGCCGATCGGCTGGGTACACCGGATCCATCCGTACGGCGCCGAACAGTGGTGGATCTTCGCGCTCGCCGCCGGCTCCACGGCGGTACTGTCCGCGGTGGCCGTTGCCCTGTCCGCCCGGCGCGACGTCGGCGCCGGGCTGCTGCCGACCCGCCCCGGCCCCGCTGCGGCGGCCGCCGGTCTGCGGTCGCCGCTGGCGCTGGCCTGGCGGCTGCACCGCGGCCTGCTGGCCGGCTGGGTGGCCGGGTTCGCGGCACTCGGCGTGGTGCTCGGGTCCGTCGCGAGGAGCATCCGGGACCTGCTGAACGGCAACCGGAACCTGCAGGACATCTTCGAGCGGATCGGCGGGCGGGCCGGGCTCATCGACGCCTACCTGGCCGGATCCTGAACCTGCTCGGGCTCATCGCGGCCGGGTACGCGATCCAGGCCGCGCTGCGCCTGCGGTCCGAGGAGACCACCGGGCGGGCCGAGCCGCTGCTCGCCACCGCCGTCGGCCGGGTGCGCTGGGGGGGCAGTCACCTCTTCTTCTCGGTACTGGGTCCCGCCGCCGCGATGGCCACCGCCGGACTGGCGATGGGGCTCGTCCACGGGCTGAACACCGGCGACGTCGGCCACGAACTGCCCCGGGTACTCGCGGCCGCGATCGTGCAACTGCCGGCGGTCTGGGTACTGGGTGCCGTCGCGGTCGCGCTGTTCGGCCTGCTGCCCCGCCTCGCCGCCGCCACCTGGGGCGCGCTGGCGGTGTGCCTGCTGTCCGGCATGGTCGGCGCGGCCCTCCAGCTCAACCAGTGGTTGCTGGACGTCTCGCCATTCACGCACATCCCCAAGGTTCCCGGTACCGCCGTGTCGGCCGCTGTCCTGGTCTGGCTCGTCGCGGTCGCGGTCGGCTTGACCGCCGCGGGGCTGATCGGGCTGCGCCGGCGCGACATCCCGGTCAGCCGAGCCTGCCCCGTCCGCTCTCTTCGCGGCGCTGTTAAGCCTCGTCTTCCCTCCTCGCTGCGCTCGTCGTGAGCCAGCACTTGGGCTGGCTCAGCAAGGCAGCGTTCGTCAGTCCAGACGACGCCGCGCCACTCCCGCTCGCTCCCTCAGCCGAGCAGGCGGGTGAGGGCCACGTACGCGAGCCGGGCCCGCTCGCCCGCCGGTCTGCCGGCCAGCTCGGCGACCGGCGCCTCGACGGCCAGTGCCGCATCGGCGGGCAGCGCGTCGACGAGATCGCGCAGCGGCAGTTCGCCGTCGCCTGGAAGGAGCCGGCCGGTGCGGGCCTCACTGCGCGCGACCGCCTCGTCGGGACGGATCGGCGCGGCCGGTGCGTCGCACAGTTGCGCGTACGGCAGGCGGCCCGGCGGGAGGGTGGCCACGTCGGCCGGTGTACCACCGGACCGCTGCAGGTGCAGCGCGTCCACCAGGACCGCGCCGGCCGGGTGCGCCGCCCGGTCCACGACCCGTACCGCGTCGCCGATCGTCCTGACCGAGCTGAAGATCATGAACTCCAGGCAGGCCCGCAGGCCGCGTTCGCCGGCGGCCGCGCACACCGCGGCGAACCGGTCGACCAACCGGCCCTCGTCCGGGTCGTTGCAGATGACCAGCACGGCCCGTGCGCGCAGCCGGGTACCCGCGTCGAGGATCCGCAGCGCGTCGTCGTGGCGGCTGTCCGGCCGCAACCGCAGCACCTCGACGTCCAGCACGCGCACGCCGGTGTCCGCCATCCGGGCCACGGGTTCCCGCATCATCGGCGTCTCGCCGAGCATCGGGTACGCCGGCTCGTCCCCGGCCGGCCACACCCGCACGCCGACCGCGTCGAAGCCGGCACCGGCCGCGGCGACCACGAGGTCGGGCGGTGCCGCATCCAGGACGGTCAGCTGGGACAACGACAGCAGGCGAGCGGTCATCTCAGATCCCGTCGTGCTGAGCCGCCGAGGTGACGGTCTCGTAGTCGGTTGCCCCCGCCGCATGGCGGCCGGCGACGTACCCGAAGGTCAGGGCCGGCCCGATGTTGACCCCGCCGGACGGGTAGTAGCCGCCGAGCACGTTGGCCTGGTCGGTACCGACGGCATACAGGCCGGCGATCGGCTCGCCGTCGGCTCCGAGTACCCGGGCCTGTGGGTCGGTCCGGAGTCCGGCGAACGTGCCGAAGCTGCCCGGCAGCACCTTGACCGCGTAGAACGGCGGCCGCTCGATCGGCGCGAGGGAAGGGTTGGGCCGGTGGTCGGGATCCCCCGAACCGCGGTTGAACGGGGTGGAGCCGCGGCCGAACGCCGGGTCCCGGCCCTCGCGGGCGTACCGGTTGAAATCCTCGACGGTGGCGGCCAGACCTGCCGCGTCGATACCGCAGACGCCGGCCAGTTCCGCGAGCGTGCGGCCGCGCTTCAGGTAGCCGGACCGCAGGTACGGCCAGACCGGGACCGGGAACGGCTTGGACATGCCGAACGGATACCGGCGCTGGAACGCGTGGTCGCAGATGAGCCAGGACGCGACCTCCCGGTCCGGCGGTACCGCCCGCACCATCGCCGCCACGTAGTCGTAGTAGCCGTCCGCCTCGTTGGCGAAGCGCCGCCCGTCGGCCAGGACCGCGATCAGGCCGGGCTTGCCCCGATCGACGATGTGCGGGTACACGCCGACCCGCCCGGTGCGGTACGGCACCAGCGAGACCGGGCACCACGCGGCCGGCGAGGCAAGCGTCGTGTCCAGCTGGCCGCCGACCGACTCACCGAGGGCGATGCCGTCGCCGGTACACGACCGCGGTGCGAGCGTCCAGTGTTCCCGGCCGGTCGGCGTGCGGGGGAACAGCTCCCGCCGGCGCGCGACGTCGTGCGGGAAGCCGCCCGCCGCGAGGACGGTGCCATGCCGGGCCCGGATCGTCACCTCGCCATCCGGCGTCGCTACCACCGCACCCGTCACCGCGGCGTCGCCGGTGGTCAGCCGGACCGCCTTCGTCGACACCCACAGCTGCACGCCCAGGTCGTCGGCGGATTTCATCAGCCGCGCGATCAGCGCCGGGCCGTTGACCAGGTGCACGCCCTGCCGGTACCGGACGAGGTCGAGCGCGTGCCGGCCGACCCGCCAGCCGGCGTACCCGAACGCCGACGGGGTACGGGTGGCGTGCATGAACCTGTACAGGTCCGGCCCGGCCATGATGCCCATACCCAGCAGGGAGGTCTCGTACAGCTGACCGCGCAGTTTGCGCCGTAGCTGCTTCCCGAGCGCGCTCGCGTTGTAGGGCTTCGGCGCCACCGATCGTCCGCCGGCACCGGCGCCCGGCACGTGGCCCTGGATGTCGGCGATCCAGGTACCGCTGACGAACTGCAGCGCCGTGTGCCGGTGGAAGAACGCCACCATGTGCGGCCCCGCGGTCAGGAACGCCTCGACCCGGGCCGGATCGTACCGGTCGCCGAGGATGTGGCGCAGATACTCGCGGGGCAGCCGGGGATCCTCGATGATGCCGTCGGCCTGCGCGAGCGGGTTCAGCGGAACCCACGCCCAGCCGCCCGACCAGGCGGTCGCGCCACCGCACACCGGATCCTTCTCCACCACGATGACCGCCAGGCCGTGCCAGGCGGCGGTGACCGCGGCCGACAGACCGCCCGCACCCGATCCGATCACCAGCAGGTCGCAGTCGGCCGTCACCGTTACATCCTCGGGAGCCCCGGCGCGCACCGTTACCGGGCTTCCAGGCAGTGGAAGCCATGAAGCTCGGCCTCGCCAGTACGCGCGAGGAGCCGGCCGGCAACGGCTCCCGGACCCGCGCCGTGTACGCCATCACCGGCGCCGGCCGGGCGGCGCCGCGCGAGTGGCTGGCCACCGAGCCCGCACCACCGCGCTTCGAGCTGGAACCGTTGCTCCGCCTGCTCTACGCCGACCAGGGCCGCAAGCGCGACCTGCTCCAGGCGGTCTCTTCGGCGCACGGCTGGGCGCGCGAGGAGGCCGAGCGCGGGCTCGCCCAACTCGAGGGGTACCGGGAGGAAGGCGGCCCGTTCCCCGAGCGCCTGCACATCATCGTGGTCTTCGCCGACCTGTGCGTCCGGCTCATCGAGGCGGTGGAAGGCTGGGCCACGGCCGCGCGGACGGAGATCGCGGCCTGGCCGCGTACCGGCGACCTCGGCGCCACGCCGGCCACGGTCGAGCACCTGGAGAGCCTGATCGACCGGGCCCGGAAGGTGCTCGGCCGCATCGACAGCGATACCTGACCTGGCACAGCGGCCGGCCGGACCGGATCACCTGGTACCGGCGAACCGCAGGCCGGCGAGCGCGGTCGCGGCGAGGTGCTCGACGACGGCGATCCCGGTACCTTCGGTCGGCTCGTGGTTCGACAGGACGGCGACGAGCCAGTCGTGCCCGGGCTCGACGATGCGCCCGACGCTGTTGACGATCCAGGGTTGCCGGTCGGTGCCACTGGCCAGCCAGCCGTTCTTGACGTACACGGCCGTCGCGCCGGAACCGGCGGCGGCGCGCGGTACGCCCCACCGCTGGCCGGCCTCGACCCGACCCATCAGGCCCAGCACGTACGCCTGGCTGCTCGCCGACAGCGGCCCGCCCGGCCTGGTCAGCACCCCCAGCAGGCGTACCTGGTCGGCGGCCGTGGTGGTGGTCACGCCCCAGAAGCCGGCCCGGTTCGGGGTGGTCTGGGTCAGGCCGAAGGCCCGGTTCGCCTGGGCCAGCCCACCGGCGCCGCCGATCGCGGTCCACAGCGCGTCGGCCGCGTCGTTGTCGCTCTCGATGATCATCTCGGTGGCCAGCCGGCGCTGGCCGGTGGTCAGTTGCCGCCGGGTCCGCTGCTCCTGCCACAGCAGGGTGGCGAGGATGTCCACCTTCACGACGCTGGCCGTGGGGAAGCGCACCCCGTCGTTGTGGGCGAGGCTCACGCCGGTGACCCGGTCCAGGACCGCGATGCCCGCGTGCGCGCGACGCCCGGTCAGGTAGCCGGCAAGGGCCGAGCGCACCGCCGCCGCCGGGTCGGGCAGGAGGTCGGCCACCTTCGCCGGGCTGGGCGACGGGCTCCCGGTCGGGCTCGGGCTCGACGGGCGCGCAGCAGCGGGGGTACCGGTGGTCTGCCGGTGGTTCAGCACGGGGTACCCGCCGCCCACCAGACAGCCCAGCGCTACCGCTGCCATGACCGTGCGCAGCCACCGCCACCTGCCCGCCACACGCGGATCATGAACAGACCCGATCGAGGTGCCGCCGGCGTTCGGTCCAGATTCACCCTGAAGGAGTCCAGATTCACCCTGAAGGAGTTAGGAGACGGCTGGCCCGGTCAGCGCGGACCGTTGTCGGTCCAGGCGTCCTGAGCGTTGTTGCCGGGCGTGTCGCCCTGGGTCCAGGCCGGCGACCCGCACTGGCCACCGCCGCCCCACCACCGCCAGCACGACACCTGCGGCCGAAGGAGCGTGTGCACGCCGGTTTGCGGGTCCGGCCGGGTGCCGGCATTGGCCTGGCCGGCAAGCAAGACGGTGGCCGCGGCCGCGGCGTCAAGTCGCGCGTGCGCCGCTGGTCTACCGTGCACTCATGTACCCGTCACCCGGCCCGCCGCCCCGCCGACGGTGGTGGCCGGTGCTGCACAGCTGGATCGTCGTCGCCGTCGCGCCGGCCTCACTCGGATTGCTCACGTTCGCGGCATTCTGGTACGCCGCCGCGCGCCTGCGATCCCGGCTCGTCGCGCTGTCCGCCGCCGGATACACCGCCGCGACCGTGCTGGAGTTCATCTGGGACGGGCCGGACAACGGCC
>WNGL01027658.1_pt1 | contig 10431 bp, 11 predicted proteins | sample 5400591 | NCBI WGS metagenome assembly WNGL01 (sample SAMN13153377, study PRJNA577476) | soil metagenome | isolation source: 80 cm soil or saprolite under Garry oak tree replicate 1 | place: USA:California | collected 2016-06-15 | reverse complement strand
GCCGAGCTGGGCGTAGGCGAAGGCCACGGCCTTCCCGGCCTGGGTCGAGGTCGGCCCGGTGTACTGCTGAGGCGCCGAGCTGCCGTTGGCGCCGATCGAGTTGCTCTGCACCTGCTGCTGCTGCGGCACGGTCAGGCTGGCCAGCGTCGCCTTCTCGGTCGCGATGAGCGTGCCCAGCGAGGTCTTGTGGGCGGCAAGCTGGGTCTTCAGGCCAGCGATCCCGGTCTCGGTGCGCTGCACCTCCTGCTCCACGCTGGCCAGCTGGCTGGCGTCGGTGAGCAGCTGCCGCGTCATCGCGTTCCGGTTACCGGACAGCTCCATCAGCAGCGACCCCTGCTGCAGGATCACCGAGGGATCCCCCGAGGTCAGCACCCCCGCGATGGAGGTGGCGCCGGTGTCCTCGAACGCCGCCGCGGCGGTCTGCGCCACGCTGGCCTGCACGGTCTGGAACTGGGCGTTGGCGTGGTCGAGGCGCGCACGGACCTGGGACAGCCGCGACTGGGCGGCGGAAAGCTGCTGGCTGGCCTGGTCGAACTGCTCGCTGACCTTGTCGAACTGCGACGTGAGCTGGTTGATGCGGGCCTGCACCTGATCCACCGTCGGCTGCGGAGCCGCGCCGGCACCCGAGGCGACGACCGTCAGCCCGCCGACCGCAACTAGCCCAGCCGCGATCGCGACAGCGCGGCGGATCCGGGATGTGCTCCCCGCTAGCCGCGTACCCACGTACCTACCACGCTCCCCAAGTCGTCCGTTCTCACCCGGGCGTTTGCCCAGGTTCGTGGCTCTGGTTAGCTGCCAGGCAACTTTGGGGCAAGCGTAGTGAACCGAAAAGGGCGATTCAACCGATTCGCCTAATCCCAACTACTCCATTACGATGCCGCGATTCACCCACGGGAACGGAGTCGTTACGCTATCATCACGAGGCTTTCGTGTCGGGGAAGGCCCGCTGAGTCCAGGCTCGCGCCCCAGGCAGAGCCGTTGAGCCGGGAGGCGAAAAGCGAAGTGGCGGCACCATACCCGCCGCCGCGAGAACGCCGAGCGCCTTCACCTCCGCCTCGCCGAGATAGCCAGGCGCCTCCGCGGAGAAGCCTGCCACGTTTCGCGGCCCGAGTACGGCAACAACGCAATCTTGGCAACCTGAGCCGCGCATCTCGCAACGGCCGCAATCAATCTCCATGACGCCTCCCATGCATTCCGTGAATGGACGAACACACGTTAACGGCGCCCTCTGACATTTTCGCGGCCCGCGTGTCGAGGGGCTGGTGAGGCACTTGAGGCAGGTGGAATGGGCGCGGCAGTCGGGGCAGGAGTGACGGGTCGGCGTGCCTGCCGGGAAAATGTCGGTGGGCGGATTTACCTTGGTGAGCGTGATCAGTCCGGGCGCGGGCCTGCGGGCACCAGGCGGATGCGGGGAGGCGCCTCTCACCCGGGAGACGCTGGCCCTCGCGGATGCCGCGGACTGCGGCGAGGTGCGCGGGCTTAACGGGCGGCGGCTGTACGGGCCGGGGCTGGACGGGCGGGCCGGGCTGGACGGGCGGGGGGTGCTGGCGGGGGGGGGGTGGGGGGGGGGGCGGAGCTTCGCGGGGTGGAGTTCGTTGTGGTGGATCTGGAGACTACGGGATGGTCGCCGGAGGCGGCGGCGATCACGGAGATCGGGGCGGTCCGGGTCAGGGGAGGCGCGCGCGGGTGGGAGTTCGTGCGGCAGGGCGAGTTCGCCTCGCTGGTCAACCCGGGGGTGCCGGTGCCGCCGCGGATCGAGGACCTGACCGGGATCACCGACTGGATGCTGGCCGCGGCGCCACGGCTGGGCGCGGTGCTGCCGGGGCTGCTGGACTTTGCCCGGGGCTGCGTGCTGGTCGCGCACAACGCGCCGTTCGACCTTGGCTTCCTGGTCGCCGGGTGCGGCGACTGCGGGCTGGCCTGGCCCGGCTTCACGGTGCTCGACACGGTCATGCTGGCCAGGCGGGTGATGGATCCGGACGAGGTGCCCGACTGCAAGCTGGGCACGCTGGCCGGATTCTTCGGCGCGCGGACGGCGCCGAGCCACCGCGCGCTGGCCGACGCGCGCGCCACCGCGGACGTGCTCGGCTGGCTGATCCGGCGGCTGGCGCACCGCGGCATCCACACGATGAACCAGCTCAGCGCCTGGCCAGACGTAGTAGCGTAAGCGCCACCAAGACAAGCTGGCCCATACGAGGCTGGCAGAGCACAGGCCTGGGAGGCACCCGGTGGTCACCGCGATCGTTCTGGTGAGGGCAGAGATCCAGCGCATTCCCGAGGTCGCCGAGATGATCGCCCAGATCCACGAGGTCAGCGAGGTGTACTCGGTCACCGGAGAGTTCGACCTGGTGGCGATGGTCCGGGTCCGCACGCACGACGAGCTCGCCGACGTCATCCCCGGCCGGCTGAACAAGGTCCCCGGCGTCACGCACACCGAGACCCACATCGCGTTCCGCACCTACAGCCGGCACGACCTCGACGCCGCGTTCTCCCTCGGCTTGAGCGCCGAGGTCTGAGCCCGGCGTCTGGGCCGGGCTCAGCGCGTCGGCAGCGACGGGGCCGGCGCCAGGCGGCGGCTGACCTCGACCCAGCGGTCGAGCAGGGCGCGGGCCGCGCCGGAGTCGATCGCCTCGACGGCACGGGCGTAACCGTCGGCCAGCGCGGGCACGAGCGCGTCCGGGCCGGCCACGCCGGCCGTCGCGGCCAGCGCGGCGGCCGCGTTCAGCAGCACGATGTCGCGCACCGGGCCCTGCTCGCCGGCCAGCACCGCGCGGGTCACCGCCGCGTTGTGCGCCGCGTCCCCGCCCCGCAGGTCGGCGACCGACGCCAGCGGCAGGCCGAGCGAGGACGGATGGAACTCGGCCTGCGCCACCTCGCCGTCGTGCACCACCCACACCGCGGACGGGCCGGTCGTGGTCAGCTCGTCCAGGCCGTCCTCGCCGCGGAACACCAGGGCCGAGCAGCCGCGCCCGGCGAGCACGCCGGCGATGATCTCGCCCATCCGCGGGTCGAACACGCCGACCGCCTGCGCCGTGGGGCGGGCCGGGTTGGCCACCGGGCCGAGGAAGTTGAACACGGTGGGCACGCCGAGCTCGCTGCGGGTCGGGCCCGCGTACCGCAGCGCCGGGTGGTAGAGCGGCGCGAACAAGAAGGCCACGCCGACCTCGCCGGCCAGCTGCGCGGTCGCGGCAGGCGGCAGGTCGATGACCACGCCGAGGGCCTGGAGCACGTCGGCCGCGCCGCACGCGGACGACGCGGCCCGGTTGCCGTGCTTGATCATCCGTGCGCCCGCGGCCGCGGCCACGATCGTGCCCATCGTGGACACGTTGACCGTGCGCGCCCCGTCTCCGCCCGTACCCACCAGGTCGGTGAGCTGGCCGGACCCAGTAATGGGCACGGTGATCGGGGCGGCGTGCGCGAGCATCGACCGGGCCAGGCCGGTCATCTCCGCCACGGACACGCCCTTGATCCGCAGCGCCACCCCGAAGCCCGCGATCTGGGAGGGCGTCGCCGCACCCTCCATGATCTCGTTCATGACCCACTCGCTCTCGTCGGCGGTGAGCGAGTCGCCGCGGATCAGGGCGGCCAAGATAGCGGGCCAGGTGGTTCGGGCATCCATGGCAGGCCCCCAAGGGGAGGAAGGTGAACCGGGATGGTTCGGCGAGACGAGGCGTTCGCCGGTGAGGCGGAGCGGGCAACCCGGCCCGTTCGGTACCAATAAATAACGTACGGCGGGTCAGCTGCTGACTACGGGACGTTCGCGCATCAGCCCGGCCAGCTCGTGGGCCAGCGCGATCGGGTCGATCGGGTGGCTGACCACGGCGTCGGCCCTGGACCAGGTGGCCAGCCAGCCGTCGTCGGCCCGGCCGACGATCAGCAGCACCGGCGGGCAGTTGTAGATCTCGTCCTTGGCCTGGCGGCACACGCCCATCCCGCCGTACGGCTGCGCCTCCCCGTCGAGAACCATCACGTCGGCGCCGCCGGCGTCGAGCAGCCTGAACAGCGCGGGCTGCGTGGCTACCTCGATGATCTCGGCCTCCGGCACGTCCATCGCGGGGCGGCGCCCGATGGCGAGCCTGACCTGAGCTCGCACATCCGCGTCATGGCTGTACACAACGACCTTCATGACACTGCATGCTACCGAGCCGCGGGGAAACCAGTGCCACCGATGCGGGGGGTCGCGTAGCGATCGCCTACAGGTTGTCGTAATAATTGCTTCGTGACGACAGCAACCGTGGAGACGGCCCCCCGTTCGCCGGCCAGCAGACCCAACCTGGTCAGCGTCGGCACCATCGTCTGGCTGTCCTCCGAGCTGATGTTCTTCGCGGCCCTGTTCGCGATGTACTTCACCGTCAGGTCGGTGGACAAGGGCTCGGGCCTGGAGTGGCCGGGCGCGCACCTGGACCTCGCGCTGGGCTCGATCAACACCACGGTCCTGCTGCTGTCCAGCGTCACCTGCCAGATGGGCGTGTTCGCGGTCGAGCGCGGCCAGATCAGCCGCACCAGGTCGCTGCTGCACCCGATGAGCTGGGGCCTGCGCGAGTGGTACGTGCTCACCTTCCTGATGGGCCTCTACTTCGACCTCGGGCAGAGCTACGAGTACTACCAGCTGGTCACCAAGGAGGGCCTCACGCTGGCGTCGAGCGCGTACGGCTCGGTGTTCTACATACCCACGGGGTTCCACGGGCTGCACGTGGCGGGCGGCCTGGTGGCCTTCATCTTCCTGCTCGGCCGCACCTACGCCGCCCGAACCTTCACCCATGAACAACAGGTCAGCGCGATCGTCGTGTCGTACTACTGGCACTTCGTCGACGTCGTGTGGATCGGCCTGTTCACCGTCATCTACCTCATCCACTAGTCAGGGGACAGCGAGTGAGCTGGATCAACGCCAGGCGCAGGCGCCCGGCCGCCGGCTACGCGGCACTGCTACTCGGGCTCGTCGTTGTCGCGCTGGTCTACGGGTCGCTCACCTCCCGGGGGGGCGGCACGGAGGCCTCGGCCGCGGTCGGGGCTCAGCAGGACATCACGGCCGGCAAGGATCTGTTCCAGGCGAACTGCTCGAGCTGCCACGGCCTCGAGGCCCAGGGCACCTCGCAGGGACCCAGCCTGATCGGCTCGGGTGCGGCCGCGGTCTACTTCCAGATGTCGACCGGCCGCATGCCGGCCAAGGAAGTCGGCTCGGAGAACGATCGCAAGCCGGTGACGTTCAGCCCGCAGCAGATCGAGGACATCGCCGGCTACGTCGCCTCGCTGGGCGGCGGCCCGGAGATCCCGACCGCCGACCAGGTGTCCACCGAGGGAGCCGACACCGCGCTCGGCTCGCAGCTGTTCAGCGCCAACTGCGCGCAGTGCCACGGCTTCGCCGGGGCGGGCGGCGCGCTGACCTACGGCAAGGATGCGCCGCCGCTGACCGAGTCCACGCCGACCCAGATCTACACGGCGATGCTGACCGGGCCCGAGGCCATGCCGGTGTTCTCCGACGGCGCGCTGACGCCGCAGGCCAAGCGCGACATCATCGCCTACATCACGCAGACCCGGGTCGAGCCCAACCCGGGCGGCTTCTCCCTCGGCCGGACCGGGCCGGTCACCGAGGGTCTGGTGATCTTCCTCGGCGGGCTGGGCTTCCTGGTGCTCATCTCGATGTGGATTACCGCGAAGCGGCGTGACCCACGACCGACGGGGCCGACGGGGACAGGGCCGGGGACGGAGCGGAAGTAGTCATGAGCGACATGGAAGAGACCGAGGGCACCGAGGGCACCGAGAGCCCGGGTGCGCCGCACCGGGTGATCGGTACTCCGCCGCCCTCGCCGCGCCTGCTCGGGTCCGCCGCGGTGGCCCAGGAGCCCGGGGCCGTGGCCCTGGTCTCCGACTCCGAAGAGTTCGCCGAGCACATAGACGGTCTCCCGCCGGACGACCCCAAGGTGATTGTGCACGGCCGCCGGGCCGAGAGGGTGGTCGTGGCCTGTTTCCTGCTCACGTTCATCGCGGGCTGCGGCTTCGTCGCCGCCTACGTGGGGCTCGGGGTGCACACGGTCGACAAGACCCTGCGGTCCAACCTGGCGCTGGGGCTCTCCATGTCCGTCATGTTCCTGGCCCTCGGCCTGGGCGCGCTGATCTGGGTCCGGCACCTGATGCCGAACGTCGAGGTGACCCAGCAACGGCACGATCTGCGCTCCGATGAGAAGGAGAAGCAGGCGACCGAGGCCTACTTCAAAGAGGGCACGGCGAACAGCCAGTTCGTCAAGCGGCCGCTGGTACGGCGCACGCTGATGCTCGGCACGCTGCCGCTGCTCGCCGCGCCCGTCGTGCTGCTGCGGGACCTGGGACCGCAGCCGGGGACGAGCCTGCGGCACACCGTATGGAGCCCGGGCCGGCGGCTGCTCCTGCAGGGCACCAACCAGCCGATCACCCCGGCGCAGTTCAGCGCGCCGGGCAGCATGTTCACGATCGTGCCCGACGGCTACGAGGACAATCAGGACGAGCTGACCAAGGCGGCCGTCATCCTGATCAAGTTCCGGCCCGGTGAGCTGCACATTCCCACCAGGCACCAGGGGAGTACGCTGGTGGGCACGATGAACTGGACGGTCGACAACATCGTCGCCTACTCCAAGATCTGCACGCACGTGGGGTGCCCGGTGGCGCTGTACGAGCAGACCACGCACCACATCCTGTGCCCGTGCCACCAGTCCACGTTCGAGGCAACGACCGGCGCGACCGTGATCTTCGGCCCGGCCGCGCGCCCGCTGCCGCAACTGCCGCTGACCACCGACGCACAGGGCTACCTGGTGGCCAAGAGCGACTTCACCGAGCCCGTCGGCCCGAGTTTCTGGGAGCGCGGATGAGCAGGCCAGCCGTTAACAGCGATACCGACTTCGAGGTGTCGAAGCCGTTGAAGGGCACCTCCGGGTGGCTGGACGACAGGTTCGGCGGGGCGCGCGGGGTCCGCACCTACTTGCTGCGCAAGGTGTACCCCGACCACTGGTCGTTCCTGCTCGGCGAGATCGCGCTGTACTCCTTCATCATCCTGCTGCTGACCGGGACGTTCCTGTCATTCTTCTTCGTGCCGTCGATGACCGAGGTGACCTACCACGGCTCGTACGTCAAGCTCGACGGCATCAAGATGAGCGAGGCGTACCAGTCGACGCTGCGGATCAGCTTCGACGTCCGCGGCGGGCTGCTGATCAGGCAGATACATCACTGGGCCGCCGACCTGTTCGTGGCCGCGCTCATGGTCCACATGCTGCGGGTCTTCTTCACCGGCGCCTTCCGCAAGCCGCGCGAGGTCAACTGGCTGATCGGGATCGGGCTGTTCACGCTCGCGCTGATCGAGGGCCTGTTCGGTTACTCGCTGCCGGACGACCAGCTGTCAGGCGCCGGCCTGCGGATCTTCGAGGGCGTGCTGCAGGGCGGCATCCCGATCGTCGGCACCTACCTGGCGTACTTCCTGTTCGGCGGGCCGTCGCGCACATTTTCATCATGTTCTGGCAGAAGCACACCCAGATGCCGGCCAAGGGGAACACCGAGCGGAACGTGACCGGCCAGCCGTCCTACCCGTACTTCGTCGCCAAGACCAGCGCCTGGTTCATGTTCATCTTCGGCGCGCTGGCGCTGCTGTCCACGTTCGCCTCGATCAACCCGGTCTGGCTGTACGGCCCGTACTCGCCGGTGGCCATCTCCTCGGCCTCCCAGCCCGACTTCTACATGGGCATCCTGGAGGGCTCGCTGCGCGTCATGCCCGCCTGGGAGTGGAACTTCCTCGGGCACACGGTCACGTTCAGCGTGCTCATACCGTTCATCGCACCGCTGACCATCGTCCTCGGCGGGGCGGCATTCTGGCCGTTCTTCGAGCGGTGGGCCACCGGCGACAAGGCGTACCACCACATCAACGACCGGCCGCGGAACGCCCCGGTGCGCACCGGCATCGGCATGGCCGCCGTGGTGTTCTACGGCGTCCTGTGGGTCGAGGGCGCGAACGACGTCGTCGCCGACAAGCTGCAGATCCCGCTGTACACCGTTACCTGGATCGCCCGCGTCGCGGTCATCGCGGGGCCGGTAATCGCCTACTTCATCACTAAACGTGTCTGCCTGGCTCTGCAGCGCAAGGACCGGAACGAGTTGCTGCACGGCTACGAGTCGGGCATCATCAGGCAGTTGCCCAACGGTGAGTTCATCGAGGTGCACAAGCCGGTGAACGAGGAGCAGCTCGCGGTGCTCGAGGCCAAGAAGGTGCCCGCGCTGCTGCCGGCGCCAGGTTCCGAGGACGACAACGGCGTGCCGCCGCCCTCCGCGCGCGGCATGCTCGGCAAGGCCAGGGCGGTCGCCAACCGCGCCTTCGCCGAGACCATCCCGGTCGAGGCCGACGGGCACGGCAACGGCCATCACGGGAACGGGCACGCGGTGACCGGCGAGGAGCACGAGGCGGTCGGCACCCCCGGTTCGACCGCCCTTCCCCCTGGGGAAAGGACAGAGGAATAACGCCTCGCCAATACGCGGTCAGGCGGGCTCGCCCTTCAGGGTGAACGACGACAGCAGGTTCATCGCCAGGGCCAGCGCCACGACCGTGACGATGGCGCCCATGACGACGGACGTCAGCACGCCCAGGCCCGCCTCTAGAGCCGGGTCGCTGGCCAGGCCGTTGGCGATGCCGAGGCCATAGTGGCTGACCGACAGCAGCTTCACCCCGCTGACGAAGTTGGACAGCAGCACTTCCCAGACCAGCACGTACAGCAGGCCGACGGCGATGGCGCGGGTGGTCGCCGTGGAGACCATGACGAAGACCGCGTTGTAGATCACCGAGCAGGCCAGCGCGCCGGTGAACAGGGCGACGGCGAACGTACCGGTCCCGATGGGGACCAGGCCGACCTCCCCCGGGCCCGGGACGCTCCCGCCGCCCGAGATCAGCGCGGCGATCAGCTCGGGGATCGCGGCGAAGACCACGGTCAGCCCGGTCGCGATGACGAACTTCGTCATCACCACCGCGGACCGCCTGACCGGCGTGGCCAGCAGGTGGATGATGCTGCCGTCGTCGATCTCGGCGCCGAGCACGCTGGTGCCGATGATCAGCGCGGTGAGCGGGATCAGCACCGAGAAGCCGAACGTGCCCAGGACATGCGACGGCCACAGCTGCATCGGCGGGTGTGAGGCTTTCAGCGCGACCGTGAGCAGGATCAAGATCACCGCGGGCAACGCGAACAACAGCGCCCGCCTGCGGCTCAGCGTCGCGCGCAGGGTGATCCACGCGACCGTGGTGTTGAACATGCCGCTCCTTAGCTGGCTTAGCTGGCTCAGTTGGGATCTGTTGGGCTCAGTCGGCAACGAGGTAGGCGAAGACGCTTTCCAGGGACTCATCGGCGGGCAGCATCTCGCGCAGCCGGATGCCGTGGTCGCGGGCCAGCACCGCGATGTCCCGGCAGAACGCGCCGTAGTCCGAGGTCCGCACCTGCAGTCCGGCCCGGGTCAGCTCCACGGCTGTCACCGCGGACCTGCCGGTCAGCGTGCCTCCGATCAGGATGCTGGCCAGCAGGCGGTCGTCAGAGGAGCGCACCGTGAACACGTGCGGCCTGCTCGTCATCAGCCGCCGGATGGCGCGGAAGTCGCCGGAGGCGGCCAGGCGGCCCGCCACCACCACCTGGATGGTGCCGGACAGCCGCTCGACCTCTTCCAGGATGTGCGAGCTGAACAGGATCGTCCGGCCCTCACTGCCGAGCTTGTCGAGCAGGTCCATCATGTGCAGCCGCTGCCGCGGATCCATCCCGTTGAACGGCTCGTCGAGCAGCAGGACCTCCGGGTCGTGCACCAGCGCCGCGGCCACCTTGATCCGCTGGCGCATGCCCTTGGAGTAGGTGGCGATCTTGCGGTCCGCCGCCTCGGCCATGTCCAGCAGGGCGATCGCCCGGGCCGCGGCGGCGGCCGGGTCGGGGAGCTCGTGCAGCTTCGCGGTCGAGACCACGAACTGCTCCCCGGTGAGGAAGGCGTACACCGAGTCCCGTTCCGGAACCAGGCCGACCTGCCGGTACACGGCCGGGTTGCGCCAACTGGACCCGCGGCCGATGGTGAGCTCGCCGCGGGACGGGGGCAGGAAGCCCGCGATCATGTGCATGATCGTGGACTTGCCCGCCCCGTTCGGCCCGAGCAGGCCGGTCACACCGGGTTGGATCGACATGGTGACGTCATTGACCGCCACCACGTTGCCGTACCAGCGCGACACGTTACGCAGCTCGATCGTGGTCATGACTGGCTTGCCTTCCGGTATCTCGCGGCCAGGCCCCCGAGGCAGGCCGCGAGCACCAGCACCGCCAGGACCCCGTAGAGCGGCCCGTAGCGGCCTGGATCGGCGGTCAGGCCCGCCTGCGCGCTGCCGCCGAGCCAGACGCGCACCCCGTCGAGGATGGTGAACGGGCTGAACAGCCCGGCGATCCGGGCCCCCGTGGA
>WNGL01010926.1_pt1 | contig 10431 bp, 8 predicted proteins | sample 5400591 | NCBI WGS metagenome assembly WNGL01 (sample SAMN13153377, study PRJNA577476) | soil metagenome | isolation source: 80 cm soil or saprolite under Garry oak tree replicate 1 | place: USA:California | collected 2016-06-15 | reverse complement strand
CGACGTCGAACGACGCGCGCAGGCGGTCGGAGAAGCGCGCCTGCTCGATCGCGAGATACTGCCGTGCGAGCGCCAGCTCCTCGTCGAGCGCGACTTCATTGGCGCGATGCCGCGAGAGCGTGCGCCGCAGCACGTCGCTCAGCTGCTCGACCATCCTGACCGTGCCCGCGCTGTCGCCGTCGCGCGCGCGGACGGCGATCGTATTGAGCGTGTTGAACAGGAAATGCGGGTTGACCTGCGCCTGCAGCGCCGCGAACCGCGCGCCCGCGAGCTGCTCGGACACCCGCGCGAGCTGGACCTCCCGGTCGCCGGCCTCCACGAAATACCGGATGGCGTGCGCGAGTCCAGCGACACACAAGTAGACGATGACGCCAAAGGGCAGAGTCGTGAGAATCCAGTGGAGAACGTCCACCTCCATGTTCTGGAGGAAGTGTCCGCGCGCGGCGGCCACCGCGGCATGCACCTGCTGCGGGCGCAGCGTCATCAGCAGCAGTGCCTGCAGCGCCTTGCCGAGCACGGCCCACGCGACACAGAGGCACAGCGCAAAGGTGAGATGGACCGCAGCGCGGCGGGCGAGGTGCGGATGCACGAGCGGCCATCGGTCCGAGATCCAGAAGATCGCGGGCGTGATGATTGCGTAGATCAGCCAATCGCCGCCCGTCCACATCAGCTCGCCGAGGCTCGCGGGCGGGTCGCCGCTCAGGCGCCTGTGGCCGACTTCGCCGACCGCGGCGAAGATCGCCGGAGCGATCCAGACGGCCGAAACGAGCATCCACGGACGCACGCGATGCCGCACGAGGCGAGACGCTATCCCGGCGTGTGGAGTGCGCGCAAGGGCCGGATGACCATTCCCGTCACCGGACGCGCCGTTCGCGTATTCTCCGTTGCCGGCCGGTTTCTGACTGGAGATGCTGACCGCATATGGCCGTTCGCGTACGATACGTATAGTCCCGATGAGCAAAGATCATCCGCGGTCGTCCCGCCGCCGCTATTCCCGTTTCGTCGACGACTACAAGCGGCGCAGGCTGGACGAGGCCGCGGACGCCGTCGCGCTGAATTCCGACCGGAAACCGCCGGCCGACGACGACACATCCGTCGAGCAACGCGGCAAGCGCCGACAGTACGTCCGCGAGTACGTGCACTGGCTCTGGCCGTACCGCTACTCCGTCACCGCCGTCTTCGTGTTTGCCCTCATGGCGGCGGGCCTCGAGATGATCGAGCCGCTGTTCATGCGGTTCATCGTCGATCGGGTGCTGTTGAATTCCGCGCTGGACCACGCCGCACGCCTCAGACTGCTGCACCTGGCTGGCGCCGCTTTTCTCGTGGTCATCATCGGCTCGAGCCTGATCGGCCTCCTCAAAGATTACCGGCAGCGCATTCTGAACGTCCGCGTCATGCTCACGCTGCGGCAGACACTGTTCGAGCGTCTGCTGCACTTGCCGCTCCGGACGCTGCACGAGATGAAGACCGGCGGCATCCTGTCGCGTCTCACCGGCGACATCGAGACGACGACCGGGCTGATGCAGATGGCCGTCGTGTCGCCGGCGGTGTCGCTCGTGCGCCTGGCGATCGCGATCGGCATCCTGGTGACGCTGAACTGGCGTCTGGCCGTCACTGCGCTGGCGATCGTGCCTGGGCTGGCATTGATGAGTTTCACGCTGTCGCGCCGGGTCCGGCCGATCTACCGATCGCTCCGCAAGGACGCCGAAGTGATCGACGGCCGCGTCGGCGAAACCTTTTCCGGCATCCGCGTCGTCCGCGCCTTCCGCCGCGAGCTGCTCGAGCTGCTCGACTACATGCGCGGGCGACACACCGTGCTGCGCAAGGAGCTGTTTGCGTACCGCCGCGAACTCGTCTTGTGGACGTCGTGGGGCCTGCTGCTCTCCGGCGTCAACGTGGTGATCGTCTGGTATGGCGGGTATCTGAACGTCGCCGGGCGGGCAACCGTCGGCGACATCATGGCGTTCCAGTGGTACACGTTCCTGCTGCTGAATCCCGTCTGGAACATCGTCAATTCGTTCTCGGAACTGCAGCGGTCGCTCGCGGCGATGGAGCGGGTCTTCGAGGTGCTCGGCATGGAGCACGACAAACCGGACAAACCGGGCGCACCGACCGCGCCGGACGTCGTGGAGGAAATCCGCTTCGAGGACGTCGCGTTCGAGTACCGGGAGGCCATGCCCGTCGTGCGCGATTTCAACGTCGTCGTTCCGGGCGGCACGGTCGTCGCGCTGGTCGGCCGGAGCGGCGCCGGGAAGACGACCGTCACGGATCTGGTCGCGCGCTTTCACGATCCAACCGTCGGGCGCATTCTGCTGAACGGCACCGACATCCGCGAGTTTCGTCTCGCGTCATACCGGAGCCTGCTGGCGATCGTCCAGCAGGACGTCTTCCTCTTCGACGGCTCCGTCCGCGACAACATCGCGTACGGGCGGCACGATGCCACTGACGACGAGATCGAAGACGCCGCTCGGCGCGCGAACGCGCACGAATTCATCGTCAAACTGCCCGAGGGATACGAGACGTTCATCGGCGAGCGCGGCGTGAAGCTTTCAGGCGGCCAGCAGCAGCGCCTCGCGATCGCCCGCGCGATTTTGAAGCGGCCGCAGATCCTGATCCTCGACGAGGCGACGAGCAACCTCGACACCGAAAGCGAGCAGCTCATCCAGGCGTCGATGGCGTCGCTCCTGGCCGGCCGCACCACGTTCGTCATCGCGCATCGGCTGTCGACGATCCGCCGTGCGGATGTCATCCTGCTGATGGAGGAAGGCCGCGTCATCGAGCGAGGCACGCACCATCAGCTGATGGCCGCGGGCGGCACCTACCACGCGATGGTTCGGCGGCAGATGGAATCGTCCGCCGAGGATCGCGAGCCGTTGTGGAAGTAGGAACACCTCGCGTCACGAGCGAAGCGGCGATATCTGTTACAGCGGGAGAACAGCAGTGTCTTGGTTAGCTGCCGCCCTTGGGGAGATATCGATCGGGGTGATCAAGTCGCTTGAGCCCCGCGCGCAACGTGGTTGAATTAAAGTTCATCAGCAGGCCGGCCGGGAAGCCGGTCAACTTCAGGTACGTAATCACCTGCGCCTGGTGGACGGGATGTAATCGCTCGACCGCCTTCACTTCTATGATCAGACAGCCCTCGACCAGCAGATCAAGTTTGAGATCGCCCGGCACCCGCTGTCCCCGGTACTCGACGATCACGCGTCGCTCAGACTCGACGCGAAAACCATTGGCGAGCAGTTCAATCATCAGACAGGCGCAGTAGATCGACTCCAGCAGTCCTGGTCCGAGTGTGCTGTGCACGGCGATCGCGCAGCCTATAACCTTTTCCGTCAATTTATCAATCGCGGTGGATTGAAGCATCACATCATGGAAAGCACGATTCGCGCCGGCCCGATCTTCTAGACTTGCTGATAAGTGTCCCTGCAAAGTACGCCGATTCTGCGCACAGGAGACAGGGGACCAAGAGCAGTTTCTGGACGAAATACAGACCTCCTGCTCTCGTCGCTTCTGTGAAGGATCCTGGCGTTTGTTGAACAGGAGACAGGAGATCAGGAACCGTTTCTGGACGAAACCTCCTGCTCTCGTCGCTCCTGTGAAGGATGCTGGCGTTTGTTGAACAGGAGACAGGAGATCAGGAGGGGTTTCTGGACGAAATCTCCTGCTCTCGTCGCTCCTGTGAAGGATGCGGGCGTTTGTTGAACAGGAGACAGGAGATCAGGAGCGGTCTCCTCGCTCCTGTGGTTCTCACTTCGGCGCCTCCCGTCTCCTCTGCGGCCGGCGCTCTCCTGAGCTTGTGTCGATCGAGTAAACCCTGCGGGCCCCGGCTTCGTCCAATCCCCTGATATGACCACGCCCATTGCCGATCTCCGTTACGCGATCCGGGGCCTTCGCCGCAGTCCGCTGTTCGCGGCGGTGGCCATTCTGTCGCTGGCGCTCGGGATCGGCGCCAATACCGCGATCTTCACGCTCATCGATCAGGTTCTGCTGCGCAAACTCCCCGTGAATCGGCCCGATCGGCTCGTGATGCTTTACCAGCGGGCGAACAACATGGGCAGCAACATGGGATCCCGGATGAACTCCTACCCGCTCTACCAGGATCTCCAGCAGAAGGGGGCGCCGCTCGCGGAGGTGCTCTGCCGGCGGCTGGTGTCCGCGTCCCTCGCGGTGGACAACCAGACGGAGCGGGTCGAAGCCGAGATGGTCTCGGGCAACTATTTCACGGCCCTCGGCGTCAGGCCGGCGATCGGGCGCGTCCTCAATTCGACGGAAGACGACCAGGCGTACCGCGGACATCCCGTCGTCGTCCTGAGCTACGGGTACTGGACGAGCCGCTTTGCGCGCGATCCGGGCGTCGTCGGCAAGAAGATCCTGGTGAACGACTATCCGATGACCATTGTCGGCGTCTCGGCGGAAGGCTTCGCCGGACTCGATCCGACGCAGTCGCCGCAGATCCGCGTGCCGATTCTGATGAAGGAAATCATGATGCCGGATTTTGGATGGCTGCATCCGGCGGATCGGCGCGCCAGATGGGTCCAGGTGTTCGCGCGTCTCAAGGACGGCTATACGGTGGAATCGGCGCGCGCCCCGCTGCAGGGACTCTACACGCAAGTCCGGGCGTACGAAATGACGCTGCCGGCCGCGAAGAACTGGTCGCAGTATTCCCGTGCGGAGTTCATGAAGGGACAGTTGCTGCTCACCAGTGCATCGATCGGATATTCGCCGCTGCGGAACGATTTTTCGACGGCGCTCGTCGTGCTGATGTGCATGGTGGGCCTGGTGCTCCTGATTGCATGCGCCAACGTCGCCAATCTGCTGATCGCCAGGGGCTTCATGCGCCAGCGGGAAATTGCCGTGCGGCTGTCGCTGGGATCCTCGCGCGGGCGGCTGGTGGGCCAGCTTCTCGTCGAGAGCATCGTGCTGTCGTGTGCCGGCGGGCTGCTGGGGCTCGTCATCGCCTTCGTACTGACCCGCGGCCTGATCGCGCTCGTGCCGCAGCAGGGACAGCCTCTGCTGATTTCGGCGAACCCGGATCCCCGAATCCTGTTGTTTACGCTCGCGCTGACCTTCGTCACGGGGATCGTGTTCGGCCTGTTGCCGGCGCTGCGCGCCAGCCGGCCGGATCCGTGGACGACGCTCAAGGACACGATGGGCTCGATCGCAGGCAGCGGCGGATCGCTGTTCCTGCGCAAAGGGCTGGTGACCGCGCAAGTGGCGCTGAGCTTTCTGCTGCTCTTCGGCGCCGGCCTCTTCGTCCGCAGCCTGCAGAACCTGAAGGGCACCGACCCGGGCGTGTCGCTCGACAACCTCGTCACGTTCCAGCTCGCGCCGGCACTCAGCGGCTATAGCGACGACCGGGCGTCCATCTTCTACCGCGATCTCCGCGATCGGCTGCGCGCGACGCCCGGCGTGCAGTCCGCGGCGGTGGCGACCGTGCCGATCCTCTCCGGCGACGAATGGGACAACTCGATGGCGGTCGAGGGCCATCAGGCGAAGGATGGAGAGGACATGCAGGCGTTCATGAACGCCGTCTCGCCGGGGTATTTTCAGACGATGAAGATTCCGGTGCTGGAAGGGCGCGATTTCAAAGACAGCGACGCGGGGGACTTCGATCAGAATAAGGTCGCGATCGTGAATCACCGCTTCGCCGAGCATTTCTTTCCGGGCCGCAGCGCCATTGGCAAACGCATCGGCGGCGGCGGCGGCCCTGGGACAAAACTGACGATCGAGATCGTCGGCGTGGTCGCCGACTCGCTGTACGAAGGTCCACGCGAAGGCGTCCACCGGCAGGTGTTCGTTCCGAACTGGGGGAAGAACAGCGGGGCGTTCTACGTGCGCACGCAGACGGCGTCCTCGAGCGCCTACAACATGATCCGCAGCGAGGTCAGAGAACTGGACCCGGCGATCCCCGTCTACGGGATCAAGACGGTTGAAGGGCAGCTCGACGAAACGCTGCTGACAGATCGGCTGATCGCGATGTTGTCCGCCGGATTCGGTCTGCTGGCCACCCTGCTGGCCTCGGTCGGTCTCTACGGCGTGATGGCGTTCGTCGTCGCGCGGCGGAGGAAGGAACTGGGGATACGGCTGGCCCTCGGTGCGCAGCCGGGCTTTGTCGTCTGGATCGTCATGCGCGAAGTCCTTCTGCTGCTGGCGATCGGACTCGCGATCGGCGTGCCCGCGGCGATGGGTCTGGGCGGCTACGTGGCCTCGCAGCTTTACGGCATCAAGCCGCACGACCCGGCGATCGCGATATCGACGGTTGTGCTGCTGGCCGTCGTCTCCGCTGCGGCGGGTCTCATTCCGGCGCAGCGCGCGAGCCGGATCGATCCGATCCTCGCGCTCCGGCACGAGTAACGCCGCGGAGCGCCGCGGATCACATTGCACGGCGGAACAGACGGAATTGCGGTGCGTCATAACTTTGTGATACAAAGTTAAACGGTGCCGATGATGACTAAAGGGCACGGACGGCTACTAAGAGGTCACGGAGGCCAGGGAGCAATTTGGTTATCTCTTAATGAGGCTTCTGTCCGTGGCCTTCGGGCCCTCTGAGTTCAGTATCCCGTGGCCTCGGGGCCGCACGTAGGCGATGACGGAGCAATTTGGTGATCTCTAGATGAACGTCTTCGAGCCGCTGTTCCTGCTGCTGGTGCTCGTGACCGTCATCACGCTGATCGCAGCGGTGGGTATGGCGATCAGCGGCCGGTTCGCGCGCGCGGTCAGGACCCTGAAACGGCTGGCCGTCGGCGTCGCGGCGTACTTTGCGGTGGTTGTCCTTGTGTCCATTGTGAGCCCGCGCCGCACGTACCGGGTGGGCGACGCGCAGTGTTTCGACGACTGGTGCATCACCGTGACCGACGCCCGATGGACCGCGACGCCGCCCGGCACGGCTTACGAGGTCGTCCTCCGCCTGTCGAGCCGGGCCAGACGCACACCCATGGGCGAGAAGGGGACCGTTGTTTATCTGACGGACGTACGAGGACTTCGCTACGATCCTCTGCCGGATCAGGCGGCGGTCCCATTCGACACGAAGCTCCCGCCGGGCGGGTCGGTGGTCGCAACTCGCCATTTCGACATCCCGCGCGACGCGCGCGGCCTCGGTCTCGTCTACACGCACGAGGGCGGATTCCCGATTGGCTGGTTCATCATCAGCGAAGGCGGGTGGTTCCAGAAGCCGCCCCTCGTGCGGCTCGACTGAAACCCGGTTTCTGAAACCTCCGCAGGCGCGACGGCGTCTCACGACTCCAGAGGCGAAGATCCATGCAGAAGATCGGCGTCATCGGGTCCGCGGTCGTGGGGCAGACACTCGCGCGCGGTTTCAAACAGCACGGCTACGACGTGCGCATCGCGAGCCGCACGCCGGCAAAGCTCGCGGAGTTCACGTCCGAGTCCGGCATTCCCGCGGCGACGTTCGCCGACGCGGCGGCGTGGGCCGATGTGGTCGTGCTGGCCGTCCACGGCGGCGCGGCTGAGGAGGCGCTGCGCACCGCGGGCGAAGCGAACCTGCGAGGCAAGGTCGTGATAGACACGACCAATCCGATTGCCGACGCGCCCCCGGTGGATGGGGTGATTCAGTACTTCACCGGTCCGAACAGCTCCTTGCTCGAGCGGTTGCAGCGCGCGTTTCCGCAGGTCCGGCTGGTCAAGGCGTTCAATAGCGTCGGGTACGCCCGCATGGTGAATCCGGTCTTCGCGGGCGGCCGTCCCACGATGTTCTTGTGCGGGAACGATGCGGACGCGAAGGCCTTCGTCGCGACGCTGTTGGAACAATTCGGCTGGGAGCCCGCCGATATGGGGACGGCCGTTGCCGCGCGCGCCATCGAGCCGCTCGCGCAGCTATGGTGCATCCCCGGCTTCCGCCAGAATTCCTGGACGCACGCCTTCAGGCTGTTGTGGTCGTAGCCCCCGCGCCCGACTGTGCCCGGTTCCTGCGGAGGACCGCCGCTGAGACGAGCGCCACGAGGAAACCGATGGGAAACGGCTCCATGAACGTGATGGCAGCATTGAACAGCGGCTGGTCGTACTGCTGCTTGAACTGCTGCATCTGACGCGCCGTCGCTTCAATCTGCTGCGCGCTGGCGCCGGACGATCGGACGCGCTCCACGGTGTACGCCGCGTACTTGTCTGCAAATCCTGGCGCCAGCTTGAAGTAGATGATCTCCCACGTGACCACGTAGCAGGCACACGACACGAGCGTGATCAGGAGCCCGACCCCGAGCGCGCGGCCGAACGTCAGCGTTCCGCCGGCGCTGTTCTCCCGATACGACCGCACCCCGAAGAACACGAACAGACACGAGAGCACGATGGTCGTGTAGCCGAGAATCTCGCCGTGATCGAACCCGATACGATCCAGAAACGGCACCGTCGCCAGCATCATCAGCGACGACACGGCTCCCGACAGAAGCCCGAACGTGATTACCGTCTTTCTCATGGCGCATACTCCTTTGGCCGCCCACCGTATCGTGCGCCTGGATTGACCGCGTCATCCGGAAGGGTGATTTTGCGCATCGTCGCAGAAAATCATTCGTTCGGGTGACCCGGGGCCTCACGGAATCAGCCCGAGCCGCCGTCCGGCCTGGACGGCCTGAGTCCGGCGCCGCGCGTCGAGCTTGTCGAACAGGCGGCTTGCGTGCGTCTTCACCGTGTTTTCGCTGACGAAGAGCGCCGCCGCGATTTCGCGCGTGCTCATGCCGCTCGCGATGTGCTCCAGAATCTCCAGCTCGCGCGGCGTCAGGCCCAGTTCCGCCACCGTGGCCTCGTCCCGAACGAACGCGTCGGTGGACGCCGGTGCCAGCACTTCCTTGACGACGAGGATGTGCTTGGTCGTGGTCAGCGTCTGCCCGAGGCGGATCCCGATCGCGGCGAAGACGAGGGCGACCAGCCCGCCGTACATCTCGAGTGAGTGCTCGACCACGAGGAAACGGTACTCGACGAGTTTGAGCGCCGCAATGAGCAGCCCGCCGGCGACGCCAAACACCAAAACGGCGCGGTTCACGGTGAGAGAATACGCGAGTTGACCCGCTACGGCTACACTCACGCTATGGCGGAAGTCACGATCTCGTTGCGGCACCAGCCGGCGTCGGAGGAGCAGCCCTGCGGCGTCTGTGGCGCGCCCTTCGTCCCCGCGGAGGACTCCGGCTCACGCGTGCTCGGCCTCAAGTCGGGCACGCAGGAGTTCGGTTTCCTGATGTGCGGCGGCTGTCACTCCAAATGGACCCACGGCGCGACCGTCAGGGTCCGCTCGATGCCCGTGTAGGGGCGGTTCGCGAACCGCCCCTACTCCTTTGTCAGAAACGGTACCCCTTCGGTGAGCCACCTCGGTGCGGGTTTGTCCTTCAGGTAGTGATCGAAGAATTCGAAGTACCGGATCGTCAGGTCCTTCCGGTTCGCCATGCCGCGCAGGCCGTGGCCCTCGCCGGGGTACGCCAACAGCACGGCCTTCTTGTTGTTGTAGCGGAGCGCGTTGTACATCGCGAGGCCGTTGGTGAACGCGACGGTGGGGTCCGCGGTGCCGTGCATGATGAGGAACGGCGCCGTCACTTCCGGCACGTGCGTCAGCGCGGACTCGAACATGTACATCTCCGGCTTGTCCCACGGCGACACCGCTTCGCGTCCCTGGCTATAGAGGTAGTAGTCGGATCCGTTGGCGCCGCTGCCGCCGGTGACCTGGTACGACCAGCCCCAGTTCTGGTTGAAGTCGAAGTACAGGTCCGTCACGCCTGCGCCCATGCCGACCGCCGCGAAGAGCCGCGAGCGCGTGCCGATGAACGCCGCGCCTTCGCCGCCATAGCTGTGGCCGTTGATTCCAATCCGCCGTGGATCGATGTACCCCATCTCGATCACCTTCCGCGTGGCGGCTTCGACGGCGTCGAGCATGTCGCTGTGCGACGCGCCCGTGTGGAAGTACACGTCGGGGACCATCGTGATGTACCCGTCGCTGACGGCCTGCATCGGCGACGATCCCATGCCGGTGAGGTACGACGGCGCGTTGTAGCGGTGCAGGTTCTGCGAGTTCTTCTCGTAGAAGTTCACCAGCATCGGCCGCTTCTCGCCGGCTTTGTAGTCGTCCGGAATCGAGAGCATACCCTGGAGGTGGTGCCCGTCGCGGTCCCTGAAATCGAACAGGACGCGATGGCCCCAGAGATACTCCCCCTGCTGCGGATTCGCGTCGGTGATCTTCTTCGCGTCCTTGAAGGTTGGTCCCGACACGCGCAAATCGGGGAAGTCGGCGTATGTCTGGCGCGTGAACAGATACTTCTCCGATTGCGCCGCCTTCACGGGATTGCTGAACGCGGCGCCCTCGTAGACGAGCTCCGTCAACTGTCCGTTCGTCAGCTCGTAGAAGCCGGCCCTCTTCGTCCACTCGCCGTATGCGGACACCGTGATCGGTTTCGAGAGATCGATCGGCTTCTCGCGCGCGGCATTGCCGCGGCC